>Ga0335083_10002727_pt1 | contig 23208 bp, 21 predicted proteins | sample Lox_Sample_42_FD_206716 | JGI IMG/M metagenome (GOLD analysis project Ga0335083, IMG submission 206716) | Soil microbial communities from Loxahatchee National Wildlife Refuge, Florida, United States - Lox_Sample_4.2 | ecosystem: Environmental > Terrestrial > Soil > Wetlands | place: USA...
CTGCATCGGCATGGTGATCCCGTACGCGCTGGCCGCCCAGCGCCACATGCACCGCTACGGCACGACCAAGGAGCAGCTCGGCGCGGTCGCCCTGTCCGCGCGACGGCACGCCGTGCTCAATCCGCGCGCGCAGATGCGCAAGCCGCTCGCGATGGCCGACTATCTGGCCGCGCGGCCCATCGCCGATCCCTTCGGCCTGCTCGACTGCTCGGTGATGTCGGACGGGGCGGGCGCTCTCGTGCTCACCACCGTCGAGCGCGCCCGCGATCTGGCCACCGAGCCGGTTCGGGTGCTGGGCTTCGGTGGCAAGGCGACCCACAAGAACGTCAACCAGATGCCGGACCTGGACGGGCTCGGCCTGCGGCCGGCCGGCGAGATGGCCCTCGGGCGCGCCGGGCTCACGATCGCCGATGCCGACTTCTGCTGCATCCACGACGCGTTCACGATCTCCACGATCCTCGGCGTCGAGGCGCTCGGCCTCTGCTCCGACGGCGAGGGTGGGCCGTACGCCCTCGCGGGGCGGCTCGACCTGGGGGGCCCGTGCCCGGTCAATCCGCACGGGGGCCTCCTCTCGCACGCGCACATCGGCGGGATGAACCACCTCTGCGAGGCGGTGCGCCAGCTCCGCCACGAGGCCGAGCCCGCGCGGCAGGTGCTCGACGCCCGCGTCGCGGTGGTGAGCGGCAACGGCGGCGTGTTCTCGCTCTGCGGGGTCATGGTGTTGGGGCGGGGGCTCTGATGAGCGCCTACGACAAGCCGCTGCCGCGCCCCTCGGCGGCGAGCCGCCCGTTCTGGGACGGTTGCCGCGCCGGGGTGCTGCGCCTGCCGTGGTGCCGGGCGTGCGGCCGCCCGCATTTCTTTCCGCGCTCGCTCTGCCCGCACTGCCTCGCTCCGGACCTCGAATGGCGCGAGGCCTCCGGGCGCGGCAACGTGTGGAGCCACTCGACGGTGCGGCTGTCGTTCTGGGGCAAGGCGTTCGACGACAGCCTGCCCTACGTGGTGGCGATCGTGGAGCTGGAGGAGGGTGTGCGCATGCTGAGCAACGTGGTCGGCTGTGCTCCCGAGCGGGTCTCGATCGGCCTGGCGGTGCGGGTCACGTTCGATGCGGTCACCGACGAGGTGACGCTCCCGCGATTCACCCCGGAGCCCACCTCCGGCCCGGTGTCATCGTGAGCGAGTCGCTCCCGCGCAGCGCCGACGTCGTCGTCATCGGGGCGGGTGCCATCGGCGCGAGCATTGCCTACCAGCTCGGCCGCCGCGGGGCGCGCGACGTGGTCGTGCTGGAGCGCGACGCGGTGGGCGCGGGCTCCACCAGCAAGGCGGCGGGCGGCATCCGCGTCCAGTTCGCCACTCGCGTGGAGATCGAGTTCTCCCTGCGCGGCATCGAGTTCTTCAAGCGCTTCGAGGAGGAGATGGGCGTGCCGTGCGACTTCCACCAGGAGGGCTACCTCTTCGTGGTGACCGACGAGCCGACTCTCGCGCGCTTCCGGACCAACGTGGCCCTGCAGCGAAGCCTCGGGGCCGACGTGCGCGTGATCGCCCCCGACGACGCCCGGACGCTGGTGCCCTCGCTCAACGTGGACGACGCCCTCGCCGCGGTGTGGGGGCCCACCGACGGCTACGCCTCGCCCAACGACGTGGTGCAGGCCTACGCAGCCCGAGCCCGTGCCCTCGGGGTGCGGATCATCGAGGGCACGCCGGTGACCGGGATCCGTCTCGACGGCCGGCGCGTGTCGGCGGTGGAGACCCCTTCCGGCGTCATCGCCACGCGTCTGGTGGTCAACGCGGCCGGGCCCTGGGCGCCGCTCGTCGGCCGCATGGCGGGCATGGACCTGCCGGTGGATCCGCGGCGCCGGCACATCTTCGTCACCGATGCCTTCGACGGCGTGCGCCATCCACTGCCCCTCGTCACCGATTGCGGCAGCGGCTTCTACTGCCGGAGCGAGCAGGGCGCGGTGCTGATGAGCCCCGGCGACGTCGGCGAGTCGACCGCGTACGAGGCCCAGGTGGACTGGAGCGTGCTCGAGAGCGCGGTCGAGAAGGCGGTGCGACGCATTCCCGCGCTGGAGGGCGCGCAGGTGCGCCACGCGTGGGCCGGCCTGCGCCCGCTCACCCCCGACGGCCGGGCGATCCTCGACTGGGCCCCCGGCGTCGACGGTCTGTTCCTCGCGGTGGGCTTCTGCGGCCACGGCTTCCAGCACTCGCCCGCGGTGGGCGAGGTGGTGGCCTCGCTGCTGATCGACGGCCGGTGCGCGCTCGACATATCGGATCTGCGGCTCGACCGGTTCCCGCGGCTTGACACCGTCGCATCGGGTCGCTAACGTCGCAGTCCTGTGAGCCGGCGTCCATGCGGGCGCTTCCGGCAACGATCGATTCCGTTCGGTAAGGAGGTGTGCGGTTCATGCCGGATGTCTCGCTCGCCCGCCTGCGCCAGGTGGCGAGCCTCGCCCGCTCCGTCGCGAGCACGCTCGATCTCGATCGCGTGCTCCACCAGGTCGTGGATGCGGTGATGTCCCTGCGCCCCGGCGTCTTCTGTGCGGTGCGGCTCGTCGACCAGGAGCGCGGCGGCTACCGACTGGCCGCGATGGGCGGCGACGAGTCCTACGGTCTGGCGTCGGTGATCCCGTTCGGCCTCGGGATGACGCACGCGGTGGCGCAGAGCAACCAGCCCATGCTCTTGCCCGATGCCTTCGGCGATCCGCGGCTGGTCTCCCCGATGTGGCGGCAGGACCCCGGTCTCAAGGTCTACTACGGCGTGCCGATCAGCGCGGGCGGCGACCTGATGGGCGTGCTGAGCGTGGCGCTCGCAGACGCCGCCGAGCCGACCGAGGAGGAGCGCGAGATCGTCGACCTCCTCGCGAGCCACGCCGCGGTCGCCATCGGCAACGCGCGGCTCTTCGCGGAGAGCGAGGCGCGCCGCCGGACCGCCGAGGCCCTCGCCGAGGTGTGGCGGTTCCTCTCCGAGACGTTCGACGTCACCGCCCTCGGCCAGCGGATCGCCGACGTGATGCTCCGGGCCATGCGGGTGCGCGCGGCGGCCCTGTACCGCCTGGTGCCCGGCTCCGGCGATCTCGAAGTGATCGGCCGCTCGGGCGAGGCGGAGCGCTTCCTCGACCCCGGCCTCGTGGTCCCGGCCGGCCACGGGGCGGTGGGCCTGGCGGTGAACCGGAGGCAGCCGGTGGTGACAGCGGACGTGCGCGCCGATCCGCGCGTGGCCGTGAGCCCGGAGATCCGGCTCGGTCAGGCCCTGTGCCCATCCATTCTCTCGCTTCCGCTGGTGGTGAAGGGACAGGTCGTGGGTGGCTTCACGGTGGGCGACGTGCTCGGGCGCGCCTACACGGAGGAGGATCTGCGACTGGCCCAGACCTTCGCCGACCAGGCCGCGGTGGCGCTGGAGAACGCGCGCCTCTTCCAGGAGGCTGAGCGGCGGCGGCGAGAGAGCGTGGCCCTCGGCCGCGTGAGCCAGACCCTCGCCCAGTCGCTCCACCCGGTCGGGGTCGCCCAGCGAGTGGTGGACTGCGTCCGCGAGCTGATCGGGGGGATGGCGGCCTCCGTGTACAGCGTGGCGCCCGGCTCGGGCGCGCTCGAGGAGGCCGCGTGCTCCGGACGCTCGCCGCGTCGCGAGCACCAGCTCCGTCACCCGCCCGGCACCGGCGCGGTCGGCCTCGCGGTGTCCGAGCGCCGGGCGGTGGTGTCCAACGACGTGCTGGTCGACCCGCGGCTGTCGTACGCGCCGGAGGTCCGCGCGTTCATCGAGGCCTCCGCGATCCGGGCGGTGCTCGCGGTGCCGCTCATCGTGAAGGAGCAGGTGATCGGCGCGCTCGCGCTCGTCGACCGGAGCCGGCGGGTGTTCACCGCGGAGGACGTCCGGCTCGCCCAGGCGTTCGCGGACCAGGCGGCGGTGGCGCTCGAGAACGCGCGCCTCTACACCGACGCGGAGCGGAGGCGGGCCGAATCCGAGACCCTCGCCGGCCTCGTGCGCACCATCAGCGCCACCCTCGATCTCGAGTCCGTCCTCCGTCACGTGGCCGCGGCGGCGCGCGAGCTCTGTGACAGCGACTTCGCGCACATCCTGCTGCGCGACCCCGAGTCCGACACGATGTCCGGGCGCATCGGCGTGGGCTTCAAGACCGGCCCCGCCCAGAACCCTCGGATCGAGCGGGGCAAGGGCGCGGGCGGCATCGCCTGGAGCACCGGTCGGCCCTTCCGTACCGCCGATCGGCCCGGCGACCCGCGGGTGAGCGACGACTATCCCGTCGCGGTCGCGCGGGAAGGCGTGGTGGCGACGCTGGTGGTGCCGATCTGGATCAGCGCCCAGGTCGAGGGGCTGCTCTACGTGTCGAATCGCTCGACGCGCGCCTTCACCGACCGCGACGAGGCGATCCTGATCCGCCTCGCCGATCACGCCGCGATCGCCATCCAGAACGCCACGCTCTTCAGTCGGGTCCAGGGCCTGTCGGGCCGGCTGATGGACGTGCAGGAGGCGGAGCGCCGTCACCTGGCCCGCGAGCTCCACGACGAGATCGGCCAGCTGCTCACCGGCCTGCGTCTCACCCTCGAGGTGCCCGAGCCGCCCTCTCCGGCGATGGGCGATCGCCTCGCCCAGGCCCAGACGCTGGTGGCGGAGCTGCTGGACCGCATCCGCGCGCTCTCGCTGGACCTCCGCCCGAGCATCCTCGACGACCTGGGGCTCTTGCCCGCCCTGCTCGGCCACATCGAGCGCTACACGAGCCAGACCAAGATGCGCGTGCATCTCGAGCACAGCGGGCTCGACCGGCGGTTCGCGGCCGAGACCGAGACCGCGGTATACCGCATCGTGCAGGAGGCGCTGACGAACGTCGCGCGCCACGGACGCGTGGAGGAGGTCACGGTGCGTCTCTGGGCGACCGACGACGTGCTCGGCGTGCAGGTCGAGGACCACGGAGCCGGCTTCGATCCGAGCGCGGTGGGTGTGGGGCGGAGCGGGGGGCTGGCCGGGCTTCGCGAGCGCGCCGCGCTGCTCAACGGGCACCTGACCGTGGAGACCCGGCCGGGTCGCGGGGTGCGGCTCACCGCGGAGGTCCCGCTCCACGGCTCGCTGCGGAGGGCCGCCGAGTGAAGGGCGTGAGCATCGTGCTGGCCGAGGATCATCACGTGGTCCGGCAGGGGCTGCGGGCGCTGCTGACCGCCGAGGCGGACTTCACGGTGGTGGGCGAGTCGGCGAGCGGCCTCGAGGTGGCCGACCTCGTGGAGCGCGTGAAGCCGGACGTGCTGGTGCTGGACTTCGTGATGCCCGGGCTCAACGCGCCCGACATCGTGCGACGGGTGCTGCGCGTTGCCCCGCGCACCCGCGCGCTCGTGCTCTCCATGCACGCCAACCCGGCGTACGTGGTGGAAGCCATGCAGAGCGGCGCCGCGGGCTACGTGCTCAAGGGCTCGAGCGCGGCCGAGCTGATCCGGGCGATCCGGGCGGTGGCGGAGGGGGCGCGGCACCTGAGCCCGCCGCTCTCCGAGGAGATGGTGGAGGCGTACGCGCAGCGTGCGGCGCCCACTGGCCTCGATCTCTATCGCACGCTCACCCAGCGGGAGCGGGAGGTGCTGCATCTGGCCGCGGAGGGACGCACGAGCGTGCAGATCGGGGCGCGGCTCAACATCAGCCCGCGCACCGTCGAGGTGCACCGGGCCAACTTGATGCGCAAGCTCGGGCTGCGCGGGCAGAGCGATCTCGTGCGCTACGCGGTCGGACGCGGGATTCTCACCGTCGACGGCTGAGACTGCGGCACTGTCTCCGCGGCAAACTACGTAGGGATACGAATAGACGAGCCGGCCCGGACAGCGCATCGTCGCGGGCAGTGGCGATTCCGGTTCCCGCGGCAGCGCGCCGGTCCCCGAGTGGCTGACGCCACCTCCTCTCCGACGGTCCTGGTCGTGGAAGACGAGGAAGAGGTGCGCGCGCTCGCCCGCGACGTCCTCGAGATGAACGGCTACATGGTGCTGGAGGCCCTGAGCGCGGCCCACGCGCTCGAGCTCGGCGAGACCCACCCGGGCGCCATCGATCTGGTGATCACCGACGTCGTGATGCCCGGCATGAGCGGCCCCGAGCTGGCCCACCGGCTTCGCGCGCGGCGGCCGGCCCTGCGCGTGCTCTGCATGTCGGGCTATCCCGAGAGCGAGGACCGTCGCGCGGAGGGCGCGCCCGCGTGGACGGCGTGGCTGCAGAAGCCGTTCACTCCTGACGTGCTGATGGGGAAGGTGCGCGACTGCCTCACCAGCTGAGGGTGCCGGTCTTCCAGTAGCCGACGAACTGCCACAGCAGCCCGCCCAGCCAGAACACGAGACCGAGGCCGATGAGCGCGCGGAACGCGCCGGGCGGCCGCGCGCTCCCGCCACGCCACTCGCCGGCCAGAGAGAACCAGATCCCGCCCAACAGCAGGGCGCCGACGCCGAGCACGGTGAGGATCCAGCCGGCCATGACGCCCAGGGTGAACTGCGGATCCAGGAAGATCGTGGGATGCATGGTCGCTCCTGTCGTCAGCGTGGCTGCATGCGAATGGCCCCGTCGAGCCGGATGGTCTCGCCGTTCAGCATCGAGTTCTCGATGATGTGGGCGGCCAGGGCTCCGTACTCGGCCGGTCGGCCTAGGCGGGGCGGGAAGGGGACCTGCTTGCCGAGCGAGAGCCGCGCCGGCTCGGGCAGGCCGGCCAGCATCGGCGTCTCGAAGATACCCGGCGCGATCGTGCATACCCGGATGCCAAGCTCGGCCAGATCGCGCGCGATCGGCAGCGTCATGCCGACCACGCCGCCCTTGGACGCGGAGTAGGCGGCCTGGCCGATCTGACCGTCGAAGGCGGCCACCGACGCGGTGTTGATGACGACTCCACGCTCGCCCTCGCCGTTCGGGGCGTTCTTGGCCATCTGGGCCGCGGCCAGCCGGATGCAGTTGAACGTGCCGATCAGATTGATCTGGATCGTGCGCGAGAACGCGGCGAGGTCGGCCGGTCCGCGCTTGCCGAAGGTCTTGTCGGCGGTGCCGATGCCCGCGCAGTTGACGAGGACGTGGACTCCCCCGAAGCGCGCGACGGCCGCCGCCAGCGCCGCGGTCACCTCGTCCGGGTTGGTGACGTCGGCGGCCGCGAAGAGGGCGCGGTCGCCGAGCCCGGCGGCCACCTCCTTGCCGGGCGACCTCGGCAGATCGAGCAGCACCACATTGCCGCCGCCACCGTGCAGGCGCTCCGCGGTGGCGCGCCCGAGGCCGGAGGCGCCACCCGTGATCACCGTCGTCGAGCCCGCGATCTGCATGCCGTCCTCCTGGGAAAGGGAGTGTCGCCGACGGTGTAGTATAACCGAGCACGCCATGCCGCTCCCCGTGTGGATCCGGACCCCTGACGACCTGCGCGCCCTCGCTCGCGAGCTCGAGGGCACGCCTGCGCTCGCCATCGACACCGAGGCCGACAGCCTGCACCACTATCCGGGCAAGCTGTGCCTCGTCCAGGTGGCCGACGCGCAGGGGCGAGGCCACCTGATCGATCCGCTCGCGCTGCGCGATCTCTCGCCGCTGGGCCCGGTCCTCGCCGATCCGCGCACCCTCAAGGTCCTGCACGCGGCCGACAACGACCTCGCGTACCTCAAGCGCCTGTACGGCGTGACGGTGGCCTCGCTCTTCGATACCGCGGTGGCGGCCCGCTTCCTCGGTACGACTGCGCTCGGGCTCGAGGGCCTCCTGACCCAGTTCCTGGGCGTCACCGCGGTGAAGTCCCGGCAGAAGGACGACTGGTCCCGCCGACCGCTGACCGCGGAGCAAGAGGCCTACGCCCTGGACGACGTGCTCCACCTGATCCCGCTGCGCGAGAAGCTGCTCGAGGCTCTCCGCGCGCTGGGGCGCGAGCAGTGGGTCGAGGAGGAGTGCGCGGGGCTGGCCGCGCTGGTCGTCCCCGAGAAGCCGGCCGATCCCGACGCCTACATGAAGCTCAAGGGCGCGCGCGAGCTGTCCCCCCGCGGGCTCGCGATCCTGCGCGAGCTCTACGGCGCCCGCGAGGCGCTCGCCCTCCGGCTCGATCGCCCCCCGTTCATGATCATGGGCAACGAGAGCCTGGTGGGTCTGGCCAAGCGGGTGCCCCACGATGCCGAGGCCATCCTGTCGGTGCCGGGGTGCACGCCGCCCGTGGTGCGCCGCGCGGGGCCCGCGATCCTGGAAGCGGTGGCTCGCGGCGAGGCCCTGCCGGAGGCCGATCTGCCTGCCTACCGACCGGCCCCGCGTCCTCACCTGCCGGCTGCGGTCCGGCGCCGAACCGAGGCCCTTCGCGCCTGGCGGACCCAGGCATCCAAGGAGATCGGGCTCGATCCCGGCGTGCTCTTTCCCCAGCGGCTCATCGATCGGCTGGCGGCCGCACCACCGGCCGACCTTGCCGCGCTGCGGCAGGTCGAGGGGGTCCGGGACTGGCGCGTGGGCCTCTTCGGCCCAGCGCTCCTCGAGGTGCTCGCCTCGGCCTGACCGGGCGCGTCACTCCGCCCGATTTCGCGGGCCGGCGCCTTGCCGTCGCCCCCGGACAGTGGTACCCCTGGGCCAAGGTCGTCTGACCGGATTGGCTGGATCGGAAAGGAGGGTCTCTCATGGCCTCCCACTCCCGGTACTTCCGCGAAGGCGTCATCGCCGGCCTCATCGGGGCGGCCCTCGTCGCCGTGTGGTTCCTCATCTACGATGCCGCCCGGGGTCGGCCGTTCCGCACCCCGGCGCTCCTGGGCGCGGCCACTTTCGAAGGCGTGAAGGATCCCTCCGCGGTGCCCACCGCCGCGCACCTCGTCGTGCCCTATACCGTGCTGCACGGCGTGGTCTTCGCGATGATCGGCGTGCTCATCGCGTACCTGATCGTCACCGTCCAGCGCGAGCCCAGCCGGCTGCTGACGCTCTTCATCGCTGTGATGTGCTTCGAGGTCTTTTTCCTCGCGGTGGTGACGTGGCTCGCCCATCCGGTGCTCAACGAGCTGGCGTGGTGGGCGATCCTGGTGGCCAACGCGCTGGCCGCCTCCGGCATGCTCGCCTATCTCGTCCTCGGCCATCGCGCGCTCGGGCGCGCGCTGCTGAGCCCGCTGTGGAACCGGGCGGTGCGCGAGGGGATCTGGAGCGGCCTGCTCGGCGCGACCGCGGTGGCCCTCTGGTTCCTCGCCTACGACGTGGCGGCCGGGGTGCCGCTGCGCACGCCCGCGCTGCTGGGGGCCGCCCTCTTCCACGGCCTGCGCGAGCCGAGCGCGCTGCAGATCACGCTGCCGCTGGTGCTGCAGTACACGGTCGTCCACGGCGCTGCCTTCGTCGCCTTCGGCCTGACCGCCGCCGGCCTGCTCGCCCTCGCCGACCGCGAGCCGCGCCTGCTCTTCGCCTTCTTCATGCTGTTCTGCTGCTTCGAGGTCTTCTTCGCCGCGCTCCTCACCATCCTGGCCGAGTGGCTGCTCGAGGCCGTCCCGTGGTGGACCATCCTCGGGGGCAACCTGGTGGCCGCCGTCGTCATGCTCGCCTTCTTCTTCCGGGAGCACCGGGTGACCTGGCGCGAGTTCCTGCACGAGCGCCGCTAGCGTGGCGGGGCCCGACCCCGCGGGCGAGGGCTGCGCGAGGCTTTTCAGGCCTGTGCAGACCGGGTAGACTTCTGCCACCACTGATCGACGCTCACGCGCTCGGGCGCGTGGGCCAACAGGAGGCGTGCGTGGCAGACGGCGAGCTCAAGGGGCGGGTGGCGGTGGTGACGGGGGGCAACGGAGGGATCGGCCTCGGCATGGCGCGCGGCCTCGCGGGGGCCGGGGCCGCCATCGTGGTGTCGGGTCGCAACGCCGAGAAGAGCCGCCGAGCCGTCGAGGAGCTCGGCAAGCTGGGCGCCACCGCGGTGGCGATCGAGGCCGACGTCGCCGACGAGGCGGCGGTGAACGCTCTGATCCGGGGCACCGTCGACCGGCTCGGCCGACTCGACATCCTGATCAACAACGCGGGCATGAACATCCGCAAGCCGGTGCACGAGCTCACGCTCGCGGAGTGGCGCCAGGTGATCGACACCAATCTCACCAGCGCGTTCCTCGCGAGCCGCGCCGCCTATCCGATCATGAAGAAGAACGGCGGCGGCAAGATCATCAACATCGGCTCGATGATGTCGATCTTCGGCACCTCGTTCGCTCCCGCCTACGCGGCCTCGAAGGGCGGCATCGTGCAGCTCACCCGGGCGATGGCGAGCGGGTGGGCCCGCGACAACATCCAGGTCAACGCGGTGCTGCCCGGCTGGATCGACACCGAGCTGACGACCAACGCCCGACGTGAGGTCCAGGGTCTGCACGAGCGGGTGCTCGCCCGCACGCCCGCGGATCGGTGGGGGGTGCCCGACGATCTCTCGGGCATCGCGGTGTTTCTCGGGGGCCGCGGCTCCGATTTCGTGACCGGCACCGCCATTCCGGTGGACGGAGGCTATTCGATCCAGGGCTGAAGTGCGATACACTCGACGACGCGTGATGCGGCCGTCGGCACGACTCCTCCTGCTGGCCGTGGCGGTGTCCGGCTGCGCGTCGGTTGCGTCCATGGACGTGGCCGTGCGGCACCCGTCGCCGCCGGATATCCTCCGCTTCGGCGTCGACACCTTCGCCTTCGCCAACGAGAGCCGCACCAACAACCCGGACAAACCCGATCTCTACGCCAACTACTGCTTCGTGATGGCGCGCGGCGTGACCCAGTTCCAGCGCTTCGCCCGCTTCGATCCGGCCGCGCCGCGACTCTCCGCCGAGGAGTACACGGAGCGGGTCAAGCAGGTGGTGGCCCACGCGCCGTGGTGGGATCCCCTGCCTCCCGACGACCGGGTGCTGATCCCGGGCTACGCCTCGCTCCACGACTTCTCGCGCGACCAGGAGCCGGCGGTGAAGGCGGGCCTCGTCGGGCGCTTCTGGACCCTCGTGCACTGGACGAACTGGCGCGTGGTGCTCCCGATGCCGCGCTGGCAGCAGGAGCGCGTGGCGCGCGAGGCGGTGTCCGAGCTCGGCGAGGGCCGCCCGGTGCAGCTGCTCGTGACGAACTTCCCGACCTGGGAGCTGAACCACACCGTGGTCGCCTACGCCTATCAGCTCGACCCCCGGGGCAATGTGCTGTTCACGGTCTACGATCCCAACGATCCGCGGGAGCCCGGACACGTGACCTTCGATCGCGCAGAGCGCCGCTTCGAGGCGAGCCAGCTCTACGACACGCGGGTGGGGCCCATCCGCGCCTTCCGCATGTACTACTGGGCGCTGCTCTAGACCCATGTCCTCGCCCGAGCCGGCGGCGCCCGACTATTACTCGCACGGTCTCAATCGCGTCGCCTACTATCGGCTCGCCGCCGCGGTGGCGGGCGCGCTGCCACGGCCGGCGCGCCAGTGCCTCGCGCGGGGACTGGGCCGGCTGCTCGCGCGAGCGGTGCCCGCCGAGCGCCGCGCGGTGCGCGCGAACCTCTCGCGCGTCCTCGCCGGTGCACCGCCCGCCGAGATCGAGGCGCGCGCATCCGAGACCTTCGCCAACTTCGGCGCCTTCTTCGCCGACCTTCTCACGCTCAATCGCGGGCCCGGGGCCGACCTGCGCGCCCACGTGGCCCGCGCCGACGGCGAGCATCATCTCGACTCCGCCCTCGCGGCCGGCCGCGGTGTGGTCCTGCTGACCGCGCACCTCGGCAACTGGGAGCTCGCGGGCCGGCTGCTGTCCATGCGGGGTCCCCGCACCGCCCACGTCGTGCTGTCGGCCGAGCAGGATCGCGCGCTGGAGCGCTACCTGCGTCTCGACGGCCCGCAGCTGCGGTTCGTCACGCGCCGCCACGCCACCTCCACGCTGGGACTGCTGGCGGCGCTGCGGCGCGGCGAGCTGGTGGCGATGCAGGCCGACCGGCCCACCGGAGGGCGGGGGGACGCTCTGGTGCCGTTCTTCGGCGAGCCGGCCGCGTTCCCGCTGGGACCGTTCGTGCTTGCCCGCGCGACGGGCGCGGCGGTGGTGCCCGCGTTCTGCGCGATGATTCCGGGCGGCCGCTACCGCCTCGAGATCGACCCACCGATCTGGGTGAAGCCCGGCGAGGAGCTCACCGGGCTGGCCGCGGTGGTGGCGGTCCTCGAGCGCGTGATCCGCGCGTACCCGACGCAGTGGTTCAACTTCTTCGACGCTTGGAGCCCGCCGAATGGCCACGCCTGAGCGCGTCGCGCTCGTGGCCGCGGGCGTCGTCACCCCGATCGGGCAGGATCTGGAGGCGTTCTGGTCGGCGCTGGTCACCGGTGCCTCCGGCATCTCGCAGATCGAGCGCGTGCCGGTGGCCGATCTGCGCGTGCAGCGTGGGGGAGAGGTGAAGAAGGTGGGTCGCATCAAGGACTGGCGGGGCGTGCCCGACTGCCGCGCGACCCGGCTCTTGGTCGCGGCGGCCGACGATCTGTGCACGCAGTCGGGGCTCCGCGCGCTGCCCCTCGATCCCGCGCGGGTGGCGGTGGTGGTGGGGACCGCGCTCGGCGGCGTCGAGGAGGGCGAGAAGGCGCTCGCGGGCGACCGGAGCCGTCGCCGGCTGCGCGACGCGCTCTACGATGGGCCGGGCGCCCGTCTCGCCGGCTGGCTCGGGGCGCGAGGGCCGGTGATCACGGTCTCCACCGCGTGCGCCTCCGGGGCGACCGCGCTCGCGGTGGGTGCGGATCTCCTGCGCAGCGGCCAGGCGGACGCGGTGGTCGCCGGCGGCTACGACGCGCTCTGCCGGTTCGTGCTGCGCGGCTTCGACGCCCTCCGCTCGATGACCCGCGACGAGGTACGGCCGTTCGACCGGCGGCGCAGCGGCCTGCTCCTCGGCGAGGCCGGCGCGCTGGCCCTCCTGATGCGCGAGCGCGACGTGGCCGGCCCGCGGCTGGGGACGGTCCTCGGCTACGGCAGCGCCAGCGATGGATTCCACATCGCGGCGCCGGAGCCGGAGGGCCGCGGCCTCGAGCGGGCCATCACGGCCGCGCTGGCCGACGCCGGTGTGTCGGCCCGGGACATCGACCTGGTGAGCGCCCACGGCACCGCCACCCCGCTGAACGACCGCATCGAGACCGCGGCGCTCCGCCGCGCCCTCGGCCCACGCGCCTACCAGGTGCCGGTGAACTCCATCAAGGGCAATCTGGGCCACACGATGGGCGCCGCCGCCGCGCTGGAGGCATTCATGTGCCTGCTCGCCGCGCAGCGAGGGTTGATCCCGCCCACGCTCAACCTGGAGGAGCCGGACCCCGAGTGCGACCTGGACTACGTGCCGGGTCGCGCCCGCGCCGCGCGCCCCCGCCTCATGCTGTCGACCTCGATGGGATTCGGTGGCTGTAACGGCGCGCTGGTCCTGGAGGCCGCCTGATGCCCGCCCCGGCCATCCGGGCCCTCGGCGTGCTGAGCGGCCAGGCCCGGACCGCCGCCGGTTCGCCCGCTCCCATCCTGCCGCTCGACCGTCCGCACCGCCCGGGGGACCGCTTCCGGCGGACCACCCGGGAGTGCCTGCTGGCTCTTGCGGCGGTCGATGCGATGCTTGAAGATGGGAACGCGGGTGGAGAGGCCATCGCGGGGGAGAGGACGGCGCTCCTGTACGTGACCGCTGCCGCCTACGGCGCCTCGAACCAGGAGTTCATCGAGCGACGCGGCGGCGTGGTGCATTTCGCGTACACCGCGCCCGCGGTGGTACCGGCGGAAGTGGCGATCGAGTTCGGACTCACGGGCGCCTACGGCATCCTGATCGGGGGGGCCCCCGCGACGCTGCGGGCCATCGAGCAGGCGGCCCGGCTCCTGGATAGCGGGCGCTGCGACCGGGCGCTCGTGCTGGCGGTCGAGATCTTCGAGGAGTGCGCGGATCTTTACGCGCGTCACCGTCGCCTCCTCCGGGGGCCGATGGTCGAGACGGCCGCGTGCCTCTGGCTCGAGCGCGGCGAGGGCGAGCTGCACCTGCAGTCCGTTCGCGGTGCGCGGCCGGCGCGCGGCTCGGCCCGCGGCGGCGAGCGGTTCGCGGCCGGCCCGCTCGCCGACCTGCGCGAATGTCTGGATCGCGGGGCGGCGGGGCCGGTGGAGCTGTCCGGACGCTGGCGCGGCGAGGACGCGCGGCTCCGCTGGAGCGGTGTGAGATCCCACGCTCGCGGTAGCGCGGCGTGACAGGGAGGTCGTGCTGATGACGCAGAAGGAAGTTCTGGACGAGCTGAAGGGGCTCGTCGTCGAGCGTCTCAAGTTCGATCCGCGCCGAGCGGCCGAGATGACGCTGGAGACCACCCTGCCCAAGGGTGTCGACGGCTCGCTGGGCCTCGACTCGCTCGACTTCATCGAGCTGTCGGTCGCCATCGAGGAGCGCTTCGGTATCGTGATCGACGAGGGACACGACCTCACGGACGAGTTTGTCTCGCTGGACTCCCTGTCGCGGTTCATCCTGGCGAAGACCGGTCAGGGCTGAGCGGCGGAGGCGCAGGGCCGACGGCAATGGACGTCGCATGAGCCGGCCCGGGATCCACGGCGGGCGGCGCGAGGTGGTGGTGAGCGGGCTCGGCATCGTGAGCCCGTACGGCCTGGGTGCCAAGAGCTTCTGGTCGGGCCTGGCCGCCGGCATCTGCGCGATCAAGCCGATCACGGTCATCGAGACCGAGGGCTTTCGCTCCCGCATCGCCGCCGAGATTCCCGCCGACGTCATCGGGAGTCTCGGCTCGTCGCGGCGCCGCTCGCGCGCGGACCGCATCGCGCTCGCGGCGGCCCGCGAGGCGCTCGCCGACTCCGGGCTGCAGGGGCGGGAGCGGGCCGAGGCGGGTCTCCTCGTCGGCGCGGTCGGCGGCGGCATGCTCGAGGGCGAGGACTGGTACTGGGACGAGGGGCGCCGGGGCGTGATCTCCCCGCGGATGCGCGCGCTCCGCTCCATTTTGCCGTTCTCGCACGCCGAGACCCTCGGCTGGCGCCTCGGGCTGACCGGCCCCAAGGAGACGGTGGTGATGGCGTGCGCGTCGGGCGCAGCGTCCATCGCGCTCGGTGCCGACCTCGTCCGCGCCGGGGTGGTCCCGGCCGCGGTGGTGGGCGGCGTCGACGCGCTCACCCGCATCTGCTTCATGGGCTTCAACGCGCTGAAGCTGCTCGATCCGAGCCCGTGCCGGCCGTTCGATCGCGAGCGCCGGGGCATGTCGATCGGAGAGGCCGCCGCGTTCTTGGTGCTGGAGGACGCCGAGCACTGCCGCGCCCGGGGCGGACGCGTGCACGCGCGGCTCGCCGGCTCCGGCATGACCACCGACGCCCACCACGTGACCGCGCCGCATCCCGAGGGCGAGGGGATGATCCACGCCATGCAGCAGGCGCTGGACGACGCGGGGCTGCCCCCGACCGCGGTGGGCTACGTCAACGCCCACGGCACCGGCACGCCCCAGAACGATCGCGCGGAGGCCCTCGCCCTGCGACGGGTGTTCGGGGAGGGCGGGGTGCTGCTCAGCGCCACCAAGTCGCTGGTCGGCCATACCATGGCCGCGGCGGGCAGCGTGGAAGCCATGGCCACGATCCTGGCACTCCAGCACGGGCTGCTGCCGCCGACCGCGAACCTGGAGCACCTCGATCCCGAGGTGCCCTTCGACTGCCTGCCCGGCACCGCGCGCCCCGCGGAGGTCGCGGCCGCGCTGTCGAACTCCTTCGGCTTCGGCGGCCAGAACGTGAGCCTGATCTTCACGCGGGCCGACGCTCGTGGGTGATCGTCGGATCGTGGTGACCGGCGTGGGGACGCTCAACGCCTCCACCGCCGGCGGCCGGGAGGCGCTGGTCGGCGCGCTGGCTCTCAATCACTCGGCGATCGGTCCCGTGCGAGCCTTCGACGTGACGGCCCTGACGAGCCGGCTCGCTGCCGAGGTGGACGACGCCACGCTGGCCTCGCTGATCGACCGGGACGCGGCCCGACGCCTCTCCCGTATCTGCCGCCTGACCCTGGCCGCCTGCGTGCTCGCGGTTCGCGACGCGGAGCTCCCGAGCGGGTCCGGGCTCGGTCTCGTGGTCGGCACCGAGTACGGGGACTTCACCTCGAGCCGCGACTTCGCCCACGGCTTCCTGCGGCGCGGACCCGGCGGGCTGTCGCCGATGCTCTTCCCGAACACGGTGATGAACACGATGGCGGCGGTCGCGGCCATCGGCATCGGAGCCAAGGCCCCCTCGGTCACCGTGAACCAGGCCACGCTCGCGGGCGATCTCGCGGTGGTGCGCGGGACGCGCCTGATCGCCGACGGGCGCGCGACCGCGGTGGTGGCGGGCGGCGTCGACGAGCTGTTCCAGGAGGTGTACCAGCGTCTCTCCGAGATGGGCACGCTCTCGCCGATGGGGAGCCGCGCTCCCGAGGGGTGCCGGCCTTTCGCGGCCGACCACAACGGCCCCGTGCTCGGTGAGGGCGCCACGTTCCTCGTGCTCGAGGAGCTGGAAGCCGCCCGCGCGCGGGGGGCCCGCGTGATGGCCGAGATCGTGGATACGGCCTGGGGCAACGTGCCGGCCGCGCCCCACACCGGGCGCGTGGCGCGGATCGACGACCGCTCGCCGGTTGCGCGACTGATCCGCGCGCAGGCGCCGGAGAACGTGGCGCGCTGCTACGGCGCGGGCAACGGCGATCCCGCGCTCGACGACTGGGAGCGCGCGCTGCTCGGCCGCGACCTCGACGCCCGCGCGGACCTGGTGCCGCCGCGATCGCTGGCCCCGCTCTTCGGCCAGCACGGCGGGCTCGGGGCCCTGCGGGTGGGCGCGGCCGCGCTGGACGCGGAGCGTCGCCTCGGCTCCGTTCTCGTGCACGGCATCGCGCGGGGAGGCTGCCGCACCGCGGTCCTGGTGGGCCCGGCGCCGTGAGCGAGCACCTCGTCGTCATCCCCGTCTTCAACGAGGCCTCGACCATCGGAGACATCGTCGAGCGGGCGCGGCTGCACGGGCCGGTCCTCGTCATCGACGACGGCTCGACCGACGACAGCGCGACCCAGGCGGCCGCGGCGGGGGCCGAGGTGGTGGCGCTCGGCGGCCGGCGCGGCAAGGGAGCGGCGCTCCGGCGCGGCTTCGCCGAGGGCCTGCGCCGCGGTGTGGCGCGGGTGGTGACGCTGGACGGCGACGGCCAGCACGATCCCGACGACATCCCGCGGCTCCTGAAGGTGGCGGCAGAGGAGCCGGAAATCCTCGTCATCGGCGGCCGGCTCGGCGGGCTCACCGCGCAGCCGGAGCCCGCCATGCCGGCCAGCCGACTCGCGGCGCTCCGCGTCGCCGGCTTCTTCATCAACTGGCTGACCGGGATGGCGGTGGCGGACACCCAGTCCGGCTTCCGGGTCTACCCGGCCGCCCTGCTCGCGACGGCGCCGCCGCGCCGCGGCGGGTTCGTGCTTGAGAGCGAGGTGCTGCTGCGCGCCGCCGCGCGCGGCTTCCGCATCGTGGAGGTGCCGATCGCGCCGCTGCACTTCGAGGACCGGCGGAGCCGCTTCCGTCCTGCGCGCGATGGCCTCGCGGTCGGCACCTTCCTGGCCGTCCGCATCGTGCGACGCTGGGCGCGCGAGCTCACCGCGCTCGCGGTCTACCTCGTCGGCATTCTCAGCCCGTCGCGGCTGCGGGCGCGACACCGCGAGATGTACCAGTTCGCGGCGCCCCACCGCTCGCACGCACCCGCCTGGGCGCTCGCGGTCGGCACGTTCGTCGCCGACCGCGCGATCCGATCGGTCGAGCAGGGGTGGCGATCGCCGCACGCTCGCGCGCTGCGCATGGCCGCGGTGGCCACCGCGGCCACCCCGCTCATGCTTGGGCTCGCGCTCACCCGGCGCGCGCTCGCCGCCGTCGGGGTCGACTGGCTCACGCCGGCAGTGCGGCGGCTCTATCCCCAGGACGAGCTGGCCCGCACGCTCGCGGCGCCCGCGCGCCGGGCCGCGGTGGCGACGCGGCCGGCCGACTACGACGTGCTGGTGGTGGGGGGCGGACCGGGTGGCTCGAGCGCGGCCACCTTCCTCTCGCGCGGCGGGCTCCGGGTGGCGCTGGCCGAGCGGGAGGCTTTTCCACGCTTTCACGTCGGCGAGTCGCTCCTGCCCGCCAACATGCCGGTGCTGGAGCGGCTGGGCGTGCTCGACGAGGTCCGGGCGCGCGGCTTCCTCGTGAAGTACGGCGCCTACTTTCACGATCAGGACATGGATCTCGGCTACCAGTTCCTCTTCCGCGAGGGCAAGCCCTGGCCCGCCTACACCTACGAGGTCCCGCGCGGCGAGTTCGACAAGATCCTCCTCGATCACGCGGCCCGGCAGCCGAACGTCACGCTACTGCAGCCCGCCACCGTCGAGGGAGTGGCCTTCGACGACGAGGGGGTGACCGCGACGGTGTCGGACGCGACGGGCTCCCGAGAGATCCGGGCGCGCTTCCTGGTCGACGCGAGCGGGCGTGATGCCCTCATCGCCACCCGGCACGGCCGGCGCCGGCCCGTCGAGGGTCTCGGCAAGGTCGCGCTCTTCGCCCACTTCCAGGGAGGCAAGCGCTGGCCGGGCAAGGAAGCCGGCAACATCCGCATCTTCAGCTTCGAGCCGGGCTGGTTCTGGTACATCCCGTTCGCCAACGGCACCACCAGCGTGGGCGGCGTGCTCCACGCGCGCACCGTCCGCGGGCGCGAGGGGAATCTGGAGCAGCTCTACGAGTCGCTGATCACGCGCTGCCACGGGCTCGCGGAGGCGCTCGACGGTGCGCCCCGCATCACGCCGGTGCACAGCGCGGCCAACTTCTCATATCGCACCGACCCCGCGATAGGGGACCGCTACGTGTGCGTGGGCGACGCCATCGCTTTCCTGGATCCGATCTTCTCGTCGGGCGTCTACATCGCCACCCAGTCGGCCGAGCTGTCCTCGGTGGAGATCCTGAAGGCGTTCCGGGAGAATCGCTTCGAGGCGCGGCGGTTCCGCGCCTACCAGCGCATGATCCAGAAGGGCATGCAGCCGTTCCAGCGCTTCATCCGGCACTTCTACGATCCCTCCTTCACGGAGCTGTTCCTCAAGCCGCGCGAGTTCGCGGGCATGGTGGACGGGGTGACCGGCGTGCTCGCCGGGGGCGCCTTCTTGCGGCTCACGCTCCGGATGCGGCTGTCCCTGGAGGTCTTCTTCACGATCGTGCGCATCAACCGCTGGGTCCGCCGCCGTCGCGGCCTCACCACCGAGTCCCGCTTCACGTGGTAGGGATGCGCCGATTCCTGCCGAAGAACTACCTGTTCACGATTCTCGGCATCGCGGTGGGCGTGGCGGGCCTGGTCGCCCTGGGCGCCATGGCCGAGCGCATCACGCGCTTCATCGACGGTGGGGACCGCTTCGTCCTGGGCCAGATCTCGGTGGCGGGTGAGGGGATGGGCATGGGCACCGGCTTCACCGCGGGCGGTCTGCTCCGGGCTGCCAAGATCGAGGAGATCGCGCGGGTGCCGGGGGTGGCCGCGGTGCAGGCGCAGGTGATGCTGCCGCTCAACCCGACCACCTCCCAGTTCCTCACCCTCACCCAGGAGCTGATCCTGGGCATGGATCCCGGCGTGCGGATGCCCAACCGCGAGTTCCGGGAATTGCCGGTTCGCGACGGGCGCGCGCTGCGGCCGGGGGACCGGGGCGTCGCGGTGGTGGGCGCGGACTTCGCGGCGTCACGCGGCCTGACCGCGGGCGGGCGCCTCGAGGTGAGCGGCCGCGCGTTCCAGGTGGTCGGGGTCCTGGACAAGACGCTGACCGCGCCCGACCGCTTCGCGATCGTGCCCCTGGAGGACGCCCGCGAGCTGTGGCTGCGCCGTGATCCGCTGCTCGTGCAGGTCTTCGCGGGTGGCGGTATGAGCCGCGCGGACCTGAACACGGGCGCGGCGGTGGCGTGGGCGGACGGAGTCGATCCCGACGCGCTCGCGCGCCGTATCCAGACCGAGGTGGCGGGCCTGAACGTCACGATCCCGGGCGAGCTGAGCCGGCTCCTGCGCCAGTCCACCGCGTTCTTCTCGGCGCTGCTCTTCGGCATCGGCGTGCTCGGGCTCGTGATCGGCGGGCTCTCGCTCGCCAACACCGTGACCGCCGCGGTCTTCGAGCGCATCCGCGACTTCGGCATCAAGCGCGCGCTCGGCGCCACCGATCTGCAGCTGCTCCGGGAGATCCTGGGCGAGGCGCTCGCGGTGTCGATCTCCGGCGGCGCCATCGGGGTGGGGCTGGCGCTCGCGGTGGGCGCCCTCGTCGACGCCCGCGTGCTGCGACAGGGCCAGCAGCTCTTCCTGTTCTCGCCGCGCCTGCTCGGCTTCGCGCTGGCCTTCTCGGTCATCCTGGGCGGCCTGGCCGCGACCTACGCCACGCTGCGAATCGTGCGCCTGTCGCCCGCCGAGGCCATCCGGCGGGGGACCTGAGCCGTGCTGGTGCGCGCGAGCGGGCTCAGGAAGACCTTCCGCGGTCCCGACGGCCGGCCGGTGCCGGTGCTCGAGGGCGCGGACGTGGAGGTGAAGCCGGGCGAGTTCGTGGCGGTGGCGGGCGCCTCGGGATCCGGCAAGTCCACGCTGCTCAACCTGCTGGGGCTCCTCGAGCCGCTGGACGCGGGCGAGATCTGGTTCGACGAGACCTGCGTGAGCCGTCTCTCCCGGCGCGCCCAGTGCCCGGTGCGCGGCCGCTCGATCGGCTACGTCTTCCAGTCGTTCATGCTGATCGCCGGGCTGACCGCCCTCGAGAACGTGATGCTCGCCGCGCGCTACGTCGGCCGGTCGCGCCGGGAGGCGCTACCCGAGGCGCGCGCCCTGATGGAGCGGCTCGGGGTCGCTCATCGGAGCGATCACTATCCGGCCCAGCTCTCCGGGGGGGAGCAGCAGCGGGTGGCCTACTGCCGCGCGGTGCTGAACGGGCCGCCGCTGGTGCTGGCCGACGAGCCGACCGGCAATCTCGACGACAGCCACGCCACCGTGATCCTGACCGCGCTCCGCGCGCTCTGCCGGGACCGCGGGGCCTCGGTGATCCTGGTCACCCACCGTGCCGACGCGGCCGCCCTCGCGGACCGCACCCTGCGCTTGCGCGCGGGGCGGCTCGAGCTGGACCACTCGACGTAGTGGTGGCCCTCCGCGGGCCCGGCGCCGCCGTCGTCGTCGTGGTGGTGCTGGCCTCGGTCCTGCTCGGACCCGGGCTGGGGCAGGCCCCGCTCGATGATCCGGGCGAGGGCCAGCACGCCCAGATCGCCCGCGAGATGCTGGGCGGGAGCTGGATCGCGCTCCGCCTGAACGGTGTGCGCTACTTCGACAAGCCGCCGCTCCTGTACTGGCTGACCGCCACGTCGTTCTCCCTCTTCGGTCTCGACGAGTGGGCGGCGCGCCTGGCCCCGCTGCTGGGCGCGCTGCTCGCGGTGGCCGGGACGACGCTGCTCGGCGCCCGGCTCCTGGGCCCCGGCGGCGGCCTGCTCGCCGGGGCGGCGCTGCTCTCCTGCGCCCTCTTCGCGGCCTTCGCGCGCTACCTGCGGCCCGAGACCCTGTTCGTGGCCGGCATCCAGTGGGGCTTCACCGGGCTGCTGCTGGGAGCTCACGCGAACGGTCGTCCGCCAATGGGGGAGTGCGGGGGCCATGTCGGGGCCCCCGCAGCTGGAGGTCGGGAGTGCGGGGGCCATGTCGGGGCCCCCGCAGCTGGATATCCAATCCTGGGCTGCGCCGCGCTGGGCGTGGCCGCGCTGGCCAAGGATCCGCTGGGCCTGTCCGGCCCGCTCGCCGCGGTCGCGGTGGCACTGATGCTCGCGGGACGGCTGCGGCCGGTCCGGGCGTGGCTGCCCACGCTCGGTGTGGGCCTCCTGCTCCTGATCGGTCTCGGCTGGTACGCGGTGGCGGCGGCGACGGAGCCTGCCTTCCTCTGGTACACCGTCGTGGACAACCACCTGCTCAACGTGGCGCGGATGCGCGTGTTCCCCGACGAGGACGTGCCGCTCTCCGCGCTCGAGTTCGTGGGGGCCGCGGGCTTCGGGGCCTTCCCGTGGATCCTGGCCGCCGCGGTAGCGGTGGCCGCGCTGGTCCGCGGGCGTGCCTGGCGCGATCCGTCCGAGCTGCCGTGGGTGGCGCTGGCTCTCTGGGCGGTGAGCGTGCTCGTCCTCTTCACGCTGTCGCCCTTCAAGCTCCCGCACTACGGCCTGCCGGCGTACCCGGCGCTGGCGCTTCTCGCGGCGCGCGCATGGCGCGACGCGGCCGCCCGCCCGCGGGGGCTGATCGTCCTGCATCTCGTGCTGTTCGCGCTGCTCGGCGCCGGTCTCGGCTGGGCCGCCGCGAGCGATGGACGAGATTTCACCGCGTCGGTCTTCGGCGTCTCCGACGTCTATACCCGCAAGGAAGCTGCGCTCGGCCAGGCCCCGCCGTATCCCCCGTGGTCGGTCCTGCAGCCGATGATCCGGCAGGCGTCGGTGGTGCTGCTCGCGGGGGCGGCGGGCCTCGCGGCGGCGGGTGCGCGGCGCTCGGCCCGCGCGGGTGCCGCGGTGGTGGCGGTCACGATGCTGCTCATGGTGCCGCTGGTCGGGCGCGGCCTCGGCGCGACCTCCTCGGCCCGGACGGTGGCGGTGATGGCGGCGGAGATTCGCACCCGGCTCGCGCCGGGCGACGTCCTGGTGCTCGAGGGCCCGATCGAGAACGCGGCCGCGGTGGAGCTCTACTCGGGCCGCCGGCCCGTGCTGCTCGACGGCACCCGCAGCGTGCTGGGCATCGGTGCCACCTTCGCGGACGCGTCGGCCTCGTTCTGGAGTGCGGCGCGCTTCCGAGAGGCGTGGGGGTCGCCGCGCCCGCCCTTTCTGCTGACCGGCCGCGAGGCGGGCCAGAGCGTCGTCGCCTCGCTGCCGCCGGGCAGCGTGAGGCTGCTCGCGGCCCACAACGGCCGCTGGCTCTACGGGCGGGCCCCCCGTGTCGAGTGATGCTGCTCGACCTGATCGTCGACTTCTCGTACCCGGGCGTCTTCCTCATCCTCCTCGCCACCGGGCTGGGCGTGCCGATCCCGGAGGAGCTGCCCATCGCGATCGCGGCCCTCATGGCGCGCTGGGAGGCGATGCACTGGGTGGGCGCGCTGCTCTCCTGCCTGGCCGGCGTGCTCGCGGGCGACATGCTGCTGTACTGGGTCGGCCGGCACTTCGGCCGGCGCATCTTGCAGTGGCCGACGGTGCGGCGCATCCTCACGCCTGCCCGCGAGGCCCGGGTGATGGACGCCTATCATCGCCACGGGCTCAAGTTCGTGGTGATGGCCCGCCTCGTGATGGGGCTGCGGGCCGCCGCGTTCCTGACCGCGGGCCTCGTGCGCGTGCCG
>Ga0335083_10002728_pt1 | contig 23198 bp, 16 predicted proteins | sample Lox_Sample_42_FD_206716 | JGI IMG/M metagenome (GOLD analysis project Ga0335083, IMG submission 206716) | Soil microbial communities from Loxahatchee National Wildlife Refuge, Florida, United States - Lox_Sample_4.2 | ecosystem: Environmental > Terrestrial > Soil > Wetlands | place: USA...
AATCTTGATCGCGACAGGCAGGGTAAAGCCGTCGGCCCCGCGCCGCTGGCTTAGGTACACCACGCCCTGACCACCGGAACCCAACAGGCGCAGCAGGCGCAAATGCTCGGTCCAGCTCATCCGCTGCGAATCAACCAGCGTCACGTATCGGTTCAGAAGCTCGTCGGGGCAGCGGCGAGGCTCATGCCCGCCTTGGGTCACAGTCAGACGGTTTTCATAAAAAATGGTCGTCGTCATCGAAGGTCGTCACTCCACGTTGAACTTACATTCTACTTCGCTGATTGATCAGACTCTATATTAGGCCGCAATGAGAAGCGAGGTAAAGACATAGTTTGCCGGCAATCGGTGGAAAAATCGGCCATTCTCATTCGCGCAAACTCCGCGCAAAGCCTTTAGTTGCGGCTGCTTTTGCCCAGTAATTCGCTCATCCATGTTGGAAAACTTGCCTGCAATAAAATTTATGATGCAACGCCAGCGAGCATCGGCTACAATAATCCGGCACAGACTACAAGCTGAACAATGTGCGCGGAATTGATCGTTACGGGGGAGAGGGGAAAATGGAAAAGCATGTGTTGCGCGCAGCCGCTTTCTGCATCGCTGCGATCTGCTGGCTCAGCGCATCGAGCGCGCATGCGCAATTGCGGGCCTTCGGCGATGCAGAAGGTTTCGGCGCCCTAACCACCGGTGGCCGTGCCGGCAGCCTATACATCGTCACCAATCTCAACGATTCCGGCGCCGGTTCATTTCGCGACGCGGTCAGCCAGTCCAACCGCATCATTGTTTTTGCCGTCGGCGGCTATATTAACCTGGCGTCGGCCATTAGCGCGAAAAGCAATTTGACCATTCTTGGACAGACCGCGCCGGGCCAAGGCATCGGCTTGATGGGGCACGAACTCTCGTTTTCAGCTTCCAGCAACGATATTGTCGAATTCATTCGCGCCCGAGAAGGCAGCGCCGATAGTTCCGCCAAAGCCAGCATCAACTTGGGCGACACCAGCAACATGATTCTGAATCACGTCGATGCCGAATACTCGCAGTACGACAACATCGACGCCGTCGGCACCAATGGGGTCAACAACGTCACGCTGCAGAACTCGTTGTTGGCCGATCCCATTAAGGCGCAGCAGTTGAATATGCACACCGAAGGCAACAACGTTACCTACGTGAACAACCTGTGGGTGAATTCCCACGGCCGCAATCCGCTCGCAAAGTCAAATAGCCAGTACATTAACAACGTGGTGTATAACTACCAGTATGCCTTTACCACGGGTAACTCTGCGGGCGTTTATAGCTACGACATCCTGAACAATTACTTCATCGCTGGACCGAACACCAACAGTCCGAGCGATGCCTGGTACCAGTTGGACTCCAATCAAAGCGCATACTCCTCGGGCAATTTGCTCGACTCGAACAAAAACGACGCATTAGATGGCTCGGCCACATCGCCCGGCGGCGTGGTTACGCTGTCTTCTCCCTGGTCATCGACCACAGCCAGTTTACCGCTGTTAAGCACGGCCGCCGCCTACACTTTCGACGTGGCCCACGCCGGCGATTCGCTGCAGCGCGACACCGTCGATACGCAAGTCATCACTCAGGTGCAATCGCTGGGAACGCAAGGTTCCATTTACAACACGGAAAAAGACACGGGCTTGTCAAACAGCGGCTTCGGCACCATTACCGGAGGAACGCCTCCCACGAGCAGCGCCAACGACGGTATTCCCGACACCTGGGCAGCCGCACACGGTTTGAGCACGACCGATCCCTCGGGCGCGCTGAAGCTCAATCCGCTGGGCTACACCATGATCGAGCAATACGCCAACGAACTGGGCGATGAATATGCCAGCCAAACGTGGTCCAATGCCAGCGGCACGTGGTCCAGTGGCACGTGGTCCTCGGCTGTGCCGGGAGTTTTTGACCATGCCCTCATCCGCGGCAACGGTTCGGTCGATGGCATGGTAACTGTTTCTACGGGCACCGCTTCGGCCATGACGCTGTCGATCGGCGGCAACGGTACGTCAACAGGTGAAAAAGTGTTCGTCTCCGGAGGAACCCTGAATGTGTACGACACCATCACCGTCGGCGACCAGGGCAACGGTACGCTACAAATAACCAGCGGTGCCGTGCAGGCCTACAATATTATTCTTGGCAACACGGTCTATAATCCCACGGCGACCAACTACACCGGCACCCTTTCGCTGATGGGCGGCACGCTGGCCGTTTCGCAAATCGTACTGGGCGCGGGCACGCCCAGCAATTGGACCTCAGGCGGCTCGATCAACTGGAGCGCTGGAACGCTGCAAGCAGCTGCACAACTGAACGTGAACGTGCCGATGACAGTTTCCGGCGCCGGCGGCACGATTAATAGCAACGGCTTTAACGGCACGCTTTCCGGCGTCATTTCCGGCGCCGGCGGCATCACGAAAACCGGCCTGGGAACCATCACCCTTACCGCATCCAATCTGTACTCGGGCGCCACCACCGTGAAACAAGGCACCCTCACGCTGGGCGCCTCTAACCGCATTGCCGACACTTCCAACTTGGTTCTCTCCGGCGGCACTTTTGCCACCGGCGGGTTCAGCGATACGTTGTCCACCTTAAAATTGTCGGCCAGTTCCACCATCGATTTGGGCACTGGCGCCAGCATTTTGGATTTCACCGACAGCCACGAGCTGCCCTGGACTGGCACCCTGACCGTCGCCAACTGGAGCGGTTCCACTTCCGGTGGCGGTACAGATCGCCTTTTCTTCGGATCCGGTTCCGGTGGACTGAGCCTGGCGCAATTGAACTCCATCGTATTTTCAGGCACCGCCTCGCCGCACGCTGTGCAATTATCAACAGGCGAAATCGTCCCCGGCACCCCCGCCCCGGTTCCTGTGCTGGGAGATTTTAATCACGACGGTTCGGTCTCGGCCGCCGATATTTTGCCGATGATCAACGCCCTGGCCAATTTGTCGGCTTATCAAGCCGGCCAAAACTATACCGATGTCGATTTGTTGGCCAATGGCGATCTCAACAACGACGGCAAAGTCACCAATGCCGATTTGCAAGATTTGCTCGTCCGACTAAGCCATCCCGGCGGCGGCAACACGGCCCCGGTTCCCGAACCCTCCGGATTCGTCCTGGCTGCTTTTGCCTTGATTTCAATTGGCGCAGTTTACCGCTCTGCCTTGCGTACCGGAAAACCCAGCCGCTTGTCTACTAAATTCACGAGCGGCTTCCCGGCCAAATAGCGCCGCAGATTTTCGCAGAAGAAATCGGTCATGTTGTCGATCCGCCACCGACTTTGACCGGCCACGTGCGGCGTGATGATCACATTGGGCAATTCCCACAATTTGCTTTCCGGCGGCAGCGGCTCCTCGGCGGCCACATCGAGCACGGCGCCAAATAAACGGCCCGACTCCAACGCCGCCACCAAATCGTTCTCCACCACTAATTTTCCCCGGGCCATGTTCGCCAGCACCGCGCCCGGTTTCAGTTTGGCCAGCGCCCGGTCATTGATCATCCAGCGTGTTTGATCCGTCAGCGGCACGCACAACACCAGCACGTCGACCGCGGCCAGCAAATCGCCCAGCCGATCAGCCGGCCATAACTCCGCCACGTGCGGCGGCTTATCGACCGGATATAAATCGGTCGCCAAAATTCGCGTTTTGAACGGTGCGAACAGTTCCGCCACGCGCCGCCCGACGCCCCCCAGCCCGACAATGCCCACCGTGCAGTGATGCAAATCGCGCGTCGGCCGCCGGATGTATTCCCTGTTCTGTTGCGCCCGAAAAAATGTCGGCAACCCACGCAACAAACCCGTCACCAAGGCCACCGTGTGCTCGGCCACTTGATCGGACAGCACGCCCGATGCACTGCTGATAATGATCGGCGATTCCACCACGCTGGGCGCCAGCAGATGATCTAGCCCCGCCGCCGACGATTGTATCCACTTGAGTCGTCCGCCGCGCACCACGCCGTCCCAATCGACAGGCACTTTCGGATGGCCGCAGAATATGTCGCAGGCGAATAATTCCCGGGCCACGCCTTCTTGTCCGGCATCGCATATTTCCGCTTGCGGGGCCGCCGACTGAATTTGGGCCACGTGCCGAGGCTCGACGGGATAGCAAAGCACAATACGCATGGAGAATAAACAAGGATCGTAGAACGATTGACTTTAGACCCGGCGAACACGCCGAATTTCACCCTCTGACCAACGTGCGATGCAACCAACCATGCCACCATAGTATCTGCTGGCCTGCCACTCTCCCAGTGCTGGTGGATTAAGGCTCGCTCAGTTAGAATATCCTCTGGGGAATGGTTCTGACTTCCCGCATTCGCTCGCCCAAGCTTTCTCAGCCCCGGATGAATTTCCGCGGGATTGTTCTGGAGGCACTTTGAACCCACGACCTTATACCATTGGCTTCCTTACCGTCGTGTTGATGGTGGCGCTGCGCGTGGTCATCGGATGGCACTTTTTCCAGGAAGGGCTTGCGCACAAGAACGATCCGCACTGGTCCAGCGAAGGCTTTTTGCGGCAGGCCAAAGGGCCGCTGGCCGAACTGTTCAAATCCCGCGCCCCCGGCTTCCACAATTGGGACCGCCTGCTAGCCGTCCCCCTGGCGCCGGAGCCGGCGACTTTGCCCGATGAAGGAAATTCCGCCGGCGCTGCTCAACCCGCGGCCGATAAGCCAACTCCCGAAGCCTCACCCATTTATGGCGATTGGTACCGTGCAGTCATCCACGATTGGGAACAGTATCGCGCCGATTTTGCGAACTTTTATCATTTCAGCGACGAACAGAAGGCTGGCAGCCAATCCTTGCAAAAGCACTACGAAGGCCAACTTGCCGATTTACTAGCCGGCAATCAACCCGATATCGCCTCCTATCGCCACGAACTTTATCGCAACCAAAACATGGCCGCCAAACCCGGCGCCGACGAAATTCCCAATCAAATCGCCCGGCTGGCCAAGCGCGAGCAAAACCCCGTCGGCGAGCCCGGCGTATCCGATGCCGTCAACAGCAGCCCGGCCGATTGGCTCAGCGATGCCCAAGCGTTGGAAGCCGCCTTTCAGCGCGATCTGCTGTCGCTGCGGTCAGACGATCAACTAAAACTCGGCCCCGCCCCGCAGGCAAAAACCGAACTGAAGCAAATCGACTCCGCGGTCACCTGGCTGCTCATCATCGGCGGCGGCCTATTGATGATCGGCCTATTCACGCGGTTGTCGGCGCTGGCCCTGGCGCTGTTTTTGTTGTCGGTCATCGCCACGCAGCCGCCGTGGGTGAATGGAGCCATCACCACCGTGTTCAATTATCAATCGGTCGAATTCGTGGCCCTGTTGGCGTTGGCTTCCTCACCCGTCGGCCGCTGGGCCGGCTTGGACTTTTTTATCCATCATCTCCTCCTGCGACCATTCCGCTCTAAATAACCGCTCTGACACCAGACCACCAGACCACCACACTCCCCTTCCTCCCATGAACAGCCTGACTCCTGAAGAACGTGCCCTGGGCAAAGAAAACTTCCAAGCCGCTATCGGCAGCGAGCTGACCCGCCGCGAATTTCTGCTGGGCACCGTCGCCGCCGGCGTGGTTTCCGGCGCGGGCTTGGGCGCCATGTACTTCAAATACACCAAGGTCGACAAGCCGCTGCGCATCGGATTTTTGGGCACTGGCGACGAAGGGGGCGTCCTGCTGGGTTCGCTCACGCCTGATTACATCGAAGTTGCCGCCATCGCCGATATTCGACCCTACAACGTGCATCGCGCTTTTCACGGCGATTGCTCCAGCCCCAACGCGCAAAAGGTTCGCACCGGCCTCATCTCCAAATACGGCTGGAGCTCCGAAGACGTGGCCAAGCAAAACGTCAAAGTATACGGCGATTACAAAGACCTCATCGCCGATAAAGATAAACTCGGCATCGAGGCCGTCATCATCGCCTTGCCGCTGCACTTGCACGCGCCGGCGGCCATCTTGGCCATGAACTCCGGCCTGCACGTGCTCACCGAAAAACTGATGGGGCACAGCATCGCCAACTGCAAGGAAATGGGCCGCGTCTCGCAGCAAACCAATAAAATTTTGGCCACCGGACATCAACGGCACTACAGCATCTTGTACGACAACGCCGTCGATACCATCCGCCGCGGACTCATTGGCGAAGTCCACTCCATCCGCGCCCAATGGCACCGCGGCAACTTGCCCGGTCACGATAGTTGGCAACCGCCGCTGCCGGGCGATCCGCACTTGGCCAGCGATCTGAAAGATTTGCAAAACCAACTGAAGACCGGCAAGTCCAAAGACGGCACAACGCTTTCCGGAAAAGATTTGGAGCAGTTGGGCAAGCGCCTCGACCAAACCGCGGCCCAAATTGCTGATATCTCCGACGCCCAAGCCCTTAGCCACGGCTACCAGGCCAAAACGCTCCCCAACGGTTATAACCGCAGCGCCTTGGAAGAACTCATCCGCTGGCGATTGTGGGAGCGCACCGGCGGCGGACTCATGGCCGAATTGGGCAGCCATCAACTCGATGCCTCCGGCATCTTTATCAGTGCCATGGGACCGGAAGGGGGCAAAGCGCTCCCCCTCACGGTGCAAGCCGTCGGCGGCCGTTCGCTCTTCCCCATGGACCGGGAATGCGAAGACCACGTCTACTGCATGTACGAATTCCCCGCGCCCGGCTATTACCAGGAAGGCAGCAAAACCGAAGTCAAAGATCCCAACCGCAAAATCGTGGTCACCTACTCCTCGATCAACGGTAACGGCTTCGGCGATTATGGCGAAGTCGTGCTGGGCACCAAAGGCACCCTCATTTTGGACCGCGAACAGGAAGTCATGCTCTACAAAAACAGCGACACCAAAACCAGTGTCGGCGTCGTAAAAGCCAAAGACGGCGCTCCCGCGCTCGACACCACCGCCAGCGGCGGCGCCGCAGCGGCCGTCGGCAAATTGGCCCTGGGCGAAGGCCCCCCCAGCCGCGGTTACACCGAGGAAATCGAGCACTGGGCCTGGTGCATCCGCCATCCCGATCCCATGAACCAGCCCAAGTGCGGTCCCAAGGTGGCGCTGGGCGATGCCGCAATCGCGCTCACCACCAACGTCGCCCTCCGCAGCCCTGCCGAAAAATCACGCATCGAGTACCAGCACGAATGGTTCGATCTCGACCGCGACGAAACCCCCGACGGCTCCAAAATCGACATGAGCCAATACAGCTCGGCCTGAGCATAATCTCTACTTGCTTAGTGGGCGTGTCTTCTGCTGACCGTAGGCGCAGCGCCAGAAACCCATCGATCCTACTTTGTCGTCCCGGCGCGGTTCCCTCTCAGCCCACACAATCTGCACGATCGGCTTCGCCCTGTTGCGTTCCCGCAACATGGCCGATAGGCACGCGCCGCAAGCTATGTTTGGGCTAGATACCAACCCATTCATACCTAATGCATTTTCAGAAAGCCGCCTCATGAACATCGCTCATTACTTCAAATCGACCATCGCCTGGGCCACTATCGTCGCAGCGACGACTTACTTCGCGAATCCACGAACCAGCTATGCCCGAGGCGGACACGGCGGCCATGAAGGCGAACATCACGAGGCCGAGCATCACGAAGCCGAACACCACGAAGAACATCGCGACGCCAACCCCGAAGACGCCCAGCGCCGCGAAGCCGAACACCACCCCAACGAAAATCACAATGCCGAGCACCATCCGTTCCAGCCCACCCCGCAACACCTAGCCAATCACGATTTGAATCATCACGACGATCATCCTTGGAACCATCACCACCACGATTGGCAGTATGCCGGCTGGGGTTGGAACCCGGGTTTTTGGGGTGGCGTCGGCGTCGGTTACGTCGGCGCAAATTACCTGGGCGGCTGGGGCGGGAACACCTACATCGACAACGGCACACCCGTCGCAACAAACGATAACTCCACGCCCGCTTCCGATAACGCCAACGGGATCGATAACAACATCGCCAGCGGAAACAATTCCAATCAGGTTGCCGATTCCTCGCAAAAATACCCGGTCGATGTCTGGCCGGAATTGGGTATCAGCACCTACTCCGGCGAGTACAACAACACCCGCGGATTGGTGGTCGTCAATGTCACGCCCGAAAGCGCCGCCGAAAAAGCCGGCTTGGCTCCCGGCGATGTCATTTTGAATTTCGACGGCAAAGCCACCCCCGATGAAGAAGCCCTCGACTCAATTCTCGATTCCGCACACGGCGGCTTCAAGCTGCTGGTTATGGACGCCCACACAGGCAATACCAGTGTTATCAACGGCTCGCTCGGCAGCGGCGCTGGGGCCGGCGGCGAAAAAAACCCCGGCTGATCGCGTTAAAAAACTGCTGAATTCAGCCGGCCGTAACAATCGCGATCACGGCGCAAACTTGACATGTGGCGCCAGCGGCGACATGGCTGCGGTGCTCCATTTACGTCCAGCCGTCCCGCCGGTCGATGCCACGATACGGGTCAACTCAGTCAGGCTGCAGCCTGATCTCCTGTATCGAGGCGCCCATGTTCCGTCGCGGTTTTCTAACATTGGTCGTTTTGGGCGCCGCCGTCGGCGTGCCTTACGCGGCCAGTAATTGGTCAAAGCTCAAAGCCAGCGTGTTTGGCGACACGAGCGCAAATTCGTCGACCGGCACGTTGCAGCCCATTTCCGCCAACGATTTCCCGTCGCAACTACCCGGCGCCACGCCTGCCGGCGTTCCGCTGGTGCCCGGAATTAATCCGCAAATCGATGAGCTGCCCCTGGTCGATTTGCCCGACGCCTTCCGCTGGGATGTCACGCCGCAATGGGTCATGTCGCGCTGGCCGCGAGTTTCGTCCGGCCTGCCCGGCGACAACCTGCAAGGCCTGCGCGTGGCGCTCATCAGCGGCTTGCGCATGGACGACGTGGCCGGCTCGCTCACCTATTACTTCAACGCCTCTCAAAAGTGCGCCAAAATTACGTTCTCCGGCACCACCGGCGATCCGCAGCGGCTAACGGCCCTGCTGGTCGATCGCTACGGCTTCAAACCCTTCACCAGCACCGATCCCGGCATGGTGCAGTACCAAATCCGCTGGAACGGCGCTCCCACCAGCACCCTAACCGTGCGCCCTGCGGCCATCGTCCGCACTTCTTCTCCCCTGGAACGCTACCTCGTGCAAATCAGCATCACCGACCCGGCCGTGAAGTAAGCGGCATCTCCAAGCCGACGACTTGTCGTCGGTTACGATGCCGGCGGGCATGAATTGCCCCCGTTGCGGTGCTAGCACTCTAAGCTCCGGCCGGTGCTTCTTGAGAATGCCCGCCCCTTCTGTCGAAACAACTGGTATGGACTACTTCACCGATAAAATGGCCCCGGCCAAAGCGGTTGCCGATCCGGCGGACCGCGAACACTTTATCCCCTGGCGTAAGGCGGAAGTCATTGACCGCCTCTGTTCCGAGCCCGGGCTGTTGCCCGCCGAGCAATCCGGCTTTCGGCAATTCTGCACCCTGCTCGATGCCACGCTGCATTTCGAATATCTGACCCATTTCGAAAATCTGAAAAGTGCCTACGCTCCGTTCGATCCCGACGCCGACACCGTTCACTTGACCGAACTAAGCGACGCGCAGCGCCAAACCCAAATGGATTTGCTCTTCGAACGGTTCCAGTGGCTCCTGGAACGGGCCAACTTTCGGAAGCTAACCCATCACGATTTAGATCAGGCCTTGAACTCCGTCAGCCATCACGGGCTCAGCCTGGAAGTCGATTTCGATTTCTTCGATCGCTTGGAATTGTTCAGCCGCGGCGAAATTTTGCAGCCGCAGCAATACCGCAATTGGAAACGGCTTTACCGCTGGGAAGAAGCGCAAGTTCCCACATTCCAGCGGCTCGTCCTCATCTTTCATCTGCGCCCCGGAAAGCACCGCACCCGTAACTTCGACACCCACGACGTGTTCATCAAGCTATTCAAAGATATTCCCAAGCCCGATCTGGAAATGCTCCTGCCCGGCACGCGGGTGAAAATGTCGCTCAAGGACCGCATCAAAATCATCACGCCAACCGCCTCGGGCGTGGCCGTTTCAATTTACAAAGCCCTCAAGGGGGCCTTACTGGCCGCCGCGGCGGGAGTGTATGGCATTCTGGCAGTGTTGGGCGTCACCTGCGGCTACGGCATGAAATCGTTCCACGGCTACCTGCAAACCAAGCAAAAATATCAACTCAATCTGACCGAAAGTCTGTACTACCAAAACCTCGACAATAATGCCGGCGTGTTGTCCCGGCTGTTGGACGAAGCCGAAGAACAGGAAAATCGCGAAGCCGTGCTGGCCTATTATTTCCTCTGGCGAAATCTCGATGTCCGCGGTTCCACCGCCGACGAGTTAGGCTGGAAAAACCGCGCCGCATCAATAAACTTTCCCGCCCGCGGCTTCACCGCCGAAGAACTCGATCAGCGCATCGAGCAATTCCTCAGCGATTGCCTGGGCCGCCCAATCGATTTCGAAGTCGACGACGCCCTGGCCAAGCTGCTCCGCCTCAATTTAGTGCGCGAAGTCGTCCCCGGCCGCTTTGTTGCCTTACCGCTGACCGAGGCTCTGGAAAAGCTGGATTACGCCTGGGATAACTACTTCCCCTACAACAAAGCAGCCTGACCCAGCCAGGCGATCCCAGCTGCGGCCCAAAGTTTTCCCCGCAGCGATTTCAAAGTATCGTGTTGGCCATCCTTACGTCCCTTTCGGCGGGCCATTTTGTTGTTGCTGCAGTTGCCCTTGCAACTCTTGCACTTTCTGCTCCAGCTCTTGCACCCGGCGCTCTAGCGCTTCAATCCGCTGGGCATCCGTCTGCCCCGCTTGCGCGTCGGAGGAATGCGGTGGCGCATCCAATGGCCGGGGCGGTGCATCTAATGGACGCGGCTGTGCATCGATAGGCCGTGGAGAAACATCCTCGGGGTGCGCAATATCGACCGCGCCGGGCAGGCTCCCATACCCTCGTTGCGCTTTATTCTCAAGCATTTGTTGGCCCGGCACGGGCGGTGGCGGCAGCGGCAATTGCGTTTGCGCTTGCGGCAGTGTCGGCACTGGCGCCGGCATCGTCTGCGCATAATTCATTCCAAATCCCGCGCCCGCCGATGCCAGCGTGATTTTCGCACTCATTGGTTTGCCGTTGTACATATACGTCAGTTCCACCTCGCTTCCCGCCCCTGCCCGCGCCAGCAGCGCGGACAAATCGTTTGGCGTCCCCACGGCCATGCCGTTCACCGCCGTGATCACGCTGTCCAATGGAATATTCGCTTTTTCAGCCGGCGATCCCAGCGTGCGAGCCATCACGTGCGCCCCGGCGGTGGACGACAAACCCAAACGCATTTGGTCCTGCGGCGTCACCGGCAGCGTGCGAACGCCCAATAGCGGTCGCCCCGGCGCTGCGAACAAACCGGCCCCCATCCGCGGCGCGGCCATCCCGCCAGGCATCGAAGGCGAAGCCGAACTCGGCGCATACGCATTGCCCGCCGATGGATTTCCTCCCCCCGGCATTTGGTCATTGGCGGATTGGCTCCCGGGTTCTGCCGGCTCATCGGGAATGCGACCAAATTGGAACCGCCTTTGATCCGGCGGCGGACGACGTCCCAGCGTGACCTCCACTTCCTGCGCCGCGCCCTGTCGCTGCACTTGGATCTTCACTTGCGCGCCGGCCGGCATTGTGCCGAGAATACTTTTCAAATCGTCCAGCGAATGCGTGGCCTGTCCGTTAATGGCGGTAATTAAATCGTCGGCCTGCAAGCCTCCTTTGGCAGCCGGGCTGTCTGGATCCACATCTTTCACACGAATTCCGCCGCCGTGTTCCTGCCGATCATCCGCCACCATGCCCAAATAGCCAGGCTCTGCGCCGGCCTGTGGAGCACTGGGCGTTGGCAATTCCGGCGGCCGCATTGGCTGCGCCCGAGTATCCATCGCCATCAATAGCACGGCGGCAACAAACAGGCACACACGGTTCAAAAAGCGAATACAAAACATGGTATCGCTCCTTAACTTGAATGAAGCCCCCGCTGTCGCAATCTTCGACCTCGTACTACAACCCAACCCTATTTCCATTGCGAAGCCGAATATCCCCCGTCATTATACATTCTCCCCCTCAAAGCCGAGCCGCAACAACCACCCTGGAATTGTATTCCCCGTTCTGCGGTTTTTCTGCCTTCATATTCCCAACCAAACCGCCATGTCCGACCCACCTGCCACTCCCTTAAACATCAGTCTTGCCGTTTCATCCGAATGGCCAGTGGCCTTGCAACTGCTGTTCAACCGATTGGACGAAATAGCCCGCCCGTTGCAAATCGCCGCGGCAATCGAAGAACTCCAGCGCACCACCGGCGAAGCGCAACCGCTTTTCGTCGCTCGGCGCGGCCCTGCGCTGGTGGCCGCCATTTGGATGCATTTGATGCCCGGACGTGTGGCTTCGCTCTGGCCGCCCGGAATAGCCCCAGGAGAGCCGGCTGCCACAGCCACCCCGTTAATCGATTTTGCCACAGCGAAAGCCGCTGAAGCCGACATCCGGCTAATCCAGGCCCTAACTGATACCGATACCGGGCCGCAAGCCGACTGGCTGCGTCAATCTGGTTTCAAATACACGGCCGATTTGTTGTATTTGGTGAGTTTGAGCGAAAAATTTCCACACGTTCCGCCCCACACTGAATTGATCTTAGAACCACTTAGTGAAACTGCCGAAACCACCGTCTCCGGCGCCCAAATGGCCCGCTTGGCTGCCATCGTTCAGCGGACCTACGTAAACACGCAAGATTGCCCCACCATCCACGGCCTGCGATCTGTGGACGACGTGTTAGCAACTTACAGATCCGTGGGAACTTTCAATCCGGCGCAGTGGTTTTTTGTTCGTCATCAACTTCGCGATGTCGGCTGCGTGTTACTGGCCAATCATCCGCAACATCGCCACTGCGAATTGGTGTACATGGGCCTTGTTCCCGAAGCCCGAGGTCACGGCTGGGGACTGGAAATCGTGCGTTATGCCCAGTGGGTGGCCGCAAATTCGAATTTCGGCGAAGGAACCCCCGGCGAAAGCTCCACGCAGCGCATGGTGTTGGCTGTCGATGCCGCAAATTCTCCAGCAATTTCGCTGTATGCCGCCGCCGACTTCGAAACCTGGGACCGCCGCAGCGTATTTTTGCGGGAAATTCCCGCGAAAAACTGAACGCGCGAACTCACCGCCGCGAAATCATGCGAACATTTTTTCCGTTGGCAAAATCGTTCAAACAGTTTTTCCACGCCGCGCGCTGCCGCGCGAAAATTTTTTTTAACCGCCGCTTACAATCCGCGCGGCAAATTTCTCGGCGAATTCACCCTTCCCCCGCACGCTCCAAAAAAAATTGTTCACAATTGTTAGCGGGTGGTTTGACAGCATCGCTAGCGAAAGTACAATCGGCCACTTTGGGTGACACAACAACACGCTTCACACGGCGAAAAAACCGCGATTCGTCGATCATTTTTCCCCACTGACTTGCTTGCCTGAATCACTTGGCCCGGCACATGACGGCCGGAATTTGCACCAGCGATTTTTGGCAAGCCGGTAGCGAAAATGGTTCGGCGTCACGCGCCGCTGTGAGCCTCACGCTTCGCTCCCGGCAGATCAACCATCACCGCCCTCACGGTGCGATTGCGGTAGGCGTGCGCGCACAATTCGGTTCAGGAATCGACCATGAGCAAGGATGTTTTGTCGACGGTGTTGACTTTGCTCGTCGAACAGATTGGTCGTGAACGCTTCGAGCTCTGGTTCAGCGCCAACACCCGCCTCACGTTCGACGACAACACGTTGCTGGTGGAAGCCTCCACCCAGTTTTTGCAAGATTGGCTGCGCCAGCATTACCGCGGTATGCTGGAAACCGCTTGCCGCGAAGCCCTGGCTGGCGATGGCGCGGCAAATCACAGCCGACCCGGCGATCTGGCTAGAGTGGAGTTTCGCCTGAATCAATCCTTGGCCGCCAATACCGCAACTTGTAACGGCGGCGCCGCACATTCAACTTCGCAGCCCCATCGCCGCACAAATTCCGCAGTCCATGCTTCCGTCGCTTCCTGCCCCAAACCCGCACCAACTGCAAAGCTCGAGTCCATAAATCCCCTACTCCCTCCAGCCGCGGAACATTCTGCCCCAATTCATCGCGCCCCAATGGGATGTACTCAGCCCCCGCCCCTCAACGGCAAACATCCCCTCCCGGACACCGAGCCCCTCCCCCGCCGCCGCTTTGCCACGCTCTCCGCCTTTGTCGTGGGCACGGCCAACCGCCTGGCGCACGCCTCGGCCCAAATGATTGCCGACCGCCCCGGTTCGCTCAATCCGCTGTTCTTGTACGGACCGCACGGCTCCGGCAAAACGCATTTGCTGGAAGGCATTTGGACGGCCGCCCGTACCCAAACCCGCGGCCTGAATTGTGTTTATCTTTCGGCCGAGCAATTCACCACGTTTTACGTGGTCGCGGCCCGCGGAGGGGGCATGCCCAGCTTTCGCCGCAAATATCGCAGCGTCGATCTGCTGTTGATCGACGATTTGCAATTCCTGGCCGGAAAAAAAGGCTCCTTGGTGGAATTGCTGCACACCATCGATACCGCCCTGCGAGACGGCCGCCAATTGGTGTTTGCCGCCGACCGAGCCCCGGCCGAATTAACCGGCCTCGGAACCGAACTCAGCACTCGCTTGGCCGGCGGCATGGTCTGTTCCCTCGAACCGCCCGATCAGCAAATGCGCTTCTCGCTGGTGCACGAATTTGCCCGTCGATTGGGAATCGAACTGCCTGCCGACGTCGCCGAATTCGTCGCCGCACAAGTCACTGCCGGGGCTCGGGAACTTTCCGGTGCGGTCAATCGGCTGCATGCCGTAAGCCGCATGCTGCTGTCCCCCATCGATCGCCCCTTCGCCGAAGATGCTTTGGCCGATCTCCTCCGCCACGCCGGCCGTCCGGTCTGTCTGGCCGATATCGAACAGGCCGTCTGCGACGTGTTCAGTTTGCCCAAGGAAAGTTTGCAATCTCAGCGACGCGCCAGACAAGTCAGCGCCGCCCGGATGCTGGCCATGTGGCTGGCCCGAAAATACACCCGCGCCGGCCTTTCTGAAATCGGCCAATACTTCGGCCGTCGCAGCCATAGCACCGTCATCTCGGCAAGCAAACGCGTGACCGATTGGATCGACGGCCAATCGGAAATCGAACTGTCCCACGCCCGCTGCAAAGTGGACGAAGCCCTCCGCCGCGTCGAAGCACAACTCCGCACAGGTTAAAAAATCAATGGTAGTAGGAGGCGAATCCCTTCGCCGATCCAGTCATTTCACCCGCGACATGTACCGCACAAATTCAGCATCCAGCGTCGCCAAATCGGGCCCGAACGCCGCCTTAAACTCCTTCAGCCGCACATCCGGGCCGTCCCACCACAGCGGCGCTTTCTCGCACAATCGCTGCAAATAAGCTTCGTACTCTGTAGCATGCTGCCGCAGCAAAAAATAATTCAGCGCCCAGGCTTCGGCGTACGCATCCAGTGCCTGTTGGGCATCGCGGCTACGAAAGCGCTTGTCGTCGGCGATCAGCGTTTGGAGCGAATCGGCTGGCCGCCGCAACAGATACGATTGAAACCGCTCCAGCCGCGGAGGGTTCATTTCCCCAATCGTCCGCCAGCCCTTGCCGTAACCCAGATCGGGCGTTTCAAAGTACATGGCCAGCCCTTCGCACACCCACAGCGGAATATCGGCAAACCGCTGCTGCAGCCCGCAGTTGAATGCAATTTGATGCGTGGCCTCGTGAATCACCGTGGCCACCATCATCGTGGCTTCCGGCCGCGACAGTAAATCGTTCACCTCGGCCGTATCCAATCGCTTATTGTCGCCGGCCTGATGCAGCGATTCCGCGCCGGTCAAATCGTACGTTTTCACCCGATTGGTTTGCAGGCTGTAAAAACCGATTACCCGGTTGGCGTTGCCCTGCAATTCGTCGGCCGATTGCCGGGCATAGGTTTGCCGATCGGCATAAATCAGCACCACCAGCGGCATTTCCGGCTCATGCAGTTTGAAGCCACGATGCGTCCAAAAGCTGGTAAACGACGAATACAATCGCTCGAACAACGCGCTACACCACAGCGCGTATCCGCGCGACGTGTTGAAAAAAATCAAATAATGGGCCGTCTTCACCGTGTCGAACCCCGGCGGCAAGTCGGCCAGCATTTGCTTTTTCAACTGCTCGGCCGAAAGCGGCACAAACGGCTTGTCGTCGCGCTCGTGATCGACAATCTCCGCCGGCAAAATGTTCCACAGTTTGCCATCGGCTGTTTGCAGCATCACGCCGCCGTCTTGCGCCGTCACCACCGCCTTGCCGGAAAGATGCGTGGTTTCGCCGTCACGCCGCATGGTAATTTGGTCCAAAGACCAGGCCACCACATCGCACGACAACAGCCACCCGCCGCCCAGCACAGCGCAAGAACAAAAAATCCGGCACAAAGAAATTCGCCGCGACGTCATATCTCTATGATAATCCAGCGGCGCGCACCCCGGAATCCGAACTGCTCATGCATTTCCTTCCGACTTGCCCAGCGAGCAACTGCTCAATTAGCCGCTGGGCTTGCCTAGCGGCGCTTTGCGAACGGCTTGAATTGGCCTTTCTAATTCGCGTCGCCGCCGGAAAGCCTTTCTTCCACTTTGTCCGCCTGCCAGGCGATGGCCGATATCACCTTCGTCACCGCCAGCGGTTCCGCCGTGGCCGTGAGTTGATTGGCCCGCATCACAATCACGTCGCCCGCCGGCGAAGGCTCCACCGCAAAGGCGCCGTGCACCATTTGCGTGTTGAATTTGAGCAGTTCCATCGCATTCTGGCTGGTCGCTGGACCGCACACCGAGCTGAACGCCAGCATCGAGTTCCCTTCGGAGTCCTTCGCGTCGAACTGTACGTTCACTTTTTGCTTTCGCAGCGGGCCAATCGGCACCACAATTTGCCATTGGCCGTCCCCTTCGGTGACCTGCCAGCCGGACGATTGCGCCACGCTGCGCACCAATTGCTTGGGATCAGCCACCATCGATTGCGCAGCAGGCCCCGCGGCAGCCGCTGCCATTCTCGATGCGCCCGCTCCCATGCCCGCCGCGCCGGCAGGCGTACCCGGCTGAGGAGGATAAGGTTGTCCCTGCATCATCGGATTTCCCACTCCCGGCACTCCCTGCGGATTCTGCTGCATCCCCTGCATCGCTTGCTGCAGCATGCCGGGGAACATCATGCCGAATCCGGCCCCCATGCCCATGCCCATCGCCCCGGCGCCGATGTTGCCGCCCCCCTGCTTGGCCAGTTCCGCCATGCTGTTGGCCGCTTGATACATCGTAAACGCTTGCAATCCACCCAGCGCCCCGATGCGGCTGCGCGCGTTGATCGCCTCTTGCACATCGTCCGGCGGTGTAATGGCGTTGATGATGAAGTCGACCAACTCCAGCCCATATTTGCCGAAATCGTCCGCCACTTTCGCCTTAGTGCCGGCTTCGATTTCATTCCCCTTGGCCTGCAGATCGAACACGCCCAACCCCAGCGAACCCAGCAAATCGCGCAACCGCGAAACAATCACGTCCTTCAAAAACGACGCTACTTGCTCGCTGGTGTATTTGCCTTGCGTGCCCACCAAGGTATTCAACAGCAATGGCGAATCGACAATCCGGAACGAGTATTTTCCGTTGGCCCGCAATTGCACCATGCCGCCAAATTCCGCATCGCGCAGCGGAATCGGTTGCGGCGTCCCCCATTTCTGATCCAAAAAAGTCTGCTTGCCGAAAAAGTACACCGACGCCTGAAACGGTGATTTTTCCCACGGTATGGTCAAAATCCGCGTAATCAGCGGCACGTTTTGCGTGGTCAGTGTGTGCCGGCCCGGGCTAAAGCAATCCAGCGCTTTGCCGTCGCGGAAAAAAACGGCTTCCTGATTTTGCTGCACGATCAGCTGCGCGCCGTATTTAATGTCGGCCGAGCCTTCTTCCGGCACGCGCTGCACCAGCGACGCGCCGCTGTCGTCAAAAAACTGAATAACTTCCAGGCGAAGAGACATGGTGGATGCGGGGGTGAGAGGTGAAGGTGAATCCTAATCGGCGAACTAATTCCAATGATCATCCATCCGCTTGCGGTTTAGCAAATCATTCTAATCCCCGGAGCACATCTTGCCGCTGATCAATCGCCTGCTCCACCTGCCCCAATTGATCGTTCAAAGCCGGAAGCGGCGCGGGGGTGTCGGCCGTGGCGGTAGCCAGCTTGTCGATTGCCGCCGCCAGCGTCTCCACCGCATCCATCGTTTTTACATCTTGCTGATACACCCGGTCCAGAAGCGCCTCGTTCACTTGCACCAAATCGAAAAATCCGCTGTAGCCTTGCATCGCGCCGCGCAACCGGCTGATGGTCTTATCCAGCCGCGACTTAAAATGATCCAACGGCGCCAGCCCATCCAGCTTTTTGGCGTCGACCAATGCCCGGCCGTAGGCATCCAGCGCCGGCTTGGATCGCTGCAGCCGGTCTGCCAGCCAACTGCGCTGCAAGGCATCGCTGTCCCGGCGGTATTCTTTTTCCAAATACCCTTTGAAGCCGGGGATGCGCCGCAAAATGCTTTCGATCCAACCCCGGCTTTGGGCATGTTCGCGCGGTTCAGGCATGACGACACCTTAAAATCTGTGCTTTCACGCAAAGACTGCTCCCACACGCAATTCGTTACAGCCGGCCACTTCTTGGTCCCCAAACCTGGGCAACGCCAAAATTGCTAGCAATACCGCCCGATTTGTGTCGCCCGCCGCGTTGCGTCGCTTCGCCCCCTTGCGGCGCTGCAACATCATACCAGCCCGCCCACTCCCCGTGCAAACTCCCGCCCAGAAACGTCTTGGCCTGCCATCCCGCTTTCGCTATAGTTCGCCCCGCTTATCGGCCCCTCGTCTGCGCCGGGCCAATGTCTAGTCGTGTTGGCAGAGCACTCGTTTTACCTCAATAGATCGTTCATGAGCCGCACATTTTCCGGCCGCACTCGGTCTGCGCTAATTAGCGCGTTGCTCGCCGCTGCGCTATGCTTGCCTGGCTGCGCCAAGCGATTCGGCGGCGCCTGGCCGTTTGGCGAAGATCAAACCGCGGAACTCAAAAAATACGGCCCCGTCCCGGTGCAACGCATTACCGCCCTCCAGGAGCGCGCAAAAAAAATCGCCAAGGCTAAGCCCGAAGAACAAGAAGCCTTTGCCGCCGAAATGGCCCGCCTCATGCCCAACGAGACCGATTTCAACGTCCGCATGGCCGTCATCAGCATCATGGGCCACATGAACACCCCTTCGGCCAACGCCATCTTGTACGCCGGCGTCAAAGATCCGGAATCCGAAATTCGCATCGCTTGTTGCAACGCCTGGGGCAAGCGCCCCAGTCCACAAGCCACGCACATGCTGGCCGAAACCATGTCCGGCGATACCGATTTGGATGTCCGCCTCGCCGCCGCCAAAGCGCTTTCCACCGCCGGCGATAAAGAAGCCGTCGCCGCGCTGGGTCGAGCCTTGGACGATTCCGATCCCGCCCTGCAGCACTGCGCCGTAGACAGTCTGAAAAAAGTGACCGGCAAGGACTTGGGCAACGATGTCAACGCCTGGCGGCAATTGGCCCAACAGCCCGATCCACCCCTCCACGCCACCTCCGTCGCCAGCCGCTTGAAGCAAATCTTCTAATGGCCCCTGTCTTCTAATGGCACCTGATGACGGCCCCTTTCCTCGCGGTGGTTGCCGCCTGGCAAATTCTGCCGATTACGCCCTCTTTCTCGTTGGCAAACGTTGACGATTATGCCTTCGGCGGCCAAGCCGCTGCGACCCGGCGAACTCCATGCATCGCACCGCATGTGACGCTCATTCCATTCGTGCCGACCATACGCTGTCGCCGTCAAAACTTTTCTCTCCCAGTCCGATACTCTACACGGACTTGTTGTTAGCGGCGGCACGATCGGGGTAGGCGGCCCCGGCAAATCCTCGGCTAAATCCTCGGCGCACGGCGGCAAACCCGCTCACCACCCGCGCCGCACCACCAAATTTTACCTATTCCGGAGATTCCGCCACCATGCTTTCGTTTGCGTCCCCGGGAATTCGGTCGGCGTTGAGTTTGTCGATTATGCTGGCGCTGGTGCCCGCGGCGTCGGTTCGCGCTGCTGACTCGGTGACGTACTCGCCCACCACAGATTCTTCTCTCCCCTCTACCTCCGCGATGGCGCCGCCCGGCAACTCCGAATCTTCCGCTGCGGCCCCGACCAATTCGTCGGCCACCGGCGATCTCAGCATGGGGCACGACGGCAAACCCATGACCCCGGAAATCGCCGCCCTCGGAGAAAAAATCCGCCGCGTCCTGGCAACCTACGAAGCCAAGCATCTCAACGCCCGAGATAACAGCTGCTGGGAAGTAATGCACGGCCTCATCGCCTTCGGCCCCCGCACCGAAATTTACCGCGATGGCCCCGGCGGCGCCACCGTCAACGCCATCGGCTGGCTCTCCTGGGGCGCTCGTTGCCAAGGCCAACCGCTCATTGTCTTGCAAGATGGCCATCCCCACGGTTTGTACGGCGTTGGCCTGGAAGGGCACGACGGCCAGTTCCTGGCCATGCTCGCCCAGTGGCGCGTTCGTCCCGAAAGTCCCATGCACATCGGCGGCCAAGATTTCACCGTCGCCGATCTCATAGAGGAAGAAAAAGCCACTTGCCAAAGCGGCACCGAGCTGACTTTCAAGCTCATCGCCCTGGCTCATTACCTCCCCAGCGACGCCCAGTGGACCAGCCGCTACGGAGAGCACTGGGATATTCCCAAACTAATCAAAGCCGAAATCGAAGCCCCCATCCACGGCGCCACCTGCGGCGGTTCGCATCGCCTGCTGGGCATCGCCAACGCCGTGAAAGAACGTGCCAAGCAAGGCCAGCCCATCGACGGCCAATGGGCCCGCGCCGCCAAATACATCGCCGATTACCAACGCTATACCCTCGGCACCCTGCAAAACCCCGACGGTAGCTTCAGCACCGAATGGTTCAATTATCCCGCCGATCGTCCCGGCGACATCGACCGCAAGCTGCAAACCACCGGCCACATGCTGGAATTCATCGTCTGGTCGTTGCCCACCGATGATCTGCGCGATCCGCGCGTGCTCAGGGCCCTCAATTTTCTTTCCGACATACTGGAAGACAATTCCGAAAAATCGTGGAGCATCGGGCCGTTGGGGCACGCCTTGCACACCCTCATGGTGTATCACGAGCGAATGTACAACCAGCCTGCGCTGCCGCCGTTGCCCCTCACCGCCGCGGCGCCAACCAATGCCAGCGCCAACGCCCCGGCCCCGTCGCTCCTCCCCATCCAACCGCCTCCGACCATCGACAAGCATGACGACGCTAACCGGACGCTGCCTCAGTTACAGCGCACCGCCCAACAACCCATGCTGCTGCCTCCCGCTGACAAACCATCCGCGCCAAAAGAACTCACCTCCAAGGAACTCGCCGATCAATCCGACGGCTGCACCGATGCCGTCCCCTCGATGGCAGCCCATCTCTCCACGTTGCGATTAGCCATGCGCGACATCATTAGCGCACTCGCCCCGCCGGCCGGAACTTCGCTAACCGCCGCTCACCCAACCCCTGCCCCGTCACCCGTATCGCCCCAAGCGGCGCCTCGCCAGCCCGCCTTACCCACCGACGCCCCGTTCGATCGTCCCGCCACCTCCCAAGTCGGCCCGTAACGAATCGCTCAGTCATCGTCCGGCGGCTTGTCCCCCCTCGACATTCCGCAACATCCCCGGCCAAACTGGCCCTCGCTTGACGCGCTGCATAGCATTCCTTCGTAACCAGATTTCGATTTACGAAGTCCTACGGAGAATGCTCTCATGCGTGCCCGCGATCCCAATGCCGAACAACTACTGCGACTCATTCAGGCCGACGCCGGCGATAACACACCATCCTGCGGCCAAGGCTCAGCCCATGACGCTCTGCCCAACGCTGGCGGTTTAGCAGGCGCATCGCAAGGTGCGGCTACTTCGCGCGCAAACTCGGTCGTCGACGACGCCAACCTGCTCGACGCCTATTCCCAGGCCGTGGTCCGCGTGGTCGAAACGGTAGGCCGCGCCACCATCGGCGTCATGCCCCCCCGAGATGCTAAACAGGGCGGCCAAGGCTCCGGCTTTGTCATTACCCCCGACGGATACGCCCTGACCAACAGCCACGTAGTCGGCGCCCGCAGCAAGCTCACCGCCACGACCCACGAAGGCGATCGGCTCGATTGCGAAGTCATCGGCGACGACCCCGCCACCGATTTGGCCCTCATCCGCCTGGCCGCCCGCGATCTCCCCCTCTGCACGCTCGGCGATTCCGACGCCCTCCGCGTCGGCCAGCTTGTCATCGCCATCGGCAACCCGCTCGGCTTCGAATCCACTGTCTCCACCGGCGTTGTCAGCGCGCTGGGCCGCAGCATGCGCTCGCAGCATGGCCGCCTCATCGAAAGCGTCATTCAGCACACCGCTCCGCTCAATCCCGGCAACAGCGGCGGTCCGCTGGTCGACAGCCGCGGCCGCGTGGTCGGCGTGAACACCGCCGTGGTGTTCATGGCCCAAGGCTTGGGTTTCGCCGTCCCGGCCAACACTGCCCGGTGGGTCATCGGCGAGCTGATCACCCACGGCAAAGTGCGCCGCCCATTCCTGGGAATCTCCGCCTCCGTGGCCCCCATCGAGCGCCGCCTGGTGCGCGAATTGGATTTACTTTCCGATCGCGCCGTCGAAGTGGCCGCACTGGAACCCGGTGGCCCTGCCCAGCGCGCCGGCATCCAACCCGGCGATTTCATTGTCTCGGTCAACGACCGCCTAGTCAGCAGCGTGGACGATCTGCACCAACTCCTCTCGCGCCTGCCGGCCGACCAGCCCATCATCCTGTCGATCCTGCGCGGCACTCGCCTCCTGGAAATCCCCGTCCAGCCCGCACTCAGCCAGTGAACGATCTTTCTACGCGTGGCCCAAAATTCGCTTGTATTTTCTTTCCAAATCGGTACAGTGTACATTTGTTGCGTAACGTAAAACCTCGCAACATCCAGCCACGCCGTTTTCGGTCGGATGTTCCGTCCGCGGCCCGCTGGATCAAACCTCCGTGTTTCCACTGCTTGATGACGAGGTGTTGTGTCCGTGGCTTGATCGATCAGTCGCGCGCACATCAGCCCGGCAGCACGCTCTGCAAAGCGTATGCTGCTCCCAGCTGCCGATTGGCTAATGGCTAACCGCTCATG
>Ga0335083_10002729_pt1 | contig 23195 bp, 22 predicted proteins | sample Lox_Sample_42_FD_206716 | JGI IMG/M metagenome (GOLD analysis project Ga0335083, IMG submission 206716) | Soil microbial communities from Loxahatchee National Wildlife Refuge, Florida, United States - Lox_Sample_4.2 | ecosystem: Environmental > Terrestrial > Soil > Wetlands | place: USA...
CGCGACGCGATTGCACAGGTCGACCATATAGCCCAGCGGCTTGCCCGCCTGCTCGGCGAAGGAGAAAGGAACACCTTCCTTCAGATAGCCCAGGCGGATGGTCCTGGTCTGAGCGATGTGCTGCAACGTGCCCTTGGGTTCCTCTGCCTCAGCAGCGGAGAAATAGATGCAGCTCAACGCCAAACAGCATGCGAACAGGACAATTCTCAAGATGACCTCCGCGAGTAGTGGGGCTGCGACGGTTGCAATCGATGGTGCCGCACGCGTCTCGCGCAGTCGGCCACCTCAGCTTACGGCTCGCCGCACTATATCCGGGTCTCGCGTGTTGCACCACAAGTTCGCTGCGAGCCACCCCGCTTCAAAGCGGCACGCCGAACCACGCAGCAAACAATCCGGCTGCCGCCGCGGTCGCGACGACCCAGACGGTTTCCACACCAGTCGCTATCAGCACCAGCGTGCTCGCGATCGCGATGAAGATCAGCGCGGGGGCGCCCAGCGCCTGCATGGCGATCGGCACGGTTGCCACCAGGATCAGCGCAGCGCTCGCGACCACGACTGCGCCAACTATGCTGCGCGCGCGAGGATGGGCGGTGCTGCGTGCGACATAATGGGTCAATGGAATGGCGAGCAGCGCAGGAGTGATCAGGGCGAGCCAACCTGCGATCCCACCTGCCACGCCACCCACGAAGTATCCGACGCTGATCACGTAGCCTCCGAAGGGGCCTGGCGCCGCGCGCGCAAGGGCGACCGCGGCGTTGAGCTGGGAGTCGGATAGGACGCCATACTGCACCACGAGCTCGTCGCGGACGACCGGCATCGAAGACAGTCCGCTGAAGGAAATCAGCGTTGCCTTCAGAAGCAACAGGTAGAGAAGCCCAGCGCTCACGAGTCTCGCTGCGGCGCAAGCAGCCCGAAGCCGGCCGCCAGGGCCAGCACCTGCAAGGGGCTGAGAAGGCCATACAGACTCAGCACCAAGGCCGGAGCCGCTACCAGCAGCGTGCGAGTCGGACGCCGTCGCAGCGGACTTCGCAGCAATGTCCACACGGCTGCCACCATGATGCCGACCGCCGCGGCGAGCGCTGCGTGGATGGCGCTCATCAACCAGGGATTGCTGGTCGCCGCGCGGTAGAAGCCTGTCATCAGCATCAGCACGATGGCCCCAGGTATCGATGCCAGGAGCAGCGCCGACAACGCTCCGCGCAAGCCCAGCAGGGTCCAGCCTACCGAAGTGCAGAAGGCGAGCAGGTTGGTTCCCGGAGTGACGCGCGAGACCGCATAACAAGCGCCGAACTGATGCTCGTCGAGCCAGCCGCGATTGGTCACCAGCTCGCGCTGGAGCGAGGCGGTAGTCGCGTCTCCGCCGCCGAACGTGAAGGTGCCATTGCGCAGGAACACCCGCGCGAGACCGGCGATCGACCGTTTGTCACTCATGTGCATCTCCAGCCTTGCAATGCTTTCACTGCTCGCGTGCGGTTGCGCCGACACGCGGTGGCAGCACGAAGTCACCGGGCTGCGCCAGGAAGCGCCGGCCGACCGCGCGCGCGAAGTCGAGCATGAAGCTGCGCGGCAGGTCGTAGGCGCGAGAGGCGGTGTACAGCGACAGCAGGAAGCTCACACCGAGGTTGAGCACGAACATGACGGCGATCCCGGCCATGGCCCATAGGAACCATCCGCCATGAAACCACCCTTTTCCCAGTCCGGCGCAAGCGAGCGCGAGGGTCCCAGTGGACAGTGTGACGTGACGCACGTCGAGCGGAAGCCCGAAGAAGGCCCCCAGCACCGGCGTGAGCCCCAGCATGAATCCGAGCGACACGTTGGTGGCCCAGCCCGCCATGTTGCGCGACACCAGGCCAGCGAGGCGCACCATCCGCTTGCGGCCGAACCGGCCGCCGAGCGGGTGCGCGATGATCGCTTCGGGCAGACGGTGGTACGCGGCCCAGTTGTCGAACCAACCGCCGACCAGGCTGGCAGCCCACAGGACAACGCCGGTCAGCGCCGCGTACCAGACCGTGCCGCTGTCCACCGGGCTCAGGGTTTCGAACACGTGCTCCGCCTCGTGCAAATTGAGGAATGGCCGCCCGCTGATCTGCTCCCAGAGAAAGCTGAATGCAAAAGCGCCGACCGACACTACCGCGACGTTGGCGATAGCGGCGGCCAATTGCGATCGACAGATCTGGGCGGCGTAGTCGACTAGATCATCGACTCGTTCGGCGCCCCGGTGCGTGCGGAGAATATTCGCCAGCGCCGCTGCGGTCATCGCCGGTTGCTTGGTCGCCAGCACGAGGCCGAGCGCCTGCAGCAGCAAAAAGCTCACCGCGTAGTTGAGGCCCGCCGCGAGCCCCTGAATGAATAGCGCCAGGCTGGTGCCGACGATCAGCATTTTGATCGCGGCGGTAAAAGTCGTGACCAGTCCGCCGCCCGCCGCCGCCCCCCAGATCTGCCAGTACTCGCGGCGCGTCCAAGCGATGTAGTGCTCGCCGGTCTTGCCGGAACGATCGACGATCTTGCGGCTGAGCAGCTGCAGATTGGCGCACGCGAGATGCGTGATGCTGCGGTCCTGATAAGCGGCCGCGATCAGCAGCGACAGCAAAGTGTGGAGAGCGGCGTCGCGCTGCGCGCCGGGCTGGGTCTCGATGACGGCAGCCATCAGCTCCATGCGCGTGAGGCAGCGCTCGATCGCGTCCAGGCCGTACACGATGTCGACGCTGACGCCGTCGGTTTCGAGCCGGTGCGCGATCTCCGACGTCGCTTCGCGGCATGCGGCGCATTGCGTGCGCCAAGTGTCGACGGCCGATGCGGCGGACTCTCCCGCGGTCCACGCAGTAAGCATGGCGTCGGCTGCGCGCTGCTGCACCAGAAACGGCGACTGACTTACGCGAGCGTGAGGCGAGCGCGAGCGCAGCTTGGGCGCAAGGCCCTCGGCTTGCACGCGGGCCGCAAGCAGGCGGAAGCCGTCGGCGAACTCGCGCCGCACTGGGGACCAGATGTCGGCCCTGCCGGGCGGACGCAGCACGTCGGCTATACGCGAGAACAGCTCCGGAGGCCAGCGTGCGAAGCGCTCGGCGTGCCTCTTGGTCCGATACAGGCGCCCGAGCAAACGCGCGAGGTCATGCTCGTCGGGTGGCTGCGGGAGGACGCGCATCATGAGCCGGTCGGCGAATTCGGCGAAGAAACCTCGCCCGCTGGGCACGCCGGCCGCGCCGAACAGGTTCACGCTGTCGGTCTCGGCCAGGATCTGCGCCGTCGCTTCCAGCATGCCCGAGCGCACGTCGGGGTGCGAGTCGAGGAAATCCAGCAGCAGTGTCCAGCGACGAACTCCGCGCGACGATAGCGTTCCTCTGTCATCGAGCTCGCCAGCGCCCGGACCTGAGCGAGCCCAGTCGACCAGCTCGACCCAAGCCGCAAGCCTGTGCTCGAGGCTATCCGCTGCCACGAGGCGGTCCAGAGCCATCGATGCGCCGGCCAGCAGCTCGCGATCCGATTCCTGGCGCAGGAATGGTCGGAACGGATCGGGTGTGAGGTTGGGTTGAGGAGTTGACCGCTCGTTCATGGCGCGGTCAATGGTACATGCAAGAGAGTCGGGATCAACGCTTCTCCCGTCTTTTGCTGCACACCGTCATGAGCCCGCGCAAAGCGCGTCACGTCAGGGAAAAATGCACGGAAATCGGCGTCGAATGCGTCATAGTGTGCGAGCAGCTCCCGCGACGAGTGCAGAAGCGCGTTGCCGCGCTTGAGACGCCGGCCGATGCGGTCGAGCGCAAGTCCTACCGCCTCCACGTGACGGTAGGAACCGAGCCAATCGGCGGCCGCCATGCGCGGCGCGATAACCCGCAGCGGTTCGGGCAGCACAGCGTGGCGCTCGCGCAGCGCCGAATAGACGCGTGCGGTGAAACGCTCCAGAGGCGTTTCGTTGTACTCGTCCCAGCGACGGGCCAGGAAGTGGTCGTAGAACATGTCTACCAGGATTCCGGCGAAGCGCCGATGCGGAGCACTGACGCGACGACGGCTCTCGCGTACTACCTCGTGCGCATCGGTATATGTATCGATGCGCCGGTGGAGGGCCAATGCACGCGTGATTTCGCCGCCGTGAGCGTCGGTCAAAGGGCCTTTGACGAAATCCCCCATCAGGCTGCCGACGATCGCGTCGTCCGAGCTGCCTGCCAGGCAGGCGTGGGCGAGGAAGTTCATCCAAGCGCGCGTCGAGATGTGCCGTGCATCGAGACCATCGTAAAGACGCACGTCGTTTGGTGCAAGTTTGCGAAAGGCAACCGGGCCCCGACCCAGTACGCGCTCGAACGCCGCAATCGATGCAAATGTGTGTTGGCGACCCGAAGCTAGCGCGTCGGCGCGGACACGTTTGCGTCCGAGGAATCCTGCGGCGATGCTGCGCCCGCTCCCTGTGCTGAGGTGGACGGTTCGTCATGCCGCCCTGGAGGCAGGAACTGAGCCGCCAGCACGCAGAAGTACTTGGCCTGCTCGGAGAACTCTCCCATCGTGGTGCCGGACTGTCCGGATTTCAGGCTGACGAAGAGCTCGCGCGTACCGCGATAAACGGAGCGCGACGCCGGACATTGCTGTGCCGAACCCTCGAGCCATCCGATCGTGATTTGGAGCACGCTGTACGGTGCGCGGTTCGTGACTTCCAGCTCGCGAAGCGCCGGTGCAGTGCCGGGATAAGGGGTTCGTACCGCGGTCAACTCGACCTGCTGCACCATCTGGTCCTGCGCGGCATCCGAGGTTACTGGAGGACGACCGGATGTCTCGGGTGGGGGAAACGGAGATTCCAATTGTGGCGAGACGCGCACCGTTCCGGGCTGCGATATGGGGACGCCGGACGGCGAGCACTCGATTCTCACCGATGCCTGCTTCGCCATCTCGGCGACGTCCGCTACAGGCAACTGCTGGTCCATCACTGCGACGTCGTAGGGGATCTTGTGCGCCTGCAAGAATCCTTCGAGCACGTCGGCCCTCACCGCGAAGTTCACGTTCTGCGGGACGTCTCCCGTGCGCTTGGCTATGGCAAGCGCGTCCAGCTTCGCCGTGATGACGCCAATGACATTTCCGCCGCCGTCCAGCAGCGGCCCGCCGCTATTCCCGGGTTGCACAGGAGCAGTGACCTGGATGTACCTGGGATCGTCGCGCAGGCCAGCCAGCGCGCTCACATTGCCTGTGGTGAGATTGCCGCCTTGAGACAGCGCGCCGGTGAGTGGGAATCCGAACGCGATGACGCTCTCGCCGAGGCGCAGCGCCGGGCTGCTGCGCATCGCCATCGTCTTGGGTACGCTGAGCGAAGTCTGCAATACCGCCAGGTCCGCGTCGGCATCCATGGCAAGAACGCGGGCGGATGCCTGCTGCGTGCCTGACAGGACTCGCAGAGACTTGCACTGTGCTACGACATGAGCATTAGTGACGATGTTCGTCGCGCGCGATATGGCGAACCCGGAACCGCTGCGAACGGTGCTCGTCGCCTCTGCGCGTGCCGGCATCGAAACCGCCGTGCAGAGGAGCAATGCAGGCGTCGTGGTTGCCAGCCATCCCGCGAGAGTACCGGTAGGGCGCTTCATAGTGCCTACCCTACCAGAAAAGCGCGTGGAAAATATGTCGGGCCAGAGGCCCCGGAGACCTGCTCGTGCGGCAAAAAAAAGCCGGGGACTTGCGCCCCCGGCGTTGAACTCGGAAGGCAGGAATGATTACGCGGGCTTCGCGACGTAGCCCCAGAACTTGTTGTTGCGTCCCACTTGCTCTTTCTCGTACTCCGACTTGATCCGCGCGAGCTTGTCTTGCCCGAGCTCGTTGTATTCGGCCTGGACCTTGTAGTTGTACAAGCGGGCCGAGTTGGTCCCGAAGATCTTGCGCTTGATTTCGCTGTCCGGACCGCCGAGCTTGGTCTTCCAGCCCATCTTCTTCATCACGTCGTCCGGGATTTCCAGCCGGCGCATGGCTTCGATCTGCCACTGTGGCGAACCGTACCACACCGAGTCGGTGCCCCACACCACGTTGTCGGGCCCCATTTCGTTGACGAACATCCCGATCAGGCAAGCGGCAAAGCGGGGGTTGGCCACCGCGCAGGTTGCGAAGGTCGTGCCTAATTCGGCATACACGTTCTTCACGCCGTACTTCTTCGGCATGCGAGCCAGATCGGACGCCCAGCGGATTTCTCCGGTCTTCTCGAACAGCGCGAGCTCGGTAGCCGGGTCTTCCAGGAACGGCCGCAGCGCGCCGTGGTACATGACGAAGTTGAGTCCCGGCCAGTCCTTCGCGGCCTTGGGAAGGTCAGCCACAGTCGCGTACTCCCAAACCCCGGCCCACGACGTCTCGTAGTCGAGCGGCAGCAATCCCTTGTGAACGCAGACATTGCGGCTGCTCGACTTCATGAACTTCTCGTATACCGGGTACATCAGCTTCTCGTCGTCCAGCCGCCACATGGTCTTCTTGGTGGATGGAGAGAGCGGGTCGCCCACGGTGTAGCCCTTCCAGCCGTCGGGCTTGATCTCAGCCATGCCACGGTCGACTTCTTCGACCCAGCCGTCCTGCACCGGCGTGAACACAAAGTGCGAGAACAGGCGGCGGCTGCCGGCGACTTTGTTGATCGCAGCGCGGGCTTCGTTGATCTGATCGTTTGACAACAGCCACCAGCTCGGATCGTCGAACGGCGCACCCGACAGCAGCGCCACTTTGGTATCGCTGTCCAGGAAGACCTCTTTCAAGTAGTTCTCGAACTTATAGCGCTGCAGCGTCAGTGGAACCTTGTCCAGCATCTTCGGGTTCCAATGTTCCGAAGCGTACTTGCCCAGACCCAGCAGTCCTTCCTTGTCGAAATCGTCGCGCACGAAGTGCGTCTGATCGTCGAAGATGAACTGGCCCGACAGCTTCTTCGCGCGCTCGTCCGCCATGTCCTTATCCGCGGCTTCCGCCTCGGACACGTCCCAAACCGGGCCGAAGACATGGTTCATGGCCAGAAACGCCGCTGCCATCCCTGATGCCGACCGCAAGAACGAACGGCGGTCCACCCCCTGGTGCTTGGCGTACTTGTCCGCGTACTCTTTGATCAGCCCTTCGACCTGTTTTTGCTTTTCAGTCTGGGGCAGCGGGTTGTATTCGCCGTTCGACACGATCTGCGTCGGTACCGGCGACCCGAAGCCCACCTGATCGGCGGGTTCTACCTGCGATATTTCTTTGTCACTCAGCCATCCTGTTGATTTATGCTCCATGATGAAAGCTCCCCCGTTAGTTTCTCACTGGTCCACCTCGAGAAGGGTGAGTGCGGGCGGCCCTGATTACCAAGCCGCACCAACACCCACTGTCTAGCATTAGCATCTAAGCACCAACAGTCAAGAGGAAAGATGCGGTCGAAGCGAGACGGTGCGTATCGATTTCCTCCCGGGAACGATTCCTAGCAAATGGTCATGCCCGCAGTGCCCGAGCCCCGCTGCTTCGCAGCAACGACGACTGACCCTCTGAGCCAGCTAGCGGCGCGAACGGCGCATGCTGCTGATGCGACGCAACGCCATGCACTATTGGAACAACTCAAGCGTGACCTGCGCGCAGCCCTCTCGAGCGGTCGCGACGACCTGTTGAGGCGCTCGCTCGCCACCGTGGCCTCTCCCAGCGCCGGCCTGGTTCTCGTGGAAGCGCTGGACCAAGTCATCAACAGCCCGGCCGACAGCCAAAGCGACATCGCTGCGCGGCTATTCGCGATGCCTGTGGTGCTCGTGGCAGCAGGGCTGGCGTCAGGCGAAATCTCCGGCGCAGTCTCCGACGTGCGGACCATCAGTCGGCTCCTCGAAAGCCATGAAGTGCTCGGTTCCGCGCGCGCGTTTCGGCTGTACCCGGCCCTATCCAGCGAGAACTCACTGGAAAGCGATTCGCCGTCCCGGTGGTATGCCCTGCTACGCGGCATCGAATGTGGACATCCTGAAACTGCGTTCGGCATCCCGCCGGCACCAATTGCGCTGGAGTCGGCGGACGAGAGCGTGCATCTCCGGTTCCTGCTCGGCAGCGTCGTCGCTGCTGTCCAGGCGCTCACGTTTCGAGACGCGGCCGCGAGTATTGGGAAGTGGGGCATGCCCGTCGGCCGCGAGTTGCTTGCCCAACTGCAAAGATCCGGGCTTTCCCTGTTGCCGCTCCCCCGTCCCCCGGCTGGCTTGATGCAGGCTCTGCACGAGGGCCGTCGTGCACGCGAAGAGGTCGCACTCCAGGCTTTTGCCAGCCGGGTGTTGCGACGCATGCGTACCGAGAGCGGGGAGCCGGGTGCAGAGGTGGCAGCACTCGAGTCGGGTTCGATCGGCGTGCGTTTGCTCCCGGGTTTCGCAGGCGACCCACCTGAAGCGCATTTCTGGAAGCTCGATCAGCTCGACGATCTCGCCGACGTCACCAACAGCGTTCTGGACCTGCTCGCGGACTGCCGCGTAAGCTCTGTGCGAGTGCTTGAGCAAGTCGTTTCCGACGCCGAGTTCCTGGGGGGCTAGAATCCGCGAATGCACGATGCCCCGCCAACGGAATCGCACCCGTACGACGCCCTGACCCCGGACCTCATCCTCGACGCCGTAGAGCAGATCGGGCTGCGCTGCGACGGACGCCTGCTGGCGCTGAACAGCTTCGAGAATCGCGTCTACCAGGTGGGAATCGAAGACGGGGAGCCGCTCGTAGCGAAATTCTATCGCCCGGAACGCTGGCCGAGTTCGGCGATCCTGGAGGAGCACAGCTTTGCGCTGGAGCTGGCTGAGGCCGAGTTGCCGGTTGTCGCGCCCCTGCGCGACGAGGACATCTCAGGCGCACGCAACGAACCGCCGCGAGCCGAGCCTTCGCGCGCCGACGCAGCGCCAGGCACTCGCGATCGGAGCCGAACGCTGCGCGAACGCGGCGGCTTCGCGTTCGCGTTGTACCCGCGCCAGCGCGGGCGCGCGCCGGAGCTCGAGGATCGCGATACTCTGACCTGGATGGGACGCTTCATCGGGCGGATTCACGCGATCGGCGCGCTGCGTTCGTTCCAGCACCGGCCCACGCTCGATGTCCAGACGTTCGGCGAAGAGCCGGCTGCGTTCGTACTCGAGCAGGGATTCATTCCGCCCGACCTGCGGGCGGCGTATGAAACGTTGGTGCAACAGGTGCTGGAGCAGGCGCGCACGTGTTTCGAGCAAGCGGGACGAATTTCCAACATCCGGTTGCACGGCGATTGTCACGCGGGCAACGTCCTGTGGGACGACAAAGGGCCGCACTTCGTCGACCTGGACGATGCGCGCAGCGGGCCGGCGGCGCAGGACCTCTGGATGTTGCTGTCCGGCGAGCGTGAGGCCATGGAGCAGCAGCTCGGCGCCGTGCTGCGAGGCTACCGCGAGTTCCACGATTTCAACGCAAGAGAGCTGCATTTGATCGAGGCGCTGCGGACCTTGCGCTTGATTCACTACTCGGGCTGGCTCGCGCGGCGCTGGGACGACCCGACGTTCCCTGTCAACTTTCCCTGGTTCAACACACAGCGCTACTGGCAGGACCAGATCCTGTCGCTGCGCGAGCAGGCCGCGCTGATGCAGGAGCCGCCCCTGTCGCCTGCGCTTGACGCCCCATGACAGCCTGATTACAGTGCCGTGGCCTCCAGCTTGTCCATGCCACTACGGCATAGATCCTGCTGTAAGTTCCCCCAGGCGAGTCGGAATACTTCCGGTCGCAAGAAGTTAGCACGGAGGGCGAATGCTCTACGAGTTGCACGAGCTGCAAAAAAGAATGACGGCGCCGCTGGTCGCCTGGGCGGACGTCAGTCACAGGCTGTTCACAAATCCGTATAGCCCGTTCGCCTACCATCCTCTGAGCAGGACCATCGCCGCGAGCAACGAAATGCTGGCGCGCTTGATGCGGTCCTACGAGAAGCCCGCGTGGAACATCGAGCACGCATCGGTGCGAGGGGAACAAGTGCCAGTGCACATCGAGCCCGTGCTGAAGAAATCGTTCTGCGTGCTCCTGCATTTTCGGAAAGCGATGGACAACCCCGGGCCGAAGCTGCTGATCTTCGCGCCCCTGTCGGGTCATCATCCCACTTTGCTGCGAGATACGGTCAAATCGGCGTTGCAAGATTTCGACGTCTATATCACCGACTGGGTGGATGCGCGCATGGTCCCGCTGACCGAGGGTCCGTTTCATCTGGACGACTATGTCGCGTATTGCCAGGAATTCATCCGCCTGCTCGGCGACGAAGCGAGCGGACCCGGAAGTGCCCATGTGGTCTCGGTCTGTCAGCCGACCGTCCCCGTGCTCGCCGCGGTGTCGTTGCTGGCCCAAGCAAAAGATCCGGCCTTGCCGAAAACCATGGTGATGATGGGCGGACCGATCGATCCGCGGCGCAGCCCGACGGTGGTCAACGAGTTCGCCATGGGGCGCTCGCATGCGTGGTTCAAAGACCAGGTCATCCACCGCGTGCCGTACAACTATCCGGGATACATGCGCCGCGTCTATCCCGGCTTCCTGCAGCACCTGGGCTTCGTCGCGATGAATGCCGATCGACACATCGATGCGCATCGCAGGTTCTTCAACCATCTGATCGTGGGCGATGGCGACAGCGCCGGCGCGCACCGGCGCTTCTACGACGAATACAACGCCGTGATGGACATGCCCGGAGAATACTACCTGGATACGATCAAGGTCGTGTTCCAGGAGTTCGCTCTGGCCAAGGGCAAAATGACGGTGCGTGGCGAGCTCGTACGCCCCGAGCTCATCCGTACCTGTGCGCTGTTCACGGTAGAAGGCGAGCTCGACGACATCTCCGGCAACGGTCAGACCGAAGCCGCCCAGATCTTGTGTCGGAGCATCCCGTCCGAGAAGCGCAAGCACCTGCTGGGCAGGGGTGTCGGCCACTACGGGATTTTCAGCGGACGCAAGTTCCGCGAGCACATCTATCCGCAGATCCGCGATTTCATCCGGCGCTGGAACTGATCGCCGGCACCTCCTCTTCTCTCTGCTGCCCATCTCCGGCCTTCGCTAACTTCCGCAGGCCGCTCCGGTAGAATGTCTTCGCGTCGTGGCCGCTGGTCGATGCGGTTGTTCGCGTGGCCACCATTCACGTTTTCTTGGAGAACACCATGGCAAAAGCGATTCGTATCCACAAACACGGCGGTCCCGAAGTCCTGCAGTACGAGGACGCAACGGTAGGTGACCCGGGACCGGGCCAGGCGCGTATCCGTCAAACCGCGATCGGCTTGAATTTCATCGACACGTATCACCGCTCCGGTCTCTACCAGCTCCAGATGCCGAGCGGCATCGGGCTCGAAGGTGCTGGCGTGGTGGAAGCCGTAGGCTCCGGCGTGACCTGGGTGAAGGCCGGCGATCGCGTCGCGTATGCCGGCGGTCCTCCTGGAGCATACGCCGAGAGTCGCCTCGTTCCAGCGGATCGTCTGGTAAGGGTTCCCGAGGGCATCTCGGATCAGACTGCAGCGGCCATGATGCTCAAGGGGCTGACCACGCAGTATTTAATCCGCAGCACCTATCGGGTGCAGTCGGGCCAGACCGTGTTGTTCCACGCAGCCGCTGGCGGGGTTGGTCTGATCGCTTGTCAGTGGTTGAAAGCGCTCGGTGTCAGCGTGATCGGTACGGTCGGTTCCGACGAGAAGGCGAAACTCGCGAAGGCTCACGGCTGCGAGCACACGATCGTCTATACCAGGGAGAACTTCGCCGAGCGCGTGAAAGAGATCACCGGCGGCAAAAAGGTGCCGGTGGTGTACGACTCGGTCGGGAAGGACACCTTCATGGGTTCGCTCGACAGCCTGCAACCCAGGGGGATGCTGGTCGTGTTCGGCAACGGCTCGGGACCGGTCGCGGCCTTCGACTTGAACCTGCTGGCCGGCAAGGGATCGCTGTACGTGACGCGCCCGACACTCGTGACCTACACTGCCAAACGCGAGGATCTCGAGGCGATGGCGGCCGATCTCTTCGACGTGGTCAAATCCGGGAAGGTGAAGATCGAGGTCAATCAGACCTATCCGCTCAAGGATGCCGCACGGGCTCACCGTGATCTGGAAGGCCGTAAGACCACCGGTTCGACGGTTTTGCTGCCGTGAGCATGGCGCGGTAAGCGGGTGGCGTCATAGCCGCAGGAAGCGGCGGATCGCATAACAATAACGGGGGGAGCTTCAAGTGTTCTCGCTTTCTGGGAAGGTCGCACTGGTCACTGGTGCGTCGCGCGGTCTAGGCTGGGCCATGGCCAAGTCGCTGGCGCAGGCCGGTGCCACCGTTCTGATCAACGGACGCGATGCCGCAACGCTCGCGCCGCGCGTCCAAGAGCTGGTCAAGGTCGGGCTCAAGGGTGAGGTGGCGGCGTTCGACGTGACCGACGAGAAGGCAGGCGCGGCCTGCATCGCGGGTGCAGTGAAGCGATACGGCCGTTTCGACATCCTCGTCGCCAACGCCGGCATCCAGCATCGCAAGCCGATTGCCGAATTCGAGACCAGCGATTTCCGACGCGTGATCGACACAAACCTGACCGCGGTCTGGGCCCTTGCGCGTGAAGCCGCGAAAGTCATGATGCCGCGTAGGGCCGGCCGCATCATCATGACCGGTTCCGCCAGCGCGTTTCTCGCGCGCCCAACCATCTCGGCCTATGTTGCCAGCAAGGGTGCGGTGCACGCGCTCACGCGCGAGCTGGCGGTGGAGCTGGCCCAGCACAACATCACGGTGAACGCAATCGCGCCGGGTTACTTTGCCACCGAGATGAACACGGCGCTGATTCAGAACAAGGAGTTCAACGACTGGGTGTGCAAGCGCACGCCTGCGGGACGTTGGGGTACGCTGGAGGAGATCGGGCCGGTCGCGGTATTTTTGGCCTCCGACGAAGCGTCCTACGTCAACGGGCACGTGCTGTCGGTGGACGGCGCGTTCACGGCGTCGATGTAAATTCATTGGGTGGCAGTAACAGGTAAGACCGTTAAAGCGGCGTAACCGGATCGGAATCGCAACACGCTGCGAGCAATTGCGGCGACAGGAGGAGAGCGAGCATGGCGCAGGACAAATTCCGCGTCGGCATCACGCGCGACGTGCTGAGCCCCAGCGGTGAACCGGTCTACGGTCAGGCGGCGCTGCGCATCCTGGAGGATCCGCGCGTGGAGTGGGAGTACTTACCCGAGGCGGTGCCGGAGCTGACGGCGGAGCACGCCAGCCGTTACGACGCGATATGCGTCTATGGCTGCAAGGTGAGCCGAACCACCGTGTCGGGTCCGAATCGGCGGCTCAAGCTGGTGGCGCGGTTCGGCGTGGGGTACGACTCGGTCGATGTCGCCGCCTGCAGCGAGCAGGGCATCTTGCTCACCATCGCGCCAGACGGCGTGCGTCGTCCGGTGGCGAGCAGCGTGATGGCCTTCATGCTTGCGATGGCCCACAGACTCGACGAGAAGGATCGCCTTACGCGCGAGGGACGCTGGAAGGAGAAGGGCGACTGTCTGGGTTACGGCCTGACCGGCAAGGTGCTCGGTGTGATCGGAGTTGGCAACATCGGCAAGGAAGTGTTCCGCCTGGCCAAGCCGTGGGACATGGTGCACCTCGGTTGCGATCCGAACGTGCCGCAGCAAGGCGTCAAGGACCTCGGCGTGAAGATGGTGGACCTGGATACGCTTCTGCGCGAGTCCGATGTGATCTCCGTGAACTGCATGCTCAACGATCAGACCCGGCACCTTATCGGCGCCCGACAATTCAGCCTGATGAAGCCGAGCGTTTTCTTCATCAACACCGCGCGTGGTCCCATCGTGGACGAAGCGGCGCTGATCGAGGCGCTGGCGTCCAAACGCATTGCTGCTGCGGCCATCGATGTATTCGAGCAGGAGCCGACCCCCGCCGACAATCCATTGCTCGGCTTCGACAACGTGATCGTCGCGCCGCACGCGGTATGTCACACCGACGAGTGCATGCGGCTGCTCGGCGAAAGTGCATTCACGTCGGCGGTCGACCTCGCCAACGGCCGCCGGCCACGCCACGTGGTGAACAGTGAAGCGCTCGGGCATGCGTCGTGGGGCGGTAAGTGGCACAAGTAAGCTAGGCGACATGGCTATGCGCCAAAATCCGATCAAGCAGAAACTGCTCGCCGGCGAAGCGGTGTTCGGCGCGTTCGGATGGGAATTCCTGGTCCCCGGCCTGCCTCAGATCGTGAGGTCGGCGGGCGCCGAGTTCCTGCTTCTCGACATGGAGCATGCGGGCACGAACTACGACCAGATCAAGACTCAGGCGGCGCTCTGCCGCGGCATCGATGTCGTGCCGATGGCGCGCGTGCCCGCCAACCAGTACCAATACATCTCCCGCGCTCTGGATGTGGGCTGCATGGGCATCATGGCGCCGATGGTCAGTTCCGCGGAGGAGGCGGCCTTCATCGTCTCCTGCACGCGCTACCCGCCGCACGGACGCCGTGGCGCCGCGTTTGGTTTCGCGCACGACGACTACGAAAGCGGCGACGTAGCCGAGAAGATCCGCATCGCCAATGACCGGACGCTGGTGATCTGCCTGATCGAAACTGCCGACGGCATCAAGAACATCGATTCGATCGCTGCGGTCCCCGGTGTCGATGTGCTCTGGCTGGGACATTTCGATCTCACGAACTTTCTCGGCATTCCCGCGCAGTTCGATCACCCCAAATACGTCCAGGCGATCGAAAAGCTGGTCGCTGCTGCAAAGAAGCACAACAAGATTCTCGCGTGCATGACCGCCAACGACGCATGGAGCCAGCAATACTGGGCCAAGGGCTTCAGGCTTTTCGCGATGGGCATCGACGCTCATCTGCTGCAGGGAGCGCTGAAGCTGGGTCTCGAGCAACTGCATGCATTGAAAGATTCGAGCAGTTCCGAGAAGCGTGTACGCAAGAAGTGAGCGGCGCACGAGACACAAATCACGGATCACGAAATATTTATGGCCGAGAAATTCCGGGTCGGAATCACCCGCGACAACCTCAAGCCTGATGGCAGGCCCCTGTTCGGCGAAGCATCCCTGGAAATTCTCCGCGACGCGCGTATAGAGTGGGAATTTCTGCCTGAGCTGGAGGCCGAGCTGTCGCAGAAGACGGCGGCGAAATACGATGCACTGGCCGTGATGTTGGCGCAAGTGACTCGGCGCACGGTATCCGGCGCGGATCGCAGGCTGAAATTGATCGCGCGTTTCGGCGTAGGCTACGACACAGTGGATGTGCCGGCACTCACGGACAACGGGGTCATTCTCACCATTACGCCCGACGGCGTGCGGCGGCCGGTGGCGAGCTCAGCCCTCACTTTCATCCTGATGCTGGCGCACCGAGTGATGGCGAAGGATCGCCTGGTGCGCGAGGGGCGTTGGGCGGAGCGGACAAATCACTTGGGGGTAGGTCTATCGGGCCGAGTGCTCGGCTCGATCGGCGTCGGCAACATCGGCTCGGAGCTGTTCCGTCTGGCGATGCCATTCGCCATGCGGTACCTGGCGTGTGACCCCTACGTGACGCAACAGTCTGTAGCGTCTCTGGGCGTCAAGCTGGTGGACCTCGACACACTATTGCGCGAAGCGGACTTCGTCTGCATCAATTGCCCCTTGAACGAACAGACGCGCCACATGATCGGTGCAGCCCAGTTTGCGAAGATGAAGCCCACCGCGTTCTTCGTCAACACTGCACGCGGGCCGATCGTAGATGAGAGAGCGTTGTATCAGACGCTGTCGAAGCGAAGCATCGCAGGTGCCGCCATCGATGTGTTCGAGCAGGAGCCCACACCGGCCGACAATCCCCTGCTCAAGCTGGACAATCTCATCGTCACGCCGCATCACATCTGCCTGACTGACGAATGCATCGATACCGTTGCCGCAAGTGTGTTCAGCGCCTGCCGCGATCTCGCCAATGGACGCGTCCCTAAAAATGTCGTGAATCAGCAGGTGCTGGGGCGAGTACCGTATTTTCACGCTTGAGCAGTGAAGTTCCGCTGTTTGTCGCGAACCAGGAATCTCAGTCATGACGATGCGTACCAATCCACTTAAAGACAAGCTGCTGCGAGGCGAGAACAGTTTCGGCCTCTTCGCATTCGAATTCTTCACGCCCGGCCTTGCGCAGATCGCACGAGAAGCCGGGGCCGAATTCGTGCTCCTCGATATGGAACATTCCGGCGCGGGAATCGACACGATGAAGCAACAGGTTGCGTACTGCCGCGGACTGGATGTCGTTCCGCTGGTGCGTGTGCCGACCTTCCAGTATCAGTTCGTCGCGCGCGCGTTGGACATCGGTGCCCTGGGCGTGATGCTCCCCATGGTGGAGACCGCAGCTCAGGCGCGCGACATCGTATCCTGGACTCGATACCCGCCGGCAGGCCGGCGCGGCGCGGTCCTCGGAGCGGCTCATGACGATTACACCGGCGGGGTTCCGAGGGAGAAGCTGGCGAGCGCCAATCAGCGCTGCCTGCTCATGCTGCAGATTGAGACGGAGGTCGGGCTCGAGAACGTCGAGGAGATCGCGGCGGTCCCCGGTGTCGATTGCCTGTGCATCGGGTTCATGGATCTGTCGAGCTTCCTCGGTGTACCCGGGGAACTCCAGCATCCGACCTACCTTGCCGCCGTGGATCGTATCGTGCGGGCCGCGAAGAAACACAAACGCGTTCTGGCAATCGCCGCGCCTACTGAAGACTTCGCGAAGGAATATGTCGCTCGCGGCTTCCAGCTGGTTTTCTTCGGCACCGACGTTTCCCTGCTGCAGTCCGCGCTCTCCCGGTGTATTCAAGCCTTGCGACGCTAGCACGGTTGCCTGCCGTGCTCGGATTCGTCGGGGCGCCAAAGCTTCAGCAGCGTCGATAACGCTGCCGGTGAAAGCTGGGAAGCGGCAAAGGGGAAGTGAAACGCTCGAGCCGAATGGCCCGACGGGTTAACGCCTATAGGCCGACCAGAGGTCGCAAAGGATCCTTCGGGGGTTGTTTGCGGCCGGCCGGGCCCAGTGGTGTACCGTCTTTCTGCAGTAACGCCGTGACCCGGTTTTGATCGAGCGCCGCGTCGTTTCGCTCGCCGCTCCGACCCGCGAAGCGCATTTCCACGCGATCGCCGCGCTCGACGCGAAGGTATGGGGGCAGGAGCGCGATGGCGGTGGTACTGCCATCAGCCAAGGGTTCGGAGAATTCCACATCGACCCAGGCGGTACCTGCCCGGTTGCCGGGGGCGGTATCCCGGTCGACATAGACTCCGACATCCTGCTCGACGAAGACGCGCCCCACGACGCCCTGGTGGACGCTACCGTTCAACTCGTCGGTGCGCGCGTAGCCTTGCACCAGCACGACGACGGCGGCCAAAGCAAAGATAGCGATGATGCTCTTCATGCGGCTTCTCCGGGTCTTCAGTCGATCGCGTGAGCGGTTGATGTCACGGTTCGGGACGCGCACACACGAAGCAAGGACCGGTCCGGGATACGCGGATGGGAGCGCCCGGGGCTCAGCTTCTACTGCAGGGAGGCCGCGGTTGGTGTGCCGAAGTTGCGCGCGAGTTGCGTGATGCCTTTTGCGACCAGCGCCGTGACTTTGTTGCGGGCGGGAACGGCGTCGGCTTCGAATGCCCCGGGGTCAGCAAAACTTACCTGAACCAAGTCCCCGGTTTCAACGCCGAGGCCGGCTGGCAGCTGCGCGGTGACGAAAGTCTGGCCGTCCGGGAGCGGATGCGGGAAGATTACATAAGCACAAAGGGCTTTGCCGACCGCCTCGCCGGCCAGCTGTCGCTCTACGAATACACCGTTGTATGCCTCGACGTAGACGCCTTGAACCTTGCCGGTCTGTAAGTCGTTCGCGAGCGGTGGCTGCGTATAACATCCCTGTGTGAGCGCCGTGACGAAGGCGATCGCGGCAAGCGTGAAGATATTTCGCATTTGCTGCTGCTCCAGTCTGACCGGATCCGAACGGCTCCGGTGTGTGTGAGCCAGCTAACGGCGACTGTCTGGGGAACTTGAGAAACGGACGCCCCAGCGAGCCGCAGCGGGTCGAACAGCCTACCCGGCCGTCGTCCGCTGGAGTCGGTAAGCGCCTTGCCGGTAGACTGATGGTCGCCGAATCCGGCGGCGCTCTCGCATCGCGGGGTACCCAAGCCCGGTGTAGACGCTTCAAAGGAGAACCGCATGGGCGACAAGGCACAGGAATATCGCGGCGAGCACATCATCGTCTACTTCGACGGGCGCAAGTGCATACACTCGCGCAACTGCGTTCTGGGCCGGCCGGAAGTCTTCGTTCCGAATGCCCCCGGCGAATGGATTCATGCCGACAGCGCACCTCCCGACGCGGTAGCCGAGATCGCGCACAACTGTCCGTCCGGTGCGATCACTTATGAGCGCCTGGATTCGGGCCCGCCGGAACACGCGCCGAAGGTGAATGTAGTTCGCATCCGGGAGAATGGCCCGCTCGCCTTCCAGGCCGAGCTTCGGATCGCCGGACAGACTACCGTGTACCGCGCAACGCTCTGCCGCTGTGGCGCATCCAAGAACAAACCATTGTGCGATGGGAGCCACGTCGGAGTGGGGTTTGTCGCCACAGGCGAGCCTCAGACACAGGAGTCTCCCGCTCTTGCGCAACGCGATGGTGCTGTCGTCGTGAAGCTGGCCAAGAATGGCCCTCTGTTAATCGAGGGCAACATCGAGGTGGTTACCGGGACCGGCCGCACTATTTTGCGCACCCGGGCCACGGCGCTTTGTCGCTGCGGCGGCTCCGCTGTCAAACCCTACTGCGACGGAAGTCATGGCAAGAACGGCTTCGTCGCAGACGCTACTTGACCGTCCTTGCGGGAAGCGGGACGTCACACTGGACAACGACGAAGGATATGGGAGAGACCTACACTCTTGGATATTCGGACACCGCACTGGGGTTCGTTTCTCGCCGTACCCTCGAGTCGCACGGCGCGTTCTTCATCCCATACCTCCACCCCGGGATGAGGGTGCTGGATTGCGGTTGCGGGCCGGGCAGCATCACATTCGGCATCGCTGCTCGGGTTGGCCACGGCAGCGTAGTCGGGGTGGACATGGACGGGTCGCAGATCGAGCTTGCCGTGGCCAACGCAGCCGCAAAGGGCGTGATCAACGTTAGCTTTCGGTCGGGCAATGCCTACGCGCTTCCGTTCGCGGACGACAGCTTCGACGCAGTCTTCTCGCACGCTCTGCTCGAGCATCTCAGCCGACCGGTGGAGGCACTGAGGGAGTTCCGGCGCGTGCTGCGCAGAGGCGGAGTGACGGGCGTGTGCGCACCTGACTGGGGAGGGTTTCTCTGCTCGCCACCGACCGAGGAAATCTACGCCGCGTTACGCGCACACAACGAGATCCAGAACGGGAATGGAGGCGATACCCTGATCGGCCGGAAACTGCTGGGGCTGATGCTCGAGGCCGCCTATGTCGAGACAAAAGCGCAAGCGCGTTACCAGAACTACGACGATCTTTCCGACATCACCGGAGCAATTGCGGTCCAGCTCGAACACGGCGGACAACATACGCATGCGGAAGCGATCCGTGCCTGGGCAAGGCGTCCAGTCGGCATGTTCGCCCAGGCATGGGTATCTTGCGTCGGGTGCAAGCCGGGCTGATTGGCGGCCTGCTCTCGGTGTAGCGGCCGAGGCGGAGTCAGGCGACGTTGACCCAAGTCTCCGAGAAAGCAAGAAACGCGGTGCTGCTGTCTTTCTTGCCCGCGAACTCCCGCGGGAATGCACGACCAGCGACTTGCCTGCCGTTGATCGTGGCGCGTACGCTCGGCGATTCGACGAACAGCGAAAACATCTCGTGCTTGCCGGTCGCTGATTTATCTTTCGGCAACTCGACGATGAACGGTGCGCCCAGGGCTTCCCAGGTTAGGCTGACTTGGCCCAGGGTGCTGCGAAACCATTCCGTGTGCGTGGTGCGACCGTCGCCGGCGGCCACGAAGTCCCAGCCAGGGTGCATCCGGCAGTTCGATAACCCGGTTACGCCTTTGAACGCACCGAAGTGAGCCACGAAGCCGTCGCGCAGATATGCCGCGAGCGGCTCGTTGTCCGTCAGACAGACATTGGGCCGCGCCGCGTCTTTGCCGTTGCCTGCCGGATCGAGCAGCATGAATGCAGCGTGTCCCTTCCCGTGCGGCGACGCGACTACGCGGAAGAAACTGATCAGAGTGACGAACGGGCCGTCGGCAGCTTGCTTGAGATACATGCCGGGGTTTTCTCCGGACCAGTCGACTTTGCCTGGATTGATCGCGGGACGTGTCATGCGTTGGTCTCCTCGTAGTGGTGTAAGCGTCCGAGATCCGCAGCGAGCAGGCAACCTGCGCTAACTGCGCCCGCGATCTCGGGATTGTCTGTCAGGCAGCCGCCGCAAGTCGGCGACCGGATAACCGTTCCAGCACGCGCAGCGGCGAGCGCTCGGCATGGAGCATCGCGGAGACTGGCAGCATGAAGGTCTGTTCCAGCAGGAATTGTCCGCCCAACGCGGCATGCAGGACCTGGTCCGTGAAGCAAACCCAAGTGGAACCCGCGGGGAAATCGAATCGTTCGCGCCACGCATCCCGTTGATAGTCCTCGTCCAGCTTGCCGCGATCGTGCAGCCCGAGCATCAGGTGATCGTAGGCGGTGCGCAGCGACTTGGTGACGCCGAGCGCCTGCAGGGCGGAGGCCTCGAGCGGGAGCTGCCTGCGCACGCGCGGCGCGAAGTGTCGGGCATAGCGCTCGAAGGCTTCACCCAGCAACCAGGTGCGCGGCTGACCAGCGGGGTTCACGTTGCAGAACACTCGCAAGATCCTGCGCCCCTGATTGGGGCGGGAAGCGAAGGCGTCTACGTGCAGCCGCGCGTCATCTTTGCGGCGTGAGGTTTCTCGCCCCACGACGGCTACAGGTCTGTAGCTCGCAAGCCGCGTTTCGAGGCGCTCCGCGTAACGCGGCAGCATGCGGTCCAGGAAACCGCGAGACTGGGCAGAAAAACGCACGACCATCTCCCGCAGCAGTTCCAGCTCCAAGCCCGATAGTGCGCTACCGGAAACCTTGCCGCTGGCAGGGTCGACCGCGATGTTCTTGGAGTGCCCATCCGAGATGGACGGGGCGAGCAGAACTTGCTCTGCGTCGGTCATCGCAAAGCGCAGTCCGTCGAATAGCAGGACCTGACCGCTCTCGAGCCGGTCCAGCAGGTCCGTCTGCTCCTCCGAACTGAACCCGTAGTCCCAGCGGTTCACATGTTGAAATCGATCAACGCCCACAGTTGCCTTTGTATCTCGGTTCCGGTCGTGCTCCGAGCCTCCGTTGCTGCCCAGCTTCCAGCCAGTTATTTTATTCTATCGCAGCGGCCTGACCTCGGTCGGCAACGGCACGACGCGAGCGTCATTGCGATGCCCATGCGAGGACCGAGCGATCGAGGTCGCTTACGCTGGCGCGACCCACCAGTGCGAGCCCGACATCCAGCTCGTTGCGCAGGATCTCCAACGCGCGGCTCACGCCCGCACCCCCCATAGATGCAAGGCCGTACAAGAACGGCCGACCGATCATGCAGGCCTTGGCTCCGAGTGCGAGCGCCTTGATGACGTCTGTGCCGCGACGCACTCCACCATCCAGGATCACTTCCATCTTGCCGTCGACGGCGTTCACTACGTCCGGGAGCGCCGAAATCGCGGAACGTGCGCCGTCCAGTTGCCGGCCCCCGTGATTGGAAACGATCACTGCATCGACGCCATGGTCCGCAGCAAGTCTGGCGTCTTCGGGGTGGAGGATTCCCTTGAGCGCGAGTGGACCGCCCCACACCGATTTCGCCCACTCGATGTCCTTCCACGTTACTGACTGGTCGAACTGCGAGTTCACGAATTCAGCGATCGTGAACATGTCTTTGCCGTGACCACTGTCTACAAAGTTGGCCAGCGTGATCTTCGGACCAGTGAAATGGCGCCATACCCAGCCTGGGTGCGCCGCGAAGTCCACCAGCGTAGACGGGCGCAGCTTGAGCGGGATAGTCAGGCCGTTGTGCACGTCGCGGTCGCGTTGGCCCTGGAGCGCCAGATCGACCGTGAGCACCAGTGCTGCGCAGCCCGCGGCCCTGGCCCGCTCGATCATGGACTTGGCAAGACCGCGGTCGCGCATGACGTAGAGCTGGAACCAGATTGGTCTGCCTACCGCTTGCGACGCGGCTTCGATTGTCGACGTGGACATGGTGCTCAGGCAGAACCCCACGCCGGCCCTGTCCGCCGCCCGCGCTGCTGCCAAGGCGCCGTCAGGCCAGAGCATGCCCGGCCCTCCGGTCGGCGCAAGAATCAGCGGTTGCTCCAGCTTCTGGCCCAGAACAGCAACCGATTGATCGCGCCGGTCGACATCGGTCAACACGCGCGGGAGCAGAGCCAGCTTCTGGAAATCGCTCTGGTTGGCGCGCAATGTGACTTCGTCCTGCGCACCCCCATCGACGAAGTCGAACGCTGCGCGCGGCAATCTGCGGCGCGCCAGCTGGCGGAGGTCTTCGATGTTGGCGATGACCATGAGTGCTGTTTCGTGGCTCGTGGCTCGTTTTATACCGAGCCTAGCTTTCTAGCACGAACCAGGTATCACGAACCACGCTATTTAGTCGTCGACAGACAATATCGCCACCGCGTAGGCTTGCAGCTTGAGCTTGGGTTCTTTGACCACGTTATACGCGGATTGGAAGCGCGCTGGATCCGTAGTCGCCTGCACGAAGCTCCGCTCGTCCAGCATGGTTCCGTACATAGTGCCTTTGCTGCCGTGGATGGCGACTGTCTGCTCCTGGGCCGTCAGATTGGCGACCCACAACGTGGTTCCGCCTTCACCGCGGTAGGCAAGGCACTGAACTTTCGCCGCGTCGGTGGACTCGGCATTCATCAATTTGCGTCCTGCCCCACGCGTCAGCCCGCTGATGACGTGATAGACAGGATAGACGGCGGGAGTCGAGAGCCGATCGTAGTAGGGCTGCGGGTATTCAGTCTTGCGATAGATGATGCCAAGCGGCCCCGTGGTCGCGCCTATGGCGACGGATTCGACATCGGTACGCGTGAACGTCGCGATGTAGCCCAGGGCCCAGGCTGCTCCGAACAGGCCACGCCAGCGCGGATCCATCCTCGCAAGGCAGACTCGCTCGTTGTCCGGATTGGGAGTAAACGTCTTGCCGTGTGGATTGTCGCGGCAGCCAATACTGCTCGGCCCGACGCGATAGGCCTTGCTGCCGACAAACGAGCGCGTGGTGGTCACCTGATACGGTAGAGCTTCGAGCGTCTCCATCACGGAGCGATCGTCGGCGGCATGTACGATCGGGCAGG
>Ga0335083_10002730_pt1 | contig 23193 bp, 22 predicted proteins | sample Lox_Sample_42_FD_206716 | JGI IMG/M metagenome (GOLD analysis project Ga0335083, IMG submission 206716) | Soil microbial communities from Loxahatchee National Wildlife Refuge, Florida, United States - Lox_Sample_4.2 | ecosystem: Environmental > Terrestrial > Soil > Wetlands | place: USA...
CGGGATTCGCAATAAAAGGCTCGTTCTCAACGGACGGTCCAACTTTGGGCAGGCTGGGGATTCCAGGGAGAGGCGCTTCGAGCGACATCGAAGGCGTGGCGATGGGCTGTGCGAACAGTGGAGAGCCGTAGTTCATTAGATATTGCGGGCCCACCGAAAAGTTGGTCTCCTGGGCTGCTGCGCTGAGTCCCGCCAGGACAAGCAAAACCCCCAAAGATACTGTGAGACGCATAGAGCCTCCGGAACGTTATTGTCCAAGCTCCATTATGGACCGAAAAGCCACACGAATACCAGAGTCGTTAGGCTCCAATGTCGGCTTCCAGCGCGGGTTTCATGAACCCGCTTGGAGGGCGGCAGCATTTTGCCGTTCCCGGCGGTTGGTACGGATGACGTACAACATATAGAGAACCACGGCCAGGTTGCCCAGCAACAAGACAGCTCGAAAGGCGCTCAAACCGCGCATGAGTTCACGGATCTCAAGGGGCAACAGCAGGGCGCCGGAAACCAGGGCTACCCACTCCGCCCAGGCCCGTCCCTTCCACAAACCATAAGCTTCGGTGAAGCGCAAGACGGCATAGGCAAACGCGATGCGGGCCGCGGCCCAAAGGCGGGCGTCGGTAACGCTGTCGGCAAAGTCGAGAAACATCTGGGCGGAACGGCGATCGGTACTGATGTGAAGCAGAGCCAGGAGACTCTCGGCATAGAGCCAGACGTCTTTGTGTACGAGCGCGAGCGCGCAGATTCCCATCACCACTACAAAAACGCCCTTGAATAACTCAAACAGGGCCACGGCCCGGAGCACGCGCCGTTGACGGCGGTGAGAGTCTGGCTTGGGTCCGGGCTGGAGCATTATGCGAGCGGCTACTCAAGGGCAGAGTATCACGGGAGCAATCCCAGATACAGCGCATCTGTTCCAGCGCGGCATTGCGAGTTTGGTTCTTACCTCGGTAACTAGAGACAGTGCGGGAAGAGTGCAAGGATCAGAGCGGGAGATGATCCATGCGAAGACTCGTACTGTGCCTGATATTTGGGATGTTGGCGGCAGGCAGCTCGCCCGCGCAACAGAGTGTGGCCGCTCCGGAAACCACACCGCCCGCAGCTCCGCAAACGGCGCGCCAGGCGCTATTGGAGATGTTTTTCGGCAAAACACCCGGAACGTTGGTGAAACATCTGCCGGCCGCAACCCGCGCTGCGCTGGAGAAGGCAGGAACACTGAAGTCGCTGGAGCAGTACTCCCTGCTGATGAGTCAACTCGAAGCGCAGGGACAGAGGGTGCAGACGTTCGAGACCGGGTCGGTGCTGCTGTTGAGCGAGGACTCCAAGACGGGACAGAGATTCGAAGTGACAGCGGAGAACGACAATCTGCGCGGAGATGAGGACGACATCGACGTCTCGTTTCACGTGTACAAGAACGGAACGGCTGAGACGGGCCCGTTTATGCCACACATTACGTTCTCGATGAAGCAGGAAGCGCAAGTGTGGACGCTGAATGAAATCGCCGTCACGCTGCACCTACCCTTGGCCGACCCGGAGTTCTTAAAGACGATTACCGAAAAGATGACGCCACAACCGGCCGCCACCAGGATGACAGGAACGTTCACGCCGCGCGGTGAGGTCTCGGTGCAGCCCGGCGGCAGCGATGCGATGGTGATGGCGGCGATGCGAAGCATTCTCACTGCCGAGGTAACCTATGCGAACAGTTATCCGAATGCTGGATTTACTTGCACGCTTTCGGATCTGGACGGCTTCGGCGGCGGCGAACCGAATGAGCACCAGGCGATGCTGATCAATAGCGGATTGGCAGGCGGGAAGCGTTACGGATTCGTATTTGCGCTCTCTGGGTGCAGCGGGAGGCCAGCGACTGGCTTCCATCTGACGGCGGCACCCAATGGAAATAGCTACGGACGGAAGTCCTACTGTGGCGATCAATCGGGAGTGATTCGTTCGTCGAGCGACGGAAATCCTGCGACCTGTATGGCAAGCGGGACGCCGGTGCAGTAGGAGTTGATGCTGATCCGGCAGTTCCTTAAAAATTACTGGAGGCGCCTCCGCCTCCAGAATGTCCTCCACCGAAGCGGAAGTCTGGAGTGCTCGGCTGGGGGGCTGGCGTTATTGAATCGGAGGACAGCAGGCCGAGTGCAGTCGACCCGACGTTCATCCACTCCTTGTCCTTTCCGGATAAACGCACGGCGGTAAAGCCGTAGCGAATTCCGGCTTCGCCTTGAGCAAGCCAGCGTCGGATGAAGACGGCCACGCCAGTCAGCACTATGCCTAGAAACATTGGGTCCCAGGTATGCCGCTGCCAGCCGAGATAAGGCTTATTGGAGACGAAAGTCAGAATGGCGCCGCTGGCGCCGGCGACGATGACAAAGCGGTCTTTCTGCCGAATGCCGCGCGCAAGTATGAGTGGAGGCAGGCACCAGATCAGGACCCACGTAGTCCAGTAGAACGGCTTTGCGAATTCAGAGGCGGCCGGAATGCTACCCCACCAGCGTCCGGATAAGTCCAAGGACGAAAGCTTGAGGTTAAGGGCCAGGTAGATGCCGAGCCATAGAAACGCTTCGACGATGGAATAACCTTCATCGAGATAGTCGAAGCGATGACGGGAGCGCACGGCGGCGACGACTACGAGCGCGCTTACATAGAACACCGCGACGATCCCGTGCTGCGCCGAGTGCGACGAAGTCCAGTAGCCTGGCAGAAAGAGCGCGAAGATCATCGCGGCGAGAAATGCATAGGAAAACCCGAAGCGGCGCCATATCCAGAGGGAAGCGATTGCGCCGACGGCGGGAACCAAGGACTGGGCGACGTCCGGCTTCGGCGAAAAAAGGCCGCCCCAAAAAGCCTCCTGCATCCCCGCGCAGAGAAAGCCTACCGAGCAAACAACGAGGGCTTCCTCAATACCGTAGCGGTATAACCGGGCTTGGGAAACGGCAACTTCCGCAGCCGCGTAGCAGATCGCAGCGAAGATCAGGAAGAAGACCCCGGCGGTTTGCTCCGATGGATGCGAGAGAAAGACCACGAAGAAGAGCCCGGCAGCAGCACCCACAATAACGAGGGTGAAAAAGAACAAGACCAGCCGTAAATAAATGTTGGTGGTGCGAAGATCAGGAACGGTCTCTCGCTCCAGAAGCTGGTACTGCGTCTTGGTGAGGAAGCCTTCACCAGCCCAGTCCCGTAGAAATTTGCGGGCGCGCAGCGTCTCTTCACTCGATGGACTGTAGAGTCTCACGCTTGCCTCCCGAAGCGACGGCCAATCTGGACCAGTATCACGAGCATCGCGATTCCGCTAACCACGAAATAGGTCAAGACAGCAGTCTCGTCATTGTCGCCACGAAGGAAAAGCGAGCTCACGCCTACGTATCCATAGACGGCGGCGTAAGCGACGAAGGCGAATTGCCGGCGCATCAGGCCCCAGGCAAGGGACGCGCCACAAGCGATCAGCAGAGCCAGAAACCACAGGCCGTAGCGTTCGCGATCGAACACCCCGGATAACAGCGCCCAAAAAAGAACGTTGGCCACGATGTTCAGATAGGTGCTGAGGAAATGCGGTTTCAGGCCGCGGCGTTGCAGGAGCGCCCCGGCCACGCCGACCAGCAGGCAGTAGAGGAGGGCATATTCGCGATACGCCGCGTCCTGATAAGGCGACCAGCGCGAGATGGTGAGCCCGAACCATCCGGCAAGTGAGGACAGTGCCAGCGACAGAACGAAACGATTGTCGAAACGGTAGGCAAGAAAAAAGAAAAGAGCGGCACTCAACAGGAGATATAGATCTAATTTTCCGGAGAGCAGGTGGAAACGGCTCTCCACGTAAGCGAGTTCGATCGACCAGACGAGGCTGCCGAGGTAAAGCACATAGTCGAATATGGGATTTGGTGCAGGCGTTTCGGCGGGGGACCAAGCGAGCGCGTGGGAAAAGCAGTACCAAAAACAGGCAGCGAGGATCGTGGACAGGACGGTCAGGACGAGGACATCCCCGAGTTGCTTCGACCATGTGGTGACAGTCCAGCCGAGTCCGGCGACGAAGGCTAGTACACCGGCGTAAAGGAGAACGTTCAGTTCGAGAAACAGGGAGAAGGGCTCTCCACGGCAAAGGCCGGCCAAATAGGCGTGCTGCTCCGGGGATATCGTAGTTTGCTTCTTCCACTGCTCGAGTCGAGCCAGGATGGTCATGAAGGCGTCGTTCTCCGGAAAATGCCTGCGCTTCTTCCTCGGCCGTGGCAGTTCGCCGCGGCCACCACAACTGGCAGAGCCTGCCCCGAGCGAAGTCGAAGGGATGCCGGCGCTACTTCTTCCCGCGAATTGCTGCCCGCAATTCCGCAACAATTTCCTGGGACGCTTTGATGGCCTCGGCGTGCTGGTTCACGTTGAACGAAATTGCGCCCACGCGGGCATGGCCACCGCCTCCGTAGCGCTCGCAGATCCGAGCGAGGTTCACTTCCGGTTCTTGCGGAGCCCAGGGATTTGATCCGACGGAAACTTTCACGCGAAAACTGCTCTTGCTGAGGCCTACGCTATAGACCGATTCCGGGTGCAGGTAGTACGGGATGAATTTGTTGTAGCCCTCGAGATCATGATCAGCGACGTCGAAGAAGATCGTCCCATCTTTGCATTCCGTACGCTCTTTGAGGATTCCAATCGACAACTCGTGGCGTTTGAGCAAAGGCGGAAGCAGCGGGGCCACGAAGGGTTCTTCGAGAATCTCCGCCAAGGATTTTGTAGCCAGCAGCGGAATCAGGTTGGGGACGAAGCCATGGTCCGGGGCGGATTCGATGACCATGGTCAACTTCATGGCGGGAGCCTTCATCTCGACGGCAGTTTTCGCGTCGGGATACAGAGCGCCATCAATAATATCGGTCCAATGAACGAGGTCTGCGACAGGCGAAGGGTCGAAGCCGAAGCGCTGCTGCGCGATCATAGCAATAAAACTCGTGCAGGACTTGAAATCGGGATCATAGAACTTGCGGTTACTCTGATCCTGCTCGAAGTGTTCGGCGTCAGCCGGAGAAAGAAAAGCGCTCTCGTGATGGTCGAACCACCATGTAATTTTCGGCGAACTAGAGTATTTGAAGTCGACGATGGCGTTCTCTTCCCCATCGAACTGCTTTTCGTCAAACAGGGCGCCGGCGCGGTGCACCAGACCGGTGAAGACGAATTCGGCGTCGCCCCGGATGCGCTCTCGATAAAAGCGGGAGAACAACGCGGCGGAAGAGGCTCCGTCAAAACATTTGTCGTGATAAAAGACCCGAACTCGCAATGAATTCCCCAATCACAGAACGGATTCCCTCGGTCCGAACCACGCGGACAGCGTGGAATCGGGACGTGGGTAAAAGCTAATAGGATTGACAGCTTACAGGAAGAAAGTCAAGGGCGGGAGTCTACAGAGGTGGCCGAAGGAGTCTTTTAGTATCGCGAGTGCGATCGCTTACAAGGGACGAAGTGTTCCCGGGCGGGAAAGCATCAGGTCCCTCCATTCCGCCTCCCATTCCTTGCAGGAATGGGAGGTTACGGTTGGGATGACAAGAGAGCGCATGGGCACGGGCAACGAGGTCTATATCGCGTCCGCTTGCTTTTCCGCGAGGTCGCCGATCACAGGCAGTTTGAACTTCTGCCCTTGATTGGCCTTGAGGAGAAGAATAACCCAGATGATCAGGCCTGCGAGCCCAACGAGGGGCCAGATAAGGATGGTCAGCCAGCCGAGGATCGGAATATGGGCCACAATGCTGAGTGCGATCCATAGGATGGTCCACGCCACTGCGAAAAACAGGCACTGAAAAGCATGAAACCGCACAAAGCGGTTCTTGTTAAAGGGCTCGACGACCAGAAAGATGATCGCGGGGATGATCGTCACGTAGGCCAGCATTCCTGCGACATTGTCGGCCATGCCACCGGTAGAAGTTGTCGTGGAAGCCGGTGCGGTCGCAGCCCGGCCTGCGCAGGCTGGACACGTGGTCGCTCCGTCGGCGATCTGGGCGCCGCACATATTGCAAAAAGCCATGGGAATACCCTCCGAGCCGCCTCGTTCGAACTGCACCCCGTAACACAGAGCGCGCCCCAAGCGGCGTCGGCGGCAACGTATCAGAGAAAGCGGCGGAAAGCAATCTTCTATGTAGAGGAGCCCATACCTGCGGCTAGATCGAGGTGGCGTATTGTGCGGCGAAATCGCCAAGCAGGGGCAACCGGAACATCTCTCCTTGGGCAGCTTTGACTACCAAAACCAGCCAGATCACAGCGACTGCCAGGACAACCACTCCACTTACCAGGTACACGAGCAGCGGTCCGAGCACGGGAACAATAAAGAGCACCACGCTGGCGAGTTTGAGGGCAATGCCGACCAGCGTCGCAGCGCCCCAGAGCAAAAGGCACTGAACGGAATGGAAGCGCAGAAACCGGTTCTTGTTATAGGGCTCAAGAACCAGAAACACGATTGCGGGGATAAAGGTGAAGTAGGCAAGCACACCGGCAAGCGTCACGGGGAGAGCCCCAACGGTCCCCTGAGCGCGGGGTTCCGCTTGCATGGGCTGACCGCAACCGGGGCAAAAGACAGCCGTGTCTGGCATCTGGGCAGCGCAGTGCGGGCAGGACATTACGGCGGCGCTCGTCGGATCCATTGTGGGGCACCATATCAAAACGCGGGAGAGGGGGCAAATGCCAAGGCTACGGTCTCACTGCGTGCGGCGAGTGATTCTTCTTGCGGCAGTCCTCGCAGACTCCGTAGATCTGGAAGGTATGGCGCGTGGTCAAGTAGTGGTACTTGCGGCCGATTTCCTGTTCGAGCTGGCCTACCTCCTGCGAGAAGAACTCGACCGAGCTTCCACAGTCTGTGCAAACCATGTGGTGATGGCTGCGGCGGTTGTACTGGTGCTCGTAGCGAGCAATGCCATCGTGGAAGGCGACTTCACTGGCGAGGCCGCATTCTGCCAGCAACTTCAGGGTGCGGTAGACGGTGGTGTATCCGATGCGAGCATCTTTTTTCTGGACCAGACGGTACAGTTCGTCGGTGGAAAGATGATCGCGGGTTTCCAGGAACGTCCGCAGGATTGTATCGCGCTGGGCGGTCTGCTTAAGACCGACATCCTTCAAGTGTTTGTGAAGGATTTCCTGCGCCTCGCGGACCATCTGGCGGGAGATGGTGGGCTGATCATCGATACGCTTCTGGAGCATGGCGGAGGAATGGAACCGGTGGACCAAGGTCAGAGTGACAGCTTCAGGATATCATCCGGGCATCTTGAAAATGAAAATCATTTTCACTTGGGTCCCGGCCCTGCCACGTGGAATACAATCGCTGGAATAGAATCAGAGATTCCCCATGAGCACTCTGGCAGAGATCAGCCCGCCCAAGTCGCGCCGTTCGCCTGTTTCCCGCATCGCGCTTTGGCTTTTGCTTGCCCTGCTTCTGGTCCTGGCAGGCTTGTTGGGCTACGCCTATTACGTCGCGCATGCTGCTCTTCCGCAACTGGACGGACGGTTGCAGATTAAAGGGCTCTCGGCTGAGGTCTCCGTAACACGTGACAGTCACGGCGTACCCACGATCGAGGCGGCGAACCTGGGCGATCTTTTTTTCGCGCAAGGCTATGTCACGGCGCAGGACCGTCTTTGGCAAATGGACGTGATGCGCCGCTACGGCGGTGGTGAGCTTTCAGAGATTCTGGGCCAGGACCTGCTCAAGCTGGACCGCGAGCAGAAGATTCTGGGCCTGCGGGCCGCAGCGAAAAAGACTTTGGAGATGGCCAGCCCCCGCGATCGCAGCTTTTACGAATCCTACGCTCGCGGAGTCAATGCTTACATCGGAACGCATAGCGACCGTTTGCCGATTGAGTTCCGCATTTTGCATTACGCGCCGAAACCGTGGCTGGTGGAAGATTCGGCGGTCATCGCCAACTCGATGGTGAAGGATCTGAACTATCACTATTTTTATGACGCGCTTGATCGCGAGAAGATCCTCGCCAAGCTGGGGCCGGAGCTGACGGCGGACCTTTATGTGAATCGGTCGTGGCATGACCGTCCTCCGACAGTGATGCGCCAGGATCTGACCGAGCCGGACAATGCTGGCGATTCCGACGACGACGATGACGACGATTCTCCCGATAACTCGGTGACGGAGAAGTTCTCTGCAACCTCGCCGGAAATCTTGCCAGTCGCGACCTCAGGGGCTAAAGCCCTTCCAGAAGAAAAGAGCTTGATCGCAGCGCTGGAAGCGTTGCGACACCCAAAATCAAAGCACCCGGAACCCACCTATTTAGGACCCATGGAGGAACTTCCGGTTAACGGATCGAATGACTGGGTTGTTTCCGGGGCGCACACGGTGACGGGCAAGCCTCTGCTCTCGAACGATATGCACCTCGGCCACCAGATGCCGAACCTGTGGTACGAGGCTCATCTGCGCTCGGGGACGATCGACGTCGCGGGTGTGACTTTGCCGGGAATGCCTTACGTCATCGTGGGGCACAACCAGCGGATTGCGTGGGGCTTCACCAATGTCGGTCCAACCGTGACCGACGTGTTCATCGAGAATTTCAATCCGCAGGGCGCATACCAGACTCCGACAGGCTGGATGCATCCGGAGCATCGCGCGGAAGTGATTCACGTTAAGGGAAAACCGGACGTTAACGTGGATGTGAAAATTACGCGCCACGGACCGATCATCACGGAACTCGTTCCGGGTGAAACGCGGCCGCTGGCGCTGCGCTGGACGCTCTACGATGGATTGCACATTCCGTTCTTCGATGTGAACGCCGCGCAGAACTGGGAGGAGTTCCAACGCGCATTCTCGAATCTGGATGCGCCCGGGCAAAACGTTGTCTATGCCGACGTGGATGGAAATATCGGGTATCACACGACAGGCAAGGTCCCGATTCGCGCGGAGGGCGATGGCAGTCTTCCCGTGAGTGGCGCCGATAACGCGCACGAATGGGTCTCCTACATTCCGTTTGAGAAGCTGCCGAGTATCTACAATCCACCCTCTGGGATTATTGCAACGGCGAATGGACGAATCGCGCCCGACGGCTATCCCAATTCGATCAGCATGGAGTGGGAAGCTCCGTGGCGTACGGCACGCATTTACCACGTTCTGGAATCGGGACGGCAATTTTCGGCGGCAGACATGCTCGCTCTGCAGACCGATATCCAATCGGAAGCAACTTTATTTGCCGCGGAGCGGCTGGTTTATGCGGTGGATCACGCCTCCAAAGCGTCAGCCCGGGCGAAACAGGCAGCGGACTTAATGCGCAGCTGGGACGGCCGTATGCTCGCTGCGTCGGCAGCGCCGACAATTGCAGAAAATGCGATCGGTGAACTGCGCCGCCTGCTTCTCGAACCAAAATTAGGCACGGCCACCCCGGACCCTCGTAACGAGGCCGATTCCGAGCTTTATATCGGAACCGAGAAGAACGCCGTCGACTGGAAGACTTATTCATGGTTGCAACGGTCCGTGTGGATGGAAAACATCCTGCTGCATCGGCCGAAACGGTGGCTGCCCGACAAATACCCGAATTATGACGAACTGCTGACTGCGGCAGTCGAGGCTGCTGTGAACCTTCCGCAAGCGCCGCAGGATTTGGCGTTGTGGCGCTGGGGAGCTTTTAATGCCGTGGAGATTCAGCATCCGATCCTGGGAAAGATTCCGATTGTACGGCGATGGTCCGGACCCGGAGCGCAGGAACAATCTGGCAGCGGATACACGGTGAAGGCCGTGACGCGCCATCATGGACCGTCCGAGCGATTCACAGCGAACCTGGCAGATCTGGATCAGTCGACGCTGAATGTTGTTACGGGTCAGGGCGGGAATTTCCTAAGCCCGTATTACATGGACCAGTGGAAGGCCTGGTACGAAGGAACCACGTTTACACTTCCCTTCACGGCAAAAGCCGTCGAAGCATTCAAGACCCATCGGCTAGTTCTGGAACCCGGCAAGTAGACCCGCTCCAGCGAGCGACGTACACCTCCGAGTCTAGTTGGACAGTAAGCCCAGGGGCAGGCCGTCCATCAAGGAGGCGTGATCGCGAAGGCCGCAGACTAGAAGAAGTCGATTGCCTTTACGTCGCCCACATAGCCCACGATATTGATGGTTCCCTCGGGCACGAAGTCGTTGATCAGCAGAATGTCTGTCGTGGTGTCGTAGACCCGCAAGAGTCCGTCTTCTGCAACATATTCAACGTCGCGAGTGGTGAATGCCTGCAGGCCGGTCACGTCGCCATTGTCCGGAGGGATGAGGACGGAATTGTCGGCGGTCCTGAAAATGGACAAACAGCCGCGGACTTCGCCGTTTGGAAAGCTGACATTCCCAATATTCGTGCAGTCGTGGGATCCGATGAAAACCTGGCCGTTCGTGGTGATATCCATGCGGTCGTGGTAGCCATCGGTGATCACGGCTGTTCCTGTCACTGTGCCCGAGCCTAGATCCACGATGTCGAGCCGCCCACAGGTCGTGGCCGCGGTGGTTTGCCCGGTACAGGCGTGGTTGGTGGGAGACGTGCCGGCAACGTACAGGGTCGAGCCGTTGAGGAGTCCCCAGGTTGCGGCGTCGACCGGAATCGTGCCAGTGATCGTGAGGCTGGGCAGGTCCAAAAGCTTGACGCTGGCCTGTTTCCCGCCACACTGGGGGCCGCAGTTCAGGATGTACGCCGTATTGCCATTCACAATGCCATAAACCGGGCGGTCGAAGCCCGGGACGATCGTGCACACCGAGTTCGGGACGTTCGACAAGCAACTCAAATCGACAGGCGGCACCGCGTTGTCCGGATTGAGCACGGTGACGGAGTCCGAATCATTGCTAAAAACCAGGAGCTGGTCGCCGCTGCCATTCGAAATCACCGTTTGCGCGTTCGTTACCGCAATTGTGGTGAGCTGTGAGGCCGAGAAATTCATGATGTCGACGGCGCCCACAAAGGTATAGCCGCTGACAGTGGCGGTCGGGATCGCAACATATCCGATTGGGACCGCCGTCGGAAACACCATGCTGGAGGTAGGCCCTTGAATGCGCACGTTTCCGATGCCCGCTTCCGTGTGGGTATCTACGGCGTAGATGTTATTGCTGCTGGCGTCGAAGGCGGCCGCAATATTCCGGCTAGGCGACGTCGCCATCAAGCCCGGGGAACTGCCGGCCTGGATGTGGGCAACCCCGGGTATTGTGTCGTTGTAGCCGTTGAGGATGACGAGGCCGCCAAAGGTAAAGGTCGCCGTTACACCCTGCGATGCCAGAACACGGTTCGGCAGACCGCTGGGCGGGTCTTTCGGCTTGCTGCTGCCGCCGCAGGAAATGAAGTTCAGACTGGCCCACAATCCGACCACAAGAAGGATGATGCGTTTCGTCAAACGACAGGCTCCTAACGACATGAAAAAGGGAGATTTAATTGCGAAACCGTGGATTATAACAGACCCGCAACAAGGGCCCATGCGAAGCTGCCGGACTCGATCTGCGATTACTCTGCCGATTTCCGATGAGTCGTCGCAAAGTTGTCGAGATGCGCGAACCGTTGTCGATCCTGTATTCTCGAAACTATATGGCGGCTGACTTTCTTGCCCGGATCAAGCAATCCCCCGTATTGTGCGATGGCGCTATGGGGACGCTGCTCTACGCCAATGGCATTTTCATCAACCGGTCGTACGATGAACTGAATCTCTCCCAACCCGACATGATTCGCGGGATTCACCACGACTACCTGCAAGCCGGGGCTGAGATTATTGAAACCAATACTTTCGGTGCTAACTCTTTCCGACTGGGACGGCACAGCTTGGCGGACAAGGTCCGAGACATCAATCTTGCCGGTGCCCGGCTGGCCCGCGAAGCCGCCAAGAGCTTCGATGTATGGGTGGCGGGATCGGTTGGCCCGCTCGGCACCAGAATCGAGCCTCTGGGGAAGACTTCGTTTCAGGAGGCGCGCGAGGCCTTTCGCCAACAAATCGAAGCGCTGGCAGAAGCCGGTGTGGATCTTCTGATCCTCGAGACGTTCGGTTATCTCGAAGAAATTCACCAGGCGATGCTGGCTGCGAAGGAGGTTGCCCCCTCGTTGCCCCTCGTGGCGCAGGTAACAATCGACGAGGATGGGAACTGCCTGGATGGTTCCGATCCGCAGACATTTGTGCCGAAGCTGGAGGAATGGGGCGCCGATGTCATTGGCTGCAATTGCAGCGTTGGTCCGGTAGCAATGCTGGATGCGATGGAAAAAGTGCGGGCCTCGACTTCCCTGCCCTTGGCGGCGCAGCCAAACGCGGGCATCCCACGATCCGTGGACGGCAGAAATATTTACCTCTGCTCGCCGGAATACATGGCCAGCTACGCGCGGAAGTTTGTCGCGGCGGGCGTGCGCCTGGTGGGTGGATGCTGCGGAACCACTCCCGAACACATTCGTGTCATGAAGTCGGCTCTGCGCGTCGGCGAAGCCCGTGGAAAAGCCGTGGCAGCCCAAGTGGCAGCCAGTCAGGCGGCGCCCTCTGCAGCGCCGGTAGTACAGTTGGCTGACCGGTCGCTGCTGGGATCCCGCTTGGCTCGCGGCGAGTTTGTCACCATGGTCGAGATCGTGCCTCCGAAAGGGATCGACGTCCGCAAGGAGGTCGAAGGTGCACGGTTCCTGAAGTCCGTCGGCGTAGATGCGGTCAACGTTCCGGACAGTCCACGAGCGTCGGCCCGCATGAGCAACCAGGCGCTGTCGCTGCTCATTCAGCGCGATGTCGGCATCGACGCGATTCTGCACTACACGTGCCGCGATAGGAACGTCTTGTGCATTCAGAGCGACCTGCTGGGAGCGGCAGCGGTTGGGATCAAGAACCTGATTTGCATCACGGGCGATCCACCGAAGATGGGCAATTATCCCGACGCGACTGCCGTGTTCGATGTCGATGCAATCGGACTCGTGAATATCGTGCGTAACCTGAATCGGGGCCTCGACCTCGGAGGAAATCCGATTGGGACGGGTACGGGCTTTGTGATTGGCGTGGGAGCCAACCCGGGCCTCAGCGACATGGATGAGGAGATTCGGCGGTTCGAATACAAGGTCGAGGCCGGAGCAGAGTACGCCGTGACCCAGCCCGTGTTCGATCTGCGTCTGCTGGAGAACTTCCTGAAGCGTATTGAGCACTGTCGTATTCCGGTCGTGGCTGGGATATGGCCTTTGGTGAGCGTGCGTAATGCTGAATTCATGAAGAACGAGTTGAGGGTATCGGTTCCGGACTCGATTCTCGAGCGCATGGCGCGGGCGCAGACTCCTGAATTGGCAAGGGCTGAGGGCGTGGCGATTGCGCGAGAAATGCTGATCGCGGCTAAGCAAATGGCCCAAGGAGCGCAGATCAGCGCGCCTCAGGGCCGGTACACCTCCGCCGTGGACGTGCTTGAGGCGCTCGGCTAACCGAGGCCCGTTTCGACGAAACCCGGCGGCCCATCCGCGAAGCACTCATTGAATCGGTTCACTCCCGCAGCAAAACGATATTGCAGCGTTCCACTCGGAAGAGCAGTCCCGCTGTGGGACTGGGACGTCCATTTTTATCGATGATTTCCATCGAAAAGACTGGACACTTCTCGCAACTAGGTGCATTACAATAAGAGACGGAGCGAAACCCCGTTGGCCAAGTTTGAAGAGTGCCTCCAGCGACTCGAGAAGATTGTTCAGGAACTGGAAAAGGGAGAAGTCCCTTTAGAAAAGTCTCTGACGCTGTTTGAAGAAGGCATGCAGCTTTCGTCCTCCTGCCGCAAGGAATTGGAACAGGCCGAGGGAAAAGTTGAGATTCTGCTCAAGAAGAACGGGAAGCTTCAAGCGGAACCATTCGAACCGCTGACAGAAAAATCCCCTGCACGCGGGTAAGGCGTCAGGAGTTCTGGCCGCGATTTGAGAGCTTTAGATGTCTGTGGTGCAGTGGTTTTTAGACCACCCCGCAGCCCTAGTCGAACGTTGACGTCCGCCGTTGACGACGGTTGAAGATCGGGGGAAGTATGACGCAAAGCAGTGTAGTTGTTCTTGAAAGAGATCCCAGAGTGGCCAGGATTCTGGCCGGGGGACTTCGTCCTCATTTTTCAGTGCACCTAACCCGCTCGCGCGAGGAATTGCGCGAGGACGTAGCCCGGAACCGACCGGAAGCCGTGGTGCTCAACATCGAGCACTGGATGCTGGCCGATGTGGAAAGCTTGCACCGCGACTTTCCGACTCTGCCCATCGTTTGCACACACCGCGTTCCGGATGAAGACATGTGGATGGCTGCGCTGTCGGCGGGCGCTAGCGACGTCTGCCCTGCCGATGACGTGGCGAATGTGCTGACGTCCGTCCTACGCCACATGGCACATTCGCGGAGCGCCGCCGCGTAAAGCTGCTCTGTTCCAAGAGGACGCCTGCGGCGTCCTTTTTATTTTGCAGAATGAATTTACTGCGCCGAGTGTCGGCTCTCTATCTCCTCTGCCCCGCCTTGTTATACTCACTGCTTCATGCTCAAGGAGACTCTCGAACAAGGACGGCAACTGACCGACGCCGCGCTCGACCGTTTGATTCCGCTGGAGACGCAGTTCCCGGAGTCCATCCACAAGGCGATGCGTCACAGTGTGTTCGCCGGCGGCAAACGCCTGCGCCCCGTGCTCTGCATAGAAGCCGGGCGCATGGTGGCGGGGTCGTTGCCGGCTCGCATCGAAGAACTAGGCGCAGCGCTCGAGATGCTGCACACCTATTCGCTGATTCATGATGATCTGCCTGCGCTGGACAACGACGATCTGCGCCGCGGGCGGCCCACCTGTCATAAAGCGTTCGGCGAAGCAATCGCGATCCTCGCCGGGGATGCGCTCCAAACGCAGGCCTATGAAGTTCTGGCGCGGCTGAAATGCCCTGCCGAAGCGCGCGTGCGGATTATCGAAGAGATCGCTCATGGAACAGGCACGGTCGACGGCATGATCGGCGGCCAGGTCGTAGATCTCGAGTCGGAACACGCTGCACCCACGGCGGAAATGCTCGAGTATATTCACCGCTCCAAAACAGCGGCGCTGATCACGGCGAGCCTGGTGAGCGGAGGCCTTTATGCGGGCGCGAAAGATAATCAGGTTGCGAGGCTGCGGGCGTTCGGGCTCGCCATTGGCCTGGCGTTCCAGATTGTAGACGACGTGCTCGACGTGACCCAGACCTCGGAACAACTGGGAAAGACTGCCGGCAAGGACACGGCCTCGGAGAAGGCTACGTTCCCGGCATTGTTTGGAATTGAAGGATCGGTGCGCCGCGCAGACGCGCTGGTGAACCAGGCATTCGCAGAACTGGAAGGTTTCGGCGAATCGGCAGACACACTCAAAGAACTGGCGCGTTTCCTGGTAGAGCGGAAGAAGTAGGAGATGAACTGACCTCGGACGTCGGACCTCAGACCGAAGTCACTTGTGCTCCTGGCGGCCTTCTGTGGTAAAAAACAAGTATCGGCGATGGAGTTCGCCATAACCGCCTGCAGCACCGGCTGATGACTCCTACAAAATCTAGACCCCTTTTGTAGGAGAGATGCCGTCGTGAAAGACTTCCTCGCTATATCCATCGCCGCAATTGTCGGCGCCAACGCTCGATACTTCCTCAGCCGGCTTGCCGCCAGAGAATTTGGTCCGGTCTTCCCTGTCGGAACGCTCCTCATCAACACTGTTGGCAGCTTTATGGTGGGATTCTTCGTGATCTGGACCACCGAGCGCGTGCTCCTGGATCCGCGCTGGCGCCTCCTGGTGGTGATTGGCTTTTGCGGTTCGTTCACCACCTTTTCGAGCTACGCCTTCGAATCCATGTCGTTCTTTGAGCAGGGCCAGTGGGGATTGATGCTGGCCAATGTCTTCAGCAACAATCTGCTCTGTCTGGGCGGCGCGCTGGCTGGCATGGCGCTGGCGAGGGTGCTGTAGAATGACGAACGCGATGGCAGTGCAGGTCACAATCTATCTGAACGAAGCGGACCAGTGGCATCACCGCCCGCTGCACATGGAGATCCTCAACTATCTGCGCAAAGAGAACGCCTACGCGGCGACGGCGCTCCATTGTGTGGCTGGATTTCTCGGGCGTCAGCGCGTTGAGACCTCGCACCTGGTCGAGGCCGGAGGCAAGTTGCCGGTAATCATCATTTTCGTCGACACCGACGAGCACGTGAACCGCGTCCTTCCCACTCTGAAAGAGATGGCGGCACACCGGCTGATCGTGCGCGAGAACGTGGTGATCGAGCAGGGCAATCTGGATTGAGCACAGGCCTTTAGGGAATGCTGCGGACCCGATCTGGAAAAGGATGCCGCCGCCAACCATAATCGCGTAAGCAGCGCCAGCAATCCGCCCAAAGGAAGTTGGTAGACTGCTTAGAGTGCCATGACCACACCACTCGATATCCTCGCCATTGCGGCGCACCGCGACGATGTAGAACAGACGTGCGGCGGTACCCTTCTGAAGGCGGCGCAACGAGGCCAGCGCACGGGAATACTCGATCTAACGCGAGGAGAAATGGGAACGCGTGGATCGGCAGAAGACCGCGCCCGTGAAGCCGACGACGCGGCTAGAATTCTCGGCGCCGGTTGGAGGCGAGCGCTCGATATCCCTGACGGTCGCGTGGAGAATACTTATGAGAATCGACTGAAGGTCGCGGCTGTGATTCGCGAGACCAAACCGCGGGTCGTCATTCTGCCTTACTGGAAAGGACGGCATCCAGATCACTACACCGCGTCAGTGCTGGGATACGAGGCGTGCTTTCTGGCCGGTTTGGCGAAACTAACTCTCGGTTCTCAGGCATCCGCTATCGGCGGAAACTTTCAGCCCGTGGACTCCTCCCAGGATGCCGGCGCTACTTCTCCCGCTCCCCATCGTCCGTTCAAGATCATCTATGCCACGCTCTACTACGATATTCGGCCGTCGTTTGTGGTCGATATCGGCGAGCAGTTCGAGGGCAAATTCGCCTCAATCCTCGCTTACAAGTCGCAATTCAGCGATCAGGCGGCAGGCAAAGACCTGTTCCCTGCCCACGACGAGATTCGAGCCCGCGTTGAATCGATGGCGCGCTTCTACGGCATGCTCGGAGGCGTGAGCCACGCCGAACCTTTCCTGCAAAAAGAAGTGGGACTGGTTGACGATTTGTTAGCGATTCCCGTCAAATCCATTTAACATTTCAGAACTCAACTGTTGGCCTCAGGGGTTACACACATGTCTCGTTTTTGTATGAGTCTCATCACCGCCATTGTGATGACGGCTGCGGCAGCGGCACAGACCGGAAGCTGGCAGATCGATCCCAACCATACGGCGGCCCAGTTTTCTGTGCGGCATCTCGGAGTATCGACGGTGCGGGGAGCGTTCACTAAGGTGAGCGGTTCGGCGAACTATGACCCGGCAAACCCAGTAAAAACCTCGCTTGAGGCATCCATCGAGACAACTTCCGTGGACACGCGGGTGGAAATGCGTGACAACGATTTACGTAGCGCGCGCTTTTTCGATGCGCAGAAGTATCCAACGATAACATTTCATTCGAAAATGACGAAAGCTTCCGGCCCCGGGAAGTTGCAGATTACGGGCGACCTGACGATTCATGGCGTAACGAAAGAAGTGGTGCTCGACGTGGATGGCCCAACGGAGCCCATTAAAGAACCGATGGGAAAGGGGTTGCGCATGGGAGCGTCAGCCACAACCAAGGTTAACCGGCAGGACTTCGGTGTGAGCGGTTTGCCGGGAATCGTGGGAGATGAAATCACGATTACGATCGACGCAGAATTGACTCAGCCCGCAGCGAAGTAATCCAAGATCGATTCTCCTGGAACACCACTCGATCGGTAGCGAGGTTTGGGGCTCCGTGGCAAAACCGGCGAAGCCCCGCAAATTGCCTCTAGAAGATCCTGCTGAAGAGCCAGAATAGCGACCCCGACAGGACCATTGCGACTGGAAGGGTGAGAATCCAGGCCAATGCCAGGTTGCGCACCGTACTGAGTTGAATGCCGGAGTGGTTCGCAGCCATGGTGCCGGCCACGCCCGAGGAGAGCACGTGCGTGGTGCTGACCGGAAGGCCGAAGCCGTCAGCCGCTCCGATCGTTGCCATCGCGGTAATCTCCGCGGCTGCTCCCTGCGCGTAGGTCAAGTGTTCCTTGCCAATCTTTTCTCCCACGGTCACTACGATCCGCTTCCAGCCGATCATGGTTCCCAGCCCGAGAGCCATCGCCACTGCAACCTTTACCCAGGTGGGAATGAAACGCGTCGAATGATCGACGTGCTTTTTATAGTTGGCGAGGACCGCAGCATCGCTGGCCGCGAACTTCGGCTGGCCCGTCTTCGCCGTAAGACGCAGAGCTTCGCTCACCAGGTAGAGATCGTTGCGAAAGTTTCGAACCCGGTCATTGGGAACGTTCTTCAGTTCTTTGTAGATGGCGGTTTCGTTGCCCACGTCGTTGACCATGGTCTGCAGCGCCAGCATGGTGTTGGCGGTGAATTGCTTAGTGCGGATGTAGGCAGTTACATCGTCGCGTGCATCTCCGATGACAGCATCCGGTTCCACGTAGCGATTGAGTACTTGAGCGGCTTGTTGCGAAACGGCAATGAAGTCCTGAGACTGCTGATAGGTCACGGCATGATTCAAGGCATACGCAGTAGGCACCGTTCCGATCAGGATCAGCATGATCAGCCCCATGCCCTTCTGGCCGTCGTTGGAGCCGTGGAAAAAGCTGACGCCGGTGCAGGTAAGAATGAGCAGGCACCGGATGTAGAACGGCGGGGGAACCTCGCCTTCCGGGGCACTATAGAGTTTTGGATCCTTGATGAGCGCCTTGGCCGCCAGCAACAAGAGGGCTGCTACGCCGAATCCCACCAGAGGGGAGAGCACCAACGCCTTGCCGATGTTGGCCGCCTGACCCCAGTCCACGCCCGATGTTCCGCTCCTGCCCGACATCAATTGATTGGCAATGCCTACGCCGATGACTGAACCGATCAAAGTGTGGGAACTGGAAGCGGGCAAGCCAAAGTACCAGGTTCCGAGGTTCCAAAGAATTGCGGCGACGAGCAGCGCGAAAACCATGGCGAATCCAGCCTTGCTGCCGACCTGCAAGATCAACTCCACAGGCAGCAAAGAGACGATGCTGAACGCGACCAGACCCGACGAAGCCATCACTCCCAGAAAATTCCAGAATCCCGACCAAACCACGGCCACGTGGGGTTCCAGGGAATGTGTGTAAATCACAGTCGCCACAGCATTAGCCGTGTCGTGGAAACCGTTCACGAACTCGAATCCGAGAGCAACCAGTAGTGCAATCCCGAGCAAGACGAAAGGCAGCACGCTTTCGTTGTGAATTGTGGAGAGATCGCCGAGCAAGTGCGAACCGGCATAGGCAAACCCGATAACCAGCACGATGCCGAAAACGATCATCCCGATCTTTCCCGGCGAACGGCGAATCTTGGAATCGAGGACAGTTGAGGCGGTGGCCATAGAATCCTTTGTGACGGCTAAAAAGCCAGGGAGTGAAAGCTCAATGGAATGGGGGAACTATAGAGGGGGATTGTTACAGGCAGGTTACGGGAGTGTTAAAAAGCCGCGTCGAGATGTCAATGTGCGAGCAAAGGCTGAGGAGGGGCATCGGCTGTCCTACTTTGTGTGGATTTGCCCTGAGCTTGCGATGCCTATTTCTTCACTGCGACCGCCAGCCCGTCGCGGATGGGCAGAATCGTCGTGTAGAACTCTTTGGTGTCGTAAAGCTTGCGGTTGAATTCCAGGATCGCTTTGGTCGTCGCGTCCGTCGGATTCTTTTCCGCAACCCGGCCGCTCCAAAGCACGTTGTCGGTGATGAACAATCCGCCCTTTCGCAGACGCGGCGCCATCAATCGCAACACGCGCGGGTAATCTTCCTTGTCGACATCGTTGAAAATGATGTCGAACTCCTGTTTCTGCTCTGAGAGGAATTCCAACGCGTCTCCGGTGTGCAGCGTGATGCGGTTCGAAACTCCGGCGCGGGCAAAGTATCCGCGGGCACGCTCGGCATTTTTCGAGTCGCCGTCGGTGTAGATGACTCGTCCCTTCTCTCCCACTGCCTGAGCCCACCAGATGGTCGAATACCCGATCGCCGAACCCAGCTCAAAAACCGTGCGGGCATTAATCATCATTGCTAGTTGCTGCAGTACCCGCGCCACGGCGGGACCCACGATGGGGATCTTGTGCTCGGTGGCGTAGTCTTCCATTTCCGCCAGCACGGCATCGCGCTTGGGCAGCATCGAGTAGAGGTAGTCATCCACTGGACCGGCAGTCGTGAAGTTGTAGTGCCGCCAGCTGGCCGCGGAGTCTTTCTTCTTGGCTTGAGTCACGCGCTTCCCTTTCCGCTTGTGATGTTCATCGTCGATCAGTCGCCGATTGTAACGCCCGGTCTCATCTCGTGCACTTCAACTCCTGGCACCAGTTTCTGCAAAGCGCCGGGTGTCCCCGTCAGGGCGGGAAACGTTCCAAAGTGCATGGGGATTACGGTTTTCGGCTTGAGCAGATTGATCGCATAGGCCGCTTCCCGAGGCCCCATGGTGAACAGATCGCCCATGGGAAGCATTGCGATCTCAGGAGCGTAGAGTTCGCGGATGATAGCCATGTCGCCGAAGACGTTCGTGTCGCCGGCGTGGTAGATCTTCACGCCGTTGGCAAATTCGATCATGTAGCCGCACGCTTCTCCGCCGTAGATTATCTCGTCGCCGTCTTGAATGCCGCAGGAATGATCGGCGTGGACCATCGTCACTTTGATATCGCCAATCGTTTGCGTCCCTCCCTTGTTCATGGGAGAAATCTGTTTGGCTCCCTTTTTCGCGAGCCAGAGGCAGAGCTCGTAGATTCCCACGACCAGCGGGTTGTGCTGTTTTACGATTTCGACAGCGTCGCCAATGTGATCTCCGTGTCCGTGCGTGCAGAGCAGGACGTCTGCCTTTTTCACCTTTTTGTCAGCTTCGGGGCACACGGGATTACCCATGATCCAGGGATCGATGAAGACCGTCGTTCCGCCCGGAGTCTCGATCCGGAACGTCGAGTGGCCCAACCACGTGAGTTTGATGCCTTTCAGATTCATGCTGCGAATGGCTCCTGGCTGATGAACTCTGGTTGCGTTTCGCGCAGCGCGAACTCTCCTTCTTGGCATCGCGACACGGACCGCTCGCCAGACCGGAGTGACGGCTGCTGAGTGTTTTCCCCTAATCGGCCCACCTAGTTTAATATGAAACGCCATGGCAGAACTCAAAGTGCTGATTTCGCGGCAGGATATCGCCAAGCGCGTGGCGGAGTTGGGCGCGCAAATCACGAAAGACTTCGCGGGCCAGTCCGTGATTTTCGTTGGGGTGCTCAAGGGAGCGGCGATCTTCCTGGCCGATCTGGCGAGGGAGGTGGATCTTGATTCCACCTTCGATTTCATTGGCGTTTCGAGTTATGGAAACCGGCCCAGTCCCGCCAATGAACTGAAAAGCGGATGGGATTCCACGGGCGAAGTGAGGCTGCTAAAGGACGTCGATCAATCCATCAAGGACAAGAACATAATCCTGGTGGAGGACATCCTCGATACAGGCCTGACAATGACCTACTTAAAAAAGATGCTCCTGGCGCGCCAGCCTCGCTCGTTAAAAGTTGCGGCTCTGCTCGATAAGCCTTCGCGCCGAAAGCTTCCCCTGGAGGGCGACTACGTCGGGTTCAAGATTCCCGACGAGTTTGTAGTGGGATTCGGACTCGATTATGCGGAGAAATACCGCAATCTCGCTGACATCTGCGTTGTCCCGAGGGAATAGAACTGTGCGCTGAGACCGCCGATGTTAGCTTGTAATTCCTCTAGGTCGCCCTTCCAAAGAACCAAGGGCCAACGCCGAACGCGGCTGCTATCATACAAACCCATGGGTTCTGCACTTGCCAAACAGGATCGTTTGCCGGTCGAGTCGCTCCTGCTCGACGTCGCCGACGTGCTCGCCACGTCGCTCGACTTGGACACTACCGTGCGCCGAGTCGCCGAGGTGGTTCGCAAGGTCATTGACTACGAGATTTTTGCGATTCTTCTGCTCAACGAAAAGACTCAGGAGCTTCGTTTTCGCTTTCAGGTTGGATATCCCCCCGAATTCGCTGAGCGCAGCCGCCTTAAAGTGGGCGAAGGTGTGACCGGGCAGGCCGCTCAGCTGCGGCAAGCCGTATTGATTGATGACGTTACCAAGGATCCTCGCTACATCGAAGGTGTGCCCAATGTGCGGTCGGAGCTTGCGATCCCGCTCGTTACAAAGAACCGCGTCATCGGCGTAATCGACATTGAGGCCCGCGAGCCCGGCTACTTCAATGAGGAGCACGTTCGCGTTCTGACGCTGGTGGCATCGCGGATGGCGGCCGGCATCGAAAACGCGCAGCTCTATACGCGCACGACGAAGCAGGCGCGGATTCTGCTGCTACTCAACGAAATCGCGCGCGAACTAACTTCGATTCTGAACCTGGACGAATTGCTGGGCCGCATCGCGGAACTGGTGCGCCGCCTGATCGACTACCAGATGTTCAGTATCCTGCTTATCGATTCGTCGGGCGAGAAACTACAGCACCGCTTCTCTTTACGCTTTAACGAAAATATTCATCTGAAACATGAGATTCCACTGGGGCGCGGACTCGTAGGTTTTGCCGCCGAAAGCAAGCAGGCCGTGCTCGTACCCGACGTCACGAAGGATGCACGCTATGTCGAAGCAAATCCCGAGACGCGTTCTGAGTTGGTCGTCCCGCTGGTTTACAAAGGCAAAGTGATTGGCGTGCTCGATCTGGAGCACACTCGGCGGGGATTCTTTACGGAGGAACACCAGCGGACGATGACGACCCTGGCGGCCCAGATCGCAATTGCCATTGAGAATGCCCGATTGTACGAAGAGATCGAACGGCAGGAACGCCGGTTGGAGCGCGACCTGGCGTTGGCGAGGGAATTACAGGGACGTCTTCTTCCGCAGACCAGCCCGAAGCTCGCACACCTCGACGTTGCAGCGAAATTCGTTCCCGCCCGCGCCATCGGCGGCGACTTATATGACTTCATTCCCTATTCGATGTCGAGGCTGGGGATAGCGATTGGGGATGTCAGCGGCAAAGGCGCCCCCGCGGCGATCTATGCCGCCCTGGTGAGCGGAATTATCCGGTCGCACGCTCCTATTGAACCAGGCTCGGCGGAAATGCTTTCTGCAGTGAATCTATCGCTCGCCGAACGCCGCATCGAGGCTCAATTCGTGTCCATTATCTACGCCGTGTGGGACGACGAACACCGCACTCTGACCGTGGCGAACT
>Ga0335083_10002731_pt1 | contig 23185 bp, 20 predicted proteins | sample Lox_Sample_42_FD_206716 | JGI IMG/M metagenome (GOLD analysis project Ga0335083, IMG submission 206716) | Soil microbial communities from Loxahatchee National Wildlife Refuge, Florida, United States - Lox_Sample_4.2 | ecosystem: Environmental > Terrestrial > Soil > Wetlands | place: USA...
ATTAAGTATCCCAGTCTTCCTGTGTTCCTGAGTTGAGCTGCCGATAGCCTTACCATGTTGAAGAGGCGAACCTTCTTCACACGCTCGACATGTTAGCAGTGTGGAGTGCTGCTTCGACATAGCAAAAGCGGCACGAAATCGTTGGCAACCGGTTTAATGCAAATGCCCCTTTGCCCAGCTCGCAGATCTAAGTAGCCAACTGCATTCCAAAAGCCGGTGCTATATGCACGGGGCATATAGGTGCTTCACCCGCCTGACTCTCAATGGCCCGTTCGATGTGCAGCATTGAACCGCTTGAGAGCCATAGATTTCACCGTACATTCGGCGGTATGTTTTGCACATGAGTTCAGCAATAACAGCGGCGTTTGTTCTCGTTGTCTGCTTCCTGCTGCTCTCGTTTGTCGGCAATGTGGAGTTGAATCAGATCATCGAATCGACGAGGCAGTTTATAGCAGCAAACGGCGGACTGGGACTCGGACTGATTGTGACTGTGGTAGTGCTTCTGGCTCTGAGAGTCGTTGCCCACCCACCGCAGTGGCATTGATGTCCCACGTTGAAGACGCCCCGCGGTAAGACTGCAGTTAAGACACGAAAACGCTCCTGCCCGCCAATCAACGGAGCTTCAGGGCAACCGATTCTGCCACGCCTGGCCGCTCTCCCCGAATTTCTTTGAATCGTTCGACCTCCCGGCACCGTCTGTGATCCGAGTGTGCCCGGTGGTGTATAGTTGCTCTCCCATGGGCCTACCAGCGACCGCTGGTTCAAGTCTTTACCCTTCTGAATGGTGACCGATGAATCGACGTGATTTCTTGCACCGTACCAGCTTTGCAATCGCTGGCCTGACCTTGCAGAGGGCGGAAGTCTCGTTTGCGCAGCAGCCGTCGTCCGACGGTTGGCGCAAATTCGAGGTGACGACTCGCGTAGAGGTGCTTAAGCCGTCCGGGGCGACCACAGTATGGTTGCCGGCTGCGCTCATCCAGGAAACGCCCTTCCAGCGGACCATGTCCAATCGCTACATGGCCGACGGTGGCGAGGCCCGGATGATCGAGACCACATCCGACAGCCTGGGTATCGTGGTGGCGACATTCCCTGCGGGCGTGAAGCCCGTTCTGACCTTGACCAGCCAGGTTGCGCTCAAGAACTACACCATCAATCTGGCCAAGCCTGAACATGTACGCCCGCTCACGTCCACCGAGCAGCGATATTATCTGCGGGCGACCGAATACTCGCCGACGGATGGCATCGTCAAAGTCAAGGCGACCGAGATCACCAAAGGCGCCGACACGGATGTGGACAAGGCACGCGCGATCTATGAATGGATCGTCGACAACACGTTTCGCAATCCAAAAACTCGCGGCTGCGGTCGGGGCGACGTCCGCTTCATGCTCGAGACCGGCGATCTGGGCGGCAAGTGTGCCGACTTGAATGCCCTGTATGTCGGCCTGGCGAGGGCGGCAGGCCTTCCGGCGCGCGACGTGTATGGGATTCGTGTGGCGAAGAGCGAGCTGGGCTACAAGAGCCTGGGCGCATCCTCCGAAAAAGTCACCAAGGCACAGCATTGCCGGGCGGAAGTGTACCTGACGCAATTCGGCTGGGTGCCCGTCGACCCCGCTGACGTGCGCAAAGTGGTACTGGAAGAGCCGCCCGGCAACCGTCCTTTGAACGATGAAATGGTAGCCAGCGCGCGCAAGCGGCTCTTCGGGTCGTGGGAGATGAACTGGATGGCCTACAACTTCGCCCAGGATGTCGAATTGCCGGGCTCCAGTGGAGCGAAGATCCCCTTTCTCATGTACCCGCAGGCCCACACGGGAGATGGAACACTCGACAGCCTTGATCCGGACACCTTCAAGTACGAGATCACTTCGAGAGAATTGTCTTGAACGGGCAAAACGCGCGGCGTGCGACGGGCACCACATCGCCAAGCCGGGCAACCGCAGCATGTGGACTGGCGTTGATTCGCGTCACCATTGGGGCGATGTTTCTCTGGGTGTTCTTCGAGAACCGCGGCAAAGGACTGTACACGCCGGGCGGCTATGCAGGACTGATCCAGTACTACATTGAGAAAGGACACGCGCCCGCCGCGTGGAAATCCGTCATGGCGCTGGCAGCAAGTCACGCGGCGCTGGCAGCTCCCATGCAGGAGCTGACCGAGATTTCATTCGGAGTGCTGCTTCTTATCGGCCTGCTCACGCGACCGGTGGCATTCTTCGCGTTCTTGTTCCTCGGCAGTCTGTGGATGTCGGAGTTGGGAACGTCCTGGATTTGGGAGCTGCTGGTGCCCGTTCTCGCATGCCTCGGATTGTCCATTGGACGCGCGGGCCGGGGATGGGGCGTCGACGGTTGGCTGGCAAAGCGCTGGCCCGACTCCCCTTGGTGGTGAGCTAGCCAGGTCCAGTGCGCGTTTCCGTCATAATCCCTACACGTAATGAAGCGCAGGCAATCGGACGCGTTCTGGCCGATATCCCCGCGGAACTGGTCACCGAAGTCCTGGTGGTCGACAGCAGTTCCACCGATGGAACGGCCGAGATTGCCGCAAGCATGGGAGCACGCGTTCTCGAGGAAGAACGTCGCGGCTACGGGCGCGCTTGTCTGAGTGGACTCGCCGCGGCAAATGCCCCCGATGTCGTCGTCTTTCTCGACGGCGATTACAGCGACCGGCCCGATGAGCTGCCCCTGATGCTGGCGCCGATCCGCGACGGCAGCGCCGACATAACGCTGGGCTCGCGCCTCTTGGCCAAAACACACTCAGACGCACTCCCTTGGCATCAGGAGCTTGGCAACCGATTCGCGGCTGTGCTGATCAGGCTTTTGTATGGTGTGAAGATCACGGACCTCGGTCCTTTTCGGGCTGCGCGCGCCGACGTATTGCGAGAACTGGCTTTGGAAGAGACCACCTACGGTTGGGCTGTCGAGATGATCCTGAAGGGCGCGCTCGGCGGATTTCGCATTGTCGAGGTGCCGGTCAGTTACTATCCACGCATCGGAAAGTCGAAGATCAGTGGTACGTTGAAGGGCACGACAGGCGCGGCCTGGTTTATCCTCAGCCGAATTGTGCTCTATCGCTTCCGCGGTCAAAGGCGTGCCGGAGCCCAGCATTAGGAACCAGACATGAAGTCCAGTGAGACGAGTCAGCATTCACTTAATAATAAGGACGGAACGCTGGTCATCATGGCGAAAGCGCCGCGGGCCGGAATGGTGAAGACCCGGCTGGCCCACAGCCTTCCGGTGGAGGCCGTGACCGAGCTTTATCGCTGCCTTCTGCACGACACGGTTGCCCTCGCGCACTCCTTGCCCAGGGTTGACGTCGCCATCATGTGCCCCGCATCAGACGTGCGAGAACTGCTGCCTATTGCCGGGCCTGAGACACGCGTGGTGGCGCAGCAAGGGGAAGGCCTTGCCGCGGGGCTGACCTCGGCGTTTGCGCAGTTCACAGCCGTCGGCGGGAAACGCGTGATCGCGTTCAACAGTGACAGTCCGCATCTGCCAACATCGGTTCTAGCGAGCGCGTTCGAGAGACTCAATGCCCACGACGTGGTCGTTGGCCCGACCCATGACGGCGGCTACTATCTGGTTGGAGCGAAGGCTCCCCATGACGCGCTTTTCCACCGCGATGGCATGGGAACTGAAAGCGCACTCGACGCCTTGCTGGCGCGAGCCGGCAAACTGCGCCTTTCCGTGGGCTTCACAGCTCCTTTCTACGACATTGATGTCAGGGGCGATCTGACTCGGCTGGCCGAGGAACTACAACTGGCTCCGGAGCGGGCGCCGCAAACGGCTGCGTGGCTGAAGCAGTGGCAAGAAATGGAGCAGCAGTTGCCATTCTCCGACAGGAAGCTGTGAAGCTCACTTCGTCTCACAGGATTTATTTGCTCGGCACGGTCGTCCTCGTTGCGCTGCTCTTGTGCGCGCGCCGGTTCGGAGGTCAGGGCGAAGCGTTTCCAATTGCTCCGCTGGTAATAGCGGGCGTGGCGTATCTTCTCGCGATCCGCGAGTTCTTCAGCACGCCGAATTTTCCCAGGCACGTTGTCGTCATCGGCCTCGTGTTGGCCGCCGTCTGGCACGTTGCGTTTTTACGGTTACCGACCGGCTCCGAGGACGACGCGCGCCGCTACGTTTGGGATGGCCGTCTGCAGCGCCATGGTTATAACCCCTACATTGTGGTACCAGGCGATCCTGCTTTCGCTTCATTGCACACGGCCGAGACCCGTGCGCTGAACAACCCGGGGCTACCAAGCATCTATCCGCCGGGAGCTCAGCTGTTCTTTCGTGCGGTCACAGCTATTCACGAGTCCACTTTTGCTATGCGCGTGGCATTTGCGGTCTGTGACCTTGCCATTGTTTTCGTTCTGCTCGACATCTTGCGCCTTACCGGGCGAGGAGCGCATTGGGTTCTGGCGTACGCGTGGCATCCGCTGCTGGCGACGGAAGTGGCCGGCAGTGGACATATCGATATCGTCGGCGGGCTGCTGTTGGTCATCTCGTTCGCGGCGCTAATACGACGATGGCGCACGGTTGCGGCCTTGGCCTTCGCGCTGGCGGTCGCGGTGAAGTTCCTTCCTGTCGTGCTGCTGCCACTCTTTTGGAAGCGAGTTCGGATTCGCGACGCGTTTCTGGCCGCGATCGTATTCGCCGCTCTCTATGTTCCATTTCTTGACCATGGGCGTATTCCTCTTGGCTCGCTCGGCGCCTACGTCCAGAGCTTCGGGTTCAACGATCCAGTCTTCGAATCGCTCCGGCGAGTCGTGTCTCCGCAAATTTCAGCCGGGATCGCAGTGCTGGTCGGCCTTCTCGTCGCCACCTTGTTCAGGGCCAGATTGCAGAAGTGGTCTGCGGACGCATTTGCATGGCCGATGGCGGCGTCGCTTCTATGTGCGCCGGTCGTTTTTCCGTGGTATTTGCTGTGGCTCCTGCCCTTCGTGCGTTCGGTTTCAACCCTGCCACTCATCGTGTGGACCGTGAGCATTATTCCGACGTATATCGTTTGGCATCTGCGCACACTTGGCCATCCATTCGTACTTCCCGGCTGGGTGATGCTGCTGGAATATGGAGCGGTCGCCGTGGCTGCTGCATTTGCCCTGCTTCGCAGAATCAAACATCCGGTCACACCACCGTCCTCAATCAACTAGAGGCCCGTTCATAAATGACGACGGGGAATCACGCAAGGCGGTGAAGCCCCCAAAATTCTTTGGCCCGTTACGGCACGGCTGAAGCCATGGCCTTTCAAAACGATTTGTGAGATCGCTCTTGGCTGCATCTGGCCTTTTCAGGCACCTCAAGCACCGTAACTTGACCTGTTCGCATCTGAAGCTTTTGCCAGACATCTGACATCCATCACTGAGTTCCACCCAGGAGAAAACTCCATGAAAAATCTGCGCTGTGGTAAAACGATTCGCCTGCTGACGATCTTTGCAGCACTGAGCTTCGCTGTAACTTCCTGGGCGCAGCAACGCCCGCCCATCGTTGAGAAACTCGCCAAAGCCTACGGTTTCGACTCATGGGATAAAGTCGATGCCGTCCGCTACACCTTCAATATAGACATCCCGGGCCTCAAAGCCTCCCGAGCATGGACGTGGGAGCCGAAGACAAACCAGGTCACCTTCGAGGGGAAAGACAAAGACGGCAAACCGGTCAAGGTGACGTACAAACGCACTGAACTCAGTGGCCAGCCCGACTCTGTGCGAAACGAAGTTGATCCAGGTTTCATCAACGACAACTACTGGTTCCTCTTGCCCTTTCACATTTACTGGGACAGTAGCGCTACAGATACCGACGAAGGCATGCAGAAACTACCGCTGGGAGGCGGTTCCGCTCAGAAGCTCGTGGTGAAGTACCCCACTGAGAGTGGGGGCTATACACCGGGTGACACTTGGGATCTCTACCTCGGTAAAGACGGCCGGATCGAGCAAATGGTCTACCACCGCGGTGGCCCCAAGAAGCCAAGCCTCGTCATGGCGACATGGGCTGGCTATAAGAAGGCAGGTCCGTTGGTCGCTTCAACGGAGCACAAAGGCACCGCTGACGGAGGTCCGCTGCACATCTCTTTCACCAATGTGGCGGTGAAGGTGGCGGGATCGGACAAGTGGATAGAGGCGAAGTAGGCGGACCTATCGGGCGATCACTACCGTGGTGCAGGAACTGCCCACCTTGGGCAGGTCGCGGTTAGCAGCCATGCGCATATCGAAGTGTGGCCGCTCTCCGCGAATGATCGGACAGTAGAAGTCGGGCTGCAGCAGGGCATCTTGCAAACGTCGACGTCCAGCACAGCCACCCCGGCACGAGTTCCGGAATTCGCATGGTTCGCACGCCTCGGGAATGATTCGCGCTTGCTTGAAAGGGGCCGAATCCAGAATTCGGGATCCTGTCGCCGTCAACTCCGACAACGGCTCGCCCCGTCCCGGCCAATACACGCACGGTTGAGTGGTGGCGCGCGGCGTCACCCTTACCGTGCTTATGCCACATCTTCCTGGCAACGGCGGCAAGCCAGCCATGGCACGCACCAGCGGTTCGCCAATGACGATCACATCCGTTTGCGCAAAGAGACTCTGAAATCCGTCCCAATATTCCTGGTAAGACAACGCATAGGTGTCGGAGCGTACCGACTGGTAGACATTTATGCGCAGAGGAGCGTCGAACTGCTTCGCCACGCGCGCCACCTCAGCCAGGCGCAAGTAATTCGATTTCATCATCACAGCGATGATGGTCACCGGTACACCGAGCCTCACACAACGAGCCGCTTGTTCATGAATGAGCGCCCAGTTTCCCAGCCCGCGCTGCATGTCCTGCTCTATTTGGTTGGGGTAATCGAGCGAGAATTCGATGTCGTGAAAAGCTCTCAGCTCGTCATCTTCCAGGACAGCAACGCTGTGCCCGTTGGACGTGATGGTGAGCTTGACAGCCTGGCTACGCAGGTATGCCAGAATCTTCTTGAAGTCGGGATGCATTCCGTTCTCGCCCGTGCCCAGATTCACGGAATGGACCGGCAACCGTTCCACCACCGACTTCACCTGCTCGAGAGTGAGGCGATCAGTACGAGCGGGGTCGCGATAACAGAAGGCGCAAGAGAGATTGCACTCGTTCGTGAGACCCAGACCAAGCGAAATTCCGCCGGAGGTGCTGTTCAGGGGTGCTACCGGAGATGCGCCAGCAAGGGTCACGAGTCCTTCCCCGTGCGGCGCACCAGGTATTGCGTGTAACGGGCTGTTGCAGAAAATTCGTTCAGCTTGCCCAGCTTCCGCTCCAGTTCGAATATTCGCTCGTACTCGGCGCTTCGAGAGACTTGGGACGGCAAGTAGTCGGCAACAACGCGAATGCCACGGTGAGCGATCACTTCCAAAGACTCGGCGTTCAACATGGCTTCCAGCTCTGTCGGAGTAAGCAGCCGCACTCTACCTCCGTAGAGAGATTCGCTTCCCCACTGAGCAGTTAGATATCTTTCGGCGGCCTCCAGATCGCCATTTTGAATCGCAGCTTTCAGTACTTCGCCCGCCCGGTTGCGCGCAACGATTGACAGTATCGCCGATGTGCCCCGCAGGACGCGAGCCGCACCCCGCAACACGGTAGCCGCGTCGTCGACGTATTCAAGTATGTTGTGACAAAGAACGATATCGAACGAAGCCGCGTCGAACAGGTCCATCAACTGGAGAGCGTCGCAACGCAGCAATGTGACCGCGTTCGTGACCCCGGCCTCTTCTGCCGTGCCTCTCGCGATATCGAGCATCGCTTCAGAGGAATCCAGTTGAGTGACTTGATAGCCAAGACGTGCGAGGCGAACGGCTGCCGCCCCCGTACCGCATCCTATGTCGAGTGCACGTGGCGACTCCATCGCTTGCAGTGCGGGAAGGTAGTCCTGCAGGTTGGCCTGCGCAAGATCGGTGCGCAATCGCCCCTCCGGAGTGTCGAGGTAGGAAGCGTACTTGTCCGCACCACGCTCGAATCTGTCATTGGCGGAATTGGAGGGCGACTTCATGCAACACTTTGGCAAGCTGTCCATGCCATTCAAACACTCTCGATGGTCGAAGTCGAGCAATGCTTCTTAATGATTGAGCGTCGTAAGGGATGTCATAATGTTTGGTACCCCTTCCAAACGGAGAAGTGTCGATGTCCGAAGTCACGGTTTCCCCCGTTGTTTCCGTCACCTCGAAGTTAGCAATCGATGGCGGCAGCCCGGTTCGCTCAACGCCGCTTCCCCCCTGGCCTTATTTTGAATCGGATGAGATCGAAGCCGCCGAGCGCGTGCTCCGGTCAGGCAAGATTAACTATTGGACGGGGGACGAGGGTCGACAGTTTGAAAAGGAATACGCCGAGTACGTCGGTACAAAGTATGCAGTAGCGGTTGCCAACGGCACAGTAGGTCTGGAACTCGCGTTATATGCCCTTGGCATCGGCCCCGGGGACGAAGTCATCACCACCAGCCGCACCTTTATTGCATCGGCGAGCTGCATTGCAATGCGCGGAGCGAAGCCGGTCATTGCGGATGTTGACCGCGACAGTCAGAACATCACGGCGGAAACGATTCGCCAAGCCATCACACCGCGAACCAAGGCTGTCATCGTAGTTCACCTCGCCGGTTGGCCGTGCGACATGGATCCTATTCTCGATCTGGCGCGCGAACACGGGCTAAAGGTGATCGAGGACTGTGCCCAGGCAAACGGAGCGCGTTACAAGGGCCGTCCCGTGGGCAGCATGGGAGACATCAATTCCTTCTCATTCTGCCAGGACAAGATCATTACTACGGGTGGCGAAGGCGGCCTGGTTACGACGAACAGCGCGGAACTCTGGGAACGTGCCTGGAGTTTCAAAGACCATGGCAAAAGCTATGACGCCGTTTACAGGCGCCAGCATGGGCCAGGCTTTCGCTGGCTCCACGAGCAGTTCGGTACCAACTGGCGACTGACAGAGATGCAGTCAGCTATCGGGCGTGTGTGGCTCCGTAAATTGGACGCCCAGGTTGCTGTTCGTAGACGCCACGCCGACCGGCTGACATCGGCGTTCTCCGAGATCGCAGGCCTGCGAACCACGGTGCCACCAAACGATATTTATCACTCATATTACAAGTACTATGCGTTTCTGAGACCCGACCGACTGCGTCCTGGCTGGACGCGTGACCGGATTGAAACCGCAATTCAAGCCGAGGGAATTCCCTGCTTCGCGGGCAGTTGCAGCGAAATTTACCTGGAGAAGGCCTTCGACGCTATACGTCCCGAGAACCGGCTAACAGTGGCTCGCGAGTTAGGCGAAACGAGCCTGATGTTCCTGGTACATCCCACATTGTCGGACCAGGACATTGATGACACGGTCGCAGCGGTGAGCAAGGTTATGAAGATGGCCACGGCGTGAGTCGCTCGACCAGCACCTGAACAGAGTGCCAACAGTACCGAAGCTTTTGCCAAAGGTGCTCACGGGACGAACACTTCATCCCAGCATTTCAGGGAATCAGCGTTGTTGCCCCGTTATTGGTAAAGCTGTAGGTAATGTCCAGCGTTATCGGGTTCATATTGGTGACCGCAGTGACTTGGAGCTGAGCGGGATTCTCCACTGTGAATGTCCAGGTGGAGGTCAACATAGCCCCCACCGTACAAGCGAACGCATCGTCACCCGACCATGAAGCACTTGTCACGATAGCGCCGCCCGAATTTTCGCCGGCCCAACGTACTCTGCCCGCACGAATACAGTTGTTGCTGCCATCTTGCGCCCTGATCGCGAAGTCGAGAGTTCCTCCCGTGACTTGCAGGGTCGCCAATGGCACGCTCAGCACAGTCGTAGCAACCCCAGAAGTCAGAACCTTGTAATCGTTTTCACAGTGGCGGATGACAGAGCTCTGCGGAATGGTTCCGGGCGTTCCGGCAAGCGTCCCATATGTGCAGGCCATCGCCGGCTTGGCCGCTCCAAGACCGACGCCGGGCGCTAAATTGAGTTGCGTGCCCGCCACATCGGCTGTAGTTCGGGCATCTGTCGCGTGAATCGTCATGGTCGGCTGCGGAGTAAGTGAGGTAACGCTGCGACCGAGATATAGATTGTCAACGTATCCGTTCGCAGAATCGCCGCCGATCACCGCCTGGTGCGAGGCCGTATTCGAGGACTGCGTACCGATTGCAATGGCGCCCGTGAGATTATTGATCCCGCTCTGATTGGCCCAGAATCCCAGGGCGATGTTGTAGGATCCGGTTTGGTTGACACCGCCAGCATAACTGCCGAGATAAGTGTTATATACACCGGTCGTGGTAGAAGTCCCCGCAGAGTAACCCCAGAAGGCATTGCCATAACCTGTGGTTAAGACGTTACCGGTGAAAGCCCCTCCGACGGTGTTGTAAGCTCCTTTGGCGGCAGGAGCTGATCGATAACCGATGCAGACGTTGTTCGATCCAGTGTTGGTTCCATCGACCAGAGCGCCGGCACAACTGCTTGTTCCGAGTGCGGTGTTGTTCTTCCCCGTCGTCCCTGATATTCCCGAGGCGTAGCCTACAAAGGTATTTCCTGAGCCGGTGGTGTTTTCCTGGCCCGAGCTAAAGCCTACGGCAGTAGTACCGTCCACCAGATTGTTCTGCCCGGCAAGCACGCCGACCATCGTCACATAGTTAGCGCTCACACCCAGTTGGCCAGCATCGACTCCCAGTCGCGTGTTCGCATAGCCGGTGGTGTTCTGGGAGGCGGCATCATTTCCCACATCTGTGTTCAGGCAGCCCGTCGTGCTATTCCTTGCCGTACCGGAACCAATGTACGTATTGTGAGTGCCTTGAGAAAATGAGCCCCAGCAAGTTGTTATTGGCGAAGGAATGTTACTGTACCCGGCTCTGTCACCAACAAACACGTTGTAGGGAAGAGGCATTTGGGAATGATAGGCGGCATCCAACGGAATCTCACTTGCTCCAGCCTGTGTGCCGAGGATCAAGCTATAGTTGCTCACATAATTGCCGGCCTGATTCTGAATTTGTCCGGCAGTTGTATTCTGGTTGATAGAAGCGTAATGCATTGAGCTATCCGCGGCGGCGAACATAAATGTCGTAGCTGTATTGTCGGGAATTGTCGGCTCTGTGCCAACGAGGTAAAAGTAAGCGGTGCCGGTCGGATCGTTGTACTTACTCGCGCCGATGTCACGTCCCGTAACTACTCCAGGCGTTCCGGTGGCCACATTGGTGAGAAGAACGGTTTTATGAGTTGCATCACACGTGACCGTGTTGGACGGTGGACTAAAACCGGTGCGTCCAATTGAAGTAACCAGTTGCACGATGAAGCTATGCGTGCCTGGCGTGCATTGTCCCGTTCCCCCGTCAAGAACCAGGGATGCTATCGGTGCGACTGGATTCGGCTCCGGGACGAAGATCAAGTTGCCCCTGTTGATTGTTTCGGAGTCGAGAATTGTCGAGGGGCTTGGATTCACCGCTTGCGCGGTTCCTAGTTGCCCGTCGGCATTGATCACCACCGGCAGTGCGGCCGATGGAGTCTTGCCATATATTCCTGCCACATAGGCGGCCGTTTGCTGCGACCCGATGCGAATGACATTCGTTTCCCTTCCCCCAGTGGGGCCTTCATTTGCCAGATAGATGTTGTTGCTCCCTTTATGGAGGTTATAGCCCGCGGATGAGCCCAGAAACACATTATTGTCGCCAGTTATGAACTGTGAGCCCGAATCAACTCCAACAAATACGTTCAGACTACCGGTAGCATTACCGACCCCGCCTCCTGCGTTCTGTCCCAGGTAGGTATTGCTAGAGCCGGTTGTGTTGTAGTAGCCGGCATGTTCGCCGAAGAAGGAGTTGCCAGATCCGGTCGTACTAAGGAAACCCGCGCCAAATCCAGCAAAGGCATTGTTAGCTCCCGTGGTGTTGCTCTGTCCGGCGGAAGCGCCTATGAATGTGTTGTTAGCCGAATTGGTTTTTACATCGACCGGATCGCTCGTCCCACTATTTTCCTGTGAGCTGTTTGTCGAAGGCTGAGCTCGGACAAACGCCTCAACCGACAGACCACCCAACGTTTCTGCTTCGTGCGCTTTCAGGGCGTAAGGCACGCTTACCATCAATATTCGAGGTTGCTCAGGTTGCCCGGCAGGCTGCACGCCTAACCAGCGCTGCTCCTGTGCCGAGAACAGATCGGAAGGGAGTCCATCGGGCTTCGTGCTGCCCAGCAGGACTCGGTAATGCCCGTCAGCATCGACGTTGATATTTTGCATTTCCATCCACACAGGAACGCCGCCGTCCTGCTGGCTATAGATGCAGAACGTCATCCCCACTACATGCGAGGACAGAGTCGAATCTGGCGCTTGATTCAGGGTGCCACTGTAGCTGATAAGGTTCGGTACTGACGTGGTGGTTTGCTGAGCAGCAGAGTTAGCCAGTCCTAAGAAGCAGGTGGCGAGGGAAAGAAAAGTGATAAATCGATGCATAGTGATCTCAATCTCAGAGTTCTGAGGGAGTTTGAAACGAAAATAACTCCTCGACCCTCTATGTGGTGTTCATCGAGACATGAATTTCAGATCATTAGCAACTACTTTCAACCTAGCGATGATCGCAGGCGAATCGAGATGAAGCCATGTCGTCGAGTAAGCGCTGTCGCCACCGCCAAGTCTTGCGTTTCCTGACACGAGGTAGTTTCAACTATTGGGATCGAGCCGTCGATTTAGCCGGTACTCCTACTACCGTCGCCGCGGGTTCTACATTTTTTGTGACAACCGCACCAGCTCCGATGCGAGCACCGTCGCCTACAGCCACATACTGCAGTACCTGAGCCCCCGTGCCTACCAATACTGAGCAGCCGAGCCTCACTCCGCCGGAGATATTTGCACCGGGATTGATAAGACATCCCGGTCCAATCCTCGCCTCGTGCCCAACCGTGCATCCGAAGTTCAGCTGCGAGAATTCGCCGATCTCCACATTTGTCGTCGCGATGGCGCCTACGCACACCACAACGCCTCTCTCCAACCTCACACCGCTTCCCACGTAGGCCGTCGGATGCACGATTGCTGGCCACTCAATATTCGGATAGCGCGCTGCCAGAGTTTGTCCCACCCGCAACCGGCGGACCGGGTCGCCGATTCCCATCGCGAGTGCGTCGACTGCATTCGCAGCCGGCCAGCTAAAACCGCCCAGGAGAGGACTGTCATACTGCCCCTTCCTGTCCGCAAGAAATCCCAGCACTTGAAACTCCGGCAGAGCGCGCAGGATATCCGCAAGCTCACGCGCGTTGCCGCCAGCTCCTACAATAGCGATTGTCTTCATCGTGATTGTTTGAGGTCGAGCGCATCGCTCGGCTTGAACTCCGGCATAGTCGCGTGCCCCTGCTGAGAAATTCCCCGCCGCACGACTACCTGCCATAACGTCTTACACAGGATTCGCAAGTCCAGCCCCACCGTCCAGTGATCGACGTACCACACATCCAGGCCAAATTTCTCCGGCCAACTCAGAGCATTTCTGCCGTTCACCTGCGCCCAGCCCGTAATACCCGGCAGGACGTCGTGGCGTCGCATCTGTTCAACGGTATAGTGATCCAGATAGTGCATCAAGAGAGGCCGAGGCCCGACAAGACTCAAGTCTCCCCGAAGGACATTCCAAAGCTGGGGCAGTTCATCTAAACTGGCCGCACGCAGCAAACGTCCTATCGCTGTCAGCCGCTGAGCGTCCGGCAAGAGCTTACCCATTTCATCTCGCGCATCCCGCATAGTTCGGAACTTGAGGAGCGTGAACGGCACCTTGTTCCTTCCTGGACGTTGTTGCTGAAATAGCACTGGCCGGCCCATCGTTACCATTATGAAGAGTGCAGTTAACGCAATCACCGGAGACAATAAGATCAGCCCGACACCAGCTACGCCTAGGTCAAGCGCGCGCTTCACCGCCAACCGCCAGCCCCTTTGCGCGCATGCGATTCTTGCCGTCATCTGCAACTAAACAGCCGCCGTTTCGGCAGCAGTGGTTAAGAAGAGTTCGCTGTTGAATGGCTCGGGCCTGGGCGAGCCGGTAACCAGGTGTTTGTAAACCGAGAGAACCTCCCGGGCAGTACGCTCGACGTCGAACATGCGCTGAACCAACCGGCGCCCGCGGACCGCAACCTCGCGCCAATGCCTTGGATCGGAGAGCACCTGACGAATAGTCTCCGCGAGGACTTCAGGCCTGCGTTCGTGAACAATCTTCCCGGTCACGTCGTCGATGATGACTTCGGGCAAACCGCCAACCTCCGACGCGATCACCGGCACACCAGCGGAGAGCGGCTCGACAACCCCACCACAGTTCTCGGAATGAGGAACATGCACCGCACAATCGAAGTCAGGCCAGCACCGCAGCACCTCATCGGCGGAGAAATAACCCGGCATTAGGATTCGTCCGCGACCAGCAGCCAAGGCTCTGCGCCGCAAAGCTCTTTCGTAAGAGTCTGGATAGCCTGGCAATGTGTTCCCTATAAGCGCGCCGTACACATGCTGATCGTTCGCAGTGACGATTGACAGAGCGTCGATCAGCTCCTCATGGCCCTTCAGTCCAACCCGTGCACCCAGAAAATACTTTGGAGGATAGATATAGCTGATATTCCCGACAATTCGCGCGTTGGACGGTATTCCTAACCTGGCATGCAGTGTTCCCGATCGCACTGCGGATTTGATTTGCGACCCATAATAGCTGAGGAACAGCCTTTCGTCCGGGATTCCGTAGTCAGAGTAGTGCCGCTCAATGCACCGGCTCGACGCAATCCAATAATCAGCCTCCCCCGCAGTCTTGAGATCGGACTGTCGAGTATGCCAATGCTCAAGGTGAAGGGGGCCGGCCACCTGATACACCCGCGGGGTGCGATGGTTCTTTCCCAACGCCAGCCGGAGAGTCAGCGTGGTGGTTACAAAATGACTATGAATGATGTCCGGCTGCACACTGTCGACGAGACGCCTCGTTCGTCTCAGGGCGTCGGCAATCTGATAGGGCCGGCCCACCGGAAGCGACAAATCAGCGATGTGAATATTGGCCCCGGCACGACGCCAGGCGTCAACAGTGCGGCCCTCAGAGCTGGGCAGCGCAACATGCACTTCCATCCCTGACCTCACGAGTACGTCCGCCTGACTGGCAGCCCAGCCTGCACCGTCAGACGTCTTGACTACTTGCAAAACTCGCATCGCTTCACACCGCTGCTGTTGGTTTGCTTGAGAGCCACTGGTCAGTGACGTCATAGAGAAAGCGATAAAATCTGGTTCTCCTCTTTTCTAGTACGTCGGGTCGAAACTCCTGCGCCTTGGCCAGATTGTGAATCGACATGCCATTTAGATGCCCTGGACTTGACAATACGTGCCTGATCTTCGCGGCCAGGGCTTCTGGATTGTTTGGCGGCACCATATCTTCCGGAGGCAGGAGTTCTGGAATTCCTCCGACGTTAGTCGCCACACAGGGCAAAGCTCTTGCCATGGCTTCAACAATCACTCTGGGTAGGCCCTCCGTACGAGAGGGCAACACGAACAGAGTCGCCCAGTCCATGGCCTCACGTACGGCGTCGCTCGGGACTTCCCCGTGGAACGTAACTCTTTGCGCCACACCCAACGTCTGCGCCAACTGCTGCATCTGGTCCAGGTGACGGCCTCCGCCGACCAGCGACACCTCCAGCCGGAATCCCTCGCGATTCAGAAGGCTGACGGCGTGCAGTAAAACATCTGGCCCCTTGTACATCTGTGCCAAGGAGCCAACGAAAACGATCCGGCGAGGAACCGGCCCTGTATGCATCTTGGGTTTGGCGGCGTAGGCATCAGGCGCCAGGTCGGTACTTGAATAATAGGTCGTAAATACTCGAGGAAACTCGGAGAACGACCCAGGCTGGAGTTCGGCATCGGAAACGGAGATACTCATGCCATCGTTCCCTGCCGGATAGCTTAACTGCAACGCACGCTCCGTAACATAGCTAACCGCGGACGCCCGCGCGCACTGGGCTCTGAGACCGCGCGTCGACAGTTGACGAAACACTGGTCTTAACGGGTGCTTCACCGCGCCAGGAGCGAGCGCCTCTCTCGGATCACCCACGACCTCCAAACCATAAGGGCGCCCTTGCTTCCACAGAGACGGAATCAGATCATCCGCCAATCGAGAGCTCACCCGACATAGAACAGCATCCTGCGGTCTCAGAGAGGAGCGCACCACATCCCTCACCTGCGACCGAACCTTCAGGTACTGCCAAGGTCCAAGGTAGTACGGCACAGCCACGAAATCCACGCCGGAACCGCTCACCCGCTTGAATTCAGGGCCGGCTTCCCTCACCCTCTCCGCCCGGGCCACGATTCGTATAGAGTCGAAGACCTTGAGATATCGGTCCCAAAACGACCGGGGATAGCTGGTGCGCGTCCACAGTTGGCCATCGGGCGTCTGGGCAAAGCGAAAGTCGAGCGTGACAACCAGGGTCATGGCGTAACCAGGATCCAACCTGCTCCGTTATAGCGCCACTGTTTACCCTCTTTATCGGAGACGGTACTGCCATCGACCACTCCTTTGCCGGGTAACATGGAGCGTTGCAGCGGCGGTGATAGCTGGGCACCCCGTGAAATCCGGACGCAGCCATCTCGGGTGGTATGTGCGTATTGCAGGTATCCTGTCGCTGCCCCCCCGGTAGCATCCACCGTGTTACCATCCGCCAGCACACACGATCCGCCTAGCACCTCGAGGCCATAAGCCAGCGTACATTGTGCAGCCATAATCTCGTTGTCCGACACGACTACATCGGTAGCCGGTTGGTTCGGCGCTATCATCACAGCGGCTCTATACGACTTTGGAAAAGAATCGCTGCTTGAGCATCCTGCCTCAGCTATCCGGTTATTGCTAATCTTCAGCGACTTTGTGTTAGCTGCCCACCGAATCGCGGTCGCCGGCGCGTTCACAATTCGATTCCTGGAGATTGTCACATCCGAGGTGATGTTCCGGGCGGTCGAATCCCAATATCCAATTGCCATTCCTGAACTGGCAAGTACCGGCGCCTCTCGGCCAGCCATCTCATATTCCACCAAGTTGTCAGATATCGTAAGCCCTGCGATCGGCAGGTCTGACTTCGGATCCACGGTGATCCCGTTTGCATTCCCTAAAACCCGCTTGCCTGTTACTGGATCTGTGGTCCATTTTGCCTGATCAATGAGAATTTCGTTTTGTGCTATCACGACCCCCGAAATGCCTACACCCGTGATATGCGAACGATATGTGTTCGACCAGATGGCTATCCCGTGATATACGTCTGACATCTTATTGTTTGTTATTTCTATGTGCTTACTCTCACTCGGAGCTATCCCAGTAATATTCATTCCTGCGAAATAGCCGCTGATGGTATTGCGCTGGACGGCTTGCTCACCCCCATGCATCTCTATAGCGGTGACTGACGCGGCTCGATTGATTGCGCCGACGAAGTTGTTCCCCTCGACCAAGCTTTTTTCCGCGGCGATGTAAATTGTGCTGTGATCGTGGGGCACCGTAGCCGCTGAGCTCATTTCGAACCGGCAATCACGAATTGTCGTATTATCACTCGCTGAATAGATTGCATTTATGCTATCAATATTACGCATTAACACATTCTCTATGACAAGCGAATTACTGCCTCGGGCGGTACTGACTACGAATCGAGGCCGCTCAAATGTGCTTGGTGGATTCTGCGCGGAGTTGTAGTCGATCGCCAGATTCCTGAGTGTTAGGTTGTCTATCTTGGCCCACTTCGGTCCGAATACCGAACTATAATTCCCAGCTCCATTCTTGACTTTCAGAACCGAGTCTGCCGGCCCCTGACCTTCGATGGTCAAACTCGATCCAATGCTAAGCATGAAATCTGGATTCGGCGGGGCAATAATGCAAATACCCCGGGGGAGCCGTACATGGTGATCTCCCCGCAAGGCGGCGTCGATGATTCTTTGTATGCTGGCGGTGTCATCGCTACTGCCGTCACACTTTGGCCCACCCGCCACGCTCGCGTCGCTCTGCCTGTATCCATTCGGCCCAGCGACGCTGACTCCTAGGAGAACGCTCAGGATTGCGATAGTGAGTCTCATTGGGTCTATAAACCCCCTGCCTGCCGTACGGAACCCGGCATGTGCGCTCGCCACGTTAGGCCAGACAACGGACTCAGCCGCGCGCCAAGGTTGCTAAATGACATAGCCATGACGTAAGTCACAAGAACACCTGCCGTGCAATATATCGCGATGCTATACACATTGCGAAAGTCCATTCTGTTGGCATCCACCGTCTCGGTTACTAGAACGGAATAGATCAGAGCGCCTACAGGTCGGTATTCCCGTAACAGGCTGAGACCGTAGAACGCTAGTGTCCATAACACAAATATTGGAGCTATGCCCATGACCCCGAAATTCAGATAAGCCTCTGCCACAGGGTTAAAACCCCACCCCGAAACGGCTGCCTTCCCTCTATGTACTGAAGCCGCGAATCTTTCAGATAAATATGACGGTTTGGTCCCGGGATATAGCGCCTTCGGCAGTATGGACATGCTGGCATCTGCGTACGAGTTACCCTCAAGCAAATATTGACTTGGTACGGAAGTAATCTCCAGAATCGACAGGAAAGGACCAGCCAGCTCGGATCGCTCCGGCTTCAGAGTGTCGAACAAGGATTCGTTCTCGACAACATACTGGGTCTCGGCTTCGGTCATCTCGCCCGAGACATACGGTGCGATAACTTTACGCAGATATCCGAATGCAGCCAATGCTACATAGGCCACCGCAAGGAGCGTGACGAGCTTTAGCGTGACTTTCAATCGCTTGTGCCTACAGATCGTCCATACCGCAGTAACCGTTATAACGGCCTGAACCGGCAGAAATCGGTCTCCCTGGGGAATCACCAAGGCACACCACAGGAGAAGGGCCACCCACCCGACTATCTTCTTTGCCTTGGATTCGCTGTAGAAGCTGGCATACCAAATTGCGGCGAGCCCGGGGAAGACGAAGGCGCCATATGGCCAACTTAGACCAGCGGTTTGAAATTCTGCGAAGCGATTCCCGCGGCCGGCCTTGATGCCCGCCAGATAGCCGCCGATCTGTGCATACTGCAGAAAATACATGGCAATTCCTGCACAGTACATCGTGATACCGGCGGGAAACCACCCGGCTGCACTTTCATCTTTGCCGCTGCTGATGCGAGGAGGCGAGGGCACAACGTGACGGGCCAAAGTGGCAGTCACATAGATCGTTATAGCCGCGATGGAAATAAGAAACCCAGCTTCGCCGTATACCTCTTGATTAAATGTCCACGGATATACCGTAGCCGTGGGATCCTCCATCGATGCCAGCCTGAGCAGAACAATGCCGTTGTACGCAGCGAATGCGGAACAGTACAGGCCCAAAGGGTCGAGCAGTCCCTGGTTGCGGAATCGATGTGCTGCCACGGCGACGGGGCCCAGCATAATTATGATCGCAAACCCGATAGCTGGGCGATCGTCAAACACAAAGAAGCAGGTAATTGCGGATACAATGGCGAGAGCACCGAGCGCGACCCACGTAAAATTTCCGCTCTTCACATGCATTAGCGGTACGTCAGGAATCGTTCTTCCGTGGGTGGTCCGGCACGCCAATTCCACCTGTGTTTCTTGCTTCGCGCGTAGATCGATCATAGTATTCCCAGATAACCGGAGGGTTTATTCGCCATTTCAAGCTGCGGAGCTATACAGCCGTTCATAAGCCTGAACCGCCCGACGCATAGTAAAAGGGCTTGCCTCAAGTACTCCCCTAAAATCGACGGGGTCGCTGAAATATTGCCTATAATGGGCGGCGGCGGCAGCCCATTCTTCGTCTGATCGATCGAGTGACATCGTTCTGATCCCCGGCAGATGTACGGCGATTTCCTCTATCCCCGGCAAATCGCTCGCCAGCACAGGCACTCCGGCGGCAAGCGCCTCCAGCACAGCGCCGGGCAGCCCTTCCCAAAGAGAAGGAAAGATCATCACATCCGAGGCGTGTAGAAGATTCGCGATATCGTCTCGAACACCTACAATGATGACTCTCGATCCGAGTCCGTACTGGCCTACCAGCCGCACAATCTCGGAATATACCGGCTCCCTTATCGCTCCGACCAGGAGAAGGTATGCATTGTTAAGCTGCTTAAGAAGACGCCCGAAGATTGCTATTAGCCGGGGATGGTTCTTTGGACTATCCATGCGTCCCACGTGGATCACAATGGTCGCATCTTGCGGCACACCCAATTCCCGGCGCACCGTGTCGCTGCGACCTGCATTTTCAACCGTTGATGTATCGATGCCTCGATACACCACCTGAAATCGGCAGTCCTCGACCCACTCCGGGCCCCAGTTCGCTGTCAAGGTTCCTTCGCTGACGCCCAGTATGTTTGTGGCGTAGGAGTCAACCCACTTCCTTAGCACTTTATTGCGGAGGCGCCTAAGGGGGCTCAACTTCTTGCCATCGTTTGTGCTCGCAAACTGGCACACACGCAGCGGCACTCGCTCTGCCGCCGCAAGCCGCAGAATGTAGCCCGACGGCCAATGGACGCTCGAATGGACAACTCGGAAGCCGCTCCTGCGCAGCAGCTTTCGAAAATCGAAAGGAAAAGAAGTACCCAGCTTGAGCAGGTGAACATTTCCTCCCAGAGAACGTACCTCGTCATCCAACTCGCCGGGGAGACCCGATAAGCAGCAGAATTCGAACTTGTAGGTGCTACGGTCAATATGACGCATCAGGTCTAAAAGTCTTGTCTCAGCCCCACCGCGATTCATTCGCCCCAGTACGTGTAGGATTTTTATGGCACCGCTGTGTGACATAGGAGACTCACAACACCAGGCTTTCGAGCTCAGATCCCATTCCTATCTTCTCGATCAGGACGAACCTGCCGCTCATTTTTTGAAAGATGGATACGTCGTTACGGGCGCCTTCACTCTCCACCGTCTTCCCTAATATGAAAAGACCGCCCTCGCTTAAGCTGGAGAATACCGAGTTAATGCCAATTCGCAATTTCTCAGTAGGAAATATATTTTTTTGGAAGAGGTTCATCGCCCGGATTACGTCATATTTGAATCGCGAAGGGAGGAATGCATCTGCCTCTACGACTCGAAATCGCTCATTTCGTGTCGATAACACTTTGGGGTGCACGAGCGGGATCTGCCGAAAATGCCAGCCTTTATGTTCCACTACGGATGTGTCTGGCACGCTCCGCCACGATACTTCTTTCGCACTCGCTTTGAGCCTCGCGATATGCCGGAGAGCCCACCGGCGAACTACGCTGTTAAGCACGTATACGGGGTGCTCCGGCCGTGGAAGCCAGATGACGAACGAATGGTTTGTATATTGGATCGGCGTGCCATCCGGCTCGAGAATGTAGGTCTCGCCGGATGCTGCCCAAACTGCCTCAGTAAAGTAAAGGACCTTGTCGGATGCCGTAAATCGCGCGCGCAAAAACAACGAAAACAACTGTTGAGCCCACTTCATGGACAATACCGCGTCTGACACTCCCATATCGTGGATTTCTAGTTGGGAGTCTAGAGAGTAGATATCTTTCATCACCCGAATAGCGTAAGTGTCGACGTCGTTCAGCCGTTCTCCATAGGTGGTCTTCGAAACACCTGACGCGAGTCCAGCGGTTTTTATCACGGATTCAAAGCGCGCGATTTCAGAAGAGCTTGGAGAGTTGGACGTTTTCAAGAGCGAAAATGAAACCGGCCGTTTCCGTCCAAACAGAGTGGTCGGTCTCGCTAGGTCTCCAGGCTTAGTAATACCGAGTTTATACATAAGCTGGTTGCAGATGACGAAGGCGGGCTCGAACCGCAAACCTTAGAAACACAAGGTTTCCCAATATCTGTACGAGCCCGGAGACCAGAATCGCCCATGCCGCTCCCATGATGCCGTACTTGGGGGTGAGCAGAAACGAAAGGCCGGCGCAGACAGCCAAAGTTGCCGCACTCACCGGGAGCTGTTCACGGAATTGCCGGGCGGCCGTCATTCCGTAACCCAGGAACGAGGCGACCGCCGCAACCCCAGAACTGGCGACCATCACGAATAAGACGCCGGTGTAGGGCTGGTATTCCGGCCCGTAGAGAAGCAGCAGAGCCGTCCGACCGAAAAGATGCGCCAGAATGATTGCCAGGAATGCCCCCGCCACTGCGAACAGGCACATCTTCTGCAGCAGCCGGGTAAAGCCGCTGACGTTCCCGTGCGCGAACTGCCGGGAAAGGCGGACCACTGCAGATTGGCCGAGTGCGTTAACCAGCAAATTAACTACGATCACTAAATAGGCCAGCGCCGCAAAAACACCCAACTGGCCGATGCCACAGTATTTCTCGACTACATAGCGGGGAACATTCACATTGAGCGAAACAAGAGCCAGAACCACGCCTACTGGAGCAGCAAGTTTCGCCAGTTCCATGAGCCGACTGCGATCAAACCGAAAGTATGTTGCGTCCGGACCTAGTATTCGGATTGCCCGCCGCAAGTCATAGCACAAAAAGACTGTGGCCCATGTGACAAGGAGCGCAGCAGAAGCCGCCGCCACACTGTGCGAAATAAGAAACACCACGCTAAAGGCCGAGACCGAGGAGATGCCCTTGAGGGTCATGCTGACTGCTACTTGATCGAGCCGCTCATGTTTCTGCATCAGCCCGGCTATGATGTCGGTCAGCGCTTCCACCGATTTTGCGAGCGCCACAAACAGAACGATAGGGATGATGGTTGAACTGCGGCGGCTCAGCACCAAAATCCCGAGCACCGCGAGTAGCGCGATGGCAGTGCCTAGCCATCGGAGGGAGAAATAGTCTGCAAACGAAAATTCGCAACGCGCATCCGTTGCCTGAACACCACGCAAAGCCAGATTGGTCAGCATGAACACCGGGGCAGTAATGGCCAGTGCAAGTGAAAACTGGCCTACCGCCGTCGTACTACCCAGCTTTGCCAAAACGGAGATCATGCCCCATTGGCATCCGGCGTAGATGATGTTGCCAACTAGCGTCCAGGCGAAGGTCACGCGCAGGGGAGGCGCGACGACCGGGACGCTTGGGGGCTTAGTTATTTCAGCAGTCGCCATGAATTCACATCATCATCGCGGCGTTCAGTTCAAGCAGCCGAATTCAGCTCGCTGCCGAGCGTCCGTAAGGATACTTGCCATAGCGTGAGTAGGCGTAGTAACCGTAGCCGTATCCGTAGTAGCCTTCACGCTGCATATCGAGCTTGTTGAGAACGACGCCGAGAATGCGGGCGCCCGCGTTCTCCAGAATGGCGCGCGTTCTCATCAAGCCGGCGCGGTGCGTTCTT
>Ga0335083_10002732_pt1 | contig 23183 bp, 17 predicted proteins | sample Lox_Sample_42_FD_206716 | JGI IMG/M metagenome (GOLD analysis project Ga0335083, IMG submission 206716) | Soil microbial communities from Loxahatchee National Wildlife Refuge, Florida, United States - Lox_Sample_4.2 | ecosystem: Environmental > Terrestrial > Soil > Wetlands | place: USA...
CCCATCGCGTTGCTCGAGACGCCGAGGTCAATCGTCGGCGACATCATGCCGTACATGGCTTCCTGCTGCGGCAGGTACCGCGAGTCGGCGATACCGTCGCCGTCGTCCGCGTTGCCGCCCGAGATCGCCACGCCGTCGAGGTCGCACAGACGGGTCGGAGCATCTTCGGGACCGCACAGGTCCTTCCAGTTGCCCGCCACCGTCGAGAGGTTGATCGGGTGCATGTAGACGGCCGGCGGCTTGCCGGTCGACTTCCAGTTCTGGAGGGCCGTGCGCGCCGCGCTGTTGTTCACCGACGCGTCCGCGTTGGGGGCAGCAGCGCCACCCTCGGCACCTTCGAACGAACCGATCGTCACCGTCCCAGCGCCGGCATTCACCTTCACGTTGTCGATGATCGCCGCGCCGCGGCTGAACGACGTGAAGTTGTTTCCGTTGACGCCGTTGCCACCCTGGTAGTCGCCGTCGTCGAAGCCGCGGTTGGTCTTGACGCGGAAGACGAGACGAACCAGCCCGGACGGGTTGGCGACATAGGTCCGGATCGCGTCCGACTGCCCGGCGGTCAGCGTCGTCGTCAGGCCGGCGTTGAACTCCGGCGTGGCAGCGAGCGTGTCCGACGGCACCGAGCCGGCCGTGGAGAAGATTTCATAGAGCGGCGGCTGGGGATCGGCGCCGTGCGGGAACAGCTGCACGACCTCGTCGAACCAGCGACGCTGCGGATCGTAGACCTGACGCACGACGCCGTCCGAGTACACGCACGACGCGTCGTTGACCGGCACGCCGGCGTACACCATGAACGAGTCGATCGGTGCACCGGCATCGCCAGCGTTGGTGCTGGAGATGAAGTTGCCCGGCAGACCGGAGTCGTACGGCGAACCCACGGTCAGCGGGTCGCCATGGAACCAGCCCGTACGGGTCGCGGCCGTGCTCGTGAACCGCGTGTCCATCCGGGTGCGATAGAGGAAGTCCACCGCGATCGGCTGACCGGCGGTCGGCGTGATGTCGCGATAGAGGATCTGGTCCCACTGGCTGATGTAGCCAGGCAGGTTGCGGAACGTGGGCGCAGCCGAAACGTTGGAGGCCCAGCCGCCCAGCGAGCCGTTGAACTCGCAGGTGAAGCCGTTGTACGGAACGCCCGTCGTCGCGTCGATCTCCGAGTTGTCACCCGTCTCACGGAGACCGCACCACGCCGACTTGCTTCCCGCCAGCGGCGTCCAGGTCACGGCCTTGCCTTCGTTGACGCCGCCGTCCGCGTGCCACACGCCGACGACGCCGTGCTTGCGCGCGCTGCCAGGCAGGACGTAGTTGACCTGGTTGCCCTGGTCAATCGCCCACTGGGAGCGCTGCTGATCGGGCAGACCGCCCGTCGGCGCGTAGTTGTAGATCTTGTGGTACGGCCACCAGCCCTGCAGCGAGTCAGTCGGAGGCGCGCTGCCGTCGGTGGTCTCGAAGTCCCACAAGGCGTTGTTCGACGGATTCAGACCCGGACGCGAGGTGCCCGTCCAGAGGTTCCACCCGTTCGTGGTGGCATTGAAGTGGTTCGAGAACGAGTGCCCGACCCACACCGTGTCCGAGGCCGCGGTCGTGGCCGACGTGCCCAGTGAATGGGCTCGCGAGCCAAGCGCTGCCTTGTACAGCGGCAGCGTCGGCATGCGCAGGGGAGTACTTCCCCCCGTCTGCGCGAACGCTGCGTTCGCCATCATCGCGGCCACTCCAACGAGGAGAAGCAGCGCGAGGAAAGCTTTCTTCATAAGGACTACCTCCATCGTCGCAATGCATGGGCAATGCGAAGTCATCCTGCAACGGATTGCGAGCGAGGTGTCGCCGACGAAAGTGCTGACGGAGTCTCACGAATGGCGAGAAGTCCGGCAGCGATTGCTGCGCTTCTGGGAGCAATCCCTCCTTTCCGCTGCTCCACGTTTCCCTTAGGCAGTTCGGGAAGCGAGAAGCACATACAGTGCATGCGATCTCTTTGCTGAGCCGAGCCGCGATCACCGGCTGCTGCAAGTCGGTAGAACGCGGTCAGCCGCGGAGCTTGAGGTGCAAGTGCGGCGGTTGCGGGGGGACCGCACCGACCAACACGAGACAAAGGCTAGGTGCCCATCAGGCATCTGTCAATCCGTATTTTTGACGGATGCTCAACGATTGGCGGCCACCAACGCACGATTTTGCAGCGATCTGCACGGCCGTCTCCGCCGGCGATGGAACAGCCTGAAACACTCCGGGTAGGGCCGTCAGCGCTCGCTCAGACCGGCCTTCCAGGCCGCGATCGCGGCCGCCGACACCTCGCGCAGGCCCGCCCCGGAGCTCTCGGCAGCCCGGCGCACGGATTCGAACTCGGGCTGGGCGCGAAGCTCACCGTTGGGCAGCCTTGCAACCTTCAATTCCACTTCGCCTTGCGTGGTTATCACCCGAACGACTTCGCGTGCCAGCTCGATGCGCCGCTCCTCGCGGACGCGCACGCCCAGCGTCGTGCTCGAGGCCAGAATCGTTTCCGCGAGGCGCTGGGCGTCGGCGGTCTCGGCCACCACGATCAGCCAGAGCCCGGGGCGGCCTTTCTTCATGAGGGTGGGCACGAGCATGGCATCGAGCGCGCCGGCGGAGAGCAGTCGCGGGATGAGCTCGGCCGCGAACTGCGGATTCTCGTCGTCGAGCGAGGTTTCGAGCACCGCGACCGTGCGCGCCGCGGCGCCCCCGTCCACCTCGCCGATCATGAGCCTCAGCAGGTTCGGGTGCCCAGGAAAGTCGCGCGCACCGGCCCCGGCGCCCACGCTCTGAAGCCGGAAGATCGGCGCGGGACGCTCCCAGTCGCCGACCCAGGCCGCGAGCAACGCCGCGCCGGTCGGCGTCACGAGCTCGGCCTCGACCGGCCCGAGCCGCACGTGCGCGCCGCGCAGCAGCAGCGCCGTGGCCGGCGCGGGCACCGGAATGCGACCGTGCTCGCAGTCGACCGATCCGCCGCCCAGGGGCAGCTCGGAGCAGCTCGCGCGCTCGACCCCGAGCGCTTCGAGCCCGGCACAGGCCCCGACGACGTCGACCAGCGCGTCGACCGCACCCACCTCGTGGAAGTGCACCCTTTCGACCGTGCTGCCGTGCACCTCCGCCTCCGCCGCCGCGAGACGGCGAAAGACGTCGCGCGCGCGCTCGCGCACCGTGGGCGGCACGTCGGCGCGGGCGATCATCTCCTCGATGTGGCGCAGGTGGCGGTGCGGCTGCGCGCCCGGCGCGCGCACCTCGACGCGCATCGCGGCGAACGCGCCGCGCCGCACCTCGCTCAGCTCGATCGCGACGTCCCCCAGGCCCAGCCGCCCCGGGATCGCACGCAGCTCCTCCGCCGGCCAGCCGGCCGAGACCAGCGCGGCCAGCGTCATGTCACCGCTGATCCCCGAGATGCAGTCGAAGTGCGCGAGCTTCACCGGGAGCCCCTCCCACGGTTGACGAGGTGCGCGGCGTAGCCCGCGCCGAAGCCGTTGTCGACGTTGACCACGGTGACGCCCGCCGCGCACGAGTTGAGCATCGCGAGCAGCGGCGTCAGGCCGCCGAAGTGCGCGCCGTAGCCGACGCTCGTGGGCACCGCGATGAGCGGGCGGTCGACGAGCCCGCCCACGACGCTCGGCAGCGCGCCCTCCATGCCGGCCACGACCACGACGACGCGGGCGTCGCGCAGCCGCTCGCGGTGCGCGAGCAGGCGGTGGAGGCCCGCGACGCCCACGTCGGCGACGAGCTCGGTGCGGCTGCCCATCGCGTCGGCCGTGACCGCGGCCTCCTCGGCGACCGGCAGGTCGGCCGTGCCCGCGCACAGCACGAGCACGCGGCCGCGCCCCTTCGCGCGGCGGCGGCGCAGCACCGCGCAGCGCGCGCGCTCGTGGATCTCGGCGCGCGGGAACGCCTCGGCGAACGCCTGCCGCGCCGCGGGTTCGAGCCGCGTCGCGAGCACGAGCCCGTGGCGCGCCCACAGCCGTCGCGCGATCGCGACGATCTGCGCGGGCGACTTGCCCTGCCCGAAGATCACCTCGGGAAAGCCCGTGCGCAGCGCGCGCTGGTGATCGAGCGTCGCGAACTCGAGCTGCTCGACCGGCGCCGCGGCGATGCGGCGCGCCGCGGCGGCCGGGCTCGTGCGCCCGCGCCTCACCTCGCCGAGCAGCGTGCGCAGCTCAGCCGGACGCACGCAGCGCTCCCGCCGGCTGCTCTCCGGGCTCGGGCGCGAACGAGCCGAGCCCGTTCGCCGCGAGCTCATCGAGGTAGCCGCGCATCAGCCCCGCCATCTCGGCGGCGCTGCGGGTGTGGTTCACCTGTTCGCGCACCCGGGCGCTGTGCGGCAGCCCCTTGACGTACCACGCGACGTGCTTGCGCATCTCGCGCGCGGCGGCGTGCTCTCCGGCCGATCGCACCATCATCGCGAGGTGGCGGATGCCGGCCTCGAGCCGCTCTCCCGCGGTGGGCGGCGAGAGCGCCTCGCCGCGCTCGACCAGCGCGCGGATGCGGCGGAACACCCACGGATCGCCGAACGCCGCGCGGCCGAGCATGACGCCGTCGCAACCGGTTTCGCGCAGCATGCGCACCGCGCCGGCCGCGTCGCGCACGTCGCCGTTGCCGATGACCGGGATGCCGATCGCGCGCTTCGCCTCGCCGATCATGTCCCAGTGCGCGTGGCCTTCGAACTTCTCGGCGCGCGTGCGGGCGTGGATCGCGACCGCCCGCGCCCCCGCGCCCTCGAGCGCGCGCGCCACCTCGACGACGTTGCGAGAGTTGCCGTCCCAGCCGAGCCGGATCTTGGCCGTCACCGGCAGGTCGGACGCGGACGCCATCGCGCTCACGATGCGCTCGATGCGCGGCACGTCCTGCAGCAGCGCCGCGCCGGCGCAGCGGTTCACGACCTTGCGCACCGGGCAGCCCATGTTGATGTCGACGAGGTCGGGGCGGCGCTCGGCCGGCAGGTCCGCGAGCACGCGGGTCGCCTCGGCCATCACGCCGGGATCGGCGCCGAAGAGCTGGACGCCGATCGGGCGCTCCTGCGGCTCGAACGCGAGGTAGTCGAGCGTCGCCTGGTTGCCGCGCACGAGCCCGTCGGCCGAGACCATCTCCGTCGTGACGCCGCCCGCGCCCTGCTCACGCGCGAGCTGGCGGAAGGGCGAATCGCTGACGCCCGCGAGCGGGGCGAGCACGAACGGCGTCTCGTATTCGATCGGGCCGATCCGCATCGAGGAACCCGCTCAGCTCCGCCGCGCGGCGCGGCTCGCGGGGCGCGAGGGCCGCGGCAACGGCGCGGCGAGGTCGCGCTGGCGTGCGAACTCCGCGACGTCCGCGAAGTCCTCGAACGGCACGCACGCCAGCCGCTCGCTCGCGCACCACGCACCCAGGGCGCCGCGCGCGAGCACGGTGTCCGCGGCCCGCGCGCCGCAGCGGTCCGAGAGCCCGTCGCCCACCAGCACGGTGTGGAAGCCGCGACCACGGTAGCGCCGCACGTGCTGCGCCTTGCAGTTGCCGCAGCCCGCGGCGCACGCGGCGTCCGCAAACGGGAACGCGGCGGTCACGCGCCCACCCTCGAAGCGCGCCTCGTTGGCCGCGCGCGGCAGGTCGGAGAGCCCGGCACGCGCCAGCTGGTCGCGCACGTAGAAATCGAACCCCTCGCTCACGATCATCACGGCATCCCCGCGCCCGAGCGCTTCGCGCACGAACGGCGCGAACTGGCGGTCGAGCCGGAAGGTGCGGGTGAACGCGAGCGCGTCCGCCTCGTTCACCTCGAGCAGCGCGCACTCGGCGATCGAGAGCTCGCGATGGCCGAGCGCGCCCCCGGCCCAGCGGGCGAGCAGCGCGTCGCGCTCGGGCTCCCGGCCGGCCGAGAAGCGGTGGACCAGCGCCGCGCCGATGTCCTGCGGCGAAACGGTGCCGTCGAAATCGCAGAGGTAAGCGAAGGGCATTCCGCGGCGTCCGGTGTCAGCGCGCCTTGCGCGTCGGCCGCTCGTCGCGTGGATGCCCGCCGGTCGCGAGCGCGAACACCTCGCGGGCGCTGCGCGCCTGGCGCAGCACCGCAGCGGCGCGCTGGAAGACCGGGTCGTGCGCGAGCGCCACCCGCGCCGCGGCTTCCGGGCCCGCGGAGCGCAGCACGAGCTCGCGCTCGAGCATCGGCGCGATCGCGGCGCGCTCGCGATCGGCTTCGGCTGCCGCCGCCGCGCCCTGCTGCGCGGCCTCGGCGCGAAACGCGCTCCAGACGTCGTCGGAGACGACGGTCGTGGCGCCGTGCTGCGCGACCCAGCGCGTCGCGAACGCGGGCGCGAGCCGGCGGCTGGCGATCGCGCGCGCGGCGGGCGGCAACGAATCGGGATCGACCGCGACGTCGGGGGAGATGCCTCCCGCGTGCACCACGCGGCCCGAGGTGGTGTGGAAGACCGTGGCGGGCGCGGGCGTCGCGGTCGTGTCCGCCGGTGCGTCGTCGTCGCCCTCGTCGTCCGTCCCGTCGGCGGCGGCGGCGCGACGGATCGCGCGGCCGCTCGGCGTCAGGACGATCGCGGTCGTGAGCCGCAGCGCGCCCTCGTCGTTGCGCAGCGGGATCAGCTCCTGCACCGACGCGTGCCCGAACGTCGGCTGGCCGACGAGCAGGGCGCGATCGTGGTCCTGCAGCGCGCCGGCCACGATCTCCGCGGCCGAAGCGCTGCCGCCGTCGATCAGCACCGCGACCGGCCACGCCGACTCCGTGCGCGTTCGTCCCGCGACGTAGCGGCGCGCGGCCGTGGCCGTGCGGCCGTGCGTGGTCGCGACCACCGCGCCCTCGGGCAGCAGCTGCTGCGCGACCGCGACCGCCTGCTCGATCGAGCCGCCCGGATCGCCCCGCAGGTCGAGCACGAGCGCGTGCGCGCCGCCCGCGCGCAGCGAATCGAGCGCCGCCGCGAGCTCGGCGCCGGCGCGCTCGCCGATGCGCGCGACGCGCGCGTAGCCGATGCCCGGCGCCGCGACGAACGCGTACGGCACGCTGCGCGTCGAGGTCCGCGCACGCTCGATCACCAGGTCGAGCGGCCCGGCCTCGCCGGCGCGCGCGATCTGGACCGTGACCTTGCTGCCGGGCTCGCCTCCCAGGCAGGCGCCGACGTCGGGCACCGAGAGCCCGAGCGTCGCGTGGTCGTCGACCTTGAGCAGCACGTCGCCCGTGCGCACCCCCGCGTTCCACGCGGGTGAGTCCTCGATCGTCGAAGCCACCACCGGGTAGCCCTCGCGCAGGTCGAGCAGCAGGCCCGCTCCGCCCGCGTCGTCGTCGCCCGTGCTCTTCAATGCGGCGTACTCGTGCGGATCGAGGTAGTCCGACCACGCGTCGAGCTCGCGCAGCATGCCGTGCAACCCGCCCTCGATGAGGTTCCTCGGCTGCACCGGATCGACGTAGCTCGTCTGCACCGCGTGGAGTACCTCGACGAACGTGTCGAGGTTGCCGTAGAGCGCTCCCGAGGCGCGTCCGCCGCCCGCCGACCAGCCCAGCGCGAACAGCGCCACGAGCAGGGCGCCGAGCAGAAAGCGGCGTCGGGTCACGGAACCTCCACGAGCAGGGGGCGCGCAACGGGCGGGGAGCGAAGCCGCGCTGCCCGGCTGCGGCCCGGAACTATAGCACGGCGTCCCCGTTCGGATGCCGCACGAGGCCCGCGGGACGCGCGGCGTTTCGCACTTCCGCGTTCAGCTCTTGTGTGCCGGCAGCAGTCGCGAGACCGCCTCCCACACCCTCGACTCCAGCTCGTCGCTCGGCCGCGACGCCTCGAGCACGACCCAGCGCCGCGGCGCCGCCGCCGCCAGCTCGAGGTAGCGCGCGCGCACGCGCTGGTGGAACGCGAGCGGCTCGCGGTCGAGCCGGTTGGGCGCGCCGGCGGCGCCGTGCCGGCGCTCGAGCCCCGCCGCCGGATCGATGTCGAAGAGCAGCGTGAGATCGGGCTCGAGCCCGCCGGTCGCCGCGCGATTCCAGCCCTCGAGCAGCGCCGCGTCGAGCCCGCGACCCGCCCCCTGGTAGGCGAGCGTCGAGTCGCCGTAGCGATCGCAGAGCACCATGCGCCCGGCGGCGAGCGCGGGGCGGATCACCGCCTCGACGAGCTCGGCGCGCGACGCCTCCATGAGCAGCGCCTCGGTGAGCGGCACGGGCCGCCGTTCGGGATCGAGCAGCAACGCGCGGATCCCCTCGGCGACCGGCGTGCCGCCGGGCTCGCGCGTCACGAGGGGATCGAGCCCGAGCGCGCGCAGGCGCGCGGCGAGTCGTGCCACCTGCGTGGACTTGCCCGAGCCCTCGCCGCCCTCGAAGGTGACGAACCGCCCGGGCACGGCCGGCTTACTTGGAGCGGGCGAGCGGGCGGCCGGCGCGCTTCGCGGGCGCGCGACGCGACGCCGACGCGGCCGGCCTGCCGTTCGCGCTGCCGTTGCCGGAGGGCGTCACGCGCGGCGAGGGCGCCGCTTTCGCCGATCGCGACTTCGAGACCGGCTTCTTCTCGCGCACGAGCGTCGGCGCGTGGGCGCGCAGGCGCGCCTCGGTGGCCTTGGGATCCTTGATGTAGGCCTCGACCAGCTCGCGCGCGACGTCGTCCGGGATCTGCACGGGCGGCGACTTCTTGAAGTACGACGACGGTGCGATCAGGGCGCCCTTGAGGCCGTGATCGAGCGCCAGCTTCGCGCAGCGCACGGCGTCGATCACGATCCCCGCCGAGTTGGGCGAGTCCCACACCTCGAGCTTCATCTCGAGGTTGAGCGGCACGTCACCGAAGGTCGTGCCCTCCATCCGGATGTGGCACCACTTGCGGTCCTTGAGCCACGGCACGTAGTCCGACGGCCCGACGTGCACGTTCTCCGCGGGCAGGTCGTAGGGAATGTTGCTCGTGACCGCCGAGGTCTTGCTGATCTTCTTCGACTCGAGCCGCTCGCGCTCCAGCATGTTCATGAAGTCCGTGTTGCCGCCGAAGTTGAGCTGGTAGGTGCGGTCGATGCGCACACCGCGGTCGACGAACAGGTTCGCGAGGACGCGGTGCGTGATCGTCGCGCCCACCTGCGACTTGATGTCGTCACCGATCACCGGCAGGCCCTTCTTCTCGAAGCGCCCCTGCCAGTACTTCTCGCGCGCGATGAACACCGGGATGCAGTTGACGAACGCGCAGCCGGCCTCGAGCACCTGCTCGACGTACCACTTCGTCGCCTCCTCGGAGCCGACCGGCAGGTAGTTCACGACGACGTCCGCCTTCGTGTCGCGCAGCAGCTTCACGATGTCGACCGTCGAGCCCGGGGCCTTCTGGATGATCTGCGAGAGGTACTTGCCGAGGCCGTCGTGCGTCATGCCTCGCTGCACCGTCACGCCGAGCCTGGGCACCTTCGCGAACACCGCGGTGTTGTTCGGCCACGTGCCGATCGCCTCGGAGACGTCCTTGCCGACCTTGTTCCGGTCGATGTCGATCGCCGCCACGATCTCGACGTCGCGCACGTGGTAGCCGCCGAGGTTCACGTGCATCAGGCCCGGGACGCGGTCGGTCTCGCGCGCGTTCCGGTAGTAGTGCAGGCCCTGCACGAACGACGAGGCGCAATTGCCCACGCCGATGATGGCGACACGAACCCTGTTGCCCATGGACTTCAAGCCTCCGTGGAATCGGAACCCGGTCCGGTCGACCGGGTGAGTCTCCAGACGTGGGTCATGCGGTGCAGCGCGGTCCCGAACGAGAACGCGCCCAGGACGAGGAGCCCGGCGGGAATCGCGGGTCCGAGTCCGAAGAAACCCATGATGATGACGAGGATCATGCGCTCGGGCCGCTCGAACCAGCCGACCCGGCAGTCGAGGCCGAGCCCTTCGGCCCGCGCCCGGGTATAGGACACCATGAACGACCCCACCAGCGCCAGCACGGCGAGGAAGGCGATCACGGCCCAGGTGACGGGCTCGAGCCCGCGCTGAAGGTCGGTGATGACGCGCTGCGGGTTGACCACCATGTCGACGAGGTTGAAGAGGTAGAACCACGCGATGCCGACGAGCACCGCCGCCTCGGCGAGCCGGTCGAGCGTCGAGTCGAGGAACGCGCCGAAGCGCGACTCCCCGCCGGTGCGGCGCGCGAGCTGGCCGTCGAGGATGTCGCACACGCCCGCGAAGCAGGTGATGAGCGCGGCGTAGCGGAAGCGGCCGATCGCGAACGCGAAGGCGGCGCCGAGCGAGAAGACGAGGCCGAACGCGGTGAGGTGGTTGGGGCGCAGCCCGGCGCGCGCGAGCCCTCCCACGACGGGATCGAGCGCGGCGTGCGCGAACGTCCTGATCCGCTCCTTGTAGCCGGCCATCGCGCTTGCGCGGTTCGCGGGCGTGCCCGCGCTCACGCGCTCTCCGCCCGCGAGCGCCGCGTGCGACCGCCCAGCACGAGCACCATCTCGCCCCGCTTCTGGTCCTCGCGCAGCGCCTCGCGCACCTCGCGCGCGCTGCCGCGCAGCACCTGTTCGTGCACCTTGGTCAGCTCGCGGGCGAGCGCGATCGGCCGCTCACCCCAGACCGCCTCGAGATCCTCGAGGCAACGCTCGATGCGGTGCGGCGACTCGAACGCGACGATCGTCTCGCGTCGCTCGGCGTACGCCTCGAGCGCCTTGCGGCGTGCGCCCGGCTTGACCGGAAGGAAGCCGACGAACGTGAACGCGTCGGTCGGCAGGCCGCTCACTTGAAGCGCGGCGATCACCGCGCTCGGGCCCGGAATCGCCTCGATGCGGACGCCGGCTTCGGCGGCCGCCCGCACGAGCGGATACCCCGGATCGGCGATTCCCGGCGAACCCGCGTCGGTCACGACCGCCACCGATTCGCCGCCTCCGAGCCGCGCGAGCAGTCCGGGCACGCGCGCGCGCTCGTTGTGCTCGAAGAGACTCACGAGCGTGGCGCGGATGCCAAAGTGGTCGAGCAGCCGGCGCGTGTGCCGCGTGTCCTCGGCGGCAATCAGGCTCACGCGACGCAGGGTGTCGAGTGCGCGCGGCGTGATGTCCTCAAGGTTGCCAATGGGCGTCGCCACCAGGAACAGGGTGCCTCCGGGGCCGGAGGGACGGGCGTCGGTCACGCGGATCCTTCCGCCGGCGGGGATGCCGGCTGCGAAAAAGCGGGCCGGAAGGTAGCACGCGCCCTCCGGGGCGTCGAGGCACCGCGTGCCAGCGGCCGAAACGCCGACCGCGGGTGGTTCGCTCCGTGTCAGCGGAGCAGCACGACGCGGCGTTTCAGTTCCGCACCTCCCGCCTGCAGGCGCAGCACGCACACGCCCGCACGCAAATCCGGCGGGGGCAACGCCACGACGTGGCGGCCGGGCTCGAGCCCGCCCTCGACGAGCGGCGCCACGCGACGGCCCTGCAGGTCGTAGAGCGTGAGCCGGGCGGGCTCGGGCACGGGCAGCACGAATGCCACCGAGCCGCCGCCGCGCAGCGGATTTGGATGTGGCGGCTCGAGCGCGAGTTCGAGCGGGGGCGCCGGCGCCGTCGCGAGAAAGAGCGGCGTCGCGGAAACGCCGGTGCCGATGTTGCCTGCCCAATCGCGCGCCTGCACGCGTACGTCGAGCTGACCGCTCGCCACCGGGCCGGTCACGTTCCAGGCGTACGTGCCGGTATTGGGCGCGGCATACGCCACGGGCTCCCACGGCCCCGCGGGGCCGCTGCGCGAGATCGACACGTCGACGTCGAGGACGCTGCGGTCGTCGCTCGCGCTCCACCTGAGGGTCCTCAGCGAGCCGATGATCAGTGTATCGCTTCCCGGCGGCGAGGCGACGCCCACGACGGGTGGGCTGACGTCGAGCGGCAGCAGGCGTGCGAGCCCCGCGCGCGGGAGCGGCCCGACACGACCGAACGAGCCGCCCACGTCGACGGCGCCACCGTCGAACGTCAGCGCGCGCACGATTCCGTCCGTCCCGGCCCCGGGGACCGTCGCGGACCCGCTCACCGGATCCAGAACGGCGAGCGAGGGGACCCGCGTGAACCCGACCTGGTCGAAGTTGCCGCCGCACCAGACCGACTGGCCGTCGAAGGCCAGCGCCGCGACCGGCCCCTGGGTCTCGGGATCCCACGGCTCGAGCGCACCGGTGGCGCCGACGGCCGCGACGTTGTGGCGCATCTGTCCATCGACGGTCGTGAACGATCCACCCAGATACACGGTCGAGCTCGTGAAGGCGAGGGCGTCGACGTACGTCTCCTCGTCGGCGCCCTCGACGTCCACCGACCACGCCGTCACCTGCCCGCTCGCGAGCGCGATCTGCGCGACGCCGGGTCGGGAGTTGCCGCCGATCTGCGTGAAGTCGCCGCCGGCGAACAGCATCGGGCCCTCCGCTGCAACCGCCAGCACACTGTTGTTCGGCTCGGGGTCGAAGGGCGCGACGGCGCCGCTGAGGCCGTCGAACGCGGCGAGGTAGCCGCGCGCGGCGCCTCCCGCGTGCGTGAAGAGGCCGCCCGCATAGACCAGCCCGCCCGAGGCGGCGAGCGCGAGCACCTCGTCGTCAGCCTGCGGGTTCCAGCTCGTGGGCTCGTTCGTCGCGAGATCGAACGCGGCGAGGTGCGCGCGACCCTGCGAGCCAACGCTGTCGAAGGAGCCCCCCGCGTAGAGCGTGTTGCCGTCGGTCGCGAGCGCGTGGACGGGCCCGTCGGGCGCGGGAGGCTCCTCCGCGGGGGGCACGCCCCCGATGTAATTCCAGGTCGGGATCGAACCGGTCGCGAGGTCGAGGACCGCGAGGTTCCGGATCGGGTACTGATCGAGCCCCGTGAACTCGCCGCCCGCGAACTGCACACCGCGGCCCATGCCGAGCGTGCGCACGGGACCGTTCACGGGGACCGGCGAGGGCGTCGCGTCGCCCAGGTCGCTCTCGAGCAGCGCAGCGAGGTGGACGGAGCCGGCTCCGGCGCAAACGGTCATCGCCCCACCGACGAGCAGGCGGTCTCCCTGGCTCGCGAGCGCGTCGACCTCGCCGCCCGAGAACGGACTTGGCCATGAGCGAAGCGCGTGCGATGACGCGTCGTACTCGGCGAGCGCCGCTTTTGCGACGCCGTCCGCGTGCGCGAACGCGCCACCCACGTCGAGAATCGACCCGTCGAGCGCGAGTGCGCGGACGTCGCCGTCGAGCTGCGGCGTCCAGGGCTGAAGCCTGCCGTCGAGGCCGAACACGGCGAGGTGCGGGCGCGGCTCGCCGCCCACGAGCGTGAACGCGCCGCCCACGTAGACGAGCGAGTCGGTGACGGCGAGCGCGTACACGGCGGCGTCGAGTGGGGCGCCCCAGCTCGTCGCCAGCGCCGTCGCGGTGTCGATCGCCGCGAGGTTCTGGCGCATGGCAACGCCCACGCGGGTGAAGCTGCCGCCGGCGTAGACTGCGCTGCCGTGGACCGCGAGCGCGTACACGCTGCCGTACGCCACCGGGTTCCACGCCGTCGCGGCGCCGCTCGCGCGATCGAGCGCGGCGAGGCGCGGCCGGAGCTGGCCGCCGGCGTTCACGAAGTCACCACCGGCGTAGACCAGCCCGCCCGCCACGACGAGCGCGCGAACGGGCGCATCGGCCTGCGGGTTCCACGCATCGAGCGAGCGATCGGCGCGCAGGTGGGCGAGCCGCGTGCGCGAAACGCCGCCCGCGTCCAGGAAGTCGCCGCCCACGTACCAGCCGCCTGCGCCGTCGGACGCGCAGGCGTAGACCGGCCCGTCGAACATCGGCCAACCCGCGACCGGATCACCGGACAGGGAATCACTGACGTAGCCGCCGCCGGTCGCTGCACCGAGCGACGTGAAGGAGCCGCCGAGGTAGAGCCGTCCGTTGGCGACGACCGAGGCGAGCACGGGGCCGTTCACGACGACGACGCGCGGATCGATGGTCTGCGCGCACGCCGCGCGGCAGACGAGGAGTGCCACGGCGGCGAACGCGGCGATCGAGCCGGCCGGGAGCTGCCCGGCGGTGCGGCACGCGGACGGGCGGATGGACATCGTGCAGCCTCCACGCCCGGTCCGAGGGCAGGACGCAGCAACGCGGCGCCCCGTGCGCGAAACGCTAGCACCGCGAGCTGCGGCGCGGCCACCTCGAAAAGGACGTCGGGGGCGGAAATCCCGACCGCAGGCGGGGCGATCGCTCCCTGCCGGCGCTCAGGCCGTCGAGGCCAGCATCGCGCCGACGGCTTCGCGGAACGCGCTGATCGCGCGCTCGATGCCGGCGTCGTCGACGTCGAGGTGGCAGATCGCGCGGATGCGCCCGGGGCCGAAGGGCACCAAGCGCACGCCGCGCGCTTCCAGTTGCGCGGCGACCGCGGGCGGATCGAGCGGGGCCCGCAGCGTGGCGAGCACGATGTTCGTGTCGGGCTCGGGGCACGTGACGCCGGGCCCGACGATTCCGGCCGCGAGCCGGCGCGCGCGCGCGTGGTCCTCCGCCAGCCGTTCGACGTGGTGATCGAGCGCGTGGAGGCACGCGGCCGCGAGGATGCCGACCTGGCGCATGCCGCCGCCCCAGCGCTTGCGGGTGCGGCGCGCCTTGCGGATGGTCGCGCCGTCGCCGACGAGGATCGACCCGACGGGCGCGCCGAGCGCCTTGGAGAAGCACATCATCACGGTGTCGGCGCACGCCGCCCAGTCGGCGATCGGCACGCGGCTCGCGGCGCTCGCGTTCCAGAGCCGCGCGCCGTCGAGATGGACGCGCAGGCCGCGAGCGCGCGCCGCGGCCGCGAGCGCGCGCAGCTCCTCGAGCGGCACGATCGTCCCGCCCGCACGGTTGTGCGTGTTCTCGGCGCAGACGAGCGCGATGCGCGCGACGTGATCGTCCCCGGCGGAGCGGATCGCGGACGTGAGCGCGCCGACCGGCAGCACGCCGCGCTGCCCGGTCACGACGTGGGCGAGGCAGCCGGAGTTCGCCGCGAGGCCACCCTGCTCGTAGAGGAAGATGTGCGACTCGGCCTCGAGCACGACCTCGTCGCCGGGCGAGGTGAGCGAGTGGATCGCGAGCTGGTTGCCCATCGTGCCGCTCGGCACGAACAGCGCGGCTTCCTTCCCCGCGAGCGCGGCGCAGCGGCGCTCGAGCTCGAGCACGGTCGGATCGTCGCCAAAGACGTCGTCGCCGACGATCGCCTCGGCGATCGCGCGGCGCATGGCGGGCGTGGGACGGGTGACGGTGTCGCTGCGCAGGTCGACCACGGCGGGAGCGCTCATGTGAGGAGTCTATCGCAGCGGCGCGGGGCCGAGCATGCGGTGCGTGGACCGAACGCGCGGCCATCCCGCGGATCGCGCCGATCTCGCCTGCGTCCGGGAGGCCCGCGCGCAGCGGTCGACGCGAACGCCGGCCTGACGCGCTCCTGACACGCGCGTGACGTGACGATGGGGCGGGCGGTGCGATAACTTGGAGTGGATTCGAGGGCCGCGCCGAGTGCCGGTGGCGTGCATCGAATGCATCGTCGAGCGCGAGCGTGATCTCGCGCCTTGCCCGGCTCGGGCAAGCACCGGGAGTCTCGCGACCATGCCGTTCTTCTTCGGATTCGATCCCACGTTCGTCCTGCTGCTGCCCGCCATGGCGTTCGCGCTGTGGGCCCAGTGGAAGGTGCGCAGCACCTATCAGAAGTTCGCACAGGTGCCGGCCGCGAACGGGATGACCGGCGAGGCGATGGCGCGCGCGATCATGCAGCGCAACGGCGTGACCGACGTGCGGATCGAGGAGATCGGCGGCCAGCTGAGCGATCACTACGATCCCGGCGCGCACACCGTGCGGCTCTCGCCCGACATCTACGAAGGCCACTCGATCGCCGCGATCGCCGTCGCCGCGCACGAGGTCGGCCACGTGCTGCAGCACCACCGCGGCTACGTGCCGCTGTCGCTGCGCGCCTCGTTCGCACCCGTCGCCGGCATCGGCAGCTCGCTCGCGATGCCGCTCTTCTTCATCGGCCTGCTGTTCTCGCGCAGCATGCCGTTCAGCGGCGTGCTGATGGACCTCGGCATCGTGTTCTTCGCGGGCGCCGTGCTGTTCCACTTCGTCACGCTGCCGGTCGAGTTCGACGCGAGCCGCCGCGCGCTCGCGCAGCTGACCGAGAGCGGCGCGGTGATGCCGCAGGAAGTGGCGGGCGCGAAGAAGGTGCTCGACGCGGCGGCGCTGACGTACGTCGCGGCGGCGGCGATGGCGGCGCTCCAGCTCATGCGCCTCGTGCTGCTGCGCGGCAACCGCCGCTAGGCGTCTCGCGAGCCGCGCGTGGCCGCACGCTCCTCGCGCCGGGACGTGCCGACGCCGGGCGCGGCTCGCCGCTCGAACGTCGACGTCGCGGGCGTAACCGGGGCGGCCGAGGGTGCCGGCGCGCCTCGGGCGCTCGCCCTGGCGCTCGCCGCCACGCTCGCGCTACGTGCGCTCGGTGCGCTGCTGCCGGGACGCTGGCTGTGGGGCGTCGACCTGGGGCGCGACCTGCCGCCGGCCGCGTTCTGGCTGCCCTGGGCCGTCACGGCGGCGCTGCTCGCGCCCGCGCTCGCGCGCCCCCTCGAGCGAATGTTTCCCGCGACCGCACGCGCGACGCTCCTCACGGGGCTCGCGCTCGCCGCGCTCGCGGCGGCGCTCGCCTGGAGTTTTCCCGACCGGCTGCGCTTCACCGGGGATTCGGGCATGCGCCACGGCGCGTTCGCGACGACCGATCATCCGCTGCTGCTGGTGCCGCAGGCGATGCCGGGCGACCTCGCGCTCCACTGGGCGCTGCCGCGCTGGCTGGCGGCGCGGGGCGGCCCGGACTCCGAGACCACCGACCGGCTGATCGGCGTGCTGCTCGCGGCGTTGAACGGCGTCGCGGCGCTTGCGCTCGCGCGGGTGCGCCACCTGCGCGGTCCGGCGGCGCTCGCCGCGATGGCGATCGCGGGCTGGACCGCCTCGCTCGCGCTCTTCGACGGCTACGCCAAGTCGCTCGTCGACCTCGCGGTCGTGGAGCTCGCGGCGGCGGCGGCGCTCTTCTCGCTCGCGCGCGGCGGGCGCGGCGCGGCCGCGCTCGGCGCGGCGACGGCGTTCGCGATCGCGCTCCATCGCCTCGGGCTCGTGCTCGTGCCGGCGTGGCTCGCCGGGCTCGCGCTCGCCGCTCGCGGAGCCTGGGGCGCGAACGCGCGAGGCCGGGCGCGCGCCGACTGGCTGGCGGGCGCGGCGCTGCCGCTCGCCTCGCTCGCCTGGCTCGCTCCCCGGCTCGTCCACACGCTCGGCGGCTTCGACGTCCCGCACCACCTGCTCTCGGGCGGCGCCACGCCGGGCGCGGCCGCCGCGCAGCTCGTCTCGGCCGAGCACCTGCGGGACGTCGCGAACGTGCTGCTGCTGCTCTCGCCCGCGCTCCCGCTCGCCTTCGGGCTCGGGCGTGGCGGCGACTCGCCGCGGACGCGCGAGCGCATCGCGGGGCTCGCGCTCGTGCTGCCGCCGCTCCTGCTGCTGCTCGTCCTGCGGCCGCAGCAGGGCCTCTTCCGCGACTGGGACGTATTCGCGGTGGCCGGCGTCGCGCTCTCGGCATGGCTCGCCGTGGCCGTGGGCGAGCGGCTCGCCGCGCGCCCGGCCGCCGCGCTCGCGATTCCGGTCGCGCTCCTCGCGATGGTCCCCGCGACGCAGTGGCTCGCGCACCAGAGCGATCTCGAGCGTGGACTCGCGCGCACGCGCGCGATCCTCGAAGGTCCGCCCGCGCGCACGGCCGAGGAGCGCGCCACGGGATTCGACCGGCTGGGCCTGCTCTTCTTCGACCGCCAGGACCCCGTGCACATGGCCGAAGCGTGCAGCCTCTCGGTCGCCGCCGAGCCCAATCCGCGCGTCATCGTCGAGTGGGCGATGGCGCAGACGCTCGAGCAGCGTTACTCGGACGCCCAGCGCAACTACCTGCGCGCGGCTGCGCTCAACCCGACGTTCACGCTCGCCTGGCGCGGCGTCGCGGCGTCATCGGGTGCGCTCGGCGACGTGCCCAACATGGAGCGGGCCGCGCGCCAGCTGTTGCGCCTCGATCCGCACGGCCCGACCACGCACGATGCGCTCGCGTGGCTCGAGGCGCACGGCATCGCGGTCGACGGGCCGCGACGTTAGCGCCCGTGCGGGCATGCGCGCGGCCGGACGTCGGGCGGCGTCGCGTCCCGGGAACGCGTTCGCGCGAGGAGTCGGCCGCGCGACACCGCCACGCGGCCTTCGAGCCGCGGCCCTACTGCTGCGACACGACGTCCTTGAGCTCCTTCGACACCTTGAAGACGGGCACGCGCCGGGGCGGCACCGGAACCGCTTCCCCGGTGCGCGGATTGCGCGCGATGCGCGACTTGCGATCCTTCACCCGGAACGTGCCGAAGCCGCGAATCTCGATGTGGTGCCCGCTGGAAAGCGCCTTCGCGACGGCGTTGAGGAAGCAGTCGACGGTCTCGGCGACGTCCTTCTTGGTCAGGCCGGTCCGCTCGGCGATCTGATCGACGATATCGGCCTTGGTCATCGAATCCTCCTCGCAGGCACTTGCGTCGAAACCCGATCCGAGTCCGGGAGCGGGAATTCACCGGGACGGTAGAGCAGGCCCGAAAGTCATGTCAATCCGTTTTTGGGCAACGGGTTGACGGGGTTTCAGCGCCCGCGGGGGTCCGGGGCGGCCTTCCGGGCGGCGCCCGCTCGCCGGGCTGGGTCCCGGCGGGAGGCCGGCGCGGGGCGTTCCGGGGGCGGGTTCAGGCCCCTTCCGGGAGCCCGAGCGCACGGCGCCGCGCGGCCTCGATCGGGCTCGCCGTACCGCGTTCGAGCGCGCGGCGCGAGGCCGGCCGGCCCGCCGCCATCTCCGCGGCGAGCTCGCGCGCGAACGTGCCGTCGCGGATCTCGGCGAGCGCCTGCGCCATCGCCGCACGCGCCGCCTCGCCGATCACCCGCGGACCGCGCGTCACGTCGCCGAAGAGCGCCGTGCTGCTGATGCCGTGGCGCAGGCCGTCGATGCCGCGCTCGTGCAGCAGGTCGGCGAGGTACTTGAGCTGGTGCACGCACTCCAGGTAGGCGATCTCGGGCGAGTAGCCCGCCGCGACCAGCGTCTCGAACGCTGCGAGCACGAGTGCGTTCATGCCGCCGCAGAGCACGGCCTGCTCGCCGAAGAGATCGACCTCGGTCTCCTCGCGCACGGTCGTCCGCCACAGCCGCGCGCGCCCGCAGCCCAGCGCGTTCGCGTAGGCCCCGGCCCGCTCCCAGGCGTGGCCGCTGCCGTCCGCGTGCACGGCGAGGTAGGCCGGCAGGCCCTGGCCGCGCTCGAAGAGCTGGCGCACGACGCGGCCGGGCCCGGTCGGGGAGACGAGCACGACGTCCGCGTCGGCGCGGAACCCGAGCCCGCCGTGGAGCAGCGCGTAACCGTGCGCGAAGACGACGCAGGCTCCGGGCTCCAGCGCGCCGCCGATCTCGGCCCAGAGCGCGGGCATGACCTCGTCGGGGACGAGCATGGCGACGGTGCGCGCGCCGCGCAGTGCGTCCGCGGGCGCGAACGTCGCGAAGCCCTGCGCGCGGGCGGCGGCCTCGGAGCGCCCGCCGGGACGCAGCCCCAGCCGCACCTCGAGGCCGCTGTCGCGCAGGTTCGCTGCCTGCGCTGCGCCCTGGTTGCCGAAGCCGAGCACCGCGACCGGGCCCGGCAGCGCGGTCACTTCTTCGCGTTCCAGTCCGACTTCTGCACCAGCACGCCGGCGGCGTTGAACGTGAACGCCTGCTTCTTCGCCGTGTAGAACCAGGTGTGCAGCGCGCCGACCGTGCTGTCGGTCCAGTCCATGATCTTGTCGGGCGCGCCCATGCTCGCGAAGGTGCTGGCGGCGGCGCCGGGCTTCGCGCCCTTGGCGGTCGCGGCCGGGTTCGGATCGGGCTTGCCGCTGTTCATCGCGAGGAAGACGAACATGACGCCGGTCGCGCGCACGTTGTCGCCGCTCTTGTTGTAGATCGCCGCGAGCTGGCGGAAGTAGGTCTTCTCGTCCGGCTTGATGTCGATCGCGTGCATCGCCATCGTCGCCGCGTCGTCGAACTTCTTCTCGTTGCTCAGGACCATCGCCAGCGAGGAGAGCGCGTCGGGATCGTTCGGCGAGTGCTTGAGCACCACGCGCCATTCGGCCTCGGCCAGGCCGTCCTCGCCCGCGTTCTGGTACGAGAGCGCGGAATTGAACGCCGAGGTCGTATCGGAGGGGTTGACGGAGTTGGCCTTGGCGTAGGCGTCGGCGGCGAGCTTGAACGTCGCCTTGCGATCCGCCTCCGGCCTGGTGCCTGCGAGGTTGAAGTAGGCGTCGCCCAGTCCGCGCCAGAGCTCGAAGTTGCCGCCCTCTTCCCTGGTCAGGTCGCCGTAGTACGCGACGGCCTTGTCGTACTGCTTCGCATCCATCAGCTTGCTCGCGCGATTCGCGCGCACGGTGCGCAGCGCCTCGGCGAGGATGTGAGCGCTCGTGTCGCCCGCGGCTTCGACCTCGCCGTGGCGCAGTGCGGACTCGGCGCCGTCGAAGTCGCCGGAGAGCGCGTAGGCGGTCGCGAGGTTGCGCAGCGTCTGCGGGTTGCCGGGCCTGATGAGCTTCGCGCGCGTCAGCCGGTCGATGGCGGTCGCGTAGGCCTTCGCCGCGTCGTCCTTCGATCCGGCCTCGGCGAAGTTCCCCGCGTCCTGGATGTTCTTGATGCCGTCGTTGAAGTCGAGCGTCCAGTAGTGGTCGCGATTCGTGACGATGACGTCGAGCTTCTTCTTGTCGCCCTTCGCCTCCGCACGGCGCGCCGACGTCGCGAACCATTCGCCCGCGGGGCCCGCGCTGTCGACCTCGGCGTACGCCTGGGCGAGGTAGCCCTGCGCCTCGTAGTCCGCGGTGTCCTCGCTCGCGCAGGTCGAGAGCTGGTCGACCGCCTTGTTGATCTCGCGCTGGTAGTCCTCCGTGTTGCCCTTCTGCTTGTCGTTCAGCGCCTGCGCGACGTACTGGATACCGCCCGCGCAGTGCGGATTGCGGGCGTGCGCCGCGCCCGCGAGCGCGGCGAGCGACGTGACCGTGAGCACGGCCACCAGCGTGCGGAGCTTCAAGCGACCTCCTTCCGGTGCGTCACACCAGGCGGTTGCCGTTCGCCTCGAGGCCGAACGTCGCCCCGAGGAACTTGGCGGCCTTGCGCGACGCCAGCATGCGCGTCATGAAGATCTCGAAGTACTCCATGACGTGCGAAATATTCGGATCGATCGTGAGTTCCAGCGTGATGTGCTTGCGATCCTCGTCGACGTTGAGAAAGCTCTTCTCGACGGCGTAGTTGACGCGATCGTGGATGTCGAACCGGATCATGTCGGGATTGCGGACTCGGGTGCGGTGCACGTCGCTCTTGTCCGCGAGGATGACCGCCGCCGCGACGGGATTGACCGGATCGCCGTCGTTCTCGTGATGGTTGCCGATGGCCGCGATCACGGTGAGGACCTCGCGGTCCTCCATCCCGAAGTCGTTCAGCATCTGCATCGCCATCACCGCGCCGGTCTGGGCGTGGTGGTCGCGATTGACCGCGTTGCCGATGTCGTGCATCCAGCCCGCGATGGCCGCCAGCTCGCACTCGCGCTCGGGGTGGCCCATGCGCTTGAGCACGTTGAAGGCGATGCGGCTCACGAGCCCGACGTGGCGCTCGCCGTGCTCGGTGTAGCCGATCTGCTCGAGCGCGGCGTCCGCCATCCGGATGTAGTTCCGGACGCGCGGGTGGTCGTGCACCATCTCGAACGTGACGAGGCGGCTTTCGCCCCGTGGAGCCTGCGGCTCGGCGGCGGATTTGACGGGCTGCGTGCTCATTCGGCTCCGTGGAGTGCGGGAACGATGCCAGTGCGCGCGCCGCGGACGGAAGCGGCAAGAGCGGACGGAATCTAGGTCGCCATTTCGAAGCCCGTCAAGCGTCTGCGCCGTTCGGCGAGCACCGGTTCGCGCCGTGCGGCGCGCCGTCGAGGTGCGGCGCCGGCGCTGCGCGCGCGACGCGGGCGCCACGCCTTCGTCAGCACCCTCACAAGCTGTCGATCGGGTCGACGTCCGCCGCCACGCGCACGCCGCGACGCGGGGACGCCTCGGCGGCGGCGAGCGCCGCCGCGGCGACCACCCGTGCCTTCGCGGCATCGCGCCCCTTGAGCAGCAGGTGCCAGCGATGCTGCCCGCGCAGCCGCGCGAGCGCCTGCGGCGCGGGGCCGAGCACCGTCACGGCGAGCGGCTCCGCGGCCTCGCGCGTCCGTTCCGCCAGCTCGCGCGCCGCGGCCTCCACCGCGTCCTCGTCCGGGCCCCAGAGCCGCAGCGAGACGAGCCGCTCGAACGGCGGATAGCCGGCGTCGCGGCGCTCGGCGAGCTCGCGGCGCACGAAGCCCGGTGTGTCGCCGGTCGCGACCGCGGCGATCGCGGGGTGCTCGGGCGTCGCGGTCTGAACCATCACCTCGCCGGGAGTCCGCCCGCGCCCCGCACGGCCCGACACCTGCACGAGCAGCTGCCAGGCGCGCTCGGCGGCGCGGAAGTCCGGCAGGTGGAGCGCGACGTCGGCGTCGAGCACGCCGACGAGCGTGACGCGCGGGAAGTCGAGCCCCTTCGCGATCATCTGCGTGCCGAGCAGCACGTCGGCCTCGCCGCGTGCGAATCGGCCCAGCACCTGCGCGGGCGCGGCGCGATCGCGCGCGACGTCGGTGTCGAGGCGCAGCACGCGCGCCTGCGGCAGCAGCTGCGCGAGCTCGCGCTCGGCGCGCTGCGTGCCCGCGCCCGCGAGCCGCAGCAGCGGCAGCCGGCACTCGGGGCACGTCACGGCGGCGGGCTCGCGATGGTCGCAGTAGTGGCAGCGGAACTCGGACGGCGAGACGTGCAGCGTGAGCGAGATGTCGCAGCGCGGGCACTCCGCGGTCCAGCCGCAGCCGCGGCATTGGACGTGGTGGGAGTGGCCGCGGCGGTTGAGCCAGAGCAGCGCCTGCTCGCCGCGCTCGAGCCGCTCGGCGAGCGCGGCGCGCAGCGGCGGCGAGAGCAGCGCGCCGCTGCCGCCGTCGCGGCGCAGGTCGACGACGCGCACCGGTGGCAGCGCGCGACGGTCGACGCGCTCGGGCAGCGCGAGACGTGTGTACTTGCCGCGTGCGGCGTTCGCGAGCGATTCGAGCGCGGGTGTCGCCGAGCCGAGCACGACCGGCACGCCGAGGAGTTGCGCGCGGCGCACCGCGACGTCGCGGCCGTGGTAGCGGAGCTGCTCGCTCTGCTTGTACGCGGGCTCGTGCTCCTCGTCGACGACGATCAGGCGCAGCTTCGGCAGCGGCGCGAACACGGCGGAGCGCGCGCCCACCACGAC
>Ga0335083_10002734_pt1 | contig 23176 bp, 25 predicted proteins | sample Lox_Sample_42_FD_206716 | JGI IMG/M metagenome (GOLD analysis project Ga0335083, IMG submission 206716) | Soil microbial communities from Loxahatchee National Wildlife Refuge, Florida, United States - Lox_Sample_4.2 | ecosystem: Environmental > Terrestrial > Soil > Wetlands | place: USA...
ACAGATGCACGAATAGTGGGAAACAGCGCTTGGAGCGTGAAGCGTGTGTGATCTCGTCGGCTAGCCCTGCCCGAATCCACGCGCGCCCTTGGCCAGGTCGCGTCGCTCGATCACTCGATCGACGAGTCCGTACGCCACCGCTTCGGCTCCCGTGAAGTAGCGATCGCGCTCCATGTCGGCGTGCACGCGGTCGAGCTCCTGACCGGTGTGCTTCGCATAGATCTCGTCGACCCTGGCACGCAGCGCGAGCACCTCTCGGGCATGGATCTCGATGTCGCTCGACTGCCCCTGGTACCCGCCTGACGGCTGGTGGATCAGGATGCGGCTGTTGGGCAGCGAGAGGCGCTTGCCCGGCGCTCCGCCCGCCAGGAGCATCGAGCCCATCGACATCGCGATCCCGTAGCAGATCGTCTGCACGTCGGGCCTGATGAACTGCATCGTGTCGTAGATCGCCATGCCGGCGTAGATCGAGCCGCCGGGCGAGTTGATGTAGAGGTGGATGTCCTTGTCGGGATCATCGGATTCCAGGTGGACGAGCTGGGCGACGATCAGATTGGCCGTGTCCTCGTCGACCTCGCCGCCGAGAAACACGACGCGGTCGTTCAGCAGGCGGGAGTAGATATCGAACGAGCGCTCGCCGCGCGCGGTCTGCTCGATAACCATCGGAACGAGTGGCATGAGGTCTCCTATCGATCTGGTAAGGTGCAACCAGTTGGTTGCAGACAAGCTAGCAGAACACGCAACCGGTTGGTTGCGAGTTGCAGAACCCGGACTTGACGAGGAGGCACCGATGACCGAGCGGATCGAGCGCGACCTGTGGCTACCGGCCACCCGCGAAACCGTGTGGGATGCGGTCACGAGCGACGGCTGGCTGGCGGACCACGTTCGGATGGACCTTCGACCGGGCGGCGACGCGCATTTCGACTCGGGAGATCGCTCCCGGAGCGGATGGGTTGAGGACGTCTCGGCACCCGAGCGGCTGGTCTTCTGGTGGGCGGTGGACGATGAGCCCGCGAGCCGCGTCGAGCTGAAGATCGAGGAGCGCGATGACGGCAGCCGCCTGCACGTCATCGAGACGCGCCCGCTCGAGGTACTCGACCTCGTGGGCATGCCCCTGCCCCGCGCCGGCGGAGCAACCTACGGACCTGCGCTCGTGGCGGCGTGACGTGGACGACGCCGCCCGGCGCCACGATGCTGACGACCGTGCCGGGGCGGTCTTCGGCGCGCTGTCCGATCCCACCCGGCGCGCACTGCTCGCGACGATCGCGGGACATCCGGCAGCGACGGCCACTCAGCTCGCCGCCGAGCTGCCGATCTCCCGCCAGGCGGTGCTCAAGCACTTGAACGCGTTGACCGACGCCGGTCTCCTCGACCGCACTCGCGCCGGACGTGAGGTTCGCTATCAGTTCACCCCTGCGCCGCTGTCTGAGGCGGTCAGCTGGATGACCGAAGTGGGCGCCGAGTGGGACGAGCGGCTAGCGGTGCTGAGGAGCCAACTCGGGCCGGCATCCGCAGCTTCCGAGCAATCCCGCTAGCGCGGCGGGATTCCCAGGTACGGCACGGCCCAGCCGACGATCTGCTGGAACGCCGGCGCGGCCACCGAGCCGCCGTAGATCGAGCCGTGCGGCTGGTTGACCACGACCGCGACCACGAGGCGCGGATGGTCGGTCGGAACCATTCCGATGAACGACGCCACATAGGCACTGTCGGAATAGTGGCCGCCCACCGCGATGTTCGCGGTGCCGGTCTTTCCCGCCATGTCGTAGCCAGGAATCGCCGCGCCGGACGCGGTTCCGCCGTCGGCGAGCACGCCGCGGAGCATGTCGCGAAGCTCCGACGCCGTGGTGGCCGAGATGATCTGACGGCCCGGCGGCAGTGCCGTCGGCTTACCGCCGATCGACTGGACGACGTGCGGCGCGCGCATGATGCCGCCGTTCGCGATCGCCGAATAGGCCGCCACCATCTGCATCGGCGTGACCGACTCGCCCTGTCCGAACGGGAGGTTGGCCATCGAAGACCCCGAGTACTGCCACCAGTGCAGGACGATCCCGCTCTGCTCCCCGGGAAGGTCGACGCCGGTGGGCTGGCCGAACCCGAACCGGTGCACCCAGTAGTCAAACTGCTTGGACCCGAGCTTCTGACCGATCAGATCGGCTCCGATGTTGCTCGAGTACTTGAGGATCTGACCCACGGTCAGCGTCTCGTATCCGTGGGACTCGGCGTCGTGGATCTGCCGATCGGCGAACTGGAGCACCGGCGGGATATCGAACGGCGTATTTGGCGTGACCACCCCGTTCTGAAGCGCTCCGGCCACCGTGATCGCCTTGAACGTCGAACCCGGCTCGTAGTTCAACCCGATCGCCTCATCCAAAGGATCGTTCGGGCTACCGTTCCCCGGCCAGTTGGCCAGCGCCAGGATCGCGCCCGTGGCGGGGTTGACCGCGATCGCGGTCGCCCCCTGGGGGGAGTATTCGGCGCCGACCTCGGCAAGGACCCTCTCGACCTCCTGCTGAAGCCCGGAGTCGAGCGTCAACGCGACGGTCTTGCCCGGCACTGTCGGTCGCAAGTCGTCGATCGAGATCGGCTGGCCGATCGCGTCGTTGACGATGCGGCGCAGCCCGTTTTTTCCCTCGAGCGCGTTGTCGTACTGGTACTCGATGCCGCTCGAGCCGTCGCCGTCCAGGTGGACCGAACCGACCACCTGGGCTGCCTCATTCCCGCGCGGATATACGCGGCGGGTCTCGGGAATCAGCGAGATGCCGGGAATTCGGAGATCCGAGACGGCGTTTGCCTGAGCCGCCGGCACCAGATGAGCGAGGTACACGAAGCCCGTGTGCCGCCTGGTCAGCAGGCTCAGGACCGTCAGCTGCGGGACACCCAGCAGCGACGAGAGCTGAGCCGACGCCGACACCGTGTTCTTGACCAGATACGGATCGGCGACGATGTCGTCGGCGGATTCGCTGATCGCCAGTTCGGCGCCTTCGCGGTCGGTGATCGCGCCGCGCGGAGCCGGCACGACCACGTTGCTGACCTGCTGCGTCGCGGCCGCCCGTTCCAGCGATCCCGCCCGGACCGAGCCGAGATACGTCGCGCGGGCGAGCGCGATCCCGAGAAGCGCGACGAAGACTATGAAGAGGATCCCGATGCGGCGGTCGAGGACGGCCACTCGGGCTATCCCCCGGAGCTCTGCTGCGCCGGTGTCGCGGGCTGGATCGCGGCGGCGCCGGTCGTCGGGCTCTGCGAGCCGGTCTGCGAGTCGGTCGTCGACTGAGTGCCGGTGGCCGCGTCCCCGCCGCTCGTCGCGCCGCCACCGGTGGTGGTGCCCGGGGCGTCCGTCGTTGGCGTCGAGGTCGTCGCCGGAGGTGGTTGCTCAGCCGGCGGGGCTTGGGACGTGGTCGTGTTGGTCGGGGCGCTGCTCGTCGTGCCGGTGCCGCTCGTCGTCGCCCCGGACGCGGTCGAGCCGGTTGGCGTGACCGCCGACGTGGCGGACTGAGTGCTCGTCGGCGTGGCGCTTCCGGGCGTGCCGGCCTGCGCCAGAACTCCAGAGCTCGTCGGGAGCATTGAGGTGCCGGGACCGGTCACGAGCGCGCCGTTAGAGGGCGCCAGCGCCATGAACGCCGTGGCGTCCGGAGCGTGGATGTTCGCGAGCGCGCCATCGCCGCGACCGGCGGTGAGATACCCGACCGCTCCCGGCGGCGGCAGGACCATCCCCATGTTCGTCGCCAGGTGCTCGATGCGCTGATCGTCCGACAGCGCGGCGACGCTGTCGCGCAGCAGTTCGTTCTGGCTGGTCAACGTCGTGGTCTGCTCGAGCGAGCGACCCATGCTCGCCCCCAGCTTCAGGGTCTCGACCTGCGCCGCGACAATTCCTGCGAGCAGCACGCCGAGCAGCGGGATCCAGGCCCGTCCACGGACGACGCGGTCGAGCAGCGAGTGGTCGGGGAGCGACACGACGAACGCTCCGATCCCACGCAGGACCCCGGTCGACGATCTCTCCGTCCGCCTGTCGGTGGCCGGCGTCGGGGCGGGGGCCGGCTTGGGCTTCGGCAAGCGCCTCGGGATCGGGTCGCGGTCGACAAACGGGCGGCGAAGCGGAAGCGCCACGGCGGCGGCGACCGCGGCCGATCCGTTCGCGAAGATCGCAAACGGGGCGCGCGACGGCCGGTCGGAGCGGGCCGACCGGCCCGGGCGCGCAGCACTCTGCGACCGGCTCGGGCGGGCGGCGCTCTGAGCCCGGTTCGCATAGTCCTTCCCCTTCGACGGACCGGAAACCCGCCGTGGCGGGCGCGACGGCCGCGACGCGCGGCGCTCCCCAGGCGCGTCGCGGACTGAGCGGGGCGCCTGCGGACGATCCGCCGTCTGGGCGCCCGTCTGCCGGGTGGCGGCGCTGCGGGCAGCCTGGGTCAGCGCGCCGGGCTTCACCCGCCGTCGCCCTCCAACTTGCGAGCGGCACGCAGATGTGCTGACTTCGAGCGAGGATTGGCCTCGACCTCGCCGTGCGTCGGCGCGACGGCGCGCCGGGTCAGCAGCTCCGCCTCCGGGTGGTGGCCGCACACGCACACCGGCAGCTCCGGAGGGCATATGCAGCCGCGGGCAAGGTCCGCGAGGAAGCGCTTGACGCGCCGATCCTCGAGCGAGTGGAACGAGATCGCGGCGAACCGGCCGCCGGTCCTGAGCACCTTCCAGACCGCCGGCAGCGCCGCGTCGAGCTGGAACAGCTCGTCGTTGACCGCGATTCGCAGCGCCTGGAAAGTTCGCCGGGCCGGATGCCCGCCGGCGAACTGCGCCGGCACCGGCACCGCCGCCTTGATCACGTCGACGAGCTGTTGCGTACAGACGAGCTCGTCGCGGTCGCGGGCGCGCACGATCCCGCGCGCGATCCGGTTGGCGTAGCGCTCCTCGCCGTACTCGCGAAGGAGGCGCGCGAGGCGTCGCTCCTCCCACTCGTTGACGATCGTCCGCGCGGTCAGGTCCTGGTCAGGCCCCATGCGCATATCGAGCGGGGCGTCGTATGCATACGAGAAGCCGCGTTCCCAGGTGTCGACCTGCATCGAGGACATGCCCAGGTCGAAATACGCGAGGTCGGCCCGGATGTCCTCCTCGTCGAGCTGTCCGAGCGCCGTGACGAAGTCCGCCCTGATGAACCGTGTGCGGCACGGCACCTCGGCCGCCATCTCGCTGAACCGCTCCTCTGCGACCGGATCCCGATCGATCCCGATCAGGGTCCCCTCCGGACCGAGGCGATCCGCGATCAGCCGTGCGTGTCCGCCTCCGCCGAAGGTGCAGTCCACGGCCGTCTCCCCGGGATGCGGATCGAGCAGATCGATCAGCTCCCCGGCGAGGACCGGGATGTGCGTCTGGGTCATGTCAAGAAGTGTGGCCAAGCTTCGCTGCGATGTCGGGAACACGGATCAGGACGTCTTCGCTGTAGCCGGTGTACTTGGACCGGTCGAACACCTCGAGGCACTCGCCCGAGCCGGTGACCACGACGTCCTTGTCGAGGCCCGCGTACTCCATGAGCATCGGCGGGATCATCACGCGGTTCGCTGAGTCGAGTTCGGTGTCATGTGAGTAGTTGAAGAAGAAGCGCTTGAGGTCGCGCGCCTCGGGCGAGATCGGGCTCAGCCCCTGGAGCGCGGCGGCCGTGTAGGCCTCGTACGAGTCCGGGGTCCAGATCGCGATAGACCTCGGCGCGGCGGCGGTGGTCTCCGGCGACGCCGCCAGCACCACGCCGGCCGCGAGCGTCGCGCGGAACTTCGCCGGCACCGTCAACCGGTGCTTCGCGTCGAGCGCGTGTTCGAAGGTCCCGCGGAAGATCAAGGGTTCTCATGCGGACGGACGAAATCTGAACCCGGGTGGCTGGGTGGGAGGAGCCCTGCCACCCGGGTTCCGCAATGCATGACCATGCGCCTGCCCCACTCTACCCCACTGCCCCCCACAATGCAACCCAGATCGCACTTCCTCCCCCACTCGGCCTGCTTCCGGGCCCACTCATGCGCAAACGCCCGTAGATACGGCGAATGACGGCGAGGTTCGACGCCCGCGGTAGCGCAATCTGAGTTGCAGTCCGCGAGTTTGGGTGGCGCCTTGCAATTTCGGCGCGATTCCGTCCGGGGCGTGTGTCAGGGTCAGCCGGGGATTCGTGGCGCGGAGCAGCGTCGCGTCACCTTCCGTCAGCCCGTCGGCAACGTGCGCAACACGACGATGGACGCCGGCGAGCATGACCGTGCCGACCTGCGCACGATAATCGCGCGTAACGCGGCACGGTCTGGCTGAAGCGCGGCGATTGTCGGGCTGTGCAGGGTCCCCGGCCTCCGTGGCCCGGAACGCCGGCCTCCGTGGCCCGGAACCGCCGGGTCCTACGCCGGCGACTCCGGCTTGGTCGACGGCCGGCCGGACCCGCCTGACCACTTCACGGTCGGCAGTTCGAGCACCAGCCGGGCACCGTGCACCGACGGCGCCGCCGCGACACGTCCGCCGTGGTCCGCGGCGATCGCCACCGCGATCGCGAGTCCACGGCCCCGCCGCCCGCGCCCGCTCCGCGCGCCGCGCACGATCTCGGGTAAGGGCGCCGGCAACCCGGGACCGCCGTCGGTCACCTCGATGCGCGCCCGCAGCCGGTCCCCATGTCCGTGAACCTCGACGACGCCTCCACCGTGCTCGATCGCGTTTGAGATCAGATTGCCCGTGACCTGTGCCAGGCGCAGCCGATCGCCCCAGACGGTCGCCCGGCGCCCCGACCACGCGACGCGCAGCTGGACTCCGCGCGCTGCCGCCGCCGCGCGCCACGCCTCGGCCGAGTCGTTCACGAGCTGCTCGAGGTCGATTTCGTCGGCCGGGCGTGACCAGGTACGGCGCGTCCCCACGGCCTCGAGGTCGTCGAGCACGAGCGCGGCGCGGCCGAGTTCAAGATCGATCGCGCGCAAGCGCGCGGGCGTGAGCGCGCCGTTGCCGGCGCCCGAGTCGAGTCCGAGCCGGACGGCGGTGAGCGGTCCGCGCAGCTCGTGGCACGCGCGGGCGACGCTCTCCATCCGCGCGGCGAAGGCCCGCCGCGCTCCGGCCGCCGCGATTCCCGCCGCGCTCGCCGCCAGCCAGCCACCCGCCTCGACCGCGATCACGTGTCGATGCCCCCGTCGACGAGGCGGTAGCCGACGCCCCACACGTTCACCACGAACCGATCGCCATCGCGGTTCAGCTTCTGGCGCAGGCGAAAGGCGTGCGAATCCAGGGTGCGCGTGTGGCCGAGAGACCGGAATCCCCAGACGCCCCGCAACAACTCCTCGCGGGTGAAGACCCTCGTCGGTTCCGCCGCGAGCGCCCGCACCAGCGCGTACTCCTTCTTGGACAGCGGCACCGGTTGCCCGCGTAACCACACCTGACGGCTCAATGGGTCGAGCTCCAGCGATCCGATCCGCATCCGGCCGGTCCCCGGCCGGCGCCGGGTACGCCGCAACAACGCCCGGACCCGCGCGCTCAGTTCGTAATACGAAAAAGGCTTCACCATGTAGTCGTCGCAACCTCGACTGAAGCCGCGGAGCCGGTCGACCTCGCTCACCCGTCCCGACAGGACGAGCAGCGGCAGGTCGGGATCCAGTCGGCCGGCGATTCGATCGGCGTCGCGGACGCGCTCGAGCAGATCGAGGCCGTCGCCGTCGGGCAGGCCGAGGTCGATGATCGCGAGGTCCGGGAACGCAGTCTCGAGGAGGTGCCGGGCGTCGGAGACGCTGTCGGCCTCGAGAACCTCGAAGCCGTCGGCCGACAGGTTGTCGGCGAGGAACGTGCGCGTCGTGCGGTGGTCTTCGACGACGAGGATCGTGGCGACGTGGTGGTTCATGCCCCCAAGAGTCTCGAACTGCCGTGAGTTCACCCCCGGGACGAAGAAATCTCGGGCCCGGCGCGGCGCCCGGTCGGGTGCGGCGGCGCCGCGGTTACGGCTACGCGCGCGAGGCCCGCGCGGCCGGCGCCGGCGCGGTGTCCGGCACGGTGAACCAGACGGTCTTGCCCTCGCCGGCGCGCTGGTCGACGCCCCACTCGCTCGAGAGCATGTCGATGATCTTCAGCCCGCGGCCACTCGGATCGGTCGGCTTGGGCGAGCGCATCTGCGGCCTGCCGCCTGCCCCGTCGGTGGCCTCGATCCGGATGTCTCCCCCGGCGCGGGTGATCGTCAGATCGAATCCGCTGTCGGTGTGCCGGATGCAATTGGTCGCGAGCTCGGACACCATCAACTCGACGGCTTCCAACGTGTCCGCGGAGACGCTTCGCAGCGTGTTCGTGGCAAAACGGCGCGCGGCAGGTACGGATTCGGGTTCGTGGGGAAAAGTCCGGCTGTAAATCACGGCGTCACGTTCAGGGTTTCGGCTAGGCCCATGGACTCGATGACCCTTCGCAAGATTGCAGAGACGTCTCGCAACTCGATCTCGTGCACAGCCGTCGCCCAGCGCACCCACAACGCGATCGCAGAGCTGTCGGCAAACCGTAATCCGCTCAATTCGACTGTCAATCTACGGGGGTGTCGCTCGAGCGCGGAACTGACGGCCGCCTCGAGCGCGTCGACGTTGGTGATGTCGAGCTCACCGTTGATCGTCACCGTCAAGCCTTGATCGCCGTCGTGCTCGAGATCGAAGCTCATCGCGGCCGTGCTGTTTGCGTCTAGTCCAGCCATCTGAGCCCAGCGATCGCGGTGTCGTCGTCCCCGTCGTGGCGCAGCTCCTCGAGCAGCCTGCTCAACAGGTCGTCGAGGTCGCAGTGATTGGCCGTGGCGGCGTGTTGCAGGCGCTCCAGACCGGTGTCGATGCTCTCGCCTCGTCGCTCTACCAGCCCGTCGGTGTACGCAAGTAGCGTCGCGGCGCGCGGCGTCGATACGGCGGTGGAGGTGTACGTGGCGGCGGTGTCGACGCCGATCGGCACCCCCACCGCGCCCTTGATGAACGTCCCCTTGCCGTCGCTGATCAGCAGCGGCGGCAGGTGACCGGCGCTTGTCACGGTCAGCTCGTGGGCTTCGACGTCGACGAGCGCGCACAGGATCGTGGCGAGCTGCCCGGTCGCGCCGACGTTGACCAGCTTCGAGAGCTTGGTCAGGATCGCCTCCGGAGGGTCGTTCTGCGCGGCGTACGCGTGAATCGCGTAGCGGAGCGACGCCATCGTCGCCGCCGCCCGCACACCGCGTCCCGACACGTCGCCGACGACCAGGAGCAGCCGGTGATCGTCGAGCGCGATCAGGTCGTACCAGTCGCCGCCGATGTCTACCCCCTCCACTCCTGCCTCGTAGCGAGCGCCGGTCTCGACACCGTGGATCTTCGGCAGCTTCTCGGGCAGCAGAGCATGTTGGAGCGTCTGCGCGATCGTCCGCTGCTCGGAGTAGAGCTTGCGGTTCTCGTCGGCGATCCGTTCGAGCGATTCGGCGAGATCTTCGGCGTGCCTGCGGCGCTGAACCAGCCGCAGCGTGAGCAGCGCAGCGCCGGCGCTGATCAGCGCGCCGACGATCGCTATCAGCCACGGCAGGCGTTGAGGGAACGAGCCGACCAGCGGATGACGGGCGTTGACCACGAACGTGAAGCTGTTGTCACCGAATGGGATCGAGATCGACGCGGTCTGACCTTTGAGCGGCAGGTCCTTCAAATCCGTTACCAGCAGGTTCTCGGGGCGTTGCAACCTGCCCAAGTACAGCGCGTAGTTGAGATCGCTCAGCAACGAGTTGCTCTGGAACTTCGACCGGCGGTTGGCCGGGAGCGGGCGGCTCTCGGCGTACACGACGTAGTGCCCGGTCAGGCCCGGCGAGGTGTACGCATACCCGAGACGAGGCTGCGGTTGCGACAGCAGTCCCATGACGCCGAGGTGCGAACGGCTCGCCGCCGTACTGGCGAAGAACGCCTCCGCACGCGGGGCGGATGCGCTCAGCTCGGACGGCTTGCCTACGACCGCCAGCGGCACCGCCCGACCGGCGCCGAGCCGCCAGAGGGCCACCGACCCGAACGGGGGGGTCTTGCCCTCCGTATATGGCGCAACGAAGCGCGTGAACTTCGTCACGTCGCCGTTCGTCGCGTCCGCAAGGGCGGCGGCCGACGACAGCGGCGTCTGGATAGCCGCGAACGCCCCCGTGAAGAGTGTGCCCGCGTCGCGCACCTTCAGCGTGAGCAATCGCTTCTCGTTACTCGAGTACGTCGAGGCCGAGATCCAGACGAGCACGCCGGTCACGACCAGTCCGACCACCAGCACCCCGACGGGCAGCCAGAACGGCCACCGCCCGCCGTGGGCGGCGGCGCCCGCGTGTGTGGCTTCGTCCTCGCCCTCTGTCCCCCGCGCCCGCTCAGCTCTGGCGCCGGACACCGGGCCACTGTCGGTCATCGCGACACCGGCATCATCGCCTGGAAGGGTATCGCCCGGGCGTCGCTCGCGAAGCACTGATTTCCCGTGTGACAGAGGCATTGCAGCGGTTTCGCCAACGTCCCTGCAAGCACTCGGGGCACATCCTGCAACGACGCATTCACGCGCTGCAGGCACGGAGGAATCCAACATATGATGCCGACGGCCCATGTACCAGCGCGGGAACTACAGCTCCGGCGAGGACTTCGTACTCGAGTACGGCGAGCTCCGGTTCACGTTCAACGAGCGTGATTTCCGTGAGCGTTGCGAGCAGGCAGCCCGCAAGCTCGGGTTCATCGGCGGGTCGGTCGACGAGGACGAGGGCGAGGACCTGATCAACCTGGTCGTCAACGGCGAGGTGACCGAGCCCGCGTCTGCGCTCGGCGAGCATGTCAACGATTGCTGGCCGGACCTCGTGGGTCCCTCGGATCGCTCCCTGGTCCACTGGCTACGCCGCCTGATCTTCCGCGGCGCGTGGCTCGACCAGCGCGTCAAGGAGGGCGAGCTCGACATCCGGTTCGACGCCGACGCGCACGCGTTCATCTACATACAGCCCGACCGGGGCGGCGAGCCGATCCAGCTCGCGCCAGAGCCGAGCTGGAACCGCGTCGCTTACGTGCGACGCTGAGAACCTACCGAGCACGGCGCCCGAGCCGCCTCGCGCGGACGCGCGACCCCTATCCCCCGCTCCCGATCACCGATGCGATGTTCTGGACGCGCGGCGCCGGGTTGTCGAGCAGCAGCCGCGGAACGGTCACGAGCCGGTAGTGGCGAAGCCGCAGCGCCGCGATGATCTTCGGGAGCGCCGCAACCGTCTCCGAGCGATCGCCGCCGGCGTCGTGAAGGAGGATGATCGCACCCGGCCTCGCGCCGCGGACGGCTCGTTCCACGATCGTATGCACCCCGGGCCGGAGGTAGTCGTTGGTGTCGACGGTCCACAGCACCATCAACATGCGGTAGCGCTGTAGGAGCGCGAGCGTCGCCGAGTTCCACAGCCCGTAAGGGGGCCGGAACAGCCGCGGGAAGCTCGCCCCGTAGCGCTCGATCGCGCTTGCCTCCTCGAGCAGCTGCGCTCGCTGCTTGGCGGGCGACAGCATCGACATGGCCGGGTGGATCTCGGTGTGGTCGCCGATCACGTCGCCGGCGGCGGCGATCTCGGTGGTCGAAGCGTTGAAGTACCGCTCTTCGATCCCGACTTCGAAGAATGTGGCGGGCACGTGCTCCCGCTGCAAGATCGCCAGGATCCGCGGCGTGTAGGGCCCAGGGCCGTCGTCGAACGTCAGCGCGATCTCACGGTGTTTTGCCCCTGCGATCCGAACATACGGCGTGTACCCCAGCGTCCGATTGATCGCGGCGTTCTCGGCCCTCGCCTCGCGGGCGGTCAGCGTCTCCGCGCCGTCGACGGCGAGCTCGCGCGCCACCGCGAAGAACCCGCCCCCGGGCTCCAACGCCGTCCGCGGCACAGCCGCCCCTCCACGGGCGAACAGCACGATCACGACGAGCGCCACGAGCAACGCGAGCCCGGTCAGCGCCAGGACCGCCACGGCGCGGCGGCGACGGTGATGAGGCGCCGAGCTCCACCGGCGCCCCGGTCGAGCGGGCTCGAGGTCGCCGGATAAGCCCGGCGGGTTGTGTAGTCCGGCACCGCGTTCCATGAATCTTGCCCCGCAGTCATGATGGCGCGTCGCGGCTTCGCGTGCACGGAGTGCAGGATCTCGTCCACGCGACGGACGCGGGCAGACGAGCGTCGGACGAGCGGCGGAGGAGGCGAGGACGTGGCCGGAACGCTCCGCGCACCGGCCTTCCGCTCCTCCTATTACGCTCCCGGACGATGCCTGCTCCGGTCTGGATCGTCATCCCCACCTACAACGAGGTGGAGAACATCGAGGGGATCGTGGATGCCGCTGCGGCTGAGCTCGAACGCGTGGCCCCGGACGGCTACCGAATCCTGATCGTCGACGACAACTCTCCCGACGGAACCGGGAAGGTCGCCGATCGGCTCGCCGAAGGCAATCCGAAGGTCGAGGTCCTTCATCGCGCGACCAAGACCGGGCTCGGACACGCCTACCTGGCGGGGTTCTCGCAGGCATTGCGTGGCGAGGCGGAGATCGTGATCGAGATGGACGCCGACTTCTCCCACGATCCGCGCTATCTCGGACCGTTGCTCGACGCCGCCAAAGGGGCGGATCTGGTGCTCGGATCGCGATATGTCGACGGTGGCGGCGTCGAGGATTGGGGGCTGCTGCGCCGCCTCATCAGCCGAGGCGGCTGCTTTTACGCCAGGACGATCCTCGGCGTCCCGATCCACGACCTGACCGGCGGCTTCAAGTGCATCCACCGCCGCGTTCTCGAGGGGATCTCGCTCGAGACGATCCGGGCCGAGGGGTACGTTTTCCAGATCGAGGTCACGTACCGAGCATTGCTAGCGGGCTTCCGCGTCACCGAAATCCCTATCGTTTTCAGAGACCGCAGCGTCGGCTCCAGCAAGATGTCGACACGGATTGCGGCCGAGGCCATGTGGGCCGTGCCCTTCTTGCGCCGACGCCGCGGCCGCGGAGGATGAGGAAAGCTTTATCCGCAGAAGCGATCGTCGCGCCTTGTGATGGGTAGCGGTAGCGCTGGAAACGTGAAGATTGTGAGCGCATCTTCCCTAACGAAATGTCAACATTGACCACACGTCTGGCGATCGTCCGTCAGGCAACCTACATGCGATGAGCGTGAACAGCCCGCCGCTTGGCGTCACGCAGAGCGGCAGATTTGAGCTGCGAGCGCCGACACTCGAGACCCGGACCCGGGCTCGGCTTTCGCGAGTCGGCCTGGTCGGGCTCGCGGGAATGCTGGCGACGGGGTTGCTGATCTCGATCTCGGCCGCCAGCACCGACAAGCTCCTGCCGCAGACCGTGCAGTTGGGAATCCGCGGAAGCGGCCTCGCGGGGTCCTTCGGCGTAACCGGCATCGACCTCGGGAGCGCCGGCCTGACCATCACGCTCGGACTGATGTTCGTCTGCTACGTGGTGACTGTCGGTGCCGCACGCCGACTGTCTCCGGTGCTCGTGCTCGGGTGCATTGCAGCGCTGTACGCGGTGATTCTGCTCGCCCCACCGCTCGCCTCCACCGACATCTTCAGCTACCAGTTCTACGGCCGGATCGGGCAGCTATACGGCTTCAATCCGTACCTTTCGGGTCCCCACGCACTAGCCGGCGATCCGCTCTACCAATACATCGGGTCCAAGTGGTGGAACACCCCAACGGTCTACGGACCGGTATTCACGGGACTCAGCTACCTGCTGACCCCGCTGGCGGTCGCGGCGAGCGTGTTCGCATATAAGGCGATCGCGGCCGTGTCGAGCCTGGCGATCGTCGCGCTGGTCTGGAACGGCGCGCGCCTGAGGGGCATCGATCAGGTCAGGGCGGTGGCCCTGGTCGGACTCAACCCGCTGATCATCGTCTACGGCATCGGTGGCGGCCACAACGACCTTCTGATGCTCGCGCCGATGGTCGGCGGCATCGTCCTGCTGCTCGAGCGCCGCGGCCGCCTGGGCGCCGCTTCGATCGTCCTCGGCGCGGCGGTCAAGGTCACCGCCGGGCTGATGCTGCCGTTCGCGCTCGCCGATGCGCGTGGGCAGATGGCCCGCGCCCGCCGCCGGGACATCCTGATCGGGGCTGGGGTGACAGCCGCGCTGCTGGCGGTGTTCGCGTTCGTGCTGTTCGGGACCGGTCCGTTGCACCTGCCGGCGACGATCGAGAGGGTCCAGAGCAAGGGCAACTGGCAGAGCATTCCCGGGTTCATCGGCGCTCGCCTTGGCTTTGGATCGGTCGGTCACCCGGCGGCCCTGGTGCTCGCCGCAGTGTTCGCGGCGGTGTCGTGTTGGCTCGTGTGGCGCGTGTGGCGCGGCGATCTCGACTGGATCGCCGCGGCCGGATGGGCGGCCGTCGCCCTGCTGGTCACCGCCGCCTCTCTCCTACCTTGGTACATCGCGTGGCTGATGCCGCTGGCCGCGCTCGGTCGGGACCGTCGCCTCTGGCAGGTCTCGATTGTGCTAACCCTGGTGATCGGCTGTTTCCAGCTGCTCGCCTACATCCCCCACGCCAGCTCGCTGCCGGGGCTGTGAATCGACCATGACCTCCGTTGAGCAACCAGGACTGACCGAGCCGACGACCGGCACGGACGACGGGAGGTCGCTGAAGCTCCTTAGCGTGGTCGCTCCGGTGTACAACGAGGAAGCCACGATCGAGGAGTTCTACTCGCGGGTGTGTGCGGCTCTCGCCGGAATCCGATTCGAGATCGTGCTCGTCGACGATGGCTCCACCGACGGCTCGGACGCCGAACTCCGCAAGCTCGCCTCGAACGATCCGCGCGTGCACCTCGTCCAGCTGTCGCGGAACTTCGGCCATCAGACCGCGCTGACCGCGGGTCTGGACCATGCTCGCGGCGACGCGGTGGTGATGCTCGACGCCGACCTCCAAGATCCGCCTGAGCTGATCCCGCTCATGCTCGAGCACTGGCTGGCCGGCTGCGATGTCATCTACGCCGTCCGCGAGCAGCGGGATGGCGAGTCCCGGTTCAAGCTTGCGACGGCACGCTGGTTCTATTCGCTGTTCGACAAGCTGGCGCAGGTCGAGCTTCAGCACAACTCGGGCGACTTCAGGCTGCTGGATCGGCGGGCGCTCGATGCGCTGCTCTCAATGCGCGAGCGCAACCGATTCCTGCGCGGCATGACCGTCTGGGTCGGCTACCGCCAGGCCGCAGTTCCATACGTTCGCGACCGACGCTATGCGGGCAAGACGAAGTACACGATCCCGAAGATGCTGAGGTTCTCGCTCGACGCGATCTCTTCGTTCTCGCACCGCCCGCTGCAACTCGCAACGCTGTTCGGGTTCGTGATCTCGACGCTCGCGTTCATCGCGATCCCGGTCGTGATCGTCCTGCGCATCCTCGGCTCGTACCTGCCGGGGTTCAGCTCGCTGACGATCGCGGTGCTGCTGCTCGGCGGCATCCAGCTGATTGCCATCGGGATCATCGGCGAGTATGTCGGCCGGATCTACGACGAGGTCAAGGGACGGCCGCTCTACCTCGTGCGCTCGCGCGTGAACATCCCCGATGAGGATGCGGCCGTGTCGCCGGTTTCCACGGAGCCTCGCCGAACCACGTTTTAGCGGCGCCGGCTGTTAGCCGCCGGCGGGATTCGGTCCGACCGACCGGTTCACCTGCCCGCCGATGTCAGCGCCGTTGTCGCTGCCGTTGCCGCCGGCCTCGCCCTCGCGGGCGCCGCGCTCGAGCGCCGAGATCCTGCCCGCCAGGCTCTTGATCGCATCGGCGATCGGGTCGGGCAGGTGGACCCAGTCCGCATCCGGGCCTTCCGGGCGCCGGCCCTCGACCCGCACGGGATGACCAGGGTTGCCGACAACCGTGGAGTTCGGCGGGACGTCGTGAATCACGACGCTGTTCGCGCCGATCTTCGAGCCGTGCCCGACGGTGATCGGGCCGAGCAACTTCGCGCCGGACCCGATCGTGACGTTGTCCTGCACGGTCGGATGACGCTTTCCCGTCGCGAATCCCGTCCCGCCGAGGGTCACGCCCTGATACAGCGTGACGTCATCGCCGAGCTCGGCGGTCTCCCCGATCACCACACCCATGCCGTGGTCGATGAAGAAGCCGTGGCCGATCTTCGCGGCGGGATGGATCTCGATTCCGGTGATCGCCCGGGACACGTAGGCGACGATCCGGGGGAGCATCGGAACGCCGGCGCAGTGGAGCGCGTGCGCGACCCGGTGGGCCAGGAGCGCATGGACGCCCGGCCAGGCCGCGAGGATCTCGAGCGGACCGACCTCGCGGGCGGCGGGATCGCGGCTCCGAGCGGCCGCGATATCGAGCCGCACCTCGCCGACGATGCGGTCGAACCGCCCGAAACCGAACATGGGGAAAGCCTAGCTAAGCCAGTGGGGCTCCTGGACGTTACGGAGCAAAGAACGGGGTCGAGACGTAGCGCTCGCCGGAGTCGGGCAGGATCGTCACGATTCGCGCTCCGCGTGACTCCGGCCTGCGAGCCACCTCGAGTGCCGCCCATACCGCGGCCCCGCCCGAGATTCCGGCCAGCACGCCTTCGCGGCGGGCCAGTTCCCGGGCGGTCTCGATCGCGTCCTCGTCGTCGACCGGGATCACCTCGTCGAGCACCTCGCGGTTTAGGACGCGCGGGATGAACCCCGCGCCGATGCCCTGGATCCTGTGCGGTCCCGGGCGCCCGCCGGACAGCACCGCCGACGCGCTCGGCTCGACTCCGATGACGCGGCAGCGGGCGTTGCGCCCCTTGAGCAGCTCGCCGGCGCCGGTGATCGTCCCACCGGTCCCGACCCCGGCGACGAACACGTCGACGGCGCCTTCGAGCGCATCCCAGATCTCAGGGCCGGTCGTGCGGCGGTGAATCTCCGGGTTGGCGGGGTTGGAGAACTGGTCGGGGAGGAACACATCGTTGCTGGTCGCCATCGCGCGGGCGGCGTCGACTGCTTCGTTCATGCCGCCGAGCGACTCGGTGATCTCGACGTGCGCGCCGTACAGCCGGAGCAAGCCCTCGCGCTCGCGGCTCATCCCCTGCGGCATCGTCAGCACGAGCTCGTAGCCCTTCGCCGCGCACACGAACGCGAGCGCGATTCCAGTGTTCCCGCTCGTCGCTTCGACGATCGTGGTCCTGCCGGGCTCGATGATTCCGTCGCGCTCGGCCGCCTCGATCATCGACACGCCGATCCTGTCCTTGACGCTTCCGCCCGGGTTGAACTGCTCGAGCTTCGCGAACAGCTGCGCCTGCGAACCCGGCAGCATCCGAGTCAGCTCGACCATCGGGGTCCCGCCGACGGTCGCCGCGATGTTGTTCGGGATTCCAGCCACGTGGCCGGAAACCCTACGAGAAGCCGCGCTCAGCCAGCGTCCTGACGCAGTTCGCGATCACCGTCGGCGAGGAGCGCCGAATGCAGCGAGCGTGCGCGATGCAGGTCGACGATCCGCTTGAGGTTCTCCTCGCGCCGATCCGCCTGGCGCTTGGCTCGCTCGCGGAGATCCCGGTAGCTCGGCTGTCGCTCACCCGGTCCATCAGCCATGCCTTTCCCCCTTTCAGTCCATTTTTCGGTACTTCGCCAGTCGCCACGATTAACGGATCACGCGGGCCGAGTCTCACGCGTGACGAAGGTGCCGGATCCCCGGTCAGATGTGGTACATCGCCGCGCCGGCGGCGCGGGACTCCGCCTCGGCGACGTCCGCGACAGTGGACTGCGCAAGCACCGTGCGGGCGGCCTCGGCCGCGTCGGCAAAGACACCGGTGGCGCCGCTCCCGACCGGCCCGTCGAGCAGCTCGACGAGCTCGAGCACGCTGATCTCCCGCGCCGGCCGCGCAAATGAATAACCGCCCTTGACGCCACGCTGGGAGCGAAGCACGCCGGACCGGCGGAGCGTCGCGAACAGCTGCTCGAGGAACTGGACGGGGATCTGGCGGCGCCGGGCAAGCTCAGCGATCGGCACCGGCCCGCGGTCGCCCTGATGATGCAGCTCCACAAGCGCGCTCAGCGCGTACGGCGACTTCGTCGTGATCGAGATCATCGGCTACGCCGATCATCTCAGGAACCGAGTCGCCGCGGGACCTTAGGAAACGTCCGAACGCTGACGCCCCGCGAATCGCGGAGCGAGGCGACGGATTTAGATCCAGCCGCGCTCGGTGGCGATCAGCACGGCCTGCGCCCGATCCATCGCGCCGAGCTTGCCGTACACGTTGTGCAGGTGCGTGCGGACGGTGCTGGTCGACAGCCCGAGCTCCGAGGCGATCTGCTTGTAGACCATCCCGCGAGCGAGACGGCGCAGGACCTCGACCTCGCGACCCGACATCGGGCACGGATCAATCTGGCGCCGGCGACCGCCGGAGCTGGGCAGCGGCAGGTCGTACATGACCGTGCGCAGCTCGGTCGGAGCGATCCCGACGAGGCGCGAGACGTTCAGCAACTCGGACGGCGACACGGAGCCGCCAAGCGTGTAGTGCGCGAGCATGTCGGCCAGGCGAACGACGGCGGCCTCGCCGTCCACGTCCTCGGCGTGGTGGCGCTCGATCACGCTGGCGACCGACTTGGGCAGCCCCCACCGGCGGGCCAGCACGCCGCCGACCAGAGCGTGGTCGACGCCGAGCTCGCGCCGCTCGGACTGGATCCGCTCCTCGGGAGTGCGCGCCTCGGCGTGGATCTGACGGGGATAGCCCGGATACGCGTGGACCAGCACCAGCTTGCCGATGTCGTGCAGGAGCGAGGTGACCATCAGGCGGTCGCGAGACTCGTACCCGAGCTCGCGGGCGATCCGGTCGGCGGCACGCTGCGTCGCGACCGCATGAAGGCGGAAGCGCTCGGGCACGCCCTGCCACACCGCGGTGCGCTCGAAGAAGTCGAAGGTGCGTGCCTTGCTGGCAATCGAGTGGACGTTGCGGGGCGAGAGAACCTCGACGCCCTTGACTGCGCTCTCCACCCGGCCGCGCATCTTGCCGTCGACGCGGTTGGCCAACCGCAGCACGGTGACGGCGAGCGCCACGTCGGCTTCGACGGCGGCGACGACGTCGGCGGTCGAGGGCTCGCCGGTTTCGAAAAGGCGCAGAACCCGGTTGCGCGACTCGGCGAGCATCGGGAATGCTTCCAGCGCCTCGAACGCGGCGGTCAGCCGGCGTCCGTGGCCCTCGTTGTGATGACGCTCACGCGAGGCGTACGGATCGTTTGAGTTTTTGACTGCGGCTAAGGTGGCCACGATGCTCGGGTCCGTCCTACTAGGGGGCTCAGGGGGTAGGGGCGGTTCCACGGTAGTCATGGACGGCGCCTCAGCCAGCGTTATCGGCAGGGGTACGACGTTCGTTTAATCGAGTCGTCATTCCGCATGCTCCAAGGCGGAGTCGATCCGCGCCAGAGTCTCGTCCTTGCCGAGCAGTACCACGCTCTCGAAGATACCCGGCGACACCGTGGTACCGGCGATCGCGACCCGAACCGGCTGGAAGACCTTAGCCGGTTTCACACCCTGAGTCTCGACGACTTCGCGCAGCGCAAGCTCGACATTCTCGACCGTGAACGGCTCGGCGCGCGCCAGCGCGGCCCGCGCCGCCTTCAGGGACTCGACCCCGCCATCGGAGGCGATCACCTTCTGGAACGCCTTGGCATCGTCAGTCGGGCCGTCGAACAGGAACCCGACGAGCGGCCAGAAGTCGGCGAGCGTCTGGATCTTCTCCTCGGAGATCTCGACCGCTCCGCGCAGCCCGGTGCGGCCGGTGAACTCCTCGAGGCGTTTGGTGAGCTCGTCGGTGCCGAGCTCACGGATCCAGCGGCCATCGAGGTGGCGGAGCTTGCGCTCGTCGAACACCGCGGGGTTCTTCGAGACGCGCTCAAGGCGGAAGCGCTTCGCCAGCTCATCGAGCGAGAAGAACTCCTCGTCGGCGGCGAAGCCGGCGCCGAGCAGCGCGATGTAGTTGTCCACCGCCTCGGGGAGGTAGCCGGCGGCGCGCAGCTCCTGGACCGAGGCGGCGCCGTGGCGCTTTGACAGTTTGCGCCCGTCCGGCCCGTGCAGGAGCGGCAGGTGCGCGTAGCGGGGCGCGTCGACTCCGAGCGCGTCGATCACGAGCAGCTGCTTCGGCGTGTTCGAGATGTGGTCCTCGCCGCGCACCACGTCGGTGATGCGCGCGTCGAGGTCGTCGACCAGATTCGCGAACGCATACAGCACCGAACCGTCGGCACGGGCGATCACGAAGTCATCCATGCTTGCGTTCGCGAACCGGATCTGGCCGCGGATGACGTCATCGAACACGGTCTCCCCCTCGTCTGGGACACGCAGGCGGACCGCTCCCGACGCCTCCTCCTCACCCCGGTAACCGCGCTCGAAGCCGTGGCGCTGCTTGTAGGTCTGGACGTCGTCGGTGGTCGCGTTCGAGTGGTAGGCGTGCCCGGACTCGAGCAGCCGGGCGAGCACCTCAGCGTGGCGGTCGGCCCGCTCGGACTGGAACACCGGCCCCTCGTCCCAGTCGAGGTTCAGCCAGCGCAGCGCGTCCAGGATCTGCTCGACGTTCTCGGGGGTCGACCGCTCGCGATCGGTATCTTCGATCCGCAACACGAGCGTCCCTGGCTCGCCGGCCGGGCCATAGACCCGGCCACGGGCGAGCAGCCAGTTGTACAGAGCCGTCCGGGCACCGCCGATGTGCAGGGCCCCGGTCGGGGATGGAGCGAAGCGAACGCGCATGGCCTACAGATTCTCATGCTAATCGGCGCACACGTGTCAAACGCCGGTGGGCTCGACCGCGCGGTCGGGCGCGGTGTCGAGCGCGGATGCGAGGCGATCCAGATCTTCAACCAGTCTCCGCGCATGTGGCGACCGACCGCGTACAGCGGGGACGACTTCGAACAGTTCCGCGAAGCAATCGCCGCGACGCCGATCAAGGCCGTCCTGATCCACGCCGTGTACCTGATCAATTGCGCCACGACCGATCGCGAGATGCGCAAGAAGTCGCTCGCGTCGCTGACCCAGTCGCTGCGAGTCGGCAAGGGGATCGGCGCGGTCGCTGTCGTGCTGCATCCGGGTTCCGCAAAGAAGGACAACGTCGGCAAGGCGATCACGCGCGCCGGCAAGGTGATCAAGGAGGCGCTCGACGAGACCGACGGCTGTCATCTGCATCTCGAGGACACGGCGGGCGCCGGCGGCACGCTTGGCCGCTCGTTCGGGGAGCTCGCGGCGCTGCTCGACGCCGCAGGCGGAGGCAAGCGGCTCGGGGTGTGCCTCGATTCCTGTCATCTGTTCGCGTCCGGCTACGACGTCCGCACCGCGAAGAGCCTCGGGGAGGTGCTTGGCGAGTTCGACAGCGCGGTCGGGCTCGAGCGCCTCGGGTCGGTGCACGTGAACGATTCGATGGTGGGGCTCGGGTCCAACCGCGACCGGCACGCGATCATGGGCGAGGGCGAGCTCGGGGAGAAGGGCTGCGCGGTGTTCATCTCCGAGCCCCGGTTCGAGAAGCTGCCCGGCGTGCTCGAGACCGGGCGCGACCACGGCAGCCCCGCATCCGAGGACGTCGCGCTGGCGAAGAAGCTGCGCACGCGCGGCAAATCGAACCGAAGGAGAGCGAAGGGATGAGCGGACGAGAGGCAGACGCCCTGGTCATCTTCGGGATCACCGGCGACTTGGCCCGGAAGCAGACGTTCCGCTCGCTCTACCGGCTCGAGCGGCGTGGCCTCCTCGACCTGCCCGTGCTCGGGGTGGCGCGCCAGGACCTGAGCGACGATGAGCTTCGCCGTCGCGCGCGCGAGGCGATCGAGCAGGACGGCGAGCCAGTCGACGACGCGGTTTTCGATCGGTTCGCCGACCGGCTCACGTACACCGGCGGCGACTTTGACGCCGAGCAGACGTATTCGAAGATTGCGCAGGCGCTCGGCGATCGCCACAGCCCGACGTTCTACCTCGAGATCCCGCCGTCGCTGTTCGCCACCGTGGTCGAGGGCCTCGCCAGGGCGAATCTGGTGTCGGACGGGCAACGGGTCGTCGTCGAGAAGCCGTTCGGGCACGACCTCGCCTCCGCCCGCGAGCTGGCGGCGCAGCTCCACCGCTATCTCGACGAGTCGCAGCTCTACCGCATCGATCACTTCCTGGGGAAGATGGGGCTCGAGGAAGTCCTCTACCTGCGGTTCGCGAACACGATGCTCGAGCCGGTCTGGAACCGGAACTTCCTCTCGTGCGTGCAGATCACGATGGCCGAGAACTTCGGCGTCGAAGATCGCGGCCGCTTCTACGACCCGGTCGGCGCGCTTCGGGACGTCGTCGTCAATCACCTGCTGCAGCTGCTCGCCACGGCGGCGATGGAGCCGCCGAGCGGCGGCGATTCCGACACGATCAAGGACTCGCGGCGCGCCGTCTTCCGGGCGATGCCGGACGCCGATCCATCTCACTACGTGCGCGGCCAGTACGACGGCTACCACGAGACCGACGGCGTCGCGCCGGACTCGACCACCGAGACGTACGCGGCGCTGCGCGTGTACATCGACACCTGGCGGTGGGCCGGCGTGCCGTTCTTCATCCGCACCGGCAAGCACCTCGCGGTCAGGGAGACCGAGCTCCGGCTGCTGTTCAAGCATCCGCCGCGCCTGCACTTCGTCCCCGACGAACGCCGTCCGCCGTCACCCAATCAGCTCGTGTTCAGAATCGACCCGTCGACCGGGATCCGGGTGACCCTCGACGCGGAACGCGCCGACAAGCCGGGAGCGAACGAGATCGAGTTCGACGTCGAGTTCGCGCGCGAGGGCGGTGAAGGTGCGACGCCGTACGAGGTGCTGCTCGAGGCGGCGCTGCGCGGAGACGCCACCTACTTCACGCGGCAGGACAACGTCGAGGAGAGCTGGCGGATCGTCCAGCCGCTGCTCGACTCCCCGCCGCCGGTCCACCCGTACGCGCAGGGTTCGTGGGGACCCCCGGAGGCGGACAAGCTGGTCGCCGGCTACAGCGGCTGGCGCGCTCCGTGGACGCCCGATTAGAGGCTGTCCAAAACCAGCGTGCGTGGCTGGCGAGCGCCGGATCAAGCGGGGCAAGGACGCAGGCGCGAAGGCGTAGCAGCGCTACGTCGAGTGCCGAGGACGTAGCATCCGCGCAGATCCGCCGCCGCCAGACGCGTGCGGGGTTTTTGAGACAGCCTCTTAGACCAGCAGGTAGAGCGGCTGCTCGAGCAACTGGCGGACGCGAGCCAGGAACTCGGCCGCGGGGGCGCCGTAGAGGATCCGGTGATCGCACGTGAGCACGAGGCTCATGCGCGAGCCGGGAACCACCTGCCGGTCG
>Ga0335083_10002735_pt1 | contig 23176 bp, 21 predicted proteins | sample Lox_Sample_42_FD_206716 | JGI IMG/M metagenome (GOLD analysis project Ga0335083, IMG submission 206716) | Soil microbial communities from Loxahatchee National Wildlife Refuge, Florida, United States - Lox_Sample_4.2 | ecosystem: Environmental > Terrestrial > Soil > Wetlands | place: USA...
GCGGTGAAGATCGAGCCGACGATCGAGGACCAGCCGAACAACCGCGTCAAGGTGAACGTCAAGATCACCGAAGGCTCGCGCGCCAAGATCCGGCAGATCGACCTGGTGGGAAACACCCGGTTCACCGACAAGGAAATCCTCGACACACTGTCGCTCAAGACGCCCAACTGGCTGTCCTGGTACAAGTCCGACGACCGTTATGCGCGCGAGACGCTGCAGGGCGACCTGGAGAAGGTCGCCAGCTACTACCAGGACCGGGGCTATGCGAACTTCCGGGTCGATTCGGCGCAGGTGGCGATCGCGCCCGACAAGAGCGACATCTTCATCACCGTCAACGTCACCGAAGGCGACGTCTACAAGCTCGGTGAAATCAAGATCGGCGGCACGCTGCCGCTGCCCGAAGCGGAACTGCGCAAGCTGCTGGTGGTGCAGCCCGGCCAGATCTATTCGCAGAAGAACATCTCCGCCACCCAGGAGCTGTTCAAGAACCGGCTCGGCGCGATGGGCTTCTACTTCGCCAAGGTCGATCCCGTGCCGACGCCCGACGAGGCCAACAAGACCGTCGCGCTGACGCTGTTCGTCGACCCGGGCAACCGCGTCTACGTGCGCCACATCGCCTTCACGGGCACCACGCGCAGCAACGACGAGACGTTGCGCCGCGAGATGCGCCAGCTCGAGGGCGCGCTGCTGTCGAACGCCGCCGTCGAGCGCTCCAAGCAGCGCCTGCAGCGCCAGCCGTTCGTGGAAGACGTGGACGTGAAGACCGATCCGGTGGCCGGTTCTGCCGACCTGGTCGATGTGACGTTCAACGTCAAGGAGCGCTCCAGCGCCACCATCGGCGGCGGCATCGGCTGGTCGGCGTCGCAGAAATTCATGCTGAACGCCAACTTCAGCGACAGCAATTTCCTCGGCACCGGTGACCGGGTCGGCATCAACATCGATTCGGGCCGCTACAACAAGATCTACAGCCTCTCGCATACCGATCCGGACTGGACGCTGGATGGCATCTCGCGCACCCTGTCGTTGAGCTACCGCAGTTCGACGCAGTACGTATCGACCTCGTCGAACTTCGATTCCACCAACCTGTCGGTGGGCGCGAGCTTTGGCGTGCCGATCTCGGAAGTGCAGGGCCTGAGCGTCGGCCTGAACTGGCAGCACGTCGACCTGCTGACCGTGGCCTCAGGCAGCGCGCTGCAGGCGGTGCAGTGGGTGCAGCAGAACGGCAACCCCTACGAGCGCCAGGCCAGCTACACCTACGCTTACCCCGACGGCACCACGCTCACCACGCTGTCGACCTTCTATGGTTCGCGCTTCTCGCTGGTCGAGCTGGCCGGCGGCTGGAGCTACGATTCCCGCAACCGCGCGCTGTTCGCCGACCGCGGCCAGCGCCTGAGCCTGGGTCTGAGCTACGTGCCGCCGGGCAGCAACGTGCGGTACTGGCTGGGCAGCGGCGACTACACCGGGTACATCCCGCTGCCGGGCCGCTGGGTGCTGCAGATGACGGGCCAGTTCGCCTACGGCAAGGGCCTGGGCGACACCACCGGGCTGCCGCCCTACAAGCGCATGTACGCCGGCGGACCCGACAGCGTGCGCGGCTACACCGAGAGCACGCTGGGTCCGGCCGACACCAACGGCAATCCCTACGGCGGCAACATGCTGGTGGACGCCCGCGCCGAGCTGATCCTGCCGCTGCCCGAGAAGTGGCAGACCAGCGCCCGCGCCACGCTGTTCTACGACATGGGCAACGTGTTCTCCAACGACGGCACCCAGTTCGTGGGCCGCGATCTGGTGACGCCGGTGACCTATGGATTCGCGTATGATCAGCTCAAGCGTTCGACGGGCGTGGCGTTGCAGTGGCTGGCGCCGCAGCTGGGCATTTTCCGCTTCAGCTACGGCATTCCGCTCAACCGCTTCAAGGGCGATGCGGTGCATTTCGCCGACAGCGCCGAGGGCTTCCAGTTCTCGGTGGGCCAGTCGTTCTGACATTGGATCGCAACAACAGACAATTTTGGAAAGCAGGAGCAAGTCCGTGAATGGTTTCAGCAAATTAGCGGTGGCGATGGGCGTGGCGGGTCTGGCGCTCACGGCGCCCGCGCTGGCAGACATGAAGATCGGGGTGGTCAATTCGGCGCGCCTGATCCAGGAGTCGCCGCAGGGCAAGTCCGTGCAGGCGCTGCTGCAGACGGAATTCGCCGCGCGGCAGAAGGAACTGCAGGGACTGCAGATCGCGCTCAAGGCCAAGGAAGACAAGCTCAAGAAGGACGGCGACACCATGAGCGCCGATGAGCGCTCGCGCCTCGAGAAGGATCTCAAGGATGGTTCGCGCGATTACTCGCAGAAGCTGCAGAACTACCAGGACGACGCCAACACGCGCCAGAACGAGGAACTCTCGAAGGTGCAGAGCGTGCTGGTGGAGGAAGTGCAGAACTACGCGAGGGAGCAGAAGTTCGACCTGATCCTGACCGAAGCCGTCTACGCCAATCCGTCGCTGGACGTGACTTCGGGCGTGCTGGCCGCACTGCAGGCCCGCGCGGCGAAAGCGGGCACGGCGCCGGCCGCGCCGGCGGCGCCCGCCAAGGCCCCCGCCACGAAGTAAGCCTTCGTGAGTGAGTCGCTGGGAGCACTCGCGGTCCGCTTCGGCTGCGAGTTGCGCGGCGATCCGGACGCCCGGGTGGAGCGGGTCGCGACCCTGAGCGGCGCGCAGCCCGGCGCGCTCGGTTTTCTCGCCAACAAGCATTACCGCGACCAGCTCCGGCAGACGCGCGCCACCGCCGTGGTGCTCGATGCCGGCAGCGCCGCCGACTGTCCCGTGGCGGCGCTGGTCAGCCGCAATCCCTACGCCACCTATGCGCGCATCGCGCAGCTGCTGCATCCCGCCGCGGCCGTGCAGCCCGGCATCCATCCGGCGGCCGTGGTGGATGCCTCCGCCGTGGTCGATCCGGGGGCGCAGGTCGCGGCCACCGCCGTGATCGGGCCGCAGTGCCGGATCGGGCCCGGCGTGTATGTCGGCAGCGGCTGCGTGCTCGCTGATGGCGTGGAACTGGCGCAGGGTTGCCGCCTCATCGCGCACGTCACGCTCGGCCCGCGGGTGCGGATCGGCGCGCGCAGCATCATCCAGCCGGGTGCGGTGATCGGCGCCGACGGCTTCGGCTTCGCCAACGAGAATCGCGCGTGGGTCAAGGTGCCGCAGGTGGGGTCGGTGCGCATCGGTCCCGACGTCGAGGTCGGCGCCAACACCACCATCGATCGCGGCGCCATCGAGGACACCGTGCTGGAGGAGGGCGTCAAGCTGGACAACCAGATCCAGATCGCCCATAACGTGCACATCGGCGCGCACACGGTGATGGCGGCCTGCAGCGGCATCTCCGGCAGCACGCGCATCGGCGCGCGCTGCGTGATGGCGGGCATGGTGGGCGTGGCCGGGCACATCGAAATCTGTGACGACGTGGTGATCACCGGATTTACAATGGTGACGCATTCCATCACCGAGCCGGGCATGTACTCGGGCGCGCTGTCGCTGGAACCCACGCGCCGCTGGCGCCGGCTCGCCGGACGCTTCAAGCGGCTCGACGTGCTCAACAGCCGCGTGCAGAAGCTGGAAAAGAAACTCGGCGTCGAGTCCACCGCAGATCAGGAAGCCAGCGATGACTGACAGCAATTCCATGGACATCCACGGCATCATGCGGCACCTGCCGCACCGCTACCCGTTCCTGCTGGTGGATCGGGTGCTGGAGTGCAACCGCGGCCAGAACATCAAGGCGCTCAAGAACGTCACCTTCAACGAGCCGTTCTTCACCGGCCATTTCCCGCACCGGCCCGTGATGCCGGGCGTGCTCATCATCGAGGCGCTGGCGCAGACCGCCGGCATCCTGGCGTTCCTGACCGCGGGCGTGGTGCCGGACCAGGACACGCGCTTCTACTTCGCCGGCATCGACAAGGCGCGGTTCCGGCGGCCGGTGGAGCCGGGCGACCAGCTCATCCTCACCGCGCAGCTCGAGCGCAACCTCAAGGGCATCTGGCGCCTGTCCACGGCGGCCTACGTCGATGACGTGGAAGCCTGCCACGCCGAGCTCATGCTGGCGCCCGACATCGGCAACGCGTCGGCGAAGAAGTCGGCGGGTGGCGCGACGGCGCCGGCGGGCAAGCCGCCCGGGATTGCATCGTGATCGATCCTCGGGCGGCCATCGCGTCCGGCGCGCAGTTGGGACCGGGCGTTTCGGTGGGGCCGTTCAGCGTCATCGGCCCCGAAGTGGTGATCGGCGCGGGCTGCGCGATCGCCTCGCACGCCGTGATCACCGGGCGCACCACGCTGGGCAGCGGCAACAAGGTGCTGCAGTTCGCCTCGATCGGCGACGCGCCGCAGGACAAGAAATACGCCGGCGAGCCGACGCGCCTCGAGATCGGCGATCGCAACATCTTCCGCGAGTGCTGCACCGTCAATCGCGGCACGGTCCAGGACCAGGGCGTCACCCGCATCGGCAGCGACAACCTGTTCATGGCCTACACGCACGTGGCGCACGACTGCATCGTCGGCAGCCAGGTGGTCATGGCCAACTACTGCACGCTCGGCGGTCACGTGCAGCTCGGCGACTGGGCCATCCTCGGCGGCTATTCCGGCGTGCACCAGTTCTGCAAGATCGGCGCGCACGCCTTCATCGCCAACAATACCGGCGTGACGCGCGACGTGCCGCCGTTCGTGATGGCGGTGGGCCAGCCGGCGGTGCCGCACTCCATCAACAGCGAGGGGCTCAAGCGCCGCGGTTTCACGCCCGAGCAGATCCAGCGCCTGAAGCAGGCCTATCGCATCCTGTACCGCAGCGATCTGCTGCTGGCGGACGCCGTCACGCAGTTGCAGGCGCTGGCGCCCGATGCGCCGGAGATCCGGCAGCTGCTGGATTTCATCGCCAGCTCCGGCCGCAGCCTGATCCGCTGAAGGCTGCATGCGCATCGCGCTGGTCGCGGGTGAGCAGTCCGGAGATGGCCTGGCAGCGGCCCTGATCGGAGCCCTGCGCGCGCTGCATCCCGACGCGGAATTCATCGGCATGACCGGGCCGCAGATGCGCGCCGCCGGCTGCCGCTCGCTGGGCGACATCGACGAGCTGTCGCTGATGGGCCTGGTGGAGGTGCTGCGCCACCTGCCGCGGCTGCTGCGGCTGCGACGCCGGCTGGTGCGGGACATCCTGGCGGCCCGCCCCGACGTGTTCGTCGGCATCGACGCGGCCGAATTCAACCTCAGTCTGGCGCGGCGTTTCAAGGCGCGGGGACTCGCGACCGTGCAGTACGTCAGCCCGCAGGTGTGGGCCTGGCGGCAGGGCCGCGTGCGCAGCATCGCGCGCGATTGCGACCTGGTGCTGTGCCTGCTGCCCTTCGAACCCGGGTTCTACCGCGAGCACGCGGTGCACGCGGAGTTCGTGGGTCATCCATTCGCCGACCAGATTCCGTTGCAGAGTGATCGGGTTGCGGCGCGCGCGGCGCTGGGGCTGCCCGCGTCCGGCAAAGTCGTGGCGCTGCTGCCGGGCAGCCGGCGCGCCGAAGTGCAGAGCCTCGGCGCGGATTTCCTCGGCGCGGCGCGCTGGCTGGCGGAGCGCGAACCGGGGCTGAACTTCGTCGCGCCGATGGCCAATGCGCGCGTGCAGGCCCGGTTCGAAGCGCAGTGGCAGGTGCTTGGCGGAGCGGCAGCTCCGTCAGCGGGCCGCGGCCCGTCCGCCACCGCGCCGCTGTCGCTGCGCATCGTGCCGGGCCACGCGCGCGAAGCGCTGGCCGCGGCGGACGTCGCACTGGTGGCGTCGGGCACGGCCACGCTGGAAGCGCTGTTGTGCGGCACGCCGCTGGTGGTGGCGTATCGCCTTTCGCCGCTGACGGCCTGGCTGCTGCGCACGCTGCGGCTGGTGCGGCTGCAGAACTTTTCGCTGCCCAATCTGCTCGCGGGCGAGCGGCTCGTGCCCGAATTCTTCCAGGAGCAGGCGCAGCCTGCGACGCTCGGCGCGGCGCTGCGGGACTGGCTGGCGGCGCCCGGGCGTTGCGCGCTGCTGCGCCAGCGGTTCGCGGCAATCCACCAGCAATTGCGGACCGGCGGCGCCGGACTCGCGGCCGCGGCCATCAGCCGCCTGCTGGCGCAGCGTGCGCGCGGGAGTGCCACATGAGGGTGCTCATGGCAGGCGTGGACGAGGCCGGCCGTGGCCCCCTGGCGGGTCCGGTGGTGGCCGCCGCGGTGATCCTGGACCCCGCCGCCCGGCCCATCCGCGGCCTCAGGGATTCCAAGCAGCTCACGCCGGGGCAGCGCGAGCGGCTCGCGGTCCGGATCCGGGCCCGTGCCCTGCACTGGGCGGTGGGCGAGGCCACGGTGGCCGAAATCGACGCGCTCAACATCCTGCAGGCGTCGCTGCTCGCCATGCGGCGTGCATTGCAGGCGCTGGGCGGCACGCCCGTGAAGATCATGATCGACGGTAATAAAGCACCACAACTCTCTGATATCTTTCCAGAATGTGACATCAAGACGGTGGTGCGGGGCGACTGCCTCGTCCCCGCCATCAGCGCGGCCTCCATCCTCGCCAAGACGCACCGCGACGCGTTGATGCGGCAGCTCGATGCCCTCTACCCGGGTTACGGGTTTTCGCACCACCAGGGGTACGCCACGGCAGTGCACCTGGCGGCGCTGGCCACCCTCGGTCCCACGGAAATTCATCGCCAGAGCTTCGCCCCGGTAAAATCGCGGCTCCCATGAGCGCCGCCCACACCTTCGTCCACCTGCGATTGCACACGGAGTACTCGCTGGTCGACAGCGTGGTCCGCATCGAGCCGCTGGTGAAGGCCGTGGCGGCGGCGGGCATGCCTGCGGTCGCCGTCACGGACCAGAACAACCTGTTCGCGATGGTGAAGTTCTATCGCAAGGCGCTGGACAGCGGCGTGCAGCCCATCGTGGGTTGCGATCTGAAGCTCGCCGCGCCCGATGACAAGTCCGCGCCGGCGCGCCTCACCTTGCTGGCGCAGAACCTCGCGGGCTACCGCAACCTGACGCGGCTGGTGAGCCGCTGCTACCTGGAAGGCCAGCAGCGCGGCGAGCCGCTGGTGGAGCGCGACTGGCTGACGCCACAGTCCACGGCCGGGCTGATCGCGCTGTCGGGTGCGGAGCAGGGCGATATCGGTCGCTGCCTGCAGATGGGCCGGATCGCGCAGGCCGAGGCCGCGCTCGATGGCTGGCTCGCGTTGTTCGGCGACCGCTACTACCTCGAAGTGCAGCGCGTCGGCCGCAGCGGCGAGAGCGAATACCTGGCGGCGCTGGTGCCGCTCGCGGCGCGGCGCGGTGTGCCGCTGGTGGCCACCAACGACGTGCGCTTCCTCGCGCCCGAGGACTTCGACGCGCACGAAGCGCGGGTGTGCATCTACGAGCGCAGCCTGCTGGCCGATCCCGCGCGGCCGCGCCGCTATACCCGCCAGCAGTACCTGCGCACGCCGGAGGAGATGCGCGAGCTGTTCGCCGATCTGCCCGAGGCGCTGGCCAACAGCGTGGCCATCGCCCGGCGCTGCAGCCTGAGGCTGAGCCTGGGCGAAGCGCGCTTGCCCAACTACCCGGTGCCACCGGGCGAGACGCCGGACGGCTTCCTGCGCGCGCAGTCCGCGCTCGGGCTGGCCCACCGCAGCGCGGCCAACGCCACCATGGCCGCGCAGCGCTCCACCTACGAAGCGCGGCTCGCCACCGAGCTGGACGTGATCTGCGCCATGGGTTTCGCGGGCTACTTCCTGATCGTGGCCGATTTCATCGACTGGGCCAGGCACAACGGCGTGCCCGTGGGCCCGGGCCGCGGCTCGGGCGCCGGCTCGCTGGTGGCCTACTGCCTGGGCATCACCGACATCGATCCGCTGCGCTACGACCTGCTGTTCGAGCGCTTCCTCAATCCCGAGCGCGTGTCCATGCCCGACTTCGACGTCGACTTCTGCATGGTCGGCCGTGACCGCGTCATCGAGTACGTGGCGCAGAAATTCGGCCGCGACCGCGTGTCGCAGATCATCACCTACGGCACCATGGCCGCGAAGGCGGTGGTGCGCGACGTGGGCCGCGTGCTGGGCCACCCGTACGGCATGGTGGACAAGATCGCCAAGCTGGTGCCGTTCGAGCTGGAGATGACACTCGAGAAGGCGCTGGCCAAGGAGCCCGAACTCAAGCGGCTCTACGACAGCGACGAGGAAGTGCACGATCTGATCGAGCTGGCGCGCTCGCTCGAGGATCTCACGCGCAACGCCGGCAAGCACGCGGGCGGCGTGGTGATCGCACCCTCGGTGCTCACCGATTTCACGCCGCTGTACTGCGAACCCGGCGGCACGCCCATCACGCAGTTCGACAAGGACGACGTCGAGGCCTCGGGCCTGGTGAAGTTCGACTTCCTCGGCCTGCGCACGCTCACGGTGCTGGACTGGGCGGTGCGCAACATCAATGCGGCGCGCGCCGCCCGCGGCGAGCCGGCGCTGGCGCTGGCCGACCTGCCCATGGACGACGTGCCCACGTTCGAGCTGCTCAAGGCCTGCAATACCACGGCGGTGTTCCAGCTCGAGTCGCGCGGCATGAAGGACCTGATCCGGAGGCTGCAGCCCGACAGGTTCGAGGACATCATCGCGCTGGTCGCGCTGTTTCGACCCGGGCCGCTGCAGTCGGGCATGGTCGACGACTTCATCGCGCGCAAGCATGACCGCACCGGCCAGGTCATCGACTATCTGCATCCGGACCTGAAGCCCGCGCTCGAACCCACGTACGGCGTGATCCTCTACCAGGAGCAGGTGATGCAGATCGCGCAGGTGCTGGCCGGCTACACGCTCGGTGGCGCCGACCTGCTGCGCCGCGCGATGGGCAAGAAGAAGGCCGAGGAGATGGCGCAGCAGCGGGGCACGTTCGTCGACGGCGCCAAGGCGCGCGGCGTGCCGGAAGGCCAGGCCGCGCACATCTTCGATCTCATGGAGAAGTTCGCGGGCTACGGCTTCAACAAGTCGCACTCCGCCGCCTACGCCCTGCTCAGCTACCAGACGGCCTACCTCAAGGCGCACTATCCGGCCGCGTTCATGGCCGCGGTGCTCTCGGCCGACATGGATCGCACCGAGAAAGTGGTGACGCTGATCGATGACTGCCGCAGCCTGGGCCTGAACATCCTGCCGCCGGACGTGAACAGCTCGGTGCACGCCTTCACGGTGGCGGACGAGCGCACCATCCGCTATGGGCTCGGCGCGATCAAGGGCGTGGGCGAGGGCGCCGTGCAGGAGCTGGCCGCCGAGCGCGAGCGCCATGGCCCGTACCGCAGCCTCGAGGAGTTCTGCGGCCGCGTCGACCTGGACAAGATCAATCGCCGCGCGCTGGAAGCGCTGATCCGCTCGGGCAGCATGGACGCGCTCGCGCCCAACCGGGCCACGCTCATGGACCGGCTCGGCAGCGCGCTCGCGGGCGGCGAGCAGAGCGCCCACCGCCAGCGCGCCGGGCAGAACGAACTGTTCGGCGACGCGGCCGCGCCGGCGGCCGAGGTGAAGCACGCGGGTCCGTCGATTCCCGAATGGAACGAATCGCTGCGGCTGCGCGGCGAGCGCGAGACGCTCGGCCTGTATCTCACCGGCCATCCGATCGCCAGCTTCGAGCGCGAATTCCGCGTGTTCGCCTCGGGCCGCATCGCCGAATTCCTCGACGAGCGGCCGGCGCCCGCGCCGGAAGGCGGTCGCAACTGGCATGAGGCGCGCGTCGTGACGCTGGCCGGCCTGGTGTTCGAAGTGCGCAAGCGCGGACCGCGGACCAGCGTGGTGCTCGACGACCGCAGCGGCCGCATCGAAGTCAGCCTGTACGACGAGGTGTACCAGAAGCACCGCGAAGTGCTGGTCAGCGACGCGCTGGTGCAGGTCGAAGGGGCGCTGCGTTTCGACGAATTCAGCAACGCCTGGCGCCTGCATGCGCGCCAGGTGCAGTCGCTGGACGCGGTGCGTGAACGGCAGGCGCGCAACCTGATCCTGAGCTGGCCCGCACGCGCGCAGGGACGCGAAGCGCTGCAGCTCAGCCAGCGGCTCAAGGCCCTGTTGACCAGCTGGCGCGGCGGCAAATGCGGTGTGGCGGTGCGCTATGAAAGCGCCGGCGCGAGCGCAATGCTGCTGTTCGCCGAGCAATGGCGGGTGCGTCCGTCCCGTGAACTGCTGGAGGGCCTCGAGACCCTGTTCGGTCCCCAGGGGGTACGGCTCAGCTACGCTGCGGTCGAGAGTTAAGGTAACCTGCGCGCCGGTTCCCTGGAGAAGTCATGGCCGTCAGTTTCCTCGAATTCGAGCAGCCCATCGCCGAGCTTGAGGCCAAGATCGAAGAACTTGGCCACCTGGGTGCCGATTCGAAACTCAACATCGCCGACGAGATGAAGCGGTTGCAGGCCAAGAGCCGGCAGCTCACGCAGACCATCTTCTCGAACCTGACTCCCTGGCAGATCACGCAGCTCGCGCGCCATCCGCAGCGCCCCTACACCCTCGATTACCTCGCCGCCATCTTCACCGACTTCCAGGAGCTGCACGGCGATCGCATGTACGGCGACGACCTCGCCATCGTGGGCGGCATGGCGCGCCTCGAAGGCAATCCGGTGATGGTGATCGGGCACCAGAAGGGCCGCGACACCAAGGAGCGGGTGCGGCGCAACTACGGCATGCCCAAGCCCGAAGGCTATCGCAAGGCGCTGCGGCTCATGAAGCTGGCCGAGCGCTTCGGGCTGCCGCTGGTCACGTTCATCGACACGCCGGGCGCGTATCCGGGCGTGGGCTCGGAGGAGCGCAACCAGAGCGAGGCCATCGCGCGCAACCTGTTCGAGCTGGCCACCCTGCGCACGCCCATCATCAGCGTGGTGATCGGCGAGGGCGGCTCCGGCGGCGCGCTCGCCATCGGCGTGTGCGATCGCTTGCTGATGCTCCAGTACAGCACCTATTCCGTGATCTCGCCGGAAGGCTGCGCGTCCATCCTGTGGAAGAGCGCGGACAAGAAGGAGGTGGCGGCCGAGGCCATGAACCTCACGGCCGAACGGCTCAGCGACCTGGGGCTGGTGGACGAGGTGCTGCGCGAGCCGCTGGGCGGTGCGCACCGCGATCCGCTGGCCTGCGCGGAAACCCTGCGCGCGGGGCTGGTGAAGCACCTCGGGCGCATCGAAAAGCTGCCCCTGGACACCTTGCTGTCGCAGCGTGAAGCACGCCTGGCTGCGTTCGGCGTGTACTCCGAAGGCGAGGAATGAGTTGAGTCCGCGGCGCGCACGCGCTGGCGGTGCTGCCAAGACCTCCCTCGGCGTTCGCTGGCTGCGGGTGCGGTTGCGGACCTGGCTCGGTCCGCTCCAGGCGCGGCGCCTGTGCGTGGCGTTTTCGGGCGGCGCCGATTCCACGGCCTTGCTGGCGCTGCTCGCGGCCGCGCGCGAGCGCGGCGGTTACACGCTGCGCGCCGTGCACATCGACCACCAGCTGCAGCCGCAGTCCGCGGGCTGGGCGCGCGCGGCCCGTGCGCGGGCGCGGGCGCTCGACGTGCCGTGCAAGGTGCTGCGGGTGGCGGCCAGGGCGGGGCGGGGCGAATCGCCGGAGGCAGCCGCCCGCGAGCGGCGCTACGCGGCGCTCCTCGGCCAGCTCGAGCCCGGCGAAGTCCTGCTCACGGCGCACCACCTCGAAGACCAGGCCGAAACCCTGCTGCTGCAGCTGATGCGGGGCGCGGGGCTGGCGGGTCTCGCCGCGATGCCGCAGCGGGCCGAGCGCGCAGGGCACACGCTGCTGCGCCCGCTGCTGGACCAGCCGCGCGCCGCGTTGCGTGCCTGCCTGCTGCGTCGCGGGCTGTCGTGGAGCGAGGATCCGAGCAACAGCGATCCGCGCTTCGATCGCAACTACGTGCGGCACGAGCTGCTGCCGCGCCTCGAAGCGCGCTGGCCGGCGGCGGTACGCACGCTGGCGCGCTCGGCCGCGCATCTCGCCGAAGCGCAGGCGCTGCTGGATGGGCTGCTGCAGCCCGCGCTCGATCGGGCGCGGGAGGGACGGCGGCTGCGGGTGAGCGCGCTGCGTGCGCACGGCATGCCGCTGCGGCGTCAGCTGCTGCGCCTCTGGCTGCAGGGTCTGCAGCTGCCCATGCCGGACACCGCGCGACTCAACGAGCTGGCCGGCCCCCTGCTCGCGGCCCGCGCGGATGCACAACCCGAGGTGCGCTGGCAGGGCGTGCTCGTGCATCGCCACGCCGGGAGCCTGCAGGCCGATGCGACGCGCGCGGACCAGGCCGGCGCGCTGGCAAGCCGTCGCTGGTCGTGGCGTCGCGAGCCGGTGCTGGCGCTGGCGGACGGCGCGGAGCTCCAGTTGCGGCGCGACGCGCACGGCGAGTTCCCGCTGTCGGCCTTGCCGGCGACACTCGAGGTGCGGTTCCGTTCGCAAACCACTGGTTCGCTGAAGAAACTGCTGCAGGAACTGCGGGTACCGCCACGCCTGCGGGCGTCCGTGCCCCTGGTCCACGACGGTGCGGAGCTGATCGCCATCGGCGATCTCTGGCTCGCGCCCCGGCTGCGAGCCGCGCAACCCGCTGTCAAATCCGGCCGCGGCGCCGGGGCGCGGGGACGCTTCCGCTGGCGCCGCCGCGATTGAGGGCAGGGCCATATTTTGCTAGGCTGTCCGCCCGTCGTCCGTGCCTGAATTTTCGGGTCCGGCATTCACCACAAACCGGCGGACTCCCTCGATGACCCGATTCATTTTTGTCACCGGCGGTGTCGTTTCCTCATTGGGGAAGGGCATCGCCGCGGCGTCGCTGGGCGCCATCCTCGAGGCACGCGGCCTCAAGGTGGCGATGGTCAAGCTCGACCCCTACATCAACGTCGATCCGGGCACCATGAGCCCGTTCCAGCACGGCGAGGTGTTCGTCACCGCCGATGGCACCGAGACCGACCTCGACCTCGGCCACTACGAGCGCTTCGTGCGCACCACCACCGGCCGCCACAGCAATTTCACCACCGGCCGCATCTACGAGCGCGTGATCGCCAAGGAACGCCGCGGCGACTACCTCGGTGCCACGGTGCAGGTCATCCCGCACATCACCGACGAGATCCGCCGCAGCATCAAGCTCGGCGCGGGCGATGCGGACGTGTGCATGGTGGAGATCGGCGGCACGGTGGGCGACATCGAATCGCTGCCGTTCCTGGAAGCCATCCGCCAGATGGGCGTGGAGCTGGGCCGCAACAACGTGGTGTACATGCACCTCACGCTGGTGCCCATCGTCGGCGGCTCGCACGAGATCAAGACCAAGCCGACGCAGCATTCGGTCAAGGAGCTGCGCTCCATCGGCATCCAGCCCGACGTGCTGCTGTGCCGCTGCAAGGATCCGCTGCCCGAAGAGCAGCGGCGCAAGATCGCGCTGTTCACCAACGTCGAGGAGCGCGCCGTGATCTCGGCGGTGGACGCCGACGACATCTACCAGATCCCGCTGCTGCTGCACGAGCAGGCGCTGGACGACATCATCTGCGACAAGCTGCGCCTCGAGGTGCCGAAGGCCGATCTGGGCGACTGGCGCGCCGTGGTGCGGGCCAAGCAGCAGCCGGAAGCCGAAGTGAACATCGCCATGGTCGGCAAGTACGTGCAGATCCGCGACTCCTACATCTCGCTCAACGAAGCGCTGATGCACGCCGGGCTCAAGACCCGCTCGCGCGTCAAGGTGCACTACATCGAATCCACCGAGATCGAGAAGTCCGGCGTGGGCTGCCTCGAAGGCATGGATGCGATCCTGGTGCCGGGCGGATTCGGCGAACGCGGCATCGAGGGCAAGATCCAGGCGGTGCGCTTCGCGCGCGAGAAGAACGTGCCGTACCTCGGCATCTGCCTGGGCATGCAGCTCGCCACCATCGAGTTCGCGCGCAATGTGCTGGGGTTTGCCGACGCCCACAGCACCGAATTCAACCGCCTCACCCAGCATCCCGTGATCGCGCTGATCACCGAGTGGCAGGACCAGGCGCAGGGCGTGCAGACCCGCTCGGAAACCTCCAACCTTGGCGGCACCATGCGGCTCGGCGCGCAGGAGATCCAGCTCGGCGCGGGGAGCCTGGCGCGCCAGATCTACGGTCGCGACACCATTGCCGAGCGCCACCGCCACCGCTTCGAGTTCAACAACCGCTACCTCGATGATTATCGCCGCGCCGGACTCGTGTTCTCCGGTTTCTCGCCGGACGAGCTGGTGGAGATCATCGAGCTGCCGAAGCATCCGTGGTTCGTGGCGACCCAGTTCCATCCCGAATTCACCTCGACGCCGCGCGACGGCCATCCGCTGTTCACGGGCTTCGTGCAGGCCGCGCGGGCGCAGGCGCGCACCAAGGTGCCGCGCGCGGTGCAGGCCTGACGGCGATGCAGCTGGGCGCCCATGACGTCGGGCTCGACCGGCGCCTGTTCCTGATCGCCGGCCCCTGCGTCATCGAGTCGGCTGAACTGGTGCGTGAAGTCGCCGGCCACATGGTCGAGCTCACGCAGCGGCTCGGCGTGCCGTACGTGTTCAAGGCCTCGTTCGACAAGGCCAATCGCTCCTCGCGCAGCAGCTTCCGGGGGCCGGGGCTCGAGCAGGGCCTGAAGATCCTCGACAGCGTGAAGCGCGAATTCAAGGTGCCGGTGCTCACCGACGTGCATGAGGACACGCCCATGAACGAGGTCGCGGCCGTGGTCGACGTGCTGCAGACGCCGGCGTTCCTGTGCCGCCAGACCAATTTCATCGTCAGCGTGGCCTCCGCCGGGCGGCCCGTGAACATCAAGAAGGGCCAGTTCCTGTCGCCCTGGGAAATGCAGAACGTCGTGGACAAGGCGCGCTCCACGGGCAACCAGCAGATCATGGTGTGCGAGCGCGGTTTCAGCTTCGGCTACAACAACCTGGTGAGCGACATGCGCTCGCTGTCGGTGATGCGTGGCACGGGCTGCCCGGTGGTGTTCGACGCCACGCACTCGGTGCAGCTGCCGGGCGGGCAGGGCAGCAGCTCCGGCGGCCAGCGCGAGTTCATCCCGGTGCTGGCGCGCGCCGCCGTCGCCGCTGGCATCGCCGGCATTTTCATGGAAACCCATCCGCGTCCCGCCGCAGCGCTGTCGGACGGCCCCAACGCGTGGCCGTTGCCGCGCATGGAAGCGCTGCTGACGACGCTGGTGGAGCTGGATCGCATCGCCAAGTCCCGTCCGTTCGAAGAATCCCTGCTGTGAGGCCCTTCCGATGAGCAAGATCACCGACATCCGTGGCCGCGAAATCATCGACTCGCGTGGCAATCCCACGGTCGAAGCCGAAGTCACGCTGGCCTCCGGCAGCACCGGGCGGGCCGCCGTGCCGTCCGGCGCCTCCACCGGCACGCGCGAAGCCGTCGAGCTGCGCGATGGCGACAAGCAGCGCTACCAGGGCAAGGGTGTGCTCAAGGCCGTCGAGCACGTCAACGGCGTGCTGCGCACCGCGCTGCTGGGCATGGCGGCCGGCGACCAGGCCGCGCTCGACCAGAAGATGATCGAGCTCGACGGCACCGACACCAAGGGCAAGCTCGGCGCCAACGCGCTGCTGGCGATCTCGCTGGCCAATGCGCACGCCGCCGCGCAGGAAGCGGGCCAGCCGCTGTATCACTTCCTCCGCAGGGGCCGCGAGGCCGTCATGCCCGTGCCGATGATGAACATCATCAACGGCGGTGCGCATGCCAACAACAGCCTCGACATCCAGGAGTTCATGGTGCTGCCCGTGGGCGCGCCCTCGCTGCGCGAGGCGCTGCGCTACGGCGCGGAGATCTTCCACACGCTCAAGAAGATCCTCAGCGACCAGGGGCTGTCCACCGCGGTGGGCGACGAGGGCGGCTTCGCGCCCGACCTGCCCTCGAACGAGGCGGCGCTGCAGACCATCCTGCAGGCCATCGAGCAGGCCGGCTACAAGCCCGGCAAGGATGTGTACCTGGGCCTCGACGTGGCCAGCTCGGAGTTCTTCCGCGACGGCAAGTACGAGCTCGAGAGCGAGCACCGCAGCTTCTCCTCCGCGGAGTTCACGCGCTACCTGGGCGATCTCGCGGCCCGCTACCCGATCATCACCATCGAGGATGGCATGAGCGAAGCCGACTGGGCCGGCTGGTCGCACCTCACCCAGGAGCTGGGCCGCAAGCACCAGCTGGTGGGCGACGACCTGTTCGTGACCAACACGAAGATCTTCGCCGAGGGCATCGCGCGCGGCATCGCGAACTCGATCCTCATCAAGCCCAACCAGATCGGCACGCTCACCGAAACCCTGGCCGCCATCGACATGGCCGACCAGGCGCATTACGCCGCCGTGGTGTCGCACCGCTCGGGCGAGACCGAGGACACCACCATCGCGGACATCGCGGTGGCCACGGCGGCCACGCAGATCAAGACCGGCTCCATGTCGCGCTCGGATCGTGTCGCCAAGTACAACCAGCTGCTGCGCATCGAAGAGCAGCTCGGCAAAAAGGCGCGCTACGCGGGTCGCGACGCCTTTCCGGTCAAGCTCTGATAAGCTGGCCGCCCATGAAATGGCTGGCCGTGACGTTGGGGGTGGTGCTGGTGCTGCTGCAGTACCGGCTGTGGTTCTCCGGCGATGGCGTCGCCGACCTGTGGCGCATCCGCGCCGCCGCGGCCCAGCAGCAGTCCGCCAATGAAGCGCTCAGCGAGCGCAATCGCCAGCTGGCCGCCGAAGTGCGCGACCTCAAGCAGGGCTATGCGGCGCTGGAAGAGCGCGCGCGCACCGACCTCAACATGACCGCGGGCAACGAAACCTTCTACCAGGTGGTCCCGCGCCAGGCCGGCGGCGGCACGCAGAGCCTGCCGGCGGCACCCGCCAAGCCCCTCACGCAGCACACGGCTGCGCGTTAAGTCCGCGCCATGCTGCGCTACGGCCTGGTCATGCCGGCGGCAGGGGCGGGGCGACGCTTCGGCTCGCCCAAGCAATACCAGCCGTTGATGGAAGGTCGTTCGGTGCTTGCAACCGCGCTGCAGCCATTCCTGGCCGACCCCCGCTGCGCCGCGATCGCGCTGGTGCTGGCGGGCGATGATCCGCAACGCGCGACGCTCGCGGCGCGGCTGCCGGCCAAGGTGCGCATCGTCGACGGCGGCGCGGAGCGCAGCCACTCGGTGTCCAATGGGCTGCGTGCCCTGCTGGCCGCCGGCGCGGACCCCGCGCAATGGATCCTGGTCCACGATGCCGTGCGGCCGTGCCTGAGCGCGCGCGACCTCGAGTCGCTGCTGGCGAGCGCCGGCGATGAGCCCGTGGGCGCGCTGCTCGCGGCGCCACTGGCCGATACGCTCAAGCAGGCCCCGGTGGGCGCCGCGGCGCCACGCGCCGCGGCGACGCTCGACCGAAGTGGCCTGTGGCGCGCCCTGACGCCGCAGCTGTTCCGGCTGCAGCCGCTGCTGCGGGCGCTCGAGGCCGCGCACGCGCAGCAGCGCTCACCCACCGACGACGCCCAGGCCATGGAATGGCAGGGTTTGCAGGCCAGGCTGGTCGCGGCGCAGGATGCCAATCCGAAGATCACCACGGCGGAGGATCTGCTCATCGCGCGCGCGATCCTGGCCGCCCGCGGGACGGGCGACGCATGAGCCAGCAGGACGTCCGGGTCGGCAGCGGCATCGACATCCATGCCTTCGGGCCGGGCGACAGCGTGGCGCTCGGCGGCGTGCGCGTGCCGCATGCGCGCGGCGTGGTGGCGCACTCCGATGGCGATGTGCTGCTGCATGCGCTGGTGGACGCGTTGCTGGGCGCCGCGGGCCTGGGCGACATCGGCCTGCATTTTCCGGACAGCGACCCGCAATGGCAGGGCGCGTCCAGCGAGCGCTTCGTCCGGGCCACGCTGGCGCTGCTGGCGCGGCGCGGCTGGCGCGTGGTGAACGCCGATCTCACGCTGCTCGCGCAGCTGCCGCGGATTGCGCCATTCAGGGCCGAGATCCGCCACAACGTCGCGCAGCTGCTCGAACTGCCCGAGGATGCGGTGAACCTCAAGGCCACCACGCCCGAATACCTCGGATTCGTGGGCCGCGAGGAAGGGCTGGCGGGCATGGCCACGGTGCTGATCAGGGCGGAAGCGCCCGCATGAACGACGAGATCTGCATCATCACCACCGGCGGCACCATCGACAAGGTGTACTTCGACGCCAAGGGCGGCTATGAAGTCGGCGCCACCATGGTGCGCGGCATCCTCGAACACGCGCGGGTGCTGGAGCCGGTGTCCATCGTCGAACTGCTGCGCAAGGACAGCCTCGACATGACCGCGGCCGATCGCGCCGCGATCCGCGCCGCCATCATCGCCAGTCCGGCGCGCCGCGTGCTGGTCACGCACGGCACCGACACCATGGTGGAGACCGCACGCGAGCTGCTGGACATCGGCGGCAAGACCATCGTACTCACCGGCGCGCTGCAGCCGGGGCGCATGAGCGACAGCGACGCGCCGTTCAACCTGGGGCTGGCATTCGGCGCGCTCAAGTCGCGCGGACCCGGCGTGTTCATCGCCGCCAACGGCCACATCTTCGACGCCACGGCCGTGCGCAAGAACCGCGAGCTGAACCGTTTCGAAGCCGTGGATCCGCAGGCCAAGGGACGATCGTGACGCGCGCGCAGCGCGCCGGCGTGGGCGCGGCTGCCATCGCTTTCACCTGGTGGGGATTGCTGCCGTTGTTCCTGCGGCCGCTCGGCGGCGTGCCGGCGCTGCAGATCACCGCCTGGCGCTATCTCATGAGCTGCGTGTGCACGCTGGCGGTGCTCGGCTGGCGGCGCGAGATCGCCGCGACGCTGCAGGCCCTGCGCGTGCCCGCGGTGGCGTGGCGCCTGCTCGCCAGCGCCGTGCTGCTGGGCGTGAACTGGGGCCTGTACGTGTGGGCCGTGGGCCACGGTCAGGTGGTCAACGCCAGCCTCGGCTACTTCATCAACCCGCTGGTGAACGTGCTGCTCGGCGTGGCCGTGCTGCATGAACGGCTGGGTCCGCGGCAATGGTTCGCGGTGGCGCTCGCGGCCCTGGGCGTGCTGTGCCTCGGCCTCAGCAGCGGCCAGGTCCCGTGGATCGCGCTGCTGCTGGCCGGCAGCTTCAGCTGCTACGGCCTGCTGCGCAAGACCGTCGCGGTGGGCGCGCTGCCGGGCCTCGCCATCGAGACGCTGCTGGGCGCACCGGCGGCGCTCGCGCTGCTGGTGGTGGCGGAGGCGCGCGCCGCCAACGCGTTCCACCACAGCGCGGGCATCTGGACCCTGCTGCTGCTGACCGGGCCGGTCAGCGCCGTGCCGCTGGCGCTGTTCGCGTTCAGCGCGCGGCGCATCGAGTACAGCACGGTGGGCATGCTGCAGTACTGCACGCCCACGCTGCAGTTCCTGTGCGGCGTGCTGGTGTTCAGGGAGCCGCTCTCGACCACGAAACTGGCGTGCTTTACGCTCATCTGGGCCGGGCTGGTGGTGTACGCCAGCAGCCACTGGAGGATCCGTCGTGAACCGCATCTGGCCTGAGAAGCTTGACCTCGACACGCTGATCGCGCTCGGCCGCAACACCATGGCCGAGCATCTTGGCATGCAGTTCACCGAACTGGGCGCGGACTTCCTGCGGGGCACGCTGCCGGTCGACCACCGCACCTGCCAGCCGCTGCGGCTGCTGCACGGCGGCGCGTCGGTGGCGCTGGCGGAAACCCTGGGCAGTGTCGCGGCGAACGCCGTGCTGGCCGATCGCGGTTCGGTGTGCGTGGGGCAGGAGATCAACGCCAATCACCTGCGCTCGGCGCACGAAGGCGAGCTCGTGACCGGCACGGCGCGTCCGTTCCACATCGGCGCGACCAGCCAGGTGTGGGGCATCGAGATCGTGAACGGACGCGGGCAGCTGGTCTGCGTCGCGCGCATCACGCTGGCGGTGGTGAAAATGCGGCGGCCCGCCGCGCCGTGACCTCCGACGGACTGAGCGCGCTGTTCGAACGCCAGCGGCGGGCTTCCCGCGCGCAGCCGGCGCCCACGCTCGCCGCCCGCCAGGCGGCGTTGCTGAAACTCAGGCAATTGGTGCTGGACAACGAAGCGGCCATCGCCGCCGCGATCGCGGCGGATTTCGGCGGGCGGTCGGTGGCCGAGACCAGGCTGCTGGAAGTGCTGCCGGTGCTCAATTCGATCCGCAACACGCGGCGCCACCTGGCGGCGTGGGCGCGGCCGGAACGGCGCAGCGTCGATCTGCTGTTCCTGCCGGCGCGCTCGTGGGTGCGGCATGAGCCGCTGGGCGTGGTGGGCATCCTCGCGCCGTGGAATTACCCGCTGCTGCTGACGCTCTCGCCGCTGATCGATGCGCTGGCCGCCGGCAACCGCGTGCTGCTCAAGCCCTCGGAGCTCACGCCACGCTACGCCAGCCTGCTGGCGAGCCTCATGGCCGGCTGTTTCGACGGCGCCGAAGTGGCGGTGGTGGAGGGCGGGGTCGAGATGGCGCAGGCCTTCGCCAGCCTGCCGTTCGATCACCTGGTGTTCACCGGCTCGACGCGCGTCGGGCGCCAGGTGATGCAGGCCGCGGCGGCGAACCTCACGCCGGTCACGCTCGAACTGGGCGGCAAGTCGCCCGCGCTGGTGGGCGCCGATTATCCCCTCGAGGCCGCGGCGCGCTCGATCGCGTTCGGCAAGTTCCTGAACGCGGGGCAGACCTGCATCGCGCCGGACTACGTGCTGGTGGATCGCGCGCGCGCCGACCCGCTGGCGCACGCCGTGCTGGCCGCCGCGCAGCGCTGCTACCCGACGATCCAGGACAATGCCGACTACACGAACCAGATCACGCCCGCGCACCAGCAGCGCCTGGTCGACGCGCTGGCGGCCGCGCGTGCGGCTGGCGCGCGCGTGCTCACCCATCCGGACGCGGCGCGGGCGGGCAAGCTCGCTCCGACGGTGGTGCTCGACGTGCCCGCGGACAACCTGCTCATGACCGAGGAGATCTTCGGCCCCATCCTGCCGATCGTGGCCTACGACACGCTCGATGGGGCGCTGGCGTTCGTGAACGCGCGCGCGCGTCCGCTGAGCCTGTACTGCTTCACGCACGAGCGCCACACGCGCGAGCGCGTGCTGGCCGGCGCGATCTCGGGCGGCGTCACGCTCAACGGCACGCTGCTGCACATCGCGCAGGACAACCTGCCGTTCGGCGGCGTGGGCGCCAGCGGCATGGGCGCCTACCACGGCCGCGATGGGTTCCTGCGCTTCAGCCACGCGCGCGCGGTGCATGCCGTGGGCCGGATCAACCTGCTGGAGAAGCTGGGGCCGCCCTGGGGCCGGCTCGCGGCCTGGGCCAGCCGCCTCGTCGCGCGCCGGCGCTAGCCCGAGGCGCGCCCCAGCAGCACCAGCGTCGCGCCGGTGCCGCCTTCCCTGGGATGCGCCGAGGCGAAGCACAGCACGGGGCCGGCGCGTCGCAGCAGCGTGTTGACGGTCTGCTTGAGCACCGGCCCGCCCGGACCCGAGCGCATGCCTTTGCCGTGGATCACGCGCAGGCAGCGCAGCTGGCGATGCACCGCATAGGCCAGGAACGCGCCGAGCTGTTCCGCGGCCTGCGTGCCGTTGAGGCCGTGCAGGTCGAGTTCGGCCTCGATGCGGTATTCGCCGCGCTTCAGGCGGCGGATCACCGTGTCCGGCACGCCGGGACGGCGGTAGTTGAGCTCATCCAGCGGCTGCGTTTCGACCAGTGGTCCCGGCGCCTGCAGGCTTTCGCGCAGCACGGCCTGCCGCTCGGCGCGTGCAAAGCGGGCCCGTGGAGCAGGCGGTGCGGCGCGCGGCGCGCCGGGCGAGCGCGCCGTCCGCGCGTGGGCGCCGGCCGGCGCGCGGCGTTTCCCACCCCGCAACGGCCGCACGCCACGCATCGCGCTGCGAAACAGTGCAACCTCGTCTTCGTCCTCGGCGTCCACGGTTTCGGGGCCTGCTTTCCATTCCTGCGCAGCGGGTGCATGCAGTATATTGGCGCGCCTTTTCCGCGGGAACCTGCTTACACGTGACGCTTCGGATCCTGGTCAGCAACGACGATGGCTACCGCGCCGAAGGCATCCAGCGCCTGCGCGAGGCGCTGGCCCGGCTCGCCGAGGTCACCGTGGTCGCGCCGGACCGCAACCGCTCGGGTGCCAGCAATTCCCTGACCCTCGACGTGCCGTTGCGCGTGCACGAGGCCGAGCCCGGCCTGCACGTGGTGCTGGGCGGCACGCCCACCGACTGCGTGCACATGGCGCTTTCCGGCCTGCTGCCGCAGCGTTTCGACATGGTGGTGTCGGGCGTCAACGATGGCGCGAACCTGGGCGACGATACGCTGTATTCGGGCACCGTCGCGGCCGCCATCGAGGGCCGCTTCCTGGGCCTGCCGACGCTGGCGGTGTCGTTGTGCACGCAGTCCGGCAGCGGGCGGCACTTCGACAGCGCGGCGCGCGTCGCCGTCGAGCTGGTCGCCGGGCTGCAGGCGCAGCCGCTGGGCCAGGGACTGATCCTCAACGTCAACGTGCCCGATTTGCCGTACGCGCAGCTCGGCGGCTTTCGCGCCACGCGGCTGGGTGCGCGGCATGCTTCCGAAGCCGTGATACCGGCGCGGGATCCCAAGGGCAATACGGTCTACTGGGTGGGTCCGGCCGGCGCCAGCGCCGACGCAGGCGAGGGCACCGATTTCGAGGCCATCGCCCTGGGGTGGGTGTCGGTGACGCCGCTGTCGGTGGACCTCACGCGCCATGCGAGCCTGCCTTCGTTGCGGCAGTGGCTTGGCGCGACGCAGTCCGCGCCGGGGCGTCGCTGATGGCCTCCGACAACCGGATGGCGGGAATCGGCATGACCTCGGCGCGCACCCGCGATCGCCTGGTGCAGCGGCTGGGCGACCAGGGCATCCGCAACCTCCACGTGCTCGACCGCATGCGCAACCTGCCGCGGCACATCTTCGTCGACGAGGCGCTGGCCAGCCGCGCCTACGAGGACACCGCGTTGCCAATCGGATTCGGCCAGACCATTTCGCAGCCTTACATCGTGGCGCGCATGACGGAGGCGCTGCTGGAGGACGGGCCGCTGGAAAACGTGCTCGAGGTGGGGACCGGCTGCGGCTACCAGACCGCCGTGCTGGCGCCGCTGGTGGGTCGCATCTGGTCGGTGGAGCGCATCGAAGGACTCTACCAGCGCGCCAAAGGCCGGCTCAAGGAACTCGGCATCCGCAACGTGAAGCTCAAGCACGGCGACGGCATCAACGGGTGGAAAAACAAGGGGCCGTTCGATGGCA
>Ga0335083_10002736_pt1 | contig 23176 bp, 22 predicted proteins | sample Lox_Sample_42_FD_206716 | JGI IMG/M metagenome (GOLD analysis project Ga0335083, IMG submission 206716) | Soil microbial communities from Loxahatchee National Wildlife Refuge, Florida, United States - Lox_Sample_4.2 | ecosystem: Environmental > Terrestrial > Soil > Wetlands | place: USA...
CGATCACGCCGGCCTTGGCCGAACCGTACGCGATCTGCCCGATCTGTCCCTCGTACCCCGCGATGGATGCGGTCAGCACGCAGGCCCCGCGCTCTCCACCGTCGTCGGGCCGGTTTCCGGCCATCCCGGCGGCCGCGAGCCGCAAGACGTTGAACGACCCGATCAGGTTCAGCTCGACGACCTTCCGGAAGGCGTCGAGATCGTGCGGTGTGCCATCACGCGAAAGGGTGCGCGCCGCGATCCCACCGCCACCACAGTGCACACACATTGCGAACCGTCCGAGCGCGGCGGCCGTTTCGACCGCGGCCGCAACGGCGGGCTCGGCCGTGACATCGCAGTGCACGAAGGTGGCAGTGTTGCCGAGCTCGGCCGCGACCTTGCGACCGCGTTCCTCGGCGACGTCGGCGAGCACCACCTGCGCGCCCGCCGCGTGGAGCCGGCGCGCCGTGGCCTCACCCAATCCGGAGGCGGCACCCGTTACGAGTGCGACGTTGCCGGCAATCTCCACAGCTCTTCTCCTCGGTTTGCGATGCGGTCGACGAGCGCTGGTTCGCCCGCGCAGACCACATACTCGACGTTACGTACATGCGACACGCGGCCGACCTTCTCGCCGGCGGGATTGTGGATGCCGATCTGCGCCCCGACATAGCGGCGCGAATCGAACGCCAGTGTCGCGACCGCGCCGCCGCGCGCGAGACACGCTGCTTCCAGTTCCTCGATCGAGATCCAGGACTCGTTGTTGTACGAGACGAGGACGAGCGCAGCGTCGACCGCGCGCACCAGACCGGCGAGCGCGGCAGGCATCGCCCGGCGATCGTTGAACACGCTCTTCGTGGACGGATCGCGTGCGTCGACTCGTTTGCACGCAACGCCGTAGTGCTCCGGCGCGTCCCACGCGACGAGCGTCTCCCACACGTGATAGTTGGTGAAGTAACGGTGCTGGTTGTAGGGCGGGTCGAGGTACGCGAGGTCGTACGCGCCCAGGGTTCCCGCGACCTCGACCGCGTCGCCTCGAACCGCGGTCCCGGTTCCGGCGACCAGCTCGGGCACGCGCAGCTCGAGGTCACGGTAGGAGCGGTCGGCCCACTGTTTCACGTACGCCATCTGGACCCCGGTTGTGGAGTCGACCCGATCGGCCGCCTCGATGAGGCTCGTCAGCAGCACCGGATACAGCCAACTCCCGCGGTAATCGCGCTCGATGACGTCGCGTATCGCATCGATTCGGCGGCCGTTGTGCGGCTGTACGAATCGCGAACGAATACAGAAGGTCTCCGTGAAATAGCCCTCGACGCCCGGCTTCGCCGCGAGGTCGCGCAGCGCGTCGTCGATCGCGTGCGTGTCGGCGGTGGAAGCGTCGAGCGCGACATAGCACTCGGCGAACATCTGCGCATAGCGCGCGGTGTCGACGGCGGTGACATGCGCGCCCCTTCGCTTGAGCTCCTGGGCGACGCGGGTCGTTCCCGTGAAGAGATCCAGCGCGCGGCGCGCGCCCGCGAGCGCGGCGATCTCGCCCAGCACGGGAACCAGTCTGCGTTTCGAGCCGATGTACTTGATCATGTCGGGGGGCGAGCGTAGGCGGCCGGGCGTGTGTCGCGGCGGACGCACTCAGTACACGATGATGCTGCGCGCAACCTCGCCTGCTTGCATTGCCCGAAATGCGTCGTTCAGCTCGTCGAGTTGGATCTGACGGGTGACCAGTGCCGCGAGGTCGAGGTGACCACTCTGCTGGAGACGGATGATCTCGGGAAAGTCGCGCGCCGGATCGGTGGAGCCGTAGACGCAGCCTCGAATCGTCTTTGCGCCGACCATCAGATGCATCGCTCCGAACTTCACCATGTCGGTGAAGCTCCCGGCGCCGACGATCGTGCAGGTGCCGGCCCGACGCGTCATGTCGAAGGCCGACTCGATCGTGTCGGACCGTCCGACCACCTCGAACACGTAATCGGCGCCGCGCCCGGCGGTCAGGTCGCGCACCGCGCTCGCGGCATCGGCGTGCGACGCGTCGATCGTCTCGGTCGCACCGCACCGCCGCGCGAGCTCCAGCTTCGATGCGACACGGTCGATCGCGATGATCGGTGCCGCGCCGGCGAGGCGCGCGCCTTGTAGCGCAGCGAGCCCGACGCCGCCGCAACCGATCACGGCCACGCTGGCGCCCGGCTCGACCCGCGCGCTGTTGCAGACCGCGCCGACGCCCGTGACGACACCGCAGCCCACGAGCGCGCCGAGCTCGAGTGGAAAGTCGGCGGAGATCTTCACACATGCCCGTTCGGGCACGATCGTCTCCTCGCCGAAGGTGGCGGTGCCGAACGCGGCCAGGAACGCGGTGCCGTCCGTCGCGGTCGCGTACGGCGCAGAGAACGCGTGGTCGAGCCCGTGCTCGCAGAGCTCGGGGTGCCCACGCAGGCAGAAGAAGCACGCCCGGCACGGCGCGACCCACGCGAGCACAACGTGATCGCCCGCCGTCACGGTGGTGACCTCTGCGCCGGTTGCCAGCACGATGCCGGCTCCCTCGTGGCCGAGCACCGCCGGAAGCGGGTGCGGGATCGTGCCGTCCTGGATCGACAGGTCGGAATGGCACACGCCACTGGCGGCGACGTGCACGTGCACCTCGCGCGGACCCAGCGCCCGCAGCTCGAGCTCCTCAACTGCGAACGCGTCTCCGGCGGCCCTCAGTGCCGCCGCTCTCACGAAACGACCGGGAAACGCAGATTCAGATTCTCGGCCTGGCGAATGCCCGGAGAGAACGAGATCGTCGTATCGGGAGCGAGCTCGTAGTCGGGAATGCGACGGTGGAACTCCTCGAGCGCGACGATCAACTCGAGCCGGGCGAGATGCGAGCCGAGACACCGGTGCGCGCCGCCACCGAACGCGAGATGCCGGTTGGACTCGCGGTCGAACACGACCTCCGATGCGTCCTCGAACGCGTCGCGGTCGCAGTTGGCGGCACCGATGAGCAGCGTCGCGCCGTCACCGGCCTTGAGCTCGACCCCGCCCATCTCGTAGTCCTGCGCAATGATCCTCGGCACCATCATCACCGGGGTCTGGTGCCGCAGCAGCTCCTCGACCGCCCCGCCCACCAGCGAACCGTCGGACACAACCGACCGGCGCCGTTCCGGATGCTGGGCCAGGTACACGATCATGCAATCAAGAGTGGCCGTGACGGTGTCGAGACCCCCGAGCAGCAGCAGGTGCGTGGTTCCGATCAACTCGGCATGGGTCAACGGACGGCCTTCGACCTCGCCGTGGACGATCGTGCTCAGCAACCGGTCGTCGGGACGGGACCGCTTCTCCTCGATCTTGCGTTCGAAGTAATCCTCGATGGCCTTGCCCGCGGCCAGGCGCTTCTGCTCGACCGTCGCCTCGTCGTCACCCTGCGGCCGGATCGTGTCGTCGCGCCAGCGTAGGAATTGCGGGAGGTCGTCCTGCGGCAGACCCATCAGCGCGAGGAAGATCGTCGACGGCAGTGGTGTCGCGAAATCTTCGTGGAAGTCGCACTCGCCGCGCGTCGCGAAGGCATCGATGATCTCGTTGACGAGCGTTCGCGCCTCGGGCTCGAGTTCCGCCATTCGCTTGGGCGAGAACTGCGGGTCGAGGAGCCGCCGGTACTTCGCGTGGTCGGGCGGGTCGACCGACAACGGGATCAGTGGCACGTCGTTGCCGATGTTGACGACGTTCTTCGACGAGAAGACCTCGGGATGCTTGAGCGCCCACAGGACGTCGTCGTAGCGGGAGATCGTCACGCTCGGACCGAATATCCCCCCCTCGCGAACAACGGGACAGCGCTCGTGCACCGCGTGGTACACGGGGTGCGGGTCGTCGGCGCAGCGTTGCGAGAAGACGTCGAGGCCGGGATCGTCTTGGCCGGCGGTGACGGCGTCGTCGGTGTACATCAAGGCTCCTTGCGGTGGTGGAGGGCTACGGGGTTTGCAGCGGTTCGGGAACGGGGTGCCGGAAGAGCTTGGATGCGTTCTCCCACGTCACCTTGCGGATCACGTCCGCGGGTAGGCCCGCGAGCGCGGCGGCCGCGCTGGGTTGTGTGTCGGGCCAGGTCGAATCGGCGTGCGGATAGTCGCTCTCGATGCAGATGTGGTCGATCCCGATGTGCTCGCGCAGCGCGAACGTGGACCCGATGTCGATGGTGCAGAACCAGAAGTTGCGGCGCAGAGCGTCGGTCGGCGAGATCGACCGGTCGTCCCAACCGTGCGAACCGACCGCCGAGTGGTCGAGCACGTAGTCGATCCGGTCGATCAGCATCGGCACCCAGCTGATGCCGCCTTCGGAGAACGCGATCTTGATCCCGGGAAAACGGGTGGGTACCTGCGCCCACAGCCAGTCCGCGGCGGTGACGAGCGCGTTGACCGGGAAGAGGCTCGTGTACAGCTCGAGAGGCGCGCCGGGTGACCGGGCCGCCGTCCACGACGACGACCCGTTGTGGAGGCAGACGACGGTCTCCGTCTCCTCGCACGCGCGCAGGAAGGGATCCCAGTGCCGGTCGAGCATGGGAGGCAGACCGATGTCGACGGGATTCTCGGGAAAGCTGACTGCCTTGAAACCGCGCTCGGCGTTGCGGCGGATGTCGGCGGCAGCCACACTCGGGTCGTTCACCCACGCGAGCTGTAGAGGAATCACGCGGTCGGGATGCGGCGAGGCCCACTCATCGATGTGCCAGTCGTTCCACGCGCGCATCGCCGCGAGACCGAGCTCGGGGTCCTTGCTCTTCGCGAAGATCGTGCCCGCGAATCCCGCGATGAGCGAGGGGAAGCAGAGCGTCGCCTGGATTCCGTCCACATCCATGTCGGCGACACGAGCCTCGATGTCGTAACACCCGCGCCGCATCTCGTCGAAGCGCGCCGGCTCCATGCTCCACTCCGCCTTCGGGCGGCCGGCGACGGCATTGAGCCCCACCTGCGGATAGAAGTTGTCTTCGTAGATCCACGTTTCGCGGCCGTCGTCGAGCGTGACGACGCGCGGCGCACGCTCCTGGAGCGCGCCGGGGAGCCGGCCCTCGAAGCAATGCGCCGGCTCGATCAAATGATCATCCACGGAGATGATCGTGTAGCTGCGAACGCGCGGCTCCGGTTCGGGACGGAAGGTGGCCGTCATCGGTACCCGATGCCTTCGGTGCAGAAACGCTCCAGGTATCGCGCGAGTTCCGGCGCGTCGGCGACGCGGCCGACGACGATGTCGTGGATGCCGTCGAGCAACACCGCGAACATCGTGCGCGCGTCCCGCTTCGCGTCGTCGGACTCGATCTGAGCCGCGAGCAGATCGACGAGCGGGGCCAGCGCGTCGCGAAGCTCGTCGTCGTGGAATTCCGTCAGTCGACGGTGCTCGCGCACCAGCACGCCCGCGTATCCGATCGCGCCCGGCAATGTGACCATGTCGAACAGCTCGGACACGTATGCCCGCAGGGCGTCCGGCCCGGTCTTCGCGCCGATGCGGGCGGCGAGCGCGTCGGCGCCGATACGGCTGTCCTCCGCCAGGAGTGCGAGCAGCAGGTCGTCCTTGCTCCGGAAGCACGAGTAGAACGCCTTCAGCGACAGGCCCGCGCGCCCGGCGAGCTGCGCAACCGTAAACGCGGCGCTCCCGGTTTCGTTCGCCAACGCACGGGCCGCCGCGACGAGCTGCTGCGGCCGCCCGGTCTCTTCGGAGAATGCCATTCTCCCAAGCATAGACGCGCCAACGTGGAAGCGACGCCGGCGGCTCAGTCCCGGCGCGCGTTGAGCCGGCGGAGGTTGCTCTCGCGCAACTCGTCTTCGGTGAGGCCGATGTCGTAGGACGGCGAGGTGACCGGCTGCGCCCGTTCGACGGTGACGACCACGATGCCGCGGATGCGCTCGCGTGCTCGGACGGTGCCGCGCCGCTCGTAGAACTCCACACCGCGATCGAAGGCATCGCCGTCGGTGTGCACCACGGCGGTGCCCTTGAAGCGGTAACCCTTCCGGACGAGCTGGTCGACCACGTTGATCTCGATGCTCGCGTTCGACTTCAAGTTTTCGACGGTTCCCGGGGAGCGCAGGTCGGCGAAGACCAGGTGATCGTCGTCCCACACCGCGATCGTGCCCTTGGGTGACAGGTTGGGCGTGCCGTCGGGACAGACCGTCGCGATGAAGCCGAGCTCCGCCTCGACGACGCGCCGCATGTCCTCGGTCAGCTTGACCATGACACCAACCCAAATTCGCTCTTTCGACCTCGCAATCTTGGCGCGGGCCGGAGCCCGGCGCGAGATCGCGGCTAGGGATTGCGCACGAGGCGGACGGGAAGCGACGCCGTTGGGGCGATCAGGCTCCGAGGTACCGAAGGCATGCGTCGACATTGACTGACAACGCGTGACCGGAATCAACGACCAGATGGTCCTCTGTCCACGGTTCGGTCTCCAATCGACGTCGTTCGACTTCGTCCCAGGTCGGTTCCGGATATCGGGACAGGCCGCGGTCACGTTGGGTAAGGCGGCGACGGTGGAGGGCTTCGTCGTCACAGATCACGTGTACGACGCGGATGCTCGCGTTGGCCGAAGATGCCGCCCGCCGCCAGATGTCTCGGCCAACCTCGAGGTAGTTCGCGGCGTCGGCAATCACGTCCAGCCCCAGGGCGAGTTGATGGGCGGCAACCGTCGCGCCGACCTCGTACGCGGCCACTCCGGTCTCGAACGACTGCCGCAGACCGGCCCGCAACATCGCGTCCTCGATCGGGTCGACCGACACAACGCACGCCGGAAGTCGTCGTCCGAGCTCGTCGGCGAGCGCCGACTTCCCGACGCCCGGAAGCCCACTCATAAGGATCAGCACGGCGCATGATGCCCGACCCGGGCGCGGTCCGCGAGCGCCGGTCTGGAAGAATGGCGGTGTGCGCTTGCGGTTGGGGATCGGCCTTTGGGGGCTGTCGTGGGTGCCTTACGGCCTGATCCTCGGCCTCACCGGCGCTTGGCTCAGCCTCGCCTGGGGATTCGAGATTCTTCTCGGTGTCGCGGGCCTCTCGATCGCGGGCGCGGAGTTCGCCCAGACCGTGAAGGACCGGGGCTGGAAGGGCGCTCCGGCCGTCGCGTGGCACACGATGCTCCACGGCAAGGGCGTCGAAGCCGCCGACTAGCTGTAGTTCCCGGCGCAGGTGTGCGGGGGCGCACCCGGTGCAATGATCCTCTGGTGTCGAGATCGCGCGGGCTGCTCGGAGCCGGTGCCATCGTGACCGCGCTGGCGCTGGCCGCCGGCGCGTGCTCCTCGGGCTCTTCCGCGGCGAAGCACCCTCCGGAGACCAGCGGCGCGCCTGCAACGACGGTCCCCTTGGTGAGCGGCGCAAATCTGCCTGTCGTCACCGTGAGCCCGGAGGCGAGACAGACGATCGCCGGCTTCGGGGCGTCCGGGGCGTGGTGGCCGATTGATCTCGCGAAATTTCCGGAGTCGGTCCAAAACGAGGTGGGCCGGATGCTGTTCTCGCCGGGCGGAATCGAGCTATCGGGCTACCGGTACAACATCGGGGGCGGTGGCGAAGGCGTCACCACCGCCGATCGGGCACCGAAGCAATATCCGGCCGACACCGCGGGGTTGACATTCCTGCGCCTCGCGAGCGACGCGCACGTTCCGATCCTGACGGGCTTCGTGAACAGTGCCCCGCCCGCCTTCACGACGAACGCCAAAGCGTGCGGCGGTCAGCTGAAGCCCGGCATGGAATCGGCCTACGGCGAGTACCTCGCCGGCATCGTCGAGTCACTTCGCGACAACCAGCACATCGAGTTGCAGTACGTGAGCCCGATGAACGAGCCCGACGACTCGTTCCCGTCTTGCGGTCAGGAAGGAATGCAAGTCCCAGTCGCGCCGCGCGCAACCGTCGTACAGGCCGTCGGTGCCGCGCTCGCCCGCCGGACACCCTGGGCCAAGGTCATCGCCGACGAGACCACCGCAGACGCGCTCACGGCGAGTGAGGTCCCGCAGTGGCTCTCGGTTCCCGACACCGTGGGCTACGTCGCCGCGATCGCGCACCACACCTACGACTTTCCCGACGACGCGCTCCGCAGGCTCATGCCGCCCCTGTCGGCGCGATTCGACCGGCCGACCTGGATGACCGAGATCTGTTGTTACAAGGGTTCGGGCGGCGTCGCCTCGAGCTTCGGCGCGGAGTACGACCCCACGATCACACAAGGCCTGTGGCTCGCCGACCAGATCGGCGCCGATCTCACCGTCGCCGGCGACAGCGCGTGGTATTGGTGGACCGCGCTCTCACCGGTGCTCGGCTGCGATCCGCGCGCCGACCCGCAGTGCCCAAGTCGGTTGAACACGAAGGGCTTCAACGACGGTTTGCTGTATTACGACCAGCAAGCGCCTGCAGACAGCCCGACGACGATCTTCGCCACCAAGCGCTTCTACGCGCTCGGTCAGTTCAGTCGCTACGTCAGACCCGGAGCGGTACGACACGACGTCACCGGCGCACCCCAGGGTGTCCACGCGATGGCATTCGCGACCAACGGCGGCTGGACCCTCGTGACGTGGAACGACTCGCGGCAGCACTCGGCGTTCGCGTTGCAGCTGCCGGGACCCGCCGTCGCGCCGACCGGGTCGATCGTGACGAACGCGGCGAGCAACCTCCAGCCGGCTTCACCCCCCGGCCGCACAGAGTCCGGCACATGGCGGATCGACCTTCCCGCCTCGACGATCGCGACGTACACCTTCGCCGCCGCCTCGAACTGACGCCCGGCGGTGGCGACTCCCTCAGGTCGAGCCTTCTTGCGCAACTGCTCCGGCCGGCTGCCGCGTGGGGAGCCGCCGACTGAAGAACAGCGCGATGAGTGCGACGACCGCGAGCAGCGAAAGCGACGCGCGTAGACCGTCGAGGCGCGCGCTCGCGTTCTCGTCGACGATCGCATCGGTGGTCTCGGGAGGCACGCCCGCCTGGTCGAGACTGGCCCGGAGGTCCTTGTCGGAGATGAACGGAATGCCGCCGGCGAGCTTCACCTGCGCACTGGACACGACTTCCTTGGGAACTTCCGGATTGCTCACTACCCCGCTGATGAACGACGCGGTCAGAGTCGATATGAGTACTGCACCGGCCAGTGCGGTACCAATCGACGCCCCGAGGTTCGTCACCGTGTTCTGAATGCCCCCGACCTCGCCGCTATTTTCGTCGGAGACCGACGAGACAGTGACGCTGCCGAGTTGCGATGCCAGCGCGCCGACGCCGAGACCGGCGAGAAGCATCGGCCCGGTCACGATCTCGGGGCCGGCGCCAGATTCAAGGGCGACTACGAGCATCACGATGCCCGCGAACAGCGCGAGGAAGCCGACTTGCACAACGAGGCGCGGAGAAGCATTCGGGAAGACCTTGGGTATCCCCGCGGCGGCCAGTAGCAGGGTGATCGACAGCGGCAGCAGTCGAATACCGGTCTGAATAGCAGAGAGACCGAGGGCGACCGACAGGAAGAGCGGAACGACGAAGAACAAGCCGGCCTGAAGGAAGTATTGGAAGAGGAAGGCGGTCAGCCCGCTACGTAGAACCCGGTTTCGCAACATCGCCGGGTCGAGCAACACCGCGTCGCCGCGGGCGAGACGACGGCTCTCCCACGACATGAAGCCTCGCAGTACGAGTCCGCCGCCGAGGACGAGCCAGATGACCGGCGAGAGGCCGAAGAGCTCCGGCGCGCCCGCCTTGGGTTGGACGAACCCCCAGGTCCCCGAGCGAAGGATGCCGTACACGACGAGCCCCAGACCGAGCGCGGACAACACAGTGCCTCCGAGATCGAGGCGCGCGCCTTCCTCCGGCGGCGTGTCGAGCATGCGACGGGTGAGTACCAGAATGGCGAGCACGACGAACACCTCGCCGACGAAAACGAGCCGCCACGACAGATAGGTAGTGAAGAACCCGCCGATCAAGGGACCCGCAGCCACTGCGATCGCGCCGGCGGAAGCGACGAGACCGTAGGCGCGCGGACGTTCCGGGCGGGCGAAGTTCGAAGCTACCAACGCGACGATCGCCGGCATGATCAGCGCGGCACCGACGCCTTCGAGCACCGACCAGCCGAACATCAAGACCGCGAGGTTCCCGGAGAGCGCGGTGACGAGCGATCCGCATCCGTAGACGAGACACCCGATCGCGAAGGCCCGCTTACGGCCGAGGATCTGCCCGACCTTGCCGCCGGTGATCATGAGCGACGCCATCACCAGTGTGTAGAAGGTGATGGCGGTTTGGATACCCGTAACGGTGGTGCCGACATCCTTCGCGACAGTCGCGATGGACACGTTCATCACCGAGCTGTCGAGCGTCATGAGAAACTGACCCGCCGCGAGTGTCAACAGAACCAGGCCGGCCGCACTGGTTCCATCCTCGGTAAGGTCGGCTCTACTCATCGGTCGCCCGTTCAGTAACTGATGAGTCCACCGAAGGTGAAGCCGACAGCTGAGCTCGACGCACCTGGAGAGGTGACGATGGTCGCCGTGTAGGTCGCGTTGCCGGACGCGCCCGTGAACCTGCCCGAGCCCGCATCGATCCTGAACGTGAACGTCGCGATTTCCGTCGTGGAACCCGTAGGAGTGTCCCATCCGGCGATGGAGCCGCGGACGGTGTCGCCCTGCGCGGTCGTAAACGTGGTCGACCCGGTGAATGCGGTTCCGCGCAACGTGACCTCACTATGAAACCTTCCAGGTCCGGTTGGCTGCGATTGCAAGGTCCCATCGAACTCCGCCGTCGTCGACGACGTGATGCGCCGGGTGCCGGAACCCGAACCCGTCCAGGATCGGGTGGTTGCGTTCGCCGCAGCCGTTGAAGTCGTGCGCTCGCGCGTGGCCGCGACGACCAGCGCAGCAACCGCCACGAGTAATGCAATCACCGTGAGCACGATCCACGGGCGAACTGGTGGTCGAATCCCCTCGGGCGGCGTTTCCAGGTTCACTGCGATCTCCGAGCTTCCCCTCGAAGAGCGCATCTTGCCCGATCCCCGTCCTCCGGGCGAGCCATCCGCGCCCGCGCCGCGGAAGCCCCGCTACGACTACGCGGGTTGGCTGCGGAGTATCCCCATCGCGAAGTACTGGGCCCCGCCGCCGTAGGCCTGCGCAAGCGCCGTACGCGCGCCGTCGACTTGATGTTCGCCGGCGAGCCCGCGCACCTGGAGTGCGGCCTCCGCGAAACGCAGCATGCCTGATGCGCCGATCGGATTCGACGACAGCACGCCCCCCGAGGCGTTCACCGGGAAAGAACCCGTCAGCTCGGTGTCGCCGCTCTCGACCATCTTCCAACCCTCACCGGGACCCGCGATGTCGTGTCCCTCGAGCCACATCGGCTCGTACCAGCTGAACGGGACGTACAGCTCCGCGACGTCGATCTCCTGGCGCGGCACGCTGATCCCGGCCTGGCGGTACACGTCGTGGGCGCATTCCACACCCGCTTGCGGTCGCACCGGATCGCGACCGGGGAACACGCCGAGCTCGCTGCGGACAGCGGTCGCCGCGATCCAAGCTGCCGGCTTCGCCGCCCGCTTGCCGTTCGCCTCGTTCGTGAGCACGACCGCGCACGCACCGTCGGATGACGGGCACGACTCCAGGAAACGCAGCGGATCCCAGAGCATCGGCGACTCCTTCACCTTGTCGATGGTGATGTCGGCGAGCTGCAGGTGCGCATACGGATTCTTCAAGGCGTTGAGGCGATCTTTCACCGCGACCTGCCACCCGATGTACTCGGGCGCGCCGGTCTTCTCGATGTACGCACGAATCCATGGCGCGAATGCACCGCCCGCGCCGATGCCCCGACCCCGGCCGCCGGCAAGACCCCACTGCGCGTTTCCCTCACTCTGTTTCTCCCACGCGATCGCAAGCACGCGCTCGTGGATGCGTGATTCGACGAGGTGGGCGCCGACGATGAAGGTCGACCCGCCGACGCTCCCGGCGGTGTGCACACGCAGCATCGGCTTGCCCGCCCCCCCGAGGGCATCGGCGAGGAACAGCTCCGGCTGGACGATGCCCTCGAACGCATCGGGCGCCTTGCCGATCACGACCGCGTCGATGTCGGCCCACGTGCACTCCGCGTCATCGAGCGCCCGCACGGCCGCTTCCCGCAGCAGACCGGGAATCGACACGTCGGCCCGCTTCTTCTTGTGGTGCGTCTGGCCGACGCCAACGACCGCGCATTGCTCCGCCATGATCAGTCGCCCTCCATCAGGCACACCAGATTGTGTTGCAACAGCTGGCCACCGGTCGCGTGAGCGAGCCCGCGGCGCGCGTTGCCTTCGACGATCCGCTGCGCGACCTCGACGATCCGGATCAGGCCCGTCGCCATTACCGGATTCGCGGCGAGCGCGCCACCGGAAGGATTGACGTTCGCGTCGGCGTCGATACCCAACGCCTCTCGGAGAATCAGCTCTTGCGGGCTGAACGTGGACGAGAGCTCGATCACATCGAGCGGACCACCGTCGAAGCCGGCCTTACGCGCCGCGAGTGTCGTCGAGGTCGAAGTCGTGAGATCGCGCATGCCGGGCTGATGGACTTCGATGCGGTGGTCGAGGCCGCGAATCCACGCCGGCCGCTCGCACAGTGCCCGGGCCCGGTCGCCTCGCGCGAGCACCACCGCGACGGCACCGTCGGAGATCGGTGGGAGGTCGTGCTTGCGCAGCGGAGCGCGCACGTACGGAGCCGCGAGGAGCGCGTCGACCGACGAGTCGCCGGATACCTGCGCGTTCGGGTTGTCCTTCGCGTTGTGGCGATTCCGCACGACGACTTCGGCGAAGTCGCGCTCGGTCGCCTTGCCCGAGTCGAGCAACGCGCGAGCCTGGATGCCCGCGAGCGACGCCGGATCGACGCCGAGCGGCGCGAGGTAGTACGGATCGAGTTGCTGTGCCCACATCTCGTCCGGCTTCGACGGCGACGACTTCCCCGAGCCGAAGACGAGCGCGGTGTCGATGTCGCCGTGCTGCAGTCGCACCCACGCTTCGTACAGCGCCCACGCGCCGTCCATCTCGACATGCGACTCCGAGATCGGAGGCCACGCACCCGCGGCCTCGAGATTCGAGACGAACGCGAACGGCCCGCCGGTCAGGTAATCGCAGCTCCCGGCGCACGTGAACCCGACCTCGCGGCGGTCGAGGCCGGCGCGCTCGAGCGCCTTGCTCACAATGGGAACGAGCAGTTGAACTTCGCTCTCGCGCGCTTTGCGGACGGAGGGTGTCTGCGCGTAGCCGACGACGGCAATGTCGGTGGCAGCCATCAGAAGATGTGCTCCTCGTACTTGGCCCGGTCCATGTCGGGTTCTCCGGTCCATTCAAAGGCGTCGATCACCGAGGAGACGCTCCCCCACCCACGGTTCGACACGCCGCTGCCACTGCGCCGATCCTTCGGCTTCCACACCGCGCGCACGCGCATGCCGGAGCGGACCTGATCGTGTGGCACGCCGACGATGTCCTGACCGCCGAGGTTGCTGTCGGAGCCGTCGAGCAGCACCGACGCGTACACGAACGGCTCGGTCTCGGTCTGGCCGTAATACGCAACCGGTGTCACGATCGTGAACCCGGTAACCGTGCCGTGGTCGCCGACCTCGACCTCGTCCGCCTCGCTCGTAGGCACGACACAGATCGGGCAGTAGCCCTTGCCGGGAACATAGACGCGCCCGCACGAGGGGCACTTGTGCCCGACGATCCGGCCGTCGATCAGCGCGTCGACGTAACGCTCGAGGATCGGCGTGAGCTCCTCGGAGTACGTGAGCGAGACGAGGTGCTCCATCACCAGATTCTCTTTGGGCGAGGTGCTCTCGCCGGTCGGGCTCATGATGCGGGCTCCCAGCAGGCGAGGTCGTCGATCATGTTGTGCGGTTCGCTGCGCCAGCGCGGCTGCACGCGCATTCCGGTCGACATGCGCTCGATCGTGCCGCTGTCGACGGCGTGAACCATCGCGGTGTCGGCGCCGTCGGGAGTGACGAGCGCGAAGGCGAACGGGCGGTCGAGCGGGTGCTTGGGCGTCGGCGAATCAACCCACGTCCAGGAGCCGACGGTGCCGAGCGGTCCGACCTCGACGAGCTCTTCGAGTGCGTCACCGGAATTGGGGTCGTACTCGAGCGGGGGCACGAGTACGGCGCCCGAGCGCGACCTGATCCCGAGGATGCGATGGTCACGGAGGCCGGCGAGAAACGCACCGACGACAGGCCCGAGCGAGCGCGAATAAGGGAACTCGAGAGTGCTCTCGACGATGCGCGGCTGCTTCATGCCCCCGAAGCTAACCACCCGCTGCCCGCGCCGCATCTCGGGCGAGCGCGCGCTTGTCGACCTTGCCGATGGACGTCACCGGAAGCGCGTCGACGAGAACGAGACGGTCGGGCGACTTGTAGTCGGCAAGCGCGGCCTTACAGGCGGTCCGGAGCTCGTCCAATGTCGGCGCCGTCCCCGCCGCCGGCACGACGAACGCCACGCCGATCTCACCGAGCACGGGATCGGGCGAACCGAGCACGGCGATCTGCGCGACGCCTTCGTGGTCCGACAGCACCCGCTCGACCTCGGCCGGATACACGTTGTATCCGCCGCGGATGTACATCTCACTCCGCCGTCCCACGAGATGGAGATATCCGCGTTCGTCGAGGTAACCGAGATCTCCCGTCGTCAGCCAGCCGTCGGCGTCGAGCACCTCGGCGCTCTGAGCCGCGTCCTTCCAGTACCCCCGCATGACGGCACCCGATCGGCACCGTACGCGGCCGATGACGGTTCCGGAGTCGTCTGCGTCGCGAGCTTCGTCGGCCGCGATCTCGAGCTCCACGTTCACGCGCGGGCGCCCGACCGTCTGCGATATCACCTCCGGTGAATCGCCGGGAACGGTTCCCGTCGTGATCGCGGCTTCGGTGCTCGTATAGCCGATCACCACGGGGCAGCCGAGCCGCGTCTCCATCTCGCGGACGAGCTCGGGGGGCACGGTTGCCGCGCCCGTCCCGGCGATGCGCAGGCTCGACAGGTCGGCGGACGCGAAGTCGCGATGGTCGAGCATCAAACGCCACTGGGTCGGTACACCCTGACCGACCGTGACGCGTTCGCGCTCCATCAACCGCAGGGCATCGGCGGCAGTCCATGGGGTCGGCGTGATGACCGTGGTGATGACGTTCTCGATCTCCTCCCACGGCCGCGACATGAACGCGACGTGCGCGAACGGGAGCGGCGCGAGCCGGACATCGAACGGTGCGCCCATCGCGCCGGCGCCGACGGCCACCGCTTGGAGGTTGCGGTGGTCGAAGACCGCGCCCTTCGGCATGCCCGTCGTGCCACTCGTCCACACGATCGCGACGGGATCGTCCGGTTCGCCGCGCGGCAACGCCGCGGGACCATGACGTTGGTACGCGTCGCGAACGTCGTCGAGATCGGAGTCGCGGATGACGGCTCGAGGACTCGTGCGATCGAGAATGCTCGCGATCTCGGGCGGCCCGAGACGCGTGTTGACGCCGGTCGTGATCGCACGCAATCGCATCGCGGCCTGGTAGCAAACGGCGTACTCGATGGATGACGGGACGAGCAGCGCGACCACATCGCCGCGTCGCACTCCGCGCTCGGCCAGCAGCGCAGCAACTCCGTCGGCGGCCCGATCCCACTCGGCGAAGCTGAGACGTCGGTCGACGTCGACGAACGCGGCTCGATCGGGATGCTCGGCCGCGGCTGCTCTCAGTAGCTCCACAGTCGACCGGGGCGGGCTCACGGTCTGCCAACGTACCCGTGGCCTTCGCGGCTACCTTGTTTCGCCGATGCCGTCCACCAGGGAAGTCCGCGCGCGCCAGAACCGACAGAAGGAGCGCATCGCGGCTCAGCAAGCGGAGCGCCACCGCGCGCGCACACGCCGGCGCTGGATACTCGGGATCGGCGGCGGCGCGCTGTTCGTCGTCGCCGTCGTGTTCGTGTACGAGATCGGCCTGAAGAACGACAACAGTCCCACGGTCGCGGCCTCGCCCACCACCGTCGCGCCGACGACGGTCGCCAAGGCCGCGCCGACGAAGTGTGTCGGGCTGAAGAGCCCGCTGCCGAAGGGTTCGCCCGCGATGCCGCTGACCGCCGGTCCGGCACCGACGAAACTCATCACAAAGGACCTCAAGGTGGGCACGGGTGCGGTTGTGCCGTCGGGCGCGAAAGTCACGGTCAACTATGTCGGCGTCGCGTGCTCGACCGGAAAGATCTTCGACTCGTCGTACTCACGGAATCAAACCTTCGACGCGGATCTGTCCGGTGGGGTGATCCAGGGATGGATAAAGGGCATTCCAGGCATGCGCATCGGGGGCGTCCGATTGCTCTCGATCCCGTCCGCCCTCGCCTACGGTGCCGCCGGCAGCGCGCCCGCGATCGGTCCGAACGAGCCCCTCTTCTTCCTCGTGTCTGCAGTCAAGCTCGGCTGAACCCACTCTCGCGGCGCGAATGACCCGCACGAGCCCGCCGATAGAGTCGACGTGAGCATGAGCGACCGGTTGCAGGTTGGGCTGAAGCGCGTCGCGGTCCGGCGGGCGCGGAGTTCGTAGGTGTACCCCTCGATCCGGCCGACCGCGGTGCTCGGCACGCCCGAGCCGGAGACGACCGAACCGCCCGGCATCCGCCCGCGGATCTCCCCCAACGTCATCTTCCTCGGGCTCACGAGCCTCTTCACCGACGTGTCGTCAGAGGCAGTGAACGCGATCCTTCCGCTCTACCTCATTTCGCAGCTGGGATTCTCGTTGCTGGAGCTGGGGCTCTTCAACGGCTTGTACCTCGGCATCAACGGCGTGATGTCGATCGCGAGCGCGGTCTTCACCGATCGCCACCGTCGCTACAAGGAGATCGCGGGCGCGGGTTACGGCACATCGGCGGTGTGCAAGCTCGGTTTGATCTCCGCACGCAACGCACCGTGGCCGGCGTCGATGATCCTCTTCGCCGACCGCGTGGGAAAGGGCATCCGGACGTCGCCGCGCGACGCGCTCATCTCGCTCAGCTCCGACAAGAGGCGACTGGCGAGCTCGTTCGGTGTCCACCGCGCGCTCGACACTGCCGGCGCGGTAGCCGGTCCGTTCGTCGCGTTTCTGATCCTGCGCGCGAACCCGACCGCCTACAGCACCGTGTTCGTCATCTCCTTCCTGTTCGCGGTGATCGGCCTCGGCGTGCTCGTGCTCTTCGTGCAGAACCGGCGCGACACCGAACGGCACGAGGTTGCGTCGTGGCGATCAGCGTTCGGATTGCTCGCTCGCGACGATTTCCGAGCGCTCGCGATCGTCGGGTCGATATTCGGCGTCTTCACGATCGCCGACGCCTCGATCTACTGGACGATCTACGTGCGAGCGTCGATCGAGTCGCCGTACTTTCCGCTGCTCGCCCTCGGCATGAACATCAGCTATCTCCTGCTCGCCATCCCGATGGGCGTGCTCGCAGATCGCGTCGGACGATCGCGGGTGTTCATCGGCGGTTTCGTGCTCCTACTCGGCCTGTACGTGATTCTGCTGGCGCCGACCATCGGCGTGATCGAGATCCTCGGCGCGCTCGCGTTGCTCGGCGCGTTCTACGCCTGCACGGACGGAATTCTGAACGCGATGGCGAGCGTGGCAACTCCCGACGGCCTCCGCACGAGCGGCCTCGCAGTGCTGACCACTGCGATAGCCATCAGCGGCCTCGTCTCCGGCATCGCATGGGGCTTCTTCGCCGAATGGTGGGGTCTCGTGACTGCGGTCAGGGTCTTCGCCGTGCTGCTCGGCGCCGGCTGTCTCGTGAGCGCGATTCTCCTCCGCGTGCGCGCACGGCGCTACGGATGACGCGAGCCACCCACGCGCCGGTTCAGTAGTCGGGCGCGGAGAGATCCTTCAGACCGACCGACGCCGCGAGTGCGTCGGCGCGCCGCGAAGCCTTGTCGTAGGCGAGCACGAAGTACCGCTCGGCATTCATCTCGCGTCCCGGGAGCGGTGGTGGACCGAGTGATCGGATCATCGCCGATGGGTCCTCGGGCCTGCGGATCAGGACGACCGGCTCCTCGCCGGCGTCGGCGCCATTCCAGAAATCGCGGCGCGGTGCGGACCGGCGACGTGAGCTCGCGCTCGAACGGCTCGACGACGCGCGCCGCCGCGGCGGGCTCACGCCGACACCTCCTGTTGCTCTTCCTCGGAGGCGAGCAGGTCGTCGGTGAGGAGCGCGTCGGGCCGGATGCCGAGCGCGAGGCGCAGTTGATCTCCGTCGAGATCGGCGAGCGAGCTCGACTTGGGGAGGACAAGGTCGGCGATACGCCGCTTACCGGCAACGACTTCCTCGACCCGCTCGTCGACGGTACCGGGGCAGATCAGGCGGTGGCAGATGACGGTGCGGGTCTGGCCGATGCGCCACGCACGGTCGCGCGCCTGGTCTTCGACCGCGGGATTCCACCAACGGTCGTACAACACGACGTGACTCGCGGCAGTGAGATTGAGACCGGTCCCCCCGGCCTTCAGCGAAAGCACGAGCGCGCGCGGACCGTCGGCCTGTTGGAAGTCGGCGATGATCTGATCGCGCGCGGAGCGGGTCAGACCACCGTGGTAACAAGCGACCGGGGTTCCCGTGCGCTTCGTGAGGTGGTCGGCCAGTTTCAGACCCCATTGCGCGAAGTGGGTGAACACGAGCACGCTCTCGTCGGCGGCGAACACGGCGTCGACGATCTCCTCGAGCCGGGCCAGCTTGCCCGACCGGCCCGACAGCGGTAGGTCGTCGTCCTCGTACGCGGCGGGGTGGTTACAGATCTGCTTGAGCGCGGTGATCGCCGCGAGGATCTGGCCGTTGCGGGCCTTGCTCCCGTCGGGTTGTGCCGCACCGGTGACGAGTGTGTCGAGCAACGCCTGGTAGAGCCCGATCTGTTCCGGCGTCATGGCACAACGGTCGAGCTCGTCGATCTGGTCGGGCAGCTCCTCGGCGATTGCCGGCTCTGCCTTCGTTCGGCGGAACACGAGGATGCCGTTCAGCGCGCGCATCGCATCCTCGGCCTCCACGCGGGCGGCCCGACCGTCGCTCGAGAGCCGCGCGATGAACTGCGGGCGCGGACCGACGAGGCCGGGATTGGCGAAATCGAGGATCGCCCACAGATCGCCGAGACCGTTCTCGATCGGAGTTCCCGTGAGCGCGACGCGCGTGTTCGCACGGATCCGGCGCAGCTGCTGCGAGGTGTCGTTCGCGGGATTCTTGATGGCCTGCGCCTCGTCGAGGACGAGCTTCGACCACGAGACGGCGGATATCGCGTCGATGTCGCGCACTGCCGTGCCGTACGTGGTGACGACGACGTCGGCGTCGGCGACCTCAGCCGCGATCTCGTCCGCCGCGGCTCGATTCGCACCGTGATGTACGACGACACGGAGCCCGGGCGTGAAGCGCGCCGCTTCGGCCGTCCAGTTGCCGACGACCGCGGGCGGCGCGACGACGAGCGCCGGACCCGAGCCTGCGGTCGCGAGGAGATCGGCAAGCATCGTGGGCGTCTTGCCCAGCCCCATGTCGAGCGCGAGGCATCCGCCGAGCCCCGCCTTGCCGAGGAATCCGAGCCACGCGAGCGCTTCGTTCTGGTAACTGCGCAGCTCGCCCACGAAGCCCGCCGGTGCGCCGGCCGGCGCCGCCGAAACCTCCGCCGCCGCCTCGAGCAGTTCGGCGGCCCATCCACCACCGACGACGGAAACGCCGCCCGCGAGCGGCGAGCCTTCGATGCCGAGTGCGAGCCGGAGTGTCTCGGCCCCGGTGAGCTGGGTCGTGTCCGCCCGTTCCGCGAGCGCGTCGGCGGCCGCTTGCAGGTCGGCCTTGTCGATCGCGACCCATCGGCCACCGGACCGAATGAGCGGGCGCGCCTCTCGAGCGAGCCGCGCGATGTCCGCCGCGGAGAGCTCGACGTCGTCGAACACCGCCGACCACCGGACGTTCGCGAGCTGGTTCGCGCCGACCACCGACTCGGACGACGCGTCGACGAACACACGCAGCGACGGCGTGGGCTTACGGCGCGACAGCGCGGGCACGCGCACATCGAAACCCGCGTCTTCCAACTGCGGGCCGGTCGTCGCCATGAGGTCCCAGGCCTCGTCCTGGCTGAGCACGACCTCGCCGCGCCGGGTACCACCGGGCCGGAGCAACGCGGGGAGCATGCGCTCCAGGCGCGTCATCTCGTCCTCGATGTGCGGGCGTCCGGCCCCCGCGTTCACGATCGCCTGCTCGATCGGCAGGATCTCGCTACGTGGTCCGGTCGCGAAGACCGCGAGGTGCCACGCGTTGACGTCGTCGGGAGGGTCGAGGCGAACGATCAGGCGACCGCGTTCGCCGGTCACCGACCGGCCCCACCGCTCCATCCGCGTGGCGACATCTCCGGCCAGCCGCGTCGGCGCGTCGAACGCGGTGCCGTCGAGGCGACCGAGGAAGGCTTCGGCAACGTCGGTCGCCGTGCGCACCGTGGGAGGCGGTGCCGGCATGTCGAGCTGCCGCGCGCCGTCGCGACAGATCGCGTCGACCATGCCGGTGAGAGCCGAGCGGGTCAGTGCACGCGCATCGACTTCCTGGTCGAGCGCGAGAAGTGATCCGGGCATGGTCTCGATCAGGCGCGCGAGGCGCGCCGGGTCGACGAGGGCCGGGGTCCATCGGACCGAGTAGGAACCGTTCGAGTCGCGTGCCGATCCGCCCCGGCGCGTCCGCTGACGTAGGAACGGAACCATCGCGCCGCGCGCGGTCAGCTCGACCGCCCAGATCGCGACGCGGCCGAGCCACCGAACGCTCGCGCCGACGCCTTCGACCTGGCCGGCTCCGGCCGCGACGAGCCATCCGAGCACATCGCCGACGGGGATCGCCTGCGCGTCGGCGCGCGTATTGTTCGGTAGGGGTACCGGCCCGTGCCGGAGCCAGCCGGACGCGGGCGCGCCCGCGTCCGCCAGCATCTGCACCAGTTCGTCGCCGTCCGCGGCGGGAGCGTTGCGGCCCGCGGCCCAGGCGACCACCTTCCCGGGTTCCCACGACACCTGCAACTCGACCACGCCCGGTTCGAGATCCGGAGTGTCGACGTCGTCGCGCTCCTGCCGATTCGACCGGTTGTCGCGCGACCCTGACGAACGTCCGCTCGGGTCGTCGCGATGCAAGCCCGTGATCCGGGCCCACGCATCGGCGAGGCGCCGGTGCTCGGACTCCAGATCGGCCACGACGAGGTCGCGCTCCTCTCCACGCAGCGAGCGAGCGCTCGCGAGATGATCCTCGACATCGCGCAGTTGCGCGAGCAGCGACGCCTGCCACGCGACCGGGTCGGCGCGCAGAGCCGCGAGTTGTTCCGGTGTTGCCTCGCCGTCGATCTCGGCATCGACGAACATGTCGAACTGCCATGGCGCGATCGGCGTCGGCGTCGGCGTTCCTGTCACAGATCTCCGCGTGGACATGACGGAGGGCGCGCCGTGCGCCCTCGAAGAGCGCGGGCCCGCAGGCCCGTCCGATTCCGGCGGTTCCGTCGAGGTGCGCCGAAAGCGGAATCTCGGCCGCTCCGCTTCGACGCAGGGGTGTCGACGGAGTAGCCGCTTTCAAGTGTAGGCGATGGAAGCCGGTGCGGCGGGCGACCCCGGGCCCGGCTGTCAGCCGGGCCCGTCGACCGGCCGAACCTGCACGTCTTTGCGGGTCACCGCCAGGAAGGCGACCAGGCCCAGTATCGCCGCGGCGAGCACCAGGCTGACGCGACCCGCGCCCCACCCGAGGCCGTTGTCAGCCGTGGGCTTGCCGACCCAGTCCGCGAACGAGGCGCCGATCGGCCGGGTCACGACGTAGGCGAACCAGAAGCTCAGGACCGGGTTCCAGTTGAAGCGCCAGTACCCGACCGCCGGCACGAGGATCACGGCCGAGAAGACGACCATCGAGACGAAGTAGCCGAGGTTGAACGTGATCGCGGCCAGATCTCCGACCGCGGTTCCGAGCGCGAACGTGACCACCACCGCGGCCCAATAGAACATTTCCCGGCGGGTCGTGTCGATGCTGTGCATCGACAGCGTGTGCTCGGTGCGCTCCCACGTCACGAAAACCAGCACGAGCGCGACCGAATAGAGCAGCGTCGACGCGAAGTATGGGACGTGCAGGCCGACGTGGAGCACATCGGCGGCCATTGTGCCGAAGATGCCGACCATCACGACCGCGAACCAATAGGTCCACACGATGTAACGACGCATCGAGAACTGCAGCGCCAACGCGATCAGGAAACCGCTGAAACCCAACAGCACCGCGGGAACCGGGTGCAATTTGTGAACGAGGTAATCAGACGTCGATTCACCGAGTGCAGTCGAGAGGGCCTTGAGTACCCAGAAGTACACCGTGACCTGGGGAACCCTGAGCGCGGCGACGCTCAAAGCCGGGCGCGAAGATCCTCCGCCTGTCACGCCGGACACACCGCCCTCCACGCCCTCCCCCTCTTCGCTACGTGAACGGCCCCGCCCGAAGGTACTTGCGGGCTCAACGGGCGGGCCGCTCACGCTCCGGTCGACCTCTGGCAATACAAGAGTGCCGAGAGCGTCGGTCGCCATCCTCGCGTGATCCGTGCGACCCGCCGACTGGGAGACGGGTTAGGAAAAGGCAAAGTTGCGCTCCGGGTGCAGGGGTTGCCCGTGAATGGTCTCGATGGGTGTGAGCCTGGCGTCAGAACGTGTAGCCCACGAGGCTCCACTGCTCGCCGATGACGTTGCCACCGCCGACGGCCAGACACTTGGGAGCACCCGTGGCCGACAGCACGAACGGTTGCGGGTAAGTCAACGAGACGGTCGAGTTCGGCCCGACGATGATGACGGGTCCGGACACGGTATGCACGGCGTTTGCGATGAACCCACACCCCCCCGAGATGATGGTTGCCGAGATCGCCTTTACCTGCACCGTGAACGTCTGCGTCGAAGGGTTCGAGACCGTGAACGAGGTGATCGCATAGCGCGTTCCGGAGGGTTCCGGCTTCATAGTGGTAGCACCACCCGGCGTCGCCGCGACCTGCTGCGGGGGAAGGCTGAACTGGGTGCCGGGCAACCCGCTCAGGCTTACCGTGTCTAACGCGCCGGCCGGGCCGACGATCGCGTGATACCCCGAGGACGCGTCGGTGATCGCGACATTGCTCGCGGAGACCGCCCAGGCGCCGACCGGCAACAGCACCGTCACCGCGATCACCTAGATGTGATGCCCGACCACGTTGTTGATGTGGGTCATAGGTGGTTGGCCGGCGAGCGCGGTGTGTGAGCGGTGGTGATTGTAGAAGTGGAGCCATCGGTAGAGGGCTCGATCGCGGTCTTGGTT
>Ga0335083_10002737_pt1 | contig 23168 bp, 27 predicted proteins | sample Lox_Sample_42_FD_206716 | JGI IMG/M metagenome (GOLD analysis project Ga0335083, IMG submission 206716) | Soil microbial communities from Loxahatchee National Wildlife Refuge, Florida, United States - Lox_Sample_4.2 | ecosystem: Environmental > Terrestrial > Soil > Wetlands | place: USA...
ATCTGAAAAGAAAGCTCTTGCGATACATCCGTCAGTACAACAAATCGCCCCGAACGGTGAAGTGGAAATATGCTGATCCAGCGCGCCATATCGGTACACAATCAGCTGGTACAGGCCACTAGGACAAACACCGGCCCAGGTAATCGCCATTCTTGGGAAGCCGACGAAGAAGCGCGAAGATGAACTCGTATATTCCTTCTCGGTGAGGAAGAAAACGAGTCCCGAGGACCTTAGAGAAGCAAGGCAACGCAATCCTGAAATGAGCGGCAAAGACTTCGAGGAAACTTACAGCCATTACTACCTGGGTGCAGGCGTTGTGGCCAAGTTCAAGAATTCGAAGCTGACGTATCTGGCGGTATCAAAGGTCGAGAGCAACTAAAGCATCTGTCCCGTGGGATTGACGGGTCGCACAGACGATAAATTTCGAGACGATTTTGGGTGCGGGCTTAGAGTCAATTTGATCGCGGACTTCAACCGAATCATCTGCTGCGTACGGGAAGTCTTGTTGTCAAATATTGACAAGCTTTGCCAAAGACGCTATCCTTGGGATTATCAAACTTCCGAGGTATTCCCCCCATGCCTATGAACATCAGCCTTACTCCCCACCTTGAAGAGATGATCCGCGAAAAGATCGCTTCGGGGTCTTATAACTCGGCCAGCGAGGTCGTACGGGAAGCGCTTCGCCTCCTGGAACAAGAGGATCAGTTGAAATCTCTGAAGCTTCAGAAACTCCGCCGAGACGTTCAGGAAGGTTTGGACAGTGGACCTTCCGTTGCTTTCGACCCACGAGAAATCAAGCGTATCGCGCGCGAGAAGAAATCAGCGAAGAGTGAGAAGTAAGTGTCCGAACTCCGCATCAGCCCTCGGGCAAGCGAGGATCTGCTTGAGATTTGGAGCTACATCGCGGATGACAGCGAAGCGAATGCGGATGGTTTTGTCGACAAAATCTACGAGACGATGGAATTGCTGGCCTATCAACCCGGCTTGGGCCGGCACCGAGAGGAACTCGCTCCGGGGATTCAGAGTTTTCCCCTTGGCAGGTACATCATTTTCTATTGCGTGGTCGCCGGAGCGACCGAAATAGTTCGTGTGCTCCACGGTGCGCGGGACATCGAGAATACTTTCCAGGGATAAGAGGGGTGTTCGAGTCCCAGTTCTGGGCTGATGAATCGAAGGATACCAACTGGTGTTGGCCCGGCGGATTTCGACGATGACGGAACACATTGACGCCGCGAAGAGTAACCGTTCAGGGGCATCGTACTATCGCGCCAGATACTACGACTCGTCCGCCGGAAGATTTACGACAGAGGATCTACTGAGATTTCGAGGCGGCGTCGACTTCTACAAATATGTCAGAAACAATCCGATTCGCTTAATTGACCCCCTTGGACTCTGGACCTTCCAGATTGGGCTCTCAGTGAACTATACGCTGCCTTTTTCCGTCACTGGTTCTCTCTCCGTCGGATTCGCGATTGACACTCATGGCCACTTTGGGACTTACACAATGCGCGGAGTGGGACTCGGAGAGGGTGCAGGAGCATCGGCCGGAATTTCTGTAGGAGTTTCAAATGCGAACACCATCTGCGGGCTGGGCGGTCCATTTTTGAACGTAAGCGGCACAGCAGGTGTGGATGGGCTGGGCGGGACGGGAGACTACTTCGAAGGAGCCGGTGACGGTCCGGGCGGGATTGTCAGAAGAGGCGGAGCCACGATCGGTGTTGGAGGAGGCGTGTCGGGATCCGCTCAGCGGACGTGGACGAGCGTTCATCCCTTTGGGAGTTGCTCGTGTACCCCGGAAGGGAAGATTCAATGAGCTTTGGAAATAAGGCCCCGTGGAAATGGCTCGAAGTCGTCTTTGGCGTTGCGTCACTGTTAATAGGCTTGGGAGACTTCTGGCTCTCGAATCAATATGCACGCAATCTTCCTTCGATGGCGGATCCGGGTAAGCGCGTCGGCCTACATGCTTTTCGCCACTGCCTCGCCTCCCTGCTTTTACAGTCAACCGGGGTGGCTGTGGCCCAACGGCAGCTGCGCCACGCGGACGCCGCCACGACGCTGGGCCATTACGGGCACGTTTTGCGCAACGATCACCGCGAAGCCATGGACGCAATCGAATCGGTATTTTTCGAGCCAAGCGGTAGCCAGCCCGGTAGTTCCGGGAAATGATCCTTCGAAACGATTGGAAATAATGAGGATTTGGTAGGGGCGGTGGGGATCGAAAAAAATGCCGAGTGGAATCTAAAGGACTTAGAAGAAATGCCGGGGAGCGCTAAGTCATTGAAAAGGAACAATAGGAAATTCAAGGGAATTCTTATTGGCCCCCCAATGGCCCCTCATTTTTTCCGTGCTTAGATTCCTTCGTTGTGTTTTTTCTCGCTGCCCAAAACACGGAGTCGGCTTTGGGTCAAATTTCGCGGTGCGGATGGCAAGCCGACCACCGTGTTCAAGAGGTGAAAGTCAATCCAGAGGAGTATGGCGGTCTGCTTCTGCCTACGCCTCGAACAAAGACAAACCGAGCGAAATTGGCGCGCGGGCATGGCAAGATGCCGTGCTTGGAGGCTTTATGAAAAAAACAGCAGACAAGAACATAGCATCACACCTCCGCAGCAGAGGCTAAACACCTCACCAAGGCCTACGCTTGCCGAGCTTCTGGATATGTATCTACAGCATCTGGCAGTGAAGGGCTTCAGCGAGAGCACGCTGAGAGTTCGTCGTGTTCACATGGAGATGTTTCTGAAATGGTGTCGAAGATATCGGGCCACCGCGGCGGACCAAATCACGCGGACATCACTCGAAAATTATCAGCGCTATTTGTTCCAGTATAAGAAAAAAGACGGCCAACCTTTGGCCGTTGCTAGCCAGCACTCCAGGCTCGCGCCTCTCAAGGTCTGGTTTAGGTGGCTGGCTCAGCGAAAGTATATTCCGCAAGACCCGGCAGCGGAGTTGGAGTTGCCGCGCGTCGGCTACAAGCTACCAAATGTAATGAACAAAGAGGAAGCTGAGCGTGTTTTGACACAGCCCATGATAGAAGTTCCTTTGGGCATTCGGGATCGAGCCATGCTCGAAATTCTGTATTCCACTGGATTGCGCCGCATGGAGCTTCTGCACTTGAAGCTGTACGACGTGGATCAAAAGCACGGTCTCATAACTGTACGAGAAGGAAAAGGTAAGAGGGACCGTGTGGTTCCGATCGGTGAACGCGCGTTGGCCTGCCTGGACATGTATCTGAACACCTTGAGACCTGAAATCGTGAGGCAGCCAGACAATGGCATCGTATTTCTCACTTCGAATGGCGTCGCATTCACACCCAACCACTTGAGCTGGCTTGCTCGCCAATACGTGAAGTCTGCGGGAATCGGATAGGTATCGGATTGCTATGTCTTAGAAAGTGGGCTGCAATTGGATTGTTTCTCCTCATGCTATATCCTGCTTTCTGGTGCGTTTCAGCTGCCGTTCACCCAATTCCCGGCAACGCAAATTGGCTGGGTTTGATCTTCGCGCTGGTTCTAGTCAGCCCGTCGATTCTCACTCTTAGGTATTGGCATACTCTTGAGTGGCAAAGCGGCGAGCGAACGAGAACATAGTCCCTTCAATGAATCCGGCTGGGTCTTCAGACAGAAACCTCCCACCGTTGAGTTGTAGCATCTGGCGCGGTTATACGACTCTGACCGTTCTGGCGGTCTCGGGAGAGAGGCGTTTAGGTAGTCGCGTGCGGCGAGTTGTTGCATGAAGTTGACTCTAAGCTAAGGCTTGCCACCCGCCAGTGGTTAAAGACGAACGGCGAACGCAGAATAATTAGCTTCGCCAGAAATCTCGCAGCCGTGCCGCTTCATCGACCATCTTCGCCCGAGAAATCAATTTCTTCACACGTTCCTCTCGCCCAATTTCCTGCCCCAATTCCCCAATTCCAAACGCGCGTCCTCATTCGCTTTACCCACCCTGCAACCACAGCGCCAATGCAAACATACCCATTGAAAATATCATAGCGAAGAATGCGTAACGACACTGCCGACCCCATCGCCATGCAGACTCTTCACTCACGTCTTCGGGGAACGGTCCGAGGAGTAGCCTCGCTGATGAGGTGCCAGTGAGTTTCCCAAAAGTTCGACTCCACATTAGGGTCGAAATCAAGAACCAAATCATGGATGCGCAAAGTATGGTCTGTGATACTGATAACAGTACGTTGAAATGACGCGACCAAGCGTACCAGAGAATGAGTGGAATTATGATTAGTGCAAAGATTAATGTTCCGATTAAGCCGACCCTTCCAATCACTCCGCCAATGCCTTTAATCATTTTTTGCGCCGAGCTCTCTGCATTCATTTTCGTCCTCCCATCACTTTTCCGAAGACGGACAGTCCTTGCAGCGCTTGCCACCTAGAACCAGTTTGCAGGTCGTTGCAAGCACGACAACACCGCCGCCTTCACCGATGGCGGGGCCAGCATTGGCAAATATCATAGCGTTCTTCATGTCGACAGATACACCGCCCCCAGCCGCGAGACCAGGCCCTGTAGCTCCAAATCCCTCCCCCTGGACTCCCCCGCCCTCCATGTCGCAGATGGTTGCGCAGGTCGGACAGATCGCGGTCGCCACTCCCCCACTGGCAGCTGCCCCGGCAACATATCCTCCGCCCAAGCCGCCACAACACAAGAGTCCCGTATTGCCGGCTGTGTCGCCTACAACCATGCAAGAGCCCTCTACCCCGCCGCCGATGGTGAGGAGACCAGCCATGCCGGACACGTACGCGCCTCCCCCCAAGCAATACGTCCCTTCGGGTCCCGCAAACCAGTTGGCCGATTACGAACATAAGAGTAGAAATCAATCCCTGCCCGGAACCGAATTGGATCTTCGTTTGCAAATCTTCCAATAGTCGAATCGTAGTATCTGGCGCGATAGTAATAGAGGCCAGTTTCGGGGGTAGATTTCGGTTCGTCGGGGCCTCGATTGAGTCTACCTAGGTCGCGCATGAAGTTTCGTCAGAACCCGCAGAGGCAAATCCGACGCATGTAGAAGTCAGAAGTCTCGGAAAGTGTCGGCAGTGCCATCCTCATCCGCTTTAGGGGTGAAAGTACATCCATAACATGCAAGACGCGATGAAGATGCCTGTAAGAACAGCAACTATCCAAGCAAAACGCGGACTGACCAAGCTTTTCCGCCCGCTTGAAGGGTATAGGAGGGCCCACACCACAAATGCGGCTGCACAGACGCCAGCGAATACTTGGAAGGCTATCGGAACATGCAATTAAATAAACCTCCGGTTGGGCCTGGAACACCAAGTTCGAGAGCATTTTGCTGTTTTGCGAGACGATCTTTAGCACAAATCGATACGACAGGTCTCATTTAGGTCTCCATCGCCTACCAGCAGTGAAACCAGACATATGCATCTTGGACCGTGGCCGTAATTACAGCCGCGGCTGCAATCGGCGCAATGAACTCCGCCGCCGCTACACCCGCTTCTTGGAGCGCTGCCCTACTGAGAAGCGCCTCGCCTTGTGCCAAAGTAGTCCCGCTGAGGGGCGTCCCTAAATTTGACAACGCCGTCAGCCACGCACCGGTTGCGGCATTCTCTGCCGCAGCCGCTCCCAACGCATTGGTACCCCAAATTTTCCCGAGCAAGAAGGGAAGTTCGCCATATGCCTCGCCCGTGTGGCCGTTTCCGGGATATCCACCAATCGGAGGGATGTAGCTAAAAAGTGAAAGCTGCGGAAGAATCTTGTTCGCAACAAACTGACCATATACAGCTTGTTGGTATACGTTGTGACATTCTCTACGTCGGCAGCCCTCTGGGCTGAGTCCGGCAGGGTCTGTGAAGACGGATGGGCTATTGTAAGTGTATTCGTAGAAGTTGGAACTCCCGCCTACAAACCCAAGAGGGTCTTCGTTCAGGAATCGTCCCGAGGCTGGCTCGTAGTATCTGGCGCGGTAATACAACGCCTGTGAATTTTCCGGGATCGTTTCCTCCGGCCAGGTGTCCGCTTTTTGGGCGAGACTGCCCGATCCCGATGAAGTTGGCTGGTCGCATGGAGTCATCACTCGAATTTTACGGTTTTGTGGGCCGAGCCGTCACCAATATCCGGCGAAATGTGCCTATTAAGCCTCTTATGATTTAACTTGGTTCTGAATCGGCTGAGGTTTCCGTGTCTGTGGTTTGCACGGGGCTCGGCAGCGGCTTTCTGGCCTGATCGTTCTCCGGCGTCAACCTCGCCCCTGGATGGGTGGATGTGTGGACCTGCTTCAGCATGCGAATCGAAACGTGCGTGTAAATTTGTGTGGTGTCGAGCCGTACGTGCCCGAGCATGGCTTGGATGTATCGAATGTCCGCGCCTCCTTCGAGCATCAAAGTCGCCATGGTATGGCGAAAGATGTGACAAGCGCCGCCCTTTCCGATCCGCGCAGACTTCACGTATTGCCGGGCTAGCTAGCTGAGGTGGTTGGGTGTAAACGGGACTCCATTCGAAGTGAGGAATACGATGCCGTTGTCTGGCTGCCTCACGATTTCAGGTCTCAGAGAATTCAGATACATGTCCAGCCAGGCCAAAGCCCTATCACCGATTGGAACCACACGGTCCCTTTTGCCTTTTCCTTCTCGCACAGTAATCAGGCCGTGTTTCTGATCGACATCATAGAGCTTCAAGTGCAGCAGCTCCATGCGGCGCAATCCGCTGGAGTAAAGGAGTTCGAGCATCGCCCGGTCCCGGATGCCCAACGGCACCTCTATTTTGGGCTGACTCAGAACGCGTTCGACTTCCTCTTTGTTCATCACGTTTGGCAACTTGTAGCCCACACGCGGGAGCTCTAACTCTGCGGCGGGGTCGCGCAGAATATACTTTCGATGAGTCAACCACTTGAACCAGACCTTCAGAGGCGCGAGACGGGAGTGCTGGCTCGCAACTGCCAATGGCTGACCGTCTTTCTTCTTGTACTGAAACAAATATCGCTGATAGGCCTCGAGCGACGTTCGCGTAACTCTCGTAGGCGCGGAAATTCTATTTCTTACGCACCATTTGAGAAACATCTCCATGTGAACGCGCCGAACTCTTAGCGTGTTCTCACTGAACCCCTTCACAGCCAGATGTTGCAGATATTGATGAAGAAATAGGTCGAACGACTTTCCGACTGAAGTGTTCAGTCTGGGGAGCGCTTGAATATTGCCGTGGTCTTTCTTCCTTTTGGTGATGTTTTTTTCATGAAGCCTCCAAGGGCGGCATCTTGCCATGTCCTACGCGCTAATTCGTTCGTTTTGTTTTATTGGGGCACGCGCAGAAACACATTACTGCGGCTCCAAGGATTAACTTTAACCGATCGAACAGTGTGGTCGTCGGCTTGCCATCCGTGCCACGAGATTTGACCGGAAGCCGACGCCACTCTTGATCGAGCGAAAAAACAACAAGGGAATTTCAGCACCGCAAAAATGAGGGGCCATTGAGGGGCCAATAAGAATTCCCTGGCATTCCCTATTGGTCCTTTTTAATGACTTAGCGTTCCCCATCATTTCTTCTAAGTCCTTGAAATTCCGCCCGGCAGTGTTTTCGATCCCCACCGCCCCTACCAACAAACTCTCTGGCAGCTCGATATTCAAAGAACCCGCCGCAAGCGAAAAAAACAGAATAGGGGAGTTAGCGGACGATCGTTCGCTTTGGCAAGCACGAGCAAGAAGCACATTATAATGAGGCATTAAATTTCATAGCAACGGGATACAATTAGTCTTCCTCTTCCTGGGTCACAATATGAACGTCAACTGGGGGAGATTCGCGTAGGAATCGGTGCACGGCCGAGAGATATAGATATTTCCTCCAATCGTGTACTGGCGCACGGCCAAAAATCACCTGTGTAACATGTTTGGAACGGACAAATTCGGCAACCGTATCCGCAACGCTTCTTCCCTTGAGACGGACAACCTTCGCGCCCAGGCTTTCCGCGAACCGCAAGTTTGCGGTTAGAGCGCTCTGATTGGACTCTTTGGGGCCGAACTCGCGGTCAACATGAACCACGTACAACTCCGCGTCCATGCGGCGCGCCATTCTCGCCGCTCGAGCGATTAGATATTGTCCAGCAGGATTCGCGGAGACGCACACGGCCATGCGTTCGCGCACACCCCAATTCTTCCGGATATCCTGCGCCTCCATATAGGATTCGAGGCTGCGATCAACTTGCTCGGCGACTTGGCGCAGTGCCAGTTCGCGCAGGGCTATCAAATTCCCTCGGCGAAAGAAATTCTTCAGAGAACGCTCAACCTTCTCGGTGCTGTAGACGTCCCCGCGTTTCATGCGGTTTTGCAGAGCTTCAGGCGTTAGATCGACCATCACGGTTTCGGAGGCGGTCAGCGGCACCCAGTCAGGGACTGTCTCGCGGACAACGATCCCAGTGATGGAACGAACAACCGGTGCGACACTTTCAATGTGCTGAATGTTCAGAGTGGAGATGACGTCGATATTAGCGGCGAGAAGTTCCTGAACGTCTTCATAGCGCTTGCGGTGCTTACTACCAGGAATATTGGTGTGTGCCAGCTCGTCGATGAGCACAACTCCAGGACGGCGCGCAAGAATCGCGTCCACATCCATCTCCTCGAACGTAGTACCCTTGTATTCGATTTTCTTGCGTGGGACGGATTCCAGCTGGCTGGCAAGTTCTTCAACGCCTTTTCGTCCGTGGGTTTCAATGACACCGATGACGACGTCTTCGCCACGGCTGCGCCGGCGCAAAGCCTCGCTGAGCATGCTGAAAGTCTTTCCCACGCCCGGGGCGTAGCCTAAGAACAGCTTGAAGACACCGCTTGTTTTCCTCGGCGGCGATGCGACTTCCAACCATTCCTCGGGCTTTTTTGGCAAGCCGGCTCCCCATGAAGTCAACAGCCTGGGCTAGAATGTACCCATGCACAGATTGCTAGGTGGTCGCGTAGTGGGACTGTTGGTATCTCTCGTTGCAGTCGCCACCATTGTTCTTCTCTTTCGATATGTATCAAGCGTGAACCAGACGACCGTCGCCTTGACTTTCCTGCTGGCTATTTTAGCAGTTTCGGCGGTATGGGGAATGGCGGTTTCGGCATTCATGTCTGTCGCGGCCATGTTGTCCTTCAATTATTTCTTTTTGCCTCCCGTGCGGACATTTACGATTGCGGATCCCCAGAACTGGGTGGCACTGTTCGCATTTCTGGTAACCTCCATCACCGGGAGTCAGCTCTCTTCGCGCATCCGCAAACAGGCCGACGAGGCGCACCGGCGGAGGCGTGAAGTTGAGCGATTGTATAGATTCAGCCGGCAACTGTTGGGGGAAGGAAATGTGATCCAATTAATGAACGCCATCCCGGACTACATCGTAGAAAGTTTTGAGGCAGGAGCGGCAGAATTATATTTGCCGCAAAAAGATAAATTCTATCGCTCCGGATTTGGCGCCTCCCATCTCGACGAAGTCAAAATGAAAACTGTATTTTTCCACGACGAAGTGATTTATGACAGCGAGCATGCAAAGTATCTAATTCCCGTGAGATTGGGGGTGCGGCCCATCGCCAGCCTGGGGATTTCTGGCGCACAGCTTTCCCGTCAATCAGTGGAAGCGGTAGGCACACTGGTAGCCATCGCAATCGAGCGGGCGCGCGCCGTTGAACAACTGGGCCAGACGGAGGCAGAGCGGCAAGGCGAACGATTGAAATCCGCGCTTCTTGATTCGATCACTCATGACTTTCGCACGCCCCTGACATCGATGAAGGCAGCCGTCACAGGCCTCCTGACAGCAAGTGGTGCTCCGGATTCCTCGCAATCCCGCGAACTCTTAACGATTATTGACGAGGAATGCGACCGTCTCAATCACCTTGTCGAGGAGGCGGGAGAAATGGCCAAGTTGGAGGCGGGCGAAGTGCAGCTTGACCTGGCCCCTATCCCGATCGAGAAAATCATCCATGCTGCGCTGGCGCATTGCAAGAGTGCATTGGGTGGACGCCCGGTTGACGTGCGCATAGCCGCCGACCTTCCGGCAGTGCGCGCCGATCTGGAACGGGCAAAAGAAGCGCTCGTGCAGTTGATCGACAATGCCAATATCTATTCTCCAAAAGAGCAGCAAATTACAATTACAGCCGAGCTTACTGGAGACGCCGTGACGGTAAGCGTCGCAGACCATGGACCGGGGATCGATGATTTTGAACAAACAATGATCTTTGACAAATTCTATCGAGGAAAAGATCAAAGGTACCTGGTTCGGGGCACCGGCATGGGCTTGTCGATAGCGAAGGCGATAATTAGAGCCTTGAACGGGAACATTACCGTTACAAGCCAGCTAGGGCATGGTTCTGTGTTTGCCTTCACGCTTCCCGTGGATCACACCCAGAAGGATCGCCATTGAGCGCACCCAAAATTCTGGTTGTTGACGACGAGCCACAAATCCGCCGTGTGTTGCGCTCGACGCTCTCGACACGCGGCTATGAGATAAGGGAAGCCAAAACGGGCGAGGAAGCTCTCGAATGGATGCGCAAGGAACGCCCCGATCTGGTGCTGCTCGACGTAAATATGCCGGGAATGGGAGGCGTCGAGACTTGCCGCGAAATGCGGCGCGGTTCCGGCGCGCCGATCATCATGTTGACGGTGCGAAACGCGGAGCGCGATAAAGTTGCGGCTCTTGATGCGGGCGCTGACGATTATGTCGTTAAGCCATTTGGCATCGAGGAGCTCCTAGCGCGAGTTCGCGCGGCGCTTCGTCGTTATTCGACGGGCGAAGCGCTTCCTCCATTCGTATCCAAAGACCTCACCATTGATTTCGAGACGCGCCAGGTGACGGTGCGCGCACGCGCCGTTCATCTCGCTCCGAAAGAGTACGAGGTCTTGAAACATTTGGTAGGAAATCAAGGCAAGCCATTGACCCATCGGCGGCTCTTGCAAGCTGTGTGGGGGCCCGATTATGGCGAGGAGACTGAGAGCCTGCGCGTGGTAATCAATCAATTGCGGAAGAAGCTCGAGGCTGATCCGGCGCGTCCGAAGTACATTGTCACTGAGCCGTGGGTTGGCTACCGTTTTCAGGCACCTGTGGCCGCCGCCAAGCCAGCCATTCGCAAGGAATAGGCTACGGTCACGAGCACGCCGATTCTCCCTCCTCGCTTAAAGGGAATCACGCCGCGCGATCCGGAGTTGTTAAGAGAGCGTCGCGATCCGAAAGACCATGACGGCGTCCCGATGTCTGGTCCCAATCGTGTCCACCGAGATCGCAAGCCCCAGCCCGGCCGACAAGATTTATTTGTCCTCGCGAGCTCGCCAAAAAACCGCACGAGCACATACAACATAAATGCCAAACCCATGCCCACTACCGCAAAACAATCGCATCGTAGTAATGTCTGTCCTGCTGCCGATTTACAGTCCAATTTCAGGCACGCGTCAACGATTGTGGCCCGAAGTAAGAATGTATACAAGCCGCTTAGGATGAACTAATGGAGTTTCTAGGATTTTGTAAGGAAAATGGCTCAAGCGGTCGCGGGCATGTGAACCTCGGCTCGGGTCCTGGGCAGACTCTCTGGGTGGTGCTCCTGGAGGAATCGAATAAGCCTCTCACGGACATGGCAGCGTAGGTCCCAGGCAATGGAGCCGTTCGGCGCACTCATCAGTGCTCGCAATTGCAGAGTGTGCTCACCGGCATCCGTCACTTGCAGGCTCCACGTCTTTCCGTCCCACATACCAGAAGATTCCAGGATCCTATGGAACTCCTGGCGTGTCTCGTCCACAGGAAGGCTGTAGTCGACGTAAATGAAAACTGTGCCGAGCAGGTCAGCTGTCACTCGGGTCCAATTTTGAAATGGTTTTTCGATGAAGTACGACAGCGGGACAACCAGACGGCGCAAGTCCCAGATTCTGATCACTACAAAAGTCGTATGTATCTCTTCAATCCAGCCCCATTCCCCCTCGACAATTACGACATCCTCAATCCGAATTGGCTGGGTCAGGGCAATTTGAATGCCCGCAATGAGGCTGGCAAGTGTGGGCCGCATAGCCATTCCCAGAACGAGCCCAGCCAAACCTGCGGAAGCCAGCAAGCTCGTACCGACGGTACGAATCTCTGGAAAAGTCATGAGCATGATCCCCAGGGCCAGAAGCACAACCACAACCGAGAAGATCCGCCGAAGAACTTGAGCTTGAGTCTGAATCTGTCTCGCGGCAAGATTGTCCACCACATTGATTGCATACTTTTCCGAAATCGCGTCCGTGAGAATCTCAGTCATTACGATCAGGGCCCAAGCCACAGCGGCGATCAGGCACAGTCCTATGCCATGCTCGAATGGGCCCAGGATTTGCGGCCTGATAGGTAGCAAGGGAAGAACAAGCAAAATCCCAAGCAGAGGAAAAATCCATCGTGTTGGTTTCTCACCGTGCCGGATTAGGGAACTGATGAATGAACTGTCGATTACAGTGTTCTTTTTCCGGGCCAGCCGCCTCGCCAACACGAAGAGCGTCCTGTGCACTGCTAAAGAGAGCACGACCGCGCCGGACAATCCGCCGACGGCCCAGAGCCACGTTCTCCAGTTCTCAATTGCAAATCTCACGTCATCATCTCCTTTCCACGGTAGGTCTCCCTGAATCCAGGGGCTGTGGCATTGCGTAGATACATCTGGAAAAAGCTGGCCTCCTGTTCGAATGCCTAAAGAAATCGTCCGCACCATTAGCAGAGATTCGCATGGTAAATTCTGCAGCGCAGTTTGCACATCAGCGAAATTCGCTCGCCTAAGCAGTATTGATACTTTTGGCGTCTTGACGGATGCCTTGAACAAGTTGGAGGATGAGCAAGACTTCCCCTCACCATGACTCGGCATAAACATTTTAGCCTCTAGAGACGCATCGTGGAGAGGATATTGACGGTAGTTCGTGAGTCCTGTACGCTGAAATTGTGGGTGTTGGAGTTCACCCTTAACCGCCCATTGGGCAGATGACTCCTACCAGGTTTCTTGCCTTGGTGGGATTGTTTGCCAAACTCGAAGTCCCCACCGCAAGGAATCTTGTAGGTAAATCACGAACTTATTGAAGAGAATCCGACGACGAGCTGTTGCTCCAAGTGTGAGGACGCCGTGCCCTTCGACTTCGTCCGGGTTGAAAAACTAACCTCCTGGAGAGACATGCTGAGCCGGACTGCGAGCCCGCAGAAACGGAAGTTCGTACCTCCGTATCGGGCGTGGAACAAAGCTTTTGTTTGTCATTTCTTCAGATCAGTAGAAAATGGTTTCGGCGAGAGGGCTGATGGTTAAGTATCTGATGGTGGGGATCGGCGGTTTTCTAGGTGCTGTCGCTCGCTTTTGGCTGGGTGGCTACATCAGCGACAAGATGGGCATGCGATTCCCCTACGGAACGCTTGTTATCAATTGTACGGGCTGCTTTCTGCTCGGATTTATCGTCACGCTGATGGCGGAGCGGACCCACTGGAGTCCGAACTGGCGCTTTTTGCTACCAATCGGTTTCATCGGTGCGTATACGACCTTTTCGACTTTCGAATATGAAACGTTTCGGGCGATGCAAGATGGAGAGCTTGTCGTTGCCTTCTTGAATGTGGCAATTAGCGTGATCGTTGGCTTCCTTGCAGTATGGCTAGGCATGATTGCCGGAAAATTGACCGCGTGAACCCGGCATGAGAACCGGGGGCCGGAGCTGAGTCGTGCTGACCTCCCCGCGCGAAGTGACCTTGTTTGAGCTTCGAAGGTTTCGAGAGGAGAAATCATGTTGCAGGCTGGGCCAGCGAAGAAGGTGACCATGCATGTCGGAGAGGATCATCAATATCACGGGCATTCGTTGTACTCCGCCATTCTCGACTTCCTGTTTTACCACCAGGTCTCCGGCGCAAACGTAATTCGCGGGATGGCTGGATTCGGTGCAGACCATCACATGCATAGCACAAGGATTTTGCGATTGACGGAAAATCTGCCGATCAGAATTGAGTTTATCGAAGCCCAGGAAAAAGTCGACGAGGTGCTGCCAAAACTCCAGGAAATGGTGGGGTCCGGGCTGATCGAAGTACAAGACACGATGGTCGTGAAGCCGGCGGAAACAGCCAAGAAAGCTGGAGCTCGCGTCGAGCAGCAGCGGGTATTGAAACGTGAAGGTAAAGCAAAGCTCATGCGAATTTATGTCGGAGAGAACGACAAATGGCACGATAAGCCGCTGTACAAGGCGATTGTGGAAAGCATGCGCGCGAACGACATCGCTGGCGTCACGGTTTACCAGGGGATTCTGGGCTACGGGGCAAATCGGCGGATACACAAGGGTTCGTCGTTGAGCTTGTCTCACGACCGGCCGATGATGCTTTCGGTGATCGATACGGAGGAGAAATTGCTCAAGGTGATGCCACTGCTCGACGAAATGGTACAGCAGGGATTAGTCGTCCTCTCCGACGTCGACGTCATCAAATACTCACATGATTATTCAGGAGAAGATCGCCGGAAGGAGGAGCGCTCATGAAGCTCGAAGGAAAAGCCAAGCTGCTGAGGATCCACTTCGGAGAAGACGACAGGTGGAAAGGCCAGCCGCTCTACAAGGCAATCATCGAAAAGTGCCGAGAAATGGATGTTGCTGGCGCAACGGTTTACCGCGGGATCGAGGGCTATGGGGCCAGCACGTTGATTCGCCGCTCTCACTTGCTCTCGATTTCACGCGATGCCCCAGTAATGGTCAGCGTAGTGGATTCAGAGGAAAATATTCAGAAGCTCATCCCCATCCTTGATGAGATGGTGAAGGATGGGCTTATCGCCACTTCCGACGTAGAGGTCATCCGGTATGTTCATCAAGGCGGCGCGAGATCGTAACGGGACACCCTTTTTGACGACTGGCGGACTTTAGGAGCCCTTTGTAATGTCAGTCAGTTTTGCATATGAAAGTGGTCTTAAGGGCATAAGTAGTTTAGATCGTCGGCGAAAATGAACGGGATGCCTTTGCCGCCAGGTCTGGCTACTATAAGAACAGTGGAAGTAACCCAACCAACGCTAATGCTAGCAGCAGGGCAAGTCCTTGCTGGCCGGTTCGGCGTTCCCCGAACCCATAAGCATAGATCCCTTTGATCAGGTTATTGCTAGCCGCGGCGATCACGATCGCGCCTCCCGCAAGTGAGACCGGTGTCAGCGTTGAGGGCGATTCCGCCAGGCTCAATATAAATGGATCGACATCTGTGACGCCCATGATTCCCGCTAATCCGAAAAGTCCTCCGCGCCCCAGGTAAATGACCGCAAGGTGAGTGATAAATAGCATTGTCACAAACAACCCTGCGAATAGGAGCGCGGCGCCTAACTCCAGAGGATTTTTCGGTTGCAAGGGGTGCAATGTTATCGCGCCGACCTCATCCCGCATACGCGTCCAAAGCCAGCCAGCGAATAGAGCGGTTGCAGCGAGCCCCAGGAAGGGTAGGCCGAGCCGATGAAGCAACTGCCGATTAAAAATTCCCAGCAGGGCCGTCAGCCGCAGATACATAACACCCGACGCGACAAGCATTGAACCAGCGAATAGATGTGGTTGCGGCTGCTCTCGCGATCTCTTGGCAAGCACCACGGTGGTTAGAGTTGAAGAGTACGCTCCCCCCAGAAGGGCGGCCAACAAAACCCCGCCGTGACCCTGGGTCCGCACTTGCAATAGGTAGCTGCCGTAGGAAATAGCGCTCACTGCGGCCACAACCAACCAGGTCTTGAACGGGTTGAAACCAAACGTCCCGAAAGTCTGGTTCGGTACGATGGGCAAAAGGACGCCTGTCAGAAGGAGAAACTTTGCGAACGTCAAAATCTCATTGCCGGGAACTCGAGTAGCAAGACTCTCCAGCGCCGATTTCAATTCCAGCAACACTACACCAAGCACCGTAAGCGTGGTCGCGACCCAATATTGTTCGTGCGAAACGAGCGCTCCGATCACATAGGTCATCAAGCCAGAGAGTTCCGTCGTCATCCCTGCCACGGCAGTCCCTTCCAGCTTATGCTGGTAGGAAAGCCACAGAAGTGCCCCCACAATCGCAAAGCCAGTCGCAGGCAGCACCAGACTTGCTCCGGAGACCAGGCATACTGCGTAACCAAGGAGTCCGAGCAAAGGAAATGTCCGCACTCCGCCGAATCGGTATTGCTCCGATTTAGTTTTTTGCTCTTCGCGCTCTAAGCCGATCAGGAAGGAAAGGAAGAGCACCAGGACGATTTCTGCGCCCTCCCTAGGCACGAATTGAGTCAACGTGCTTCCCATAACAGCTGAAATCCGCCGCGATTCTCACTTTTATTGATTTCCAATGCAAGCCCCGCACCAAATTTCCGCTCTATCTGACTGACTTGAGCAGGCTAAATCCTTTCGTCCAATAGACGCTGTGTCGGGTGCCCATTTAACGACCATTCTGCAATGGTTCATGTAGAATACGCACGGGACACTCGCCGCGAACCTCCGGGATTGGTTCGCGACGCACGCTTCTCACTCCCAATTTAGTTTTTTCGCGACGGCGCGGGAGAATCATGACGGACTTTTCAGCGGCGTCGGGTCAAAGTCGACACCAGCCAGCTCCGATTGATGAGATTGATGTACCTTGGATCACGGCTGGACTCGGATCTCCGGCCATTTCGGTCCGCCGCGGCCGTCTGATCACAATATGCTGACCGCCGTTTCCATCATCGTTCTCGGTTTTTTTCTCGGGATGCGCCATGCCACCGATCCCGACCACGTCATCGCGGTGACCACGATCGTCAGCCGTCAGCGAAGCATCAAGCACGCGGCCGTTATCGGCGCGCTGTGGGGCGTCGGCCACACACTCACAATTCTTATCGTCGGCTCCGCGATTGTAGTTTTTGGCTTGGTCATTCCGGCCAGAGTCGGCCTTACGATGGAGCTCTCGGTCGGCTTGATGCTGATTTTGCTCGGAATCCTGAATCTCTCCGGCATCACGCGATGGATCATTGAGACGCTTACCCCGGTCAATCTGGCTGTGCACAGCCATGTTCATTCTCATGGCGATTACATACATAGTCGCCCGTATGCGCACGCCCCGGAAAATCATGGCCGCGCGGAATCCGCGACGCCGGTAAGTTGGCTCGACCGCACTTTCGGCCCCCTCGGATCTTATCAAGTCGTTCGTCCACTCGCGGTCGGCATCGTTCACGGATTGGCAGGCTCGGCAGCGGTAGCTCTGCTCGTTCTCACCACGATCCGTATCCCACTTTTAGCGGTTTTCTATTTGCTCGTATTCGGTCTCGGCACCATTGCTGGAATGATGCTCATCACCGCCGCCATCGCCGTTCCATTCGCCGCTTCTGCACCACGCTTCCGCCGTTTGAATCACGGCCTCAGTCTCGCTAGCGGAGTCATCAGCGTGGCGTTCGGCCTCTTCATTGTTTATCAGATGGGGTACGTCAATGGCCTCTTCGCTCGCCATCCAGTCTGGGACCCACACTGACTCCAGAGATGTAAGTATTTTCTGAAACGGCATAAACGACGAGCTCCCCATTCGCGGCTTCTCGCATGGGTTTCTTGGGTGAAAATACGCGCTGGCCGAATGCTAACGGGAACTATCTGTGGGCCGAAGAAACAGCGAGGAGTTCAGCTTCATCTCCAGGCTCTTCCGAGAGGTAATCCGCGTGAACGGTCCGCTTGTGCCTTCCCAGAAAATAGAGGTGGCTGAGCACGATGACGGGGAGCAAGAACAGAGCTTTCTGCCAGGGCTTGGCTCCCGCCAAAGATCCTGCAAGCATGCCAGTAACAAGGGTCCCGACGAGGAAGAACGGAAAAACGGAGTCATAGCAAGTTTGCCAAACCCGCTGGAATTTCTGCCCTTCAACCAAGCCGACGACGAGAGAAACCAAAATCGTGTTGATCGACATGTAGAAACAACCTGCGAGAATGACTATCGCTAATGAAGAATTTGAGAATAGATTGCGAACGATAGCGTGAGACGCCCAGAATGAAACCGCAGCGCTGATAGGCAGTGTTGCTGCACTGAATAGAACCTGGATCATACGAAGGCGTTGTTTTGGCCTCCATAGACATTGCACCAGTGCCGCCGCAAAGCTGACGAGGACGACTTCCGAAAAGCTAAAGGAAGCCACGCCAATCAAGAGAAATGCGAAGTTGGCTGACATTGTTCCGGTCATGCCTGGAATGCGGAATTTAAGCGTCGAGGCGATCACCGTCAGGGCGAGGAACGCTGAGAAGGACACGAGACTAGCGGAGGACCATCTGTCTGTCGCGAGGAACATGACGGAAGCTCCGGCAGCGATTACGAGGGCAACGTACGTTTTAGCCAATCTGTTCATCGATATCTCTCTGATGAAGGCCGTGCGGTGCAGGCCCGGATAACTGTCGTCTCCGAAGCTGCCATGGCTAGTTGCCCCACACGACCGAATTGCCCCACACGACCGAATTGCCCCAAACGACGGAATTGCCCCATACAACGGAGTTACCCCAAACCACCGAATTACCCCAGACCACGGAGTTCCCGAAAACCGCCGAGTTACCCCACACGGCGGAGTCACCCCAAACATCGGAGTTATTCCAAACTGTTCCAGGTGCTCCGGCAATGCTCAACGCGCCGCTGACCGGGTCGTATACCGCTGTTGGGGAGAGCGCGGAACCGACTGTGGCCGGCGCCAAATCAGTACTCGCCAGCGCCGCCGAAGCGTCGACGGCCCCTGCACCAACCGCGAAGACATCCTGGTCAATCTGAAAGGTTTGTCCTGAGCCGTGGTCCGTTGCAGTCGTGGTTTGGCTGAATCCCTTCCAAGCCGTCTTCATCAGGCGGGCCTTCACTTGATCCGGCGTAAGTGAAGGATTTTGCTGCAACAGAAGCGCGGCCACGCCGCTGACCACGGGTGCGGCCATGCTCGTGCCGCTCAATTGCAGGTACTGTGGCGCGCCGAACGATGAATTGCAAGTTGATAGGCTACTGTCGCATGGATAAACGGCCAAACCTGGATACTCACTAACGAAAGTATCATTTTGGGAAGACAAGAGAGATACAACAGCATTGCCCGGAGCCACGAGGTCCGGCTTGACGATATGGTCAAAAGCTGTTGGGCCTTTGGAACTGTAACTGGTCATCGTTTGCCCGGCTTGAGCGCCTGAGCCGTGCGTGTTTGTCGCACCGACGGTAATGACATAAGGATCGTTTCCCGGGGATCCTATCGTCGCGTAGCCCTGGGTCCCGGCGTCGTAATACTCTCCCATATTGCCAGCCGCCGCGACTACGACGATCCCCGCCTGCCACGCGGATTCCACCGCCTGGCAAAGCGGGTCAAGCGTATAGCTCTCGTAGACGCCGCGGGATAAAGACAAATTGATTATGCGAATGTTGTAGGTATTCTTCAGAGAGATCGCCTGTTGGATGGCAGCGATAACAGCACTGTCCGTGCCGGCTTCGTTCGGATCCAGCACTCGCAAGTTAATGATGTTGGCTTCTGGCGCGATACCTTGATATACGTTGGGGTAGTTCTGCAGCTGAGCAGAATCAAACCCGTTTCCTGCGATGATTCCCGCCACATGCGTGCCGTGACCCAAATCATCATTGGCGTTGTTGTATCCAGGCACGAAGTTTTGAGAGTAAACCAGGCGCGACGGGGCGGTATTTCCATCCGAATTCAGATCAGGAACGCTAGTGACGCCGCTATCGATCACCGCGATTCCCACGCCCGCGCCGTTCCATCCGTTGGCGTTGGCTAGGTCCGCATTCACCGAGGTCACCACACTGTCCACCGCGGTAGCGCCCTTCAACTTGCGATTCGGCGAAATGTACATAACATCGGAGTGTGACGCGATGCTGCTTAGGTCGCCAGCCTTTGCCGCCACCAACTGAGCGTTGATCAGCGGCAAATCGGCCTTCGGGTTTGCCCCATCTGCCGTCAGGTCCGATGAGATACCCGATTTCTTGAACTGGACGATGACATCCACCGGGGTCTTCGGGTCCAGCCCCTTCAGGTCCGGGGCGGTTTTTGCCGCAATAATGGCTGCGTTATCAATAGGTTTCGATCCTTGCCCACCAGCTTGGGGGTCAGAATCTGGGGCCGAGGTTGGACTCTGTCGAACTCCCTCGCTGAACGACTTGACGATCATCTGGGCCGCTGTAGATAGCCATCCAGCGCTGTTTGGATTCTTCGTAGCCGTGATCGCTCGAGTTTGAGAAGCGGCAGCATGCGGCAGCGTGGATAGCGAACCCATGCTCTGAGGAGAGCCAGCCGTCGTTGAGGCGCTCGGAGCCGCAACGGATTGGGCTACAAGAGTATCCGTCTGCCCACCTTTTAGCGAGCGCGGAGACCGACTCGCCAGACCCCAGATAGACGCCACCAATCCAAGGGCAATCGCGGCCCCCCATGTCGTCGTTTTAAGGACGCTGTTTGTCTGATTCTTTCGAGCATGCTGGGAATCGGCGGTCATTATGGGCGTCTCCTCAATCAGTAGCTTTGCGGGCCCGGTAAACGGAATAGGCGTCTGTGTTTCCTAGAACATTCTTAGAAATTGCCTCGGGAGCGTCGATGGTACAGGGGTGGGGTGGCACTAGTACCATGCTGTGAACAGGTTTAGTACTCCGCTCACACGTTGACCGACAGAAACTCTGTGCCAAGCTGTATTTATGACTTCCAGGACCCCGCTAGAGCCTGTCCCCAGTACCTCGGCGGGGGTTCATTTTGGGACAAATCCTTCTATTAGTACTATTTGCAGCCCCGGCCCAGCACTCCAAACTTGAAACAACGCAGCCAGCCTCCCTATTTTTGGGAAAGATCAGCTGCATAGTGTGGATGTCGGCCAAACCGAGCCGCGACCTATGAAATCGCCTGACCGGGAGAACACGATGTCTGTACATCGCGGGAAACGATTCCAGAGTGTCGCGCGCACGGGAGAGCACGTACCGCAATGAGCAGGTGGAGAAAATTCTGGAGTATCCCCGGCAAGGACGGGAAGTTCCTCGGCTGGACCGCAGTCGCCTTCATATTTGCCCAAATACTTGTCGGTGTGCCCCTTCTCCCTTACGCACTCTTCCACTGGCATTCTGCAGACCCTTTACGGTACGCGTGCTTCATGGCGGTGGCTCTAGGGGCATCGCTTTTCAAGGTTCGTTTGCCGGGCATTCAGGCGACCATGTCTGCGAATTTTCTTTTCATCCTCGTGGGCATTCTGGACTTGTCCTTTCCCGAGACACTCCTGATGGGCTGTCTGGGTGGCTTGGTGCAATCTCTCTGGCAATCCAAACCACGGCCAAATCTCATCCAGCTCTCATTCAATTTCGCCAATCTTGCGATTGCGATTACTGCGGCCGATGCCGTTTTTCACAGTCATTTCGCGCTCAACATCGGCTTCAAATGGCCCTTGCTTTTGGCCGCGGCTTCGTCCACATATTTTGCAGTGAATACGTTATCCGTCTCGGGCGTCATTGCGATCACGGAGCATCGCAAGGCGATCAAGGTTTGGAAGGAGTGCTATCTTTGGTGCTTTCCTTATTACCTGCTGGGCGCTCTAATCGCCGGCGGTGTCAGCCTCATTGATCGCAAACTTGGTTGGCAAGTCGCGATCCTGGTTCTCCCTATCGTTTACTGGATCTACCGCTCCTACCGCACCTATCTTGACCGCCTGGAAGCCGAGAAAAAGCATTCCGAAGAAATCGCGGCCCTCCATCTGCGAACCATCGAAGCCCTTTCGCTCGCCATAGAAGCTAAGGATCACACGACTCACGACCACCTGAAGAGAGTCCAGACCTACGCTGTGCAAATCGGACAAGAGCTCGGCCTGGCCGAAATAGATCTGAATGCGATACGGGCGGCCTCGCTGCTCCATGACATAGGCAAGCTGGCGGTGCCGGAACATATTCTCTCGAAGCCCGGCCGGTTGACTCCCGAAGAATTCGAAAAGATGAAGATCCATCCAATTGTCGGATCGGAAATTTTAAAACGTGTACAGTTCCCGTATCCGGTGGTTCCCATTGTCCGTTCCCATCACGAGAGGTGGGACGGAAGCGGCTATCCCGATGGGTTGAAAGGCGAGGAAATACCGATCGGTGCACGGATTCTTTCCGTCGTGGATTGCTTTGACGCACTTACTTCGGAGCGGCCCTACAGGCGAGCGATGTCGCCCGAGGATGCCATCAGTCATCTGAAATCTGAATCTGGCCGGAGCTTCGACCCCCGCCCGCTGGAATGTATCGTGCGGCGATATCACGAGCTTGAGGCCGCAGTGAAGATAGCAGACGGCCGAGAACAGTTCTTTCAGCTGCTGCCGCCGACAGATCGCAGGGTTGTCCCCTCTGCTGGGCTTGCGGAACTGCCCAATGCAGCAGACGTGCGGGCAGTTTCCTTTCTCGCGTCGATCGTATCCGCCAGGCAAGAGGCCCAGATGCTCTTCGAGCTAGCGCAGACACTGGGTAATTCCCTGAGCTTGCGGGAAACTCTCTCGGTGGTTGCCGTTCGCTTGAAGGAAATGATACCTCATGAATCCATCGTGGTTTATGTGTGCAGGGATGACAAACTCGTTCCGAAGTACGTCCACGGAATAGACTACGAGCTCTTCAATTCGATTCGGATACCGCTTGGCAAAGGTATTTCTGGTTGGGTGGCGCTGAACAATAAGCCCATCATTAACGGTGATCCTGCCGCCGAGACTAAGTATCTTGGGAACCCGAAGCAAGCCTCTGCTCTTCAATCTGCCCTTGCTATACCCCTTCAGGGCAGGGAAAAGGTGGCTGGCGTTCTAACGCTTTATGTTCGAGAAAAACAGGGCTTCACGCAAGATCATCTCCGACTTTTGCTGGCGGCTAGTTCAAAGCTCGGGCTGTCAGTCGAGAACGCATTGCAGTTTGAGCAGGCTGAAGATACAGCCAGCACGGATTTTTTGACAGGGCTGCCCAACGCCCGATCGATTTGCGCCCACTTGGAGAAAGAGCTATCGCGCTCCACGCGAGCCGGAAACGCGCTGGCTGTACTCTTGTGCGATCTAAATGGTTTCAAGCACGTAAATGACAATTTCGGCCACATCATCGGAAACAAACTTTTGATCGAGGTGGCGAGAAATATAAAGGCCGTCTGCCGGGAATACGACCACGTCGGACGATTGGGCGGGGATGAGTTTGTGTTTGTCCTTCCTGAGTGCACTACCGAAGCAATTGCTGAGCTGAAGTCTAGGGTGCAGCAAGCCGTCGCAATGGCCGCCAGAACGGCTTGCGGGGATGAAGTCGTCTCAGTCAGCATCGGCTGCGCCTTTCACCCCCAGGACGGCTCCAC
>Ga0335083_10002738_pt1 | contig 23168 bp, 17 predicted proteins | sample Lox_Sample_42_FD_206716 | JGI IMG/M metagenome (GOLD analysis project Ga0335083, IMG submission 206716) | Soil microbial communities from Loxahatchee National Wildlife Refuge, Florida, United States - Lox_Sample_4.2 | ecosystem: Environmental > Terrestrial > Soil > Wetlands | place: USA...
AGGGCGTCGAAGTTGTTTTTTGGGGTCAGTGATGTCTTGGGCGGTCCGTGCATGATAGAGACGCTAGCGGGTATCCAGGGGAATCCCGGTCAGCCCGGCATGCTGCCCTTGGCCGGTATTGCCGAGGCGGGACGTTCGATGGCTTCCATACCCTCTTATTTGTCTTGTGTGGCACGGACGAGTGCGTGATGCGCCCATTTGCGGGCGATTGCCCCCTGCGAGTTCCATGGCGCCCGCCCCGGAAGGCGGGCGCCATGAGGCTTTAGCCGTTCGGCACCACCGGCAGGCTGATGGAACTGGCCGTGCCCGGCGTATGCCATACGCGCTGCGTGGCCTTGCGATAGTCCGCGGGCTTGGCGTCGAAGATGTTCGGCACGAAGGTCTGCGGGTTGCGGTCGTACAGCGGGAACAGGCTGGACTGCACCTGCACCATGATGCGGTGGCCCGGCTGGAACACGTGGTTGGTGGTGGGCAGGCCGAAGCTGTAGAGCAGCGGCTGGTCGGGCGTGAGCGCCTGCGGATGCTCGAAGCTGGTGCGGTAGCGGCCGCGGAAGATGTCCAGCGACACGGCCAGCTCGTAGCCGCCCATGGCCGGGTTCGACGGCACGGTGTCCGGATAGACGTCGATCAGCTTCACTACCCAGTCGCTGTCGGTGCCGCTGGTCGATGCATACAGGTTCACCTGCGGCGCGCCACCGATGTGCACCGGCGCGGTGAGCGGGTCGGTCACGTAGGTAAGGACGTCCGGACGTCCATCCGCAAACCGCTGGTCGGTGACCAGCCAGCGCGTCCACGCGTCGTGGTCGGCGAAATGCACCGGCCGCGGCTGGTAGGGCACGGGCTTGGCCGGGTCGGATACGTACTCGTCGTACTTGGCGACATCGCCGGCCGGCGCCGTGAACGACAGCCCGCCGTTGGCGCCGAGATACAACGCCTTGGGCTTGTTGGCGCAGCCCTTGTCGCAGCTGAGCGGCCACGACTTGAAGCGATCCCAGCGGTTTTCGCCGGTGTTGTAGATGAACACCGGCGGCGTGCTGGCCTTGGGCGCGCCATCCACCAGGTACTGGTCGAAGAACGGCTTGAGCACGTCGCGGCGGAACTGCAGCGAGGTGTCGCCATCCCACTGCAGCGGGCCCAGCGAGGTGCCGTCGTAGTTCACCTGGCTATGACGCCACGGCCCCATTACGAGGTAGTTCTTGTCGTTGCCCTTGTCCTTTCCTTCGGTGGCCATGTAGGTGTGGATCGCGCCCCACATGTCCTCCTGGTCCCACAGGCCTTGCAGCCACATGGTGGGTACGGTCAGCGGTTGCCCGGCCATGGTCTTGTCGAGCGCCTGGTTCTGCCAGAACGCATCGTAGGACGGATGCTCGTCGAGCTTGCGCCAGAACGGCAGCTGCTCGAAGCCATTGGCGCGCGCATAGTCGCCCGCGGAGCCAGCGGCGAGGAAGTTGCTGTAGTCGTCGTAACCTGCACGCGGCACGGCGTCGCCCTTGCCCTTCTGGGCTGTCTGGCCCTGGATGTAGTCGAAGTTGGTCTGGCGATAGGCGCCGTAGTGGAACCAGTCGTCGCCCATCCAGCCGTCGATCATCGGGCTTTCCGGCGCGGCCACCTTCAGCGCGGGATGCGGATGGATCAGCGCCATCACCACGGTGAAGCCTTCATAGGACGAACCCAGCATGCCGACCTTGCCGTTGGATTCGGACAGGTTCTTCACCAGCCAGTCGATGGTGTCGTAGGCGTCGGTGGAGTGATCCACTTCGCTGGAATTGAGCGGGCCGCGCAACGGGCGCGTCATCACGTAGTCGCCCTCGGAGCCGTACTTGCCGCGCACGTCCTGGAACACGCGGATGTAGCCGCCCTTGACGAACACTTCGTCGCCCTGCGGCAGCGTGGCGTCCATATGCGGCGAGGTGAAGCGGCTGGCTCGGCCGTCTGCGTTGTACGGCGTGCGGGTCAACAGGATCGGCGCATGCTTCGCGCCCTTGGGGATCACGATCACCGTATGCAGCTTCACGCCATCGCGCATCGGGATCATCACCTCGCGCTTTTCGTAGTCATAGTTCGCGGTGGGCGCCGCGAACTTGGCCGAGGGTACGTCGGGCGTGAGGGGAGCCGTCTGGGCCTGGACGAGGCCAGCGGAGAGCGCGGCGACAGTCGCGGCGGCAAGCAAGGTGAAGCGGAAGCGCATGAAACCTCCATGAGGACGGCCATCGGGGCCGGCGGGGTCGAGTGGGCGTTAATCGATGCCATGGACTTTAAGCGAGCCTTCCGCCGAGGCCCACCATGACTTCCTGCCTATACGCGCCGATTGCGCAAGAATGGAGCCGTGGCCCGCAGGGGGCCGTTCGCATACTGGCTCCCACCCTCCTTCAGGAAGCCAAGCCATGAAGACCCGTACGCGTCACCAGCACCTGCAGCGCATCGACCGCGTGGTCGCCTTGCTGCAAGCCGCCGTGGAGCAGGGCAATGAACTGCCCGAGCTCGCCACGCTGGCGGCGGCCGCGCACCTGTCGCCGTTCCACTTCCATCGCATCTATCGCGCACTGGCGGGCGAAACCGTAGGCAACACCGTGGCACGCCTGCGCCTGCTGCGAGCACTGCAACTGCTGGCTGAGCCCGATGGGCGCGTGACCGAGGCCGCGCTCGCTGTTGGATACGAGACGCCGCAGGCATTTGCGCGTGCGTTCCGGCAGGCCTTCGATACCACGCCCAGCGACATGCGCAGGCAGGGCGTGCGCCTGCAGCAGGAAATCGAGCGGCTGCGCCAGCCATCGCCGGGCGAGGGCGTCGCGTTTTCCCCGTTGAAGGTGGAGGTGGTATCGGTCGAGCCCTTCCGACTGGTGGCGATCCGCCATGTCGGCGATCCGGTGGGCCTGGGGCAGACGTATGGACGTCTATTCCAGTGGATGGCCGAGCGCGGCGCGCTGGAACAGATGGCAGGCATCTATGGCGTGCCGCATGACGACCCACGTGATGTGCCACGGGAACACTGTGCCTTCGAGTGCGCACTCGCGCTGGCGGGCGAGGGCCCGGAAACCGTTGGCGAGGTGCATCCGTTGCAACTCGGCGGCGGATTGTGGGCGCGGGCGCGGCACGTGGGATCCTACGACCACCTGGATGATTTCACCGATCACTTCATCGCGGACTGGCTGTCCGACAGCGGCTACACACTGCGCGATGCGTGGCCGTTCCGGCATTTCCACGACGATCCGGAAGAAACCCCCGAGGCGGTGCTGCGCGCGGACATCTATCTGCCGGTGGAACCCGGCTGACGTGTCAGCCGTGGGTGCTCCAGGGATCGTAGCTGCCGAACCACCAGAGGTGTCCCTCCGGGTCACGGCAGCTGTAGCCGGCGCCGCCATAGTCCTTTTCGGCGTACTCGTCGATGATGACGGCACCGGCCGCCCTGGCCTGTTCGTAATGCGCCTTGCAGTCCTTGACGATCACGCACGGGCATTGGGTTTCGCTGCCGCCGATCTGGTCCGGCTGCACCATGCGGCGGCCGAAATCGTTGTCGCGTACCGAGCCGATCATCAGCATGCCGTTGCCGTAGACCAACTGCGCGTGCGCCACGCCGCCGTCTTCGTCGTCGTAAACCGCCTGCTTTTCAAAGCCGAACGCCTTGCACAGCCATTCGATGGCCGCATGGGCATCCCGGTAGCGGAGGCAGGGAATGATGGTGCTTCCCGTGCTGGGCGAAGTGGCCATGGCAGCGCTCCCTTGGACTGGACGTGGCGAGACTAGCGCGTCAGGCGGATTAGTCTTGTCGATTTTCCAAGGCACGCCCGGAACGGCCTGCTCAGGCCTGACCGTCGCCTTCGACGGCCCGGGGCCAGCTGCGTCGCGTCGTTTCCAGCTTTTCGTCGAGGCGAGCTCGGTTGCGGCCGGCGAGCTTGGCGCGATACATGGCGTGATCCGCGCGTTCCACCAGCGACTCGACGTTGTCTTCCAGCACGCGCATGGCAATGCCGATGCTTATGCTGAGCACGAGTCCGCTGTCATTGACGGGAATGTCCAGCCGGTGCACGCGGCGGCAAAGACGCGTGGCCACCTGCATGGCCTGCGCCTGCTCCACGCCGTAGAGCATCGCCACGAACTCCTCGCCGCCATAGCGCCCCAGCAGGTCGTGCGGCCGCAACTCGTGCCGCAAGGCATCGGCGACCGCGATCAGTGCGCGGTCGCCGGCCGCATGGCCCTGGCGATCGTTGAGCACCTTGAAGTGGTCCAGATCCAGGAAGAGCAGGGCCACCGGCTGCGTGGCGCCGCTGGAAAGCAGCTTGGCGACGCTTTCGCTCCAGGCGCGGCGGTTGAGCACGTTGGTAAGCGCATCGTTGTCGGCAAGCTCCTGCACCAGGTCGCGATCGTGGCGCATGATGAGCGCGCGATCGGCCAGGCCAAGCGACAGCACGATCGCTTCGAAAGCCCCCGCCGCGAGACAGGCATCGCTCAGCCAGATCACGTCGGCCAGCGTGCCGTTGGCTTGGCTGCTGGACAGCGCGGTAAGAGCGAGCAACGGTGTCCAGCCGACCAGGAAAAACCACGCCGTGCGGGCTCCGCGCGCTGCCGCGACGGCAGCGGCCAGCAGCAATAGCAGCGTGCCGATGATCAACAAGGGGCCAATGAGCACCTGCGCCGTCTGTTGCAGGATGGCAATCTGGCAACTGCGAAGCAGCACCACCAGCGGCATGCCCACGGCAAGCCCGATGCAGGGCGTGTGGAGCATCGGGGCATAGGCTGGCAGCTCGCAGAAGCGCACCATGAACATCGCGGCGAACGCCAGCGACAGGGCCATGGCGGCCGAGCTCATCATGGCGGCGGATCCCGCCAGCCACGTCATCTCCAGCGGGTGGTACAGGTAACCGCTCTGCACGCCCTGGATCAGCGCGTAGCAGAGCACGTAGCCGGCGTACCACGCGAACGTGGCATCGCGGAGCATCAGCGCGAGGCACAAGGCCATCAGCGACATCGCCAGCATCACGGCGAAGCATGCGCTTGCGAACACCAGCCAGTGCGCGTCGACCTGCAGATACTCGTTCCACGACTGCAACTGGAAGCTCACCGGCATCGAGCGCACGGACGAGGGCTCGAAACGCAGCAGCAGCGGCGCCGACGAGGGAATGTCCGCGGGAAGGCGATAGGCGAGGCGCCCGTTGCCGTGGGCCGACAGCGTGAAGTCATCCAGCGACTGGGTGACGCCGCCCTTGGGGCCATACAGAGTCACGGCGGTAAGCGGCGGCGGGTAGATCGTCAGCACCCGTTCCTCGTTGACCAGAGGCGGTTGCGGCTGCAGCACAACCCACGTGCCTTGTCCTTGAGTCGAAAAGTGCTGCATCAGGTTGGGATCGAAGCTGTTGAAGTCGCCGCGCCTGTACGCGTCGAGCACGGCCTGCGGCGTGTCACCCGGCCTGGCTTCACGCGTGGCGGCACTCAGCCCGGTGTTGGCGTGGGTCGCGGACGCGAAGCCGAGAATGGCGAGGATGCAAAGCATCCGCCATCGCCAGCGTTTCGCCATCGACGCGACTGGTCCAGCCATCCGCTGTCCCCCTGAAGAAGCGTGCCCTCTCCGAGAGGGCACGCCATATTCCGTGGCCATCGCGTCATCCCTGCGAGCGATTCCCGGGTGCCTAGGGCATTCGAGTGGCCTGCGCCTAGAGTAGCCGGTGCGAGGCTTGCGTTGGGCTATCGGGACTTACGCCAAAAGTTATAGATGGCCAAATCATTGGCCAGAGGCGGACCGCTCACACGGCGTTGACCCTGGCGGCTGCCATGCTCCGAGTTCGGCATCCCCACCGCCCCGAGGAGCATAGGCATGAGCACGATCCGAGTGGCCGTATTCGTCGGCAGCCTGCGCAAAGATTCCTACAACCGTCACCTGGCCCGTGCCGTGGAACGGCTGGCGCCTTCAGACTTCAGTTTCGATCATGTGCGGATCGACAAGCTGCCTCTGTATGACCAGGATTTCGATGGCGCCTACCCGGCCGGGTGCCAACAGCTCAAGGACGAGGTATCCAAGGCCGACGCGCTGCTGTTCGTCACGCCCGAGTACAACCGCTCGATTCCCGGCGTGCTGAAGAATGCCATCGACATCGCCTCGCGCCCGTGGGGAACCAATTCGTTTGCCGGCAAGCCCGGCGCGGTCATCGGCATCTCGGTGGGAGCCACCGGCACGGCGCTCTCCCAGCAGCACCTGCGAAACGTGCTTGCCTATCTCGATGTGCCGACGCTAGGCCAGCCGGAAGTCTTCATCCAGAACAAGGAAGGCCTGTTCGATGCCGACGGCAGGATCGGTAGCGAAGGTACCCAGAAATTCCTGCAGGGTTTCGTCGATCGCTACGTGGCCTGGGTGAAGCGGTTCGTTGGATAGAGGCCAAAAAAGCCCCGGATAAACCGGGGCGACAAGGGGTCGAAGCGTTTCTTTGACCGAGTTGGCGGCGGCAGTGCCCGTGGTGCCCCGGTACCCTGGTTGCCGTCGTGACCGCCGTTGTTGAGGGCCGCCGCGACCACGGCGACGCCCACGGTGGCTGCGGCGGCAGGAGGAATGCGTGGCGGCGTTTGTCCGCCGGTCCTGTCAGGGACGGCAGGGGCCTGTGTACGGTCACGCCTCGGCGGTGGAACCAGTGCCGCAGAGCTTTTCCAGCAGCTGCGATTGCACATTGCGCACGGTCTGGCTGGTACCGGGCTTGGCCCGCGTGTAGTGGCCGTCGGGCTGCAGCAGCCATGAGCTGGAGTTGTCGGCGAGGTACAGCTCCAGTTCCTTCTTCAGGCGGGCGTGCAACTTCTTGCCCTCCACCGGAAAGCCGGTTTCCACGCGGCGGTCCAGATTGCGTTCCATCAGGTCGGCGCTGGCTAGATAGAACAGGTCGTCGCCGCTGTTGAGGAACCAGTACATGCGGCTGTGCTCAAGGAAGCGGCCCACGATGGAGCGCACCCGGATGTTGTGCGAAACACCCGGTACGCCCGGACGCAGGCAGCACATGCCGCGCACGATGAGGTCGACCTTCACGCCCGCCATGCTGGCCTTGTAGAGCGCACGAATCATCTTGGCGTCGGTAATGGCGTTGACCTTGATGATGATCTGCGCGGGCTTGCCCGAGGCGGCATGCGCCGTTTCGCGCGCGATCATTTCCAGCAGCGTCTTCTTCAGCGTGAACGGAGCATGCAGCAGTTTCTTCATCTGCAGCAACTTGCCCATGCCGGTGAGCTGGCTGAAGAGCTTGTGCACGTCCTCGCACAAGGGCTGGTCCGACGTAAGCAGGCTGTAGTCGGTGTACAGGCGTGCATTGCCGGTGTGGTAGTTGCCAGTGCCAAGGTGGGCGTAGCGCACCAGCTCGTCGCCTTCGCGGCGCTGGATCAGCATGAGCTTGGCGTGCGTCTTCACGCCGACCACGCCGTAGATGACCATCGCGCCGGCCTGCTGCAGGCGCGAGGCGAGCGACAGGTTCGATTCTTCGTCGAAGCGCGCGCGCAGCTCCACCACGACGGTGACTTCCTTGCCGGCGCGCGCGGCATCCACCAGCGCATCGACGATTTCGGAGTTGGCGCCGCTGCGATAGAGCGTCTGCTTGATCGCCAGCACGTTCGGGTCTTTCGCCGCCTGATGCAGCAGGTCGACCACGGGTGCGAACGATTCATAGGGGTGCAGCAGCAATACGTCCTGGCGGCTGATGACTTCGAAGAGGTCTTCGGCCTTCTTCAGCGCCTTGGGAATGGATGGCGTGAACGGCGGATATTCCAGGTCCGGATGGTGCGTCTTGGTAATGAGGCCGAACAGGCGCGACAGATTCACTGGCCCGTTCACCTCGTACATTTCCGCCGCGGCGAGGCCGAACTGGCGCAGCAGGTACTCGGTGAGTTCCGGCGGACAGTTGTCCGCCACTTCCAATCGCACGGCATCGCCAAAGCGCCGGGAATACAGTTCGCCACGCAGCGCGCGCGCCAGGTCCTCGACGTCTTCAGGGTCGATGGTCAGATCGGCATTGCGCGTCAGACGGAACTGATAGCAGCCGCGCACCGACATGCCGGGGAACAATTCCTCGGCATGCGCGTGGATGATGGAGGAGAGCAGCACGAAATTCTCGCCGCCCTCGCTGATCTCATCGGGCAGGCGGATGAGTCGTGGCAATACGCGCGGCGCCGGCACGATGGCCAGGCCCGAGTCGCGCCCGAACGCATCGGTGCCTTCCAGTTGCACGATGAAGTTGAGGCTCTTGTTGACCAGCAAGGGGAACGGATGCGTCGGGTCCAGCCCGATTGGCGTCACCAGAGGCGCCACCTCATGGCGGAAGTAGCGACGAACCCACAGCTTCTGTTTATGCGACCACTCGTTGCGCCGCACGATGCGTATGCCCTTTCGCGCCAGCTCCGGCAGGATGCGGTCGTTGAGGATCGCGTACTGGCGTTCGATCTGCTTGTGGGTGATCTCGCTGATCTCCGCCAACACCTTGCGCGGCGGTATGCCATCCGGGCCGACGATTTCGTGGTCGAACGCGATCTGGCTTTTCAGGCCCGCCACGCGGATCTCGAAGAATTCATCCAGGTTGCTGGAGAAGATCAGCAGGAACTTCAACCGTTCAAGAATCGGTTTGCTTTCGTCCAGCGCCTGGTCGAGCACGCGGATGTTGAACTGCAATTGCGAAAGTTCGCGATGGATGTAGAGATTGGGATCGCTGAGGTCCGGCGGTGCCACCGCAGGCGTAGCCGCGACTTGTTCGCTCGTATCCGGGATGGCCGGCGGAGCGCTGTCACGGGCCGTGCTGGAAGGGGCAACATCGGTACTCATCGGCTCACCGTTCGATGGGCGGATGCGCGACAGGCGCACAGTTCCGCAAAGAGGCATAGTACGGCGCCGAATAAGACCGGGCCATGGCAGCGCAGCACGCACTCACGCACTGTCACGAGGTCGACATGTTGCGGATCGCATTTGACACATTCGTGACAATGCCGATGGCTGCGTCATGACTTCGTGATATCGGACTTCACGTTTTGCGCGTTTCGTATTCCCATATGCAGGAGCGCACCCAGTGCGCGACCCCGGGGCTTCGTCGATATCGCTGCGTAGTTCTAGCGCACTGGGTGCGCTCCTGCAGAAGAAGGTTCCTGCCTCAGGACATGCCCAGGTAACGGCTCGGCGCCACGCCCAGCACGCGGCGGAATGCAGCCGTGAATGCGCTGGGATTGCCATAGCCCAGATCCATCGCCACCTGCGTGATGGCTTCGCCACTGCCAAGCCGTGTCAGCGCGGCAAGCAGGCAAGCCTGTTGCCGCCATGCGGTAAAACTCATCCCGGTTTCTTCGCGGAACGTGCGCGTGAAATGGCGTCGGCTCATGCCGGCACGACGTGCCATGTCGTCGATCTTCATTTCCTGCGACGGATGAGCCAGCAGTTCGCGACAAAGCGCGGCCAATCGCTTTTTATTCGGCAGCGGTGTGTTGAGCGGCAATGCGGGCATGCGGCGGATCTCATCCAGCAACAAGGCCATGACCCGCCCGTCGCGGCCGTCGAGAGCGTATTCGGCCGGCAGGTCCACTGCTTCCAGCAGCAATTCGTGCAGTAGTGGCGATACGGCGATCACCTGGCAGCGTTCCGGCAGACCGGCGGCCTGCACGGCTTCGGGGGTGACATAGACGCTGCGCGTGGACACTGGACCGCCCATGCGTACCTCGTGGGAAACCCCGGGAGGAATCCACAGCGCCCGCCGCGGGGGTACCACCCAGCTGCCTTCACTGGTGATCGTGGTCAGTACGCCGGTGGAGGCGTAGAGCAGCTGGCCGCGCCGGTGCGAGTGGGCCGGCAACACGTAGTGGGGCGGGTACTCGTTGCCCGTCGCCACCACCTCGCGCGGGGTATTTTCGTAGGCATCGGCGCGAGCATTGCGCACAGGTTTGGCCCAAATTCAACAGAAATTGACCCACTGGTGTGTGCGGGCCGACCACGGTCACTCTAAGGTGACGTCCCCGGCGACGCAACCTGCGGCGCCTTGCCGCAGACCACCGATCCGAGTCCCCATGCAAACCCGAGTCGAAGAAATGACCCACGGCGTGGCATCCCCCGCACGCGCCGAACACGACACCGAATTCCGCATCCTGGGAGCGATCAGCTTTTCGCACCTGCTCAACGACATGATCCAGTCGTTGATCCTGGCGATCTATCCGATCCTCAAGAGCGGCTTCAACCTGAGCTTCGCCCAGGTCGGCCTGATCACGCTGACCTACCAGCTCACCGCTTCGCTGCTGCAGCCGGCGGTGGGCATGATCACCGACAAGAAGCCGATGCCGTATTCGTTGCCGGTGGGCATGGGCTTCTCCCTGTGCGGCCTGTTGCTGCTCGCCACGGCGCCCAACTTCACCGTGCTTCTGGTGGCAGCGGCGCTGGTGGGAACGGGCTCGTCGGTGTTCCATCCGGAATCGTCGCGCGTGGCGCGCATGGCCTCGGGTGGGCGACACGGCCTCGCGCAGTCGCTGTTCCAGGTGGGTGGCAATGCTGGTGCGTCGCTTGGCCCGCTGCTGGCTGCGTGGATCATTGTTCCGCACGGGCGCGGCAGCGTCGCATGGTTCTCCCTGGCGGCGCTGCTGGCCATGGTGGTGCTGATGCAGGTGAGCCGCTGGTATCGCGATCACTACGCCGAACGCGGAAAACCCAAGGCACGCCATGCCGCCGCGGTGTCGCTGACGCGCGCGCAGGTCGGCGCTTCGGTGTTCATCCTTGGCGTGCTGATCTTTTCCAAGTATTTCTACCTGGCCAGCATCAGCAGCTATTACACGTTCTACCTGATCCACAAGTTCGGCGTGTCGGTGCAGAACGCGCAGACGCACCTGTTCGTGTTCCTGTTCGCAGTGGCCGCGGGTTCGCTGGTCGGCGGTCCGGTAGGCGACCGTATCGGCCGCAAGTGGGTGATCTGGGCGTCGATCCTCGGCGTGGCACCGTTCACGCTGCTGCTGCCGCACGCCGACTTGTTCTGGACCGGCGTGCTGACGGTGATCATCGGGTTGATCCTGTCATCGGCGTTCTCGGCCATCCTGGTCTACGCGCAGGAGCTGATTCCCGGGCGCGTAGGGCTTATTTCCGGCCTGTTCTTTGGTTTCGCCTTCGGCATGGGCGGCATCGGGGCCGCCGTATTGGGCCACGTCGCGGACGCACGCGGCATCGAATACGTCTACGGCCTATGCGCCTATCTGCCGCTGATCGGCATCATCACCGCGCTCCTGCCCAACCTGGACCGCCGCCACGCCTGAGCATGCGCCTCACGGCGCGAACCGCGGCACTGTAGGAGCGCACCCAGTGCGCGATCACACGAAGCGGCATGCCGACAGTTTGCGGTCGCGCACAAAACAACCGGATGTTCTGGCGCGGCCTTCGCCGCGCCATGGCATCAAACCACGACGGGTTCCGGCTCCAGCACAACGCCGAATTTCTCGCGGACACCGGCGATCACCTTCTGCGCGAAGGACCACAGCTCGGCACCCGTGGCACGCCCATGGTTCACCAGCACCAAGGCGTGGCGGTTGGAAATGCCCGCATCGCCCTCGCGTTCACCCTTGAATCCGCCTTGTTCGATGAGCCATGCGGCGGAGAGCTTCCATCGGCCATCGGCGCCGATCCAGGACACCAGTTCCGGATGCTCACGCTTGATCGCCTCGCCCAGCGATGCGTCCACGATGGGATTCTTGAAGAAGCTGCCCGCGTTGCCGATGACGGCGGGGTCGGGGAGTTTCCTGGTGCGCAGATGCACTACGGCTTCGGCCACGTGGAATGGTGCGGGCTTTTCCACACCCATGCGCAGCAGCTCCTCGCGGATGCCGGCATAGTCCAGCCGCAGCTCGCGCGAACGGGGCAGGGCGAAGCGCACGGCAGTGACTATGTAGCGGCCGGGTTGATGCTTGAACACCGAGTCACGATAGGCGAATGCGCAGGCAGCGCGATCCAGCGTAGTCACGCGTTGTTCCTGCGTATCCCACGCTTCCACGCTTTCGATGAATTCGGCGACTTCCGTGCCATAGGCACCGATGTTCTGGATCGGCGCGGCGCCGACGGTGCCGGGGATCAGGATGAGGTTTTCCAGCCCCGCAAAACCCTGTCCCAGCGTCCAGCGCACGAAATCATCCCAGCGCTCGCCCGCGGCCACGGCAATGCGTGCGATGTCCCCGTCCTGTTCCACCTGCACGCCGCGTGTGGCCATGGCCAGCACGGTGCCGTCGAAGTCGCCGGTGAACAGCAGGTTGCTGCCTTCGCCCAGCACCAGCAGCTTGCCCTGGCTTATCGCGGGGAAGGCCAGCAACTCAGGTAGCTTGGAGGCGTCGCGGATCTCCGCCAGCAGCCGGGCGCGCGTATCGACACGCAGCGTGTTGCGCGCGCCCAGCGGAGCGTTCTCGATCAGCGTATAGCCGCCCATATCGATGTGTTCAACCGCCATGGGAATCCTCGCGCTGGCGGCGGATTTCGTCCACGCACTCGGCGATCAACGCCGGGCCACGGAAAACCATGCCGGAATAGATTTGTACGAGCGAGGCGCCAGCGTCGATCTTTTCCGCGGCATCGCTACCATCGACGATGCCGCCCACGCCGATGATGTCGAGCTTGTCCCCGACGCGCCTGCGCATGCCGCGCAGCACCGCGGTGGAGCGCGCGAACAGCGGCTTGCCGGACAAACCGCCCGCTTCGTTGCCATGCGGTTCGTTCGCAACGGCGGAATGATCGATGGTGGTGTTGGTGCAGATCACCCCGTCCACCTTGGCGGCCAGTAGCACCTCGGCAATTGCGTCCAGTTCGGTTTCACTGAGATCGGGCGCTATTTTCAACAACATCGGCTTGCGCGCGCCGCTTTGGGAGCCTAGCCGCTCCTGCGCTTCGCGCAGGGTTTCGATGAAACGGCGCAGCGTGGTTTCCTCCTGGAGATCACGCAGGCCCTGCGTGTTGGGCGATGAGATGTTGACCGTGATGTAGCTGGCGAGCGCATACACGCGCTCAAGGCAGAACAGGTAGTCGTCCACCGCCTTTTCGTTGGGCGTGTCCTTGTTCTTGCCGATGTTGATGCCGAGCACGCCGCGATAGCTGGACTGCTGCACGTTGCGCACCAGCGCATCTACGCCTGCATTGTTGAAGCCCAGCCGGTTGATCACCGCTTCGTGCTGGGGCAGGCGGAACATGCGTGGCTTGTCGTTGCCCGGCTGCGGACGCGGCGTAGTCGTGCCCACCTCGACGAAACCAAAACCCAGCGCGCCCAGTCCATCGAGATGGTCGCCGTTCTTGTCCAGGCCAGCCGCGAGGCCGACCGGATTGGGGAAGCGGATGCCGAATGCAGTGGTCGACAGGTCGGCGGGCGGCTTGGCGATGAGATGGGAGAAATGGCTGCGCTGCGCGACGTCCAGGCCATACAGCGTCAGGCCATGCGCTGTTTCCGCGTCGAGCGCGAACAGCAGGGGGCGGATCAGGTTGTACATGTTCAAGGCAGCGTGCCCGTGTAGATGACAGTGTCGTAGTCAAAGCTGATGCGGTCGTCTGCGGCGCAGCGATCGAACAGCTCTCGCAGGGCATGCATCATCGGTTCGTGCCGCGGGTCACCGATGCGTGGCGCATAGGAGGAAGACATGAGGCGGCCGCGCAGCGCGTCGAAGTCCAGCTGCTGTCCGTGGTCAAAGCGCCCCATGCCGAGATAGCCACCACCGAACCACGCGCGCAGCTGCGGCTCGTCGCCGTAGCGCTCGGCGACGCTGGTGTAATCGGTCCCGTATTCCTTCAACAGCGCTTCGTACCCTTCGAGAAAAGGCGTGCCGACCAGTCGCCGAGAATTCCAGGCGATGGCGGCCAGGCCCGACGGCTTGAGGATGCGTTGGAACTCGCGTCGCGCAGCGGCCTGATCGAACCAGTGAAACGCCTGCGCGGCAATGACGAGATCCACGCTCGCATCATCCAGCCCGGTGGCAGTGGCGTGCCCGTCGACCGTCTGAAAGCGCTCGTTGTCGCCCAGCCATTGTTCGGCCGCCTTGCGCATCGGCTCGTTCGGCTCCACCGCAGTCACGCGATAGCCGCCGTCCAGGAACAGCTTGCTGGAAATGCCGGTGCCGGCGCCGATGTCGGCGACGCGCCAGTGCGGATTGACGCCGTGCGTTTGCTGCAACCATTCCAGCATGGCAACGGGATAATCCGGGCGATAGCGCACGTAGTCGGCAACGCGATCGCTGAAGCGTTCGGTGGACTTGAGGTCGGCCGTCATCGATGTCATCCCGTCAGCAGTTGGCCGCCATCCACGCAGAGCGTCTGGCCGGTGATCCAGCCGGCAAACGGCGAGGCGAGGAACAAGGCGGCATGGGCGATTTCCTCCGGCTTGCCGAAGCGGCCGAAAGGAATCTTTGCCATCGTTCGTTGATAAAGCTCGGGCGCCTCCGTCTTGCGGCGATCCCAAAGTCCCTCAGGAAATTCGATGGAACCCGGAGCGATTGCATTCACGCGAATGCGGTCGACCGAAAGCGACAACGCCTGTGATGTCGTGTACTGGCTCAGTGCAGCCTTCACCGCGGCATAGGCAGGGCCGCGCACGCCGGGATGAAACGCCGCAATGGAGGACATGTGCAGGATGCTGCCTCGGCCCGATGCCTTGAGGTGAGGCATCGCGTGGCGCGAAGTGCGGACCGCCGCCATGAGGTCGACGTTGAAGCCGGCAAGCCACGCTTCGTCGGTATCTTCGAAGCCGTAGCCACTGGCGTTGTTCACCAGTACATCAATGCCGCCGAGTGTTTCCGCAGCCTCGCGGATGTAGTTCTCGATGGCTGCGCCATCAGCCAGGTCGCAGCTGTTGGTGTGAGCCGTCACGCCGTGCGAAGCGATGTCGTGACGCACGGCGTTCAATGCTGCTTCACCACGCGCGCAAACCGATACGGTTGCGCCTGCGCTGGCAAACGCGAGTGCGATGGCCCTGCCGATGCCCTTGCTGCCCCCGGCCACCACGGCGCGATAGCCGCGGAAGTCGAAAGGTACTGTCGCAGGCATCACGGTGTCTTGCTCGGTCATGCCATTACCAGTGCAGCGAATGAAGGCCGATGCCAAACCCCAGCACTAGGAAGGCAATGATCACCACGGCGGCGAGCAGTGCGAGGGCCAGATGCACATAGCCGAGCACCAGCCCGGTGACGGCCAGCCCATCGCCCTCCATGGTGCCCGGTTCGGCGCGCCGGATTTCCCCGCGCGCCAGGTGCCCGCAGACAATGGCGACAATCGCGCCGATGAAGGGCAAGACGAGCCAGCAGACGATGCCGAAGATCAGGCTGACCACCGCCAGTGAGCTGGTGCTTCGATAAGAGGTTGGCTGATAGCTCATGACGATGCACGGTTGGCGGTGGAGGGCGGCGACCGGTGGCTGCCGGTCGCCGATTCACTCTTACAGATCGAACTTGATGCCCTGTGCCAGCGGCAGCGAGTTGGAGTAGTTGATGGTGTTGGTCTGGCGACGCATGTAGACCTTCCACGCATCCGAACCGGACTCGCGACCACCACCGGTTTCCTTCTCGCCACCGAACGCACCACCGATTTCCGCGCCCGAGGTGCCGATGTTGACGTTGGCGATACCGCAGTCCGAACCCGCTGCCGACAGATACTGCTCGGCCGACTTCAGGTTCTGCGTGAAGATGGCCGAGGAAAGACCCTGCGGCACGCTGTTCTGCAGGTCGATCGCTTCGTCGAGCGTCTTGAACGGCATCACGTAGAGGATTGGCGCGAAGGTTTCGGTCTGCACGACCTCATCGCTGTTCTTCAGGCCCGTGACGATGGTCGGCAACACGAAGTTGCCCTGGCGATCGCTGAGCGCGGCACCACCGGTGCGCACTGTGCCGCCGGCGGCCTTGGCCTTTTCGACAGCATGCAGGTAGGCCTGCACGGCCTCCTTGCTGTTGAGCGGACCCATCAGCGTGGTGGCCAGGGTCGGATCGCCGATCTTGCCTTCCACCTGCCTGTAGGCGGTGATCAGCTTGTCGGTGACGTCGTCGATGATCGACTCGTGCACGAACAGGCGCCGCGTGGTAGTGCAGCGCTGGCCGGCGGTGCCGACAGCGCCGAAGACGATGGCCGGGATCGCCAGCTTCAGGTCCGCGCTCTCGTCCAGGATGATGGCGTTGTTGCCGCCCAGTTCCAGCAGCGAACGGCCCATGCGCTTGGCCACGCGTTCGCCCACGTGGCGGCCCACCTTGGTGGAGCCGGTGAAGCTGATCAGCGGAATGCGATGGTCGTCGACGAACGACTGCGACAGCTCGACGCCGGCGTCGTTGAACAGGAAGAAGATATCCGGGAAGCCGGCGTCCTTCAGCGCCTCGTTGACGATCTTCATCGTGGCGATGGCCGACAGCGGCGTCTTCGGCGAGGGCTTCCAGATGCAGATGTCACCGCAGATGCCGGCGAGGAACGCATTCCACGCCCACACGGCCACCGGGAAGTTGAACGCACTGATGATGCCGACCAGGCCCAGCGGCTGGTATTGCTCGTACATGCGGTGGCCCGGGCGCTCCGAGTGCATGGTGTAGCCATAGAGCATGCGGCTCTGGCCCACCGCGAAGTCGGCGATGTCGATCATTTCCTGCACTTCGCCGTCACCTTCGGGCTTGATCTTGCCCATCTCCAGCGCGACCAGCGAACCCAGTGCATCCTTGTGCTTGCGCAGCGCTTCGCCGCACAGGCGGATGGCCTCGCCGCGACGCGGCGCCGGCGTGGTACGCCACACCTTGAACGCTTCCTGCGCCCGCTTGACGAGGGTCTCGTAGTCGGCGGCGCTGGAAGCATGTACGGCAGCGATCACTTCGCCCGTGGCCGGGTTGACCGGCTGCAGCGTGCCGGCGTCGGTGGTCTTGGACCACTCGCCGTTGCCCAGGTACGTGCCCGACTGCGTAGCGCCGAGACCAAGTGCGGTGAGGATTTCGTGGGACATGCCTGCTCCAGGACCGTGGCGCGGAAAGGCGCCGGATTAAAACGCCCATTCTAGCAGCCCACCCCGGCCGGATCGCCTTGGCCTCCGATCCATGCCAAAATCCGCGCCGTTGCCCCCGTAGCTCAGTTGGATAGAGCGTCCCCCTCCTAAGGGGAAGGTCGTACGTTCGAATCGTATCGGGGGCGCCATTTCCGGCGTGTGGTGCATTGCGGAAATTCCGCGGCGGGCGCGGCCGTTTCACCTATGCAGGCTAGGCGAGCAAACCATGCTCGCGGGCGTACGCATAGACGTCCAGATCATTCTTCAGCCCCAGCTTGGCCATGGCGTCCATCTTCTGGCGGCTGATGGTCTTCACGCTGCGATTGAGCTGGCCTGCAATCTCCGACACGGTAAAGCCCGAGGCGAACAGCCGAAGCACTTCTGCCTCGCGCTTGGACAACCCGGCATGCGCAGCGGCGGTCGAGCTGTTGCCGAGGCCCTCCAGGGTTTTCCTGACCCCTGTGCTCTGATAGTCGCGGCCATGCGATACCGCCTGGACTGCCAGCGTCAGCTCGGTCAAGGCGTCCGACTTGCTCAGCAGGGCGCGCACACCGGCGGCCAGAATCGAGTTGAGCACGCCGGCATTGTTCACCATGGTGAGCACGATGATGGGCAGGGCGGGCCAGCGGCGGCGTATCACGCCCAGCATTTGCAGCCCGTCGGCCATCTGCCCGCCCGGCATGCTGAAATCCGTGACGACCAGGCTTTCCGGATGGGCATGAATGGCATCGATCAATTCGGCAGGCGTGCCGACATCGGCAATGACCGTGGCATTGGCGTTCGCTTCCAGCAGCACGCGCACGCCACTGCGGACGATGGGATGGTCATCGGCGAGGATGATCTGCAACCTCATGGCATCCGGCCTTTGTGTCAGCGGAAAGTGTAGGTTAGCCGATCGCGCCGTGCGAGCCGAGATACCAAAATCCTACTCGCCGACAGGGCGTCTTCAGACGATTCTCATGGCGCATGATGTAGTCGCCTGACTAGGCTGAACCCTTCCAGGGCACGCCGGAACGGATTATCCATGAAGCCATTCCCCGGTTTTCTCAGAGAAGCAACCACACCCTCCGGGCGGAATAATCCGAGAGCGTTGCCGTATCGATGGGCGTGCCTGGTGGCTGTTGTGCTGCTGGTGCTGTCAGGCGCCTCCGCTGCCATGCAGGGCGCCCCCGCGCACAGTGCCTCGACCTCCGCCGTCACGGCAGGTTTTAACGCAACCATCACGCTCACCCGCGAGGAGGAGGCCTGGCGGGAAAGACATCCGGTACTCGATGTAGGGGTTTACTCGGGGGACCGCATGCCGGCGGAGACATGGGTAGCCGGCCGTCCGGAAGGTTTCGGGGTGGACTATGTCCGCCTGCTGGCCGGTAAGGCCGGTCTCCGGCTTGCGTTCCATCCCTACAGCGATCCCGAGGCAGCCTTGGCTGATCCTTCCAGCGGTCCCTATGACCTGCTGTCGGCCGTGTCTTCGTTGCAAGCGCAAAAGGTGGGGCTGGAAATGCTCAAGCCCTATGGCCTAGGCCGACCTACCCTGGTCGCGCGCAAGGGGGACGTGCAAATCCGTTCTGGCGACGACCTGGCGCACGCGCGCATCGCCGTCGAGCGCGATTTCCGGCGATTCGCCGAAACACTCTCCCGCCGCTTTCCCGACGCACAGCTGGTGCATGCGGACAACGGTCGACAGGCCTTGGACTTGGTGGCCACCGGGCAGGCCGACGCCTATGTCGGCGCATCCGTGACGCGGACACAGATGCTGCTGCTTGAACGCAGCGAGGATGACCTGGTTGCCCTGGGCCCGCTCGATTTGCCGAGGGTGGCCGTCGGCGTGGCCGTTCCAGGCAATCGCGGCATGCTGCTTCAGATCCTGCGGAAAGCCGAAGCGGCGCTCTCCGAAGATGAGGTGGCACGACTGCGTACACGCTGGGGCCTGCTTGGCGATACGCAGACGCCGCCCGCGAGGGCGCCCACGCTGTCGGAGCTCGACTGGCTTCGTTCACTGCCCGAGTTGCGGCTCGGGTTCGAGGTCGACCGCTACCCATACAGCTTCGTCAACAGCCAGGGGCAGTTCGACGGATTGGCGGCGAACTACATCGAGATCCTGAGAAAGCAGCTCGGATTGAAGATCAGGACGGTTCCCGCGCACGACTGGAATGAGTTGAAGCGCATGGTTCGTGCGGGTGAGGTCGATCTGGTCGCGGCGACCATGCCCGAAGACTTCGAAGCCCACGACATGGTCTTCAGTCGCACCTACGAGCACTTTCCGACCGTGATCGTCGCGCGGACCCAAGGGCCGGCCCTGTTCGGGCCGGAGGATCTCGCGGGCCGTGTGGTGGCCGTTCGCGACGAGGCAGGGTTGCTTTCCCGCCTCAGGGCACTGTCGCCTGCCAGCCGCTGGATGTCGGTGGGCAGCAACGAAGAGGGCATGGCAATCGTCGCGTCGCGGCAGGCCGATGCCTATGTAGGCACGTTGCCCGCGCTGGACGCCCTGATACGCGATCGCTACGCGGCGACCCTGCGCGTGGTGGGTCCGGCCGGGGTCGACCAGGATTTCTCGGTAGGCATCGTCAACCGCCTGGAGCGGCTCACGCCCCTGCTGAATCGCGCGCTGGCCAACGTGAGGGACAGCGAGCGGCAGGCCATTCGCGGCCGTTGGCTGACGTCCCAATACCACTACGGTGTGCCGTGGCGGTGGGTCTTGCTGGGATCGTGTCTGGCGCTCCTCAGTGTTGGCGTCGTGGGCTATTCCTACCTGCGCCAACGCAGGGCGATGCGAGAGCAGCGCCGCGCGGAAGCGAGCCTGGCATCCCAGCTGAAGTTCCAGCAGGCACTCCTCGAAGCCATTCCCTATCCGGTTTTCGTGAAGGACGCCCAGGGCCGCTACCTCGCGGTGAATCGTGCGTATGAGGAGCTGTTCCAGTGTTCGCGCGAGGATCTGCTGGGACGAACCATCCTGCAGACGCGCCATGCGCCCGGCACGGACGCCGCCCAGCTGCATGACGCGGACCTGCAGGTGATCGCGCTCAACAAGGAAACTCATCGGCGGCTGTATATCGGCCTGCCGGGTGCCGATGGCGTGCCCCGTGACGTGCTGCTGTGGCTGTATACCTTCCAGCGGGGGGCAGAGCGGGGCCTGGGGCTGCTCGGCACCTTGGTCGACGTGAGCGACCTGCGCAGGGCAGAGGCGCGTGCGCTCGCATCCGAACAAATGCTCCATGACACCAACGAGAGCCTGCCCGGCGTCGTCATGCGCATGCGCTACGCATCGAATGAGCACGGCAGCTTCGAGTACGTAAGCGGAGAGACCGAGGCCCTGTTCGGTCTATCCCGCGAGGACCTGCTGCAGGGACGCCGTCGTCCCTTCGACGTGATGATGGAAGAGGACAAGCCGGCAGTGCGGCAGGCAATCGGCGACATCATTGGTGGCATGCCCGCTCCGCACACAGTGGAGTTTCGCGTGCGGCTTGCATCAGGCGTGCGTTGGGTGCGCTCCCAGTTCGGTGACGTACGCCGGGGCTCCGATGGAAGTTCGAGCTGCAGCGTCTATTGCTATGACGTGACGGCTGAAAAAGCGCAAGCGCATGCACTGGTCGAGGCAAAGGCGGCGGCAGAGGCCGCCGTGGCAGCCAAGGGCGCGTTCCTGGCCATGATGAGCCACGAAATCCGTACGCCCATGGCCGGCGTGCTGAGCCTGCTGGAGCTGTTGGGAAAAACCTCGCTTGATCGCGAGCAGTCGCACATGCTGGACATGGTTCACGACTCGGCAGGCGCGCTGCTGCAGATACTGGATGACATCCTCGATTTTTCGCGCATCGAAGCCGGACGGCTGCAGCTCAATGAACATCGCTTCGACCTTCGGATGCTGGCCGACGGAGTGCTTGGATTGTTTGCTTCGCTCGCCCGGGAGCATGGGGTCAGGCTCTATGCGAGCATCGACTGGCGGCTTGCAGGGCAGTATCAGGGCGACATGACGCGCGTGCGCCAGATCATCACCAACCTGTTGAGCAATGCGCTGAAGTTCACCGCCAGGGGACGCGTCGAGCTGCACATGGAATTGCTGGGCGAGACAGCCGGCGCGCATCGCGTGGCCATCACGGTATCGGATACGGGCATCGGCATTTCGCAGGAACAGCTCGATCGCCTGTTCCAGCCGTTCGTCCAGGCCGAGACATCCACCTCACGGCGTTACGGTGGTACCGGCCTGGGGCTGACCATCTGCCAACGCCTGGCCCACATGATGGGCGGGCAGATCAGGCTATCGAGCACGCCAGGCTTCGGCACGCAGGCCTCTTTCGAAGTGCAGTTCCCCGTGGCGGAGCCACTTCGCCCCCAAACTGCGCTGGCGGGAAAAACCGTGCTGGTGTGCACGAAAGATCCCCTGCTGGAGCGCGGGCTCTTCAACACGCTTTCCGCGCTCGGCATGTCCACCATCGGGGCGGGCGTGAAGGACATCGGCGAATACGATATGCACGACATCGACCTGTACGCCATTGATCTCGAGCTCGTCGACCGCAGTGCGCTGCCGGCGGGCGTCCGCGTCATCCGCCTGCAGGATGTTTCCGATCCGCGTGGCTTTCATCTCGACAATGGCAAGGTGATGCTCGGCGGATTGCCGCTATTGTGGCGCCCGGCCATGGACGCGTGCCATGTAGCGCTGGGGCTGCTGCCGCCACAGCGTGAACGCGCCTCGGGCAACCTGCCCGGGCGCCATGATGCGCGCATCCTCGTTGCCGAAGATCATCCCATCAACCGCGCGGTCATTGGTCGACAGCTGGAACGACTCGGCTATGCGCACACCATCGTCGAGAACGGCCAGGAGGCCTTGCGTGCCATGCAGAGCGCCCGTTACGACCTGCTGCTCACGGACTGCCACATGCCGGTGCTCGATGGTTACGCGCTCGTGCGGCGGATTCGCGACAACGAAGAGGGAAGCGCCCGCCATCTACCGGTCATTGCCTTGTCGGCCAGTGTCCTTCCCGAAGAAGTACAGCGCTGCAAGGACGCGGGCATGGACGAATTCCTCGCCAAGCCGGTGCAACTTGCCACGCTCGACGCGATGCTTTCGCATTGCCTTGCCGGCAGGGAGAACGGCACGCCTTCGCGAAGCCATGCCGCCATCGAGGCAGACGATCGTCTCCACGTGCTGTTGGAAGCCTTCGGCTCGGTCGACCAGGTGCGCACGGTACTGCACAGCCTGGCGGACGCCGCGCATAGCGATTTTGCCGATTTCGACGTGGCCCGCGTTGACAATGATGACCGCCGACAGCACGAGATCCTGCATCGCATCCGCGGAGCACTGCGCCTGTTCGACAACGGCATCGCGGACCATGCCGGCAACTCCCTTCTTGCCCAACGCGAGAACCTGATGCGTCACCTCGCCGAACTCGAGGCGTGGCTCGCCGAACTCGACCAGAACGCCGATCCCGATCAAGGCAATCGATAGTCACGTCGTGATCGCGCAAAAAAATTGAGGCCCGACGAATCGGGCCTCAACAAAGTGGTACGGTGATAGGACTCGACATCGATATAAAATCAAGTAGTTATGTGCCAATAGGGTATTGGTACCAACAAATATACCAACAAATAAGCGTTCCTTGATTCGATGCACCGGGTTCTTAAAGGGGAGTACGTCTCTCGCGAGGCAACGCCTCGCGACGGTTCAAGTTGCCAATAACGGGCACTAACGAAAAAGCCTCCGCAACAGTGATGACAGGCTCGTCGTCGTTCGGTTGTACACGCGGTTGTAGGCAGCCTTTTGGGGGTTGGTTAGCCAGCCGTAGCCTCTTGGGGTGCGAAGGCCTAGGGCATTCTTGACCTTGCGTTTGACGGAGGTCTTTGCAGCCAACGACTTTTTCCACGAGGGCTTACGGACACCAAATTTCATGTGAACCTCCTGGGCGGCTTATTGATCTGACTTATGTAAGCCGGTCGAACTCAACGGTTGCCGATCGATCCGGGCTGGTACCTGTTGTGCGGGCGCTTTTCTCGCCTTAGATCGCATCCAAGGGGCGGCCCTGCCACGCCTTCATCACGGCATCGGTGACCGAGGAGAGCAGGCTGGACGACACCTCGGTGCCATACATCTCTTCCAGGTGCGCCTGGATCTCACGCACCGTCATGCCGCGGGCGTACAGCGACAGGATCTTGCCGTCGAAGCCGTTCCAGCGGGTCTGGTGCTTGGGCACCAGCTTGGGCTCAAAGGTGCCGTCGCGGTCGCGTGGAATC
>Ga0335083_10002739_pt1 | contig 23155 bp, 18 predicted proteins | sample Lox_Sample_42_FD_206716 | JGI IMG/M metagenome (GOLD analysis project Ga0335083, IMG submission 206716) | Soil microbial communities from Loxahatchee National Wildlife Refuge, Florida, United States - Lox_Sample_4.2 | ecosystem: Environmental > Terrestrial > Soil > Wetlands | place: USA...
CGCACTCACCGGCGCCTACTTCGCGTTCTCGCACGTGGCGCTCCGCATCAACCAGTTCTTCGATCGCGGCGACGGCGGCGACGGCTATCAGGTGAACCGCTCGATGGAAGCCTTCATGCACGGCGGGCTTTGGGGGCAGGGGCCGGGCGAGGGCACGGTCAAGGGCTCACTGCCGGACGCGCATGCGGATTTCGTCTTTGCGGTCGCGGGCGAGGAGCTCGGCCTCGTCGCCTGCCTCGCCATCGTCGCGCTCTTCGCCTTCATCGTGCTCCGGGGATTCGCGCGGATGCTGCAGGAGCACAACTTCTTCGTGGTGCTGGCGGCGACCGGGCTCTTCGTGCAATTCGGGCTGCAGGCCGTGATCAATATGGCCTCGACGCTCCACCTCATGCCGACCAAGGGCATGACCTTGCCGTTCATCTCCTACGGCGGCTCCTCGATGCTCGCGCTGGGGCTCGGGATGGGCATGGCCTTGGCGCTGACGCGGCGTCGCTTCGGCGGGGTCGAGGCATGAACGGCAAGGGCGTGGTCGTGCTCGCAGCCGGCGGCACCGGCGGCCACATGTTCCCGGCGGAAGCGCTCGCTCGCGCGTTGCTGAGCCGCGGCCGGACGGTCGCGCTCATGACCGACAGCCGCGGCGAAGCCTTCGGCCAGCGCCTCCCGGGCGTCGCCCTTCATCGCGTCCGCGCGGCGCGAATCGGCGGCGGGCTCCTGCGCAAGGCGCTGGGTCTCGCGGAGCTTGCGCTCGGCACGCTCGAGGCCGGCCGGCGTCTCCGTGCCCTCGTCCCCTCGGCGGTGGTGGGTTTCGGGGGATACCCCTCGGTGCCGACGATGCTCGCGGCGACGCGACAGAAGCTTCCGACGGTGATCCACGAGCAGAACGCGCTGCTGGGGCGCGCGAACCGTCTGCTGGCGCCGCGCGTGCGCCGGATCGCAACTTCCTTCGCGGAGGTCGCGGGCGTCCGCCCAACCGACCGCCCCCGCATCGTCGAGACCGGAAATCCCGTCCGGCCCGCGGTCGCGGCGCTGCGCGGCGCTCCCTACGTCGTCTCGCGCGGCGATGAGCCCTTCGAGCTGTTGGTACTCGGCGGCAGCCAAGGCGCGCACGTCCTCAGCGAGGTCGTACCCGCGGCGCTCGCGCACCTCGAGACGACCTTGAAGCGACGCCTTCGGCTCTCGCAGCAGGCGCGTCCCGAGGACCTCGAGGCCGTTCGCGCGGCCTATGCCGCGAGCGGCATCGCCACGGAGCTGCGGCCCTTCTTCGAGGACGTGCCGGAGCGTCTCGTGCGCGCGCAGCTCGCGATCACCCGCGCCGGCGCCTCGACCGTGGCGGAACTCGCGGTACTCGGGCGTCCGGCGATCCTCGTGCCTTATCTCTACGCCGCGGACGATCACCAAACCTCGAACGCGCGCGCACTCGAAGCAGCGGGTGCGGCTTGGGTGATGCCGCAGGCGCAATTCACGGCGGAAGCGCTCGCGGCACGTCTGACTGCGCTCATGAAGGCGCCGGAGAGTCTCGCGGAGGCGGCAAAGCGCGCGCTCGCACTCGGGCGGCCCGATGCCGCCGAGCGGCTCGCCGATCTCGTGCTTGGGGAGGCCCGCCAATGAAGGCGCTCCCTCTCGACATCGGCATGCTCCACTTCGTCGGCATCGGCGGCATCGGCATGAGCGGGATAGCGGAGATCCTGCACAACCTCGGCTACGAGGTGCAGGGAAGCGACATCGCCGACGGCGCCAACGTGCAGCGCCTGCAGAAGCAAGGCATTCCCGTCGCGATCGGCCATCGCGCCGAGAATCTCGGTGCAGCCCAGGTGGTGGTCGTCTCATCTGCGGTCAAGGCAGACAACCCCGAAGTAACGGCTGCGCGCGCGCGACTCATCCCGGTGGTTCGGCGCGCCGAGATGCTGGGCGAGCTCATGCGCCTCAAATGGTCGATCGCGGTCGCGGGATCGCACGGCAAGACGACGACGACCTCGATGATCGGCACGCTCCTGGAGACTGCCGAGCTCGATCCCACGGTCATCAACGGCGGAATCATCAACGCCTACGGCACTAACGCGCGCCTCGGCGCCGGCGATTGGATGGTGGTCGAGGCGGACGAGAGCGACGGTACCTTCGTGCGGCTGCCGGCGACCATCGCCATCGTCACCAACATCGATCCCGAGCACCTCGACCACTACGGCACCTTCGAGGCGGAGCAGCAGGCCTTCGAGAGCTTCGTCGGAAACATTCCCTTCTACGGTTTCGCCGCGCTCTGCATCGATCACCCCGTCGTGCAGCGGATGATACCGAAGCTCGCGGAGCGCCGCGTCGTGACCTATGGCTTCTCGCCGCAAGCCGACGTTCGCGCGGTCAACGTGGAGATCGGGCGAGAGGGCGCGCGCTACGACGCCGTGATAATGGACCGAGCCTCGCAGACGAGCCGGACCATCGCGGGACTGCGCCTACCCATGCTCGGCGAGCACAACGTGCAGAATTCTCTCGCGGCGATCGCGGTTGCCGGCGAGATGGGACTTTCCGACGAGGTCGTGCGCGCGGCGCTCGCGGGCTTCAAGGGCGTGAAACGCCGCTTCACCAAGACCGGCGAGTCCCACGGCATCACCGTGATCGACGATTACGGCCATCATCCCGTGGAGATCGCGGCGGTGCTGCGCGCGGCGCGCGCGGCGACCTCGGGCGCGGTGATCGCGGTTGTGCAGCCGCACCGCTACACGCGCGTCGCCAATCTTTTCGACGAGTTCTGCACCTGCTTCAACGACGCCGATGTGGTCGTCGTCGCCGAGATCTACGCAGCGGGCGAGGCCCCGATCGAGGGTATCGACCGCGATGCGCTGGTGGCGGGATTGCGGAGCCGCGGCCACCGTTCCGTGCTACCGCTCGCGGCGCCCAAGGAGCTCGCCCCCCTCGTCAAGAGCCTGGCAAAGTCCGGCGACTACGTGGTTTGCCTCGGCGCGGGCTCGAGCACCTATTGGGCACAGGCACTGCCGGGCGAACTCGACCGGCTCTACGCGGTCCCCTCGGCGGGGACGGGGACGGCGGCATGATGACCGCCCGCCAGCCCCAACGTCTCATCGACCGGCTCCCCGCCGTGCGCGGTCGGCTCAGCGAGAGCGCACCACTCGCGGGGATCACCTGGTTCCGTGTCGGCGGCCCCGCGGAAGTGATGTTCCGACCCACCGATGCCGAGGACCTCGCGGAGTTCCTGGCGAAGAAGCCGCCGGAAGTCCCCGTCACCGTGATCGGCGTCGCCTCGAACCTGCTGGTGCGCGACGGTGGTGTCGAGGGCGTCGTGGTGCGGTTGGGACGCGGTTTCTCCGCGATCGAGATTTCCGGCGCACGCGTCGTCACGGGCGCGGCCGTGCTCGACCTCAACGTCGCGATCGCCTGCCGCGCGGCAGGGGTTGCGGGACTCGAATTTCTCTCGGGCATCCCCGGCACCATCGGCGGCGCGTTGCGTATGAACGCGGGCGCCTACGGGCGTGAGATCAAAGATGTGCTGGCCTCGGCGGAGGCGCTCGATCCGACCGGCGGGCGACACTCGCTGAGCCCGCAGGAGATGCAGCTTTCGTATCGCCATTGCGGCGTCGACGAGGATTGGATCTTCGTCTCTGCGACGCTCGCCGGCGCAGAGGGGGACCCCGCGGCGATCCAGCAGCGCATGGAGCAGATCCAGGCCGAGCGCGAGGCGAGCCAGCCTATCCGCGCGCGGACGGGCGGATCGACCTTCGCAAATCCGCCGGGACACAAGGCTTGGGAGCTCATCGATCGCGCGGGCTGTCGCGGCCTACGGCGCGGCGGCGCCATGATCTCCGAGAAGCACACGAACTTCCTGATCAACACCGGCACCGCCACCGCCGCAGACATCGAAGGTCTCGGCGAGGAGGTGCGGCGCCGCGTCTTCGAGAAGTTCGGCATCGCGCTCGATTGGGAAATCCGCCGCATCGGCCGGCCCGCTACGGGGCTCCAGGAGGCGGAGCGATGAAGACCGTGGCGGTGCTCATGGGCGGCTGGTCCGCGGAGCGCGAGGTCTCGCTTTCGAGCGGCGCCGAATGTGCGGCAGCACTTCGCGCCGAGGGCTACGACGTCAGGACCGTCGACGTGACGCGCGACGTTGACGCGCTGGCGAAGGCGCTGACACCGCGCCCGGATGCAGTCTTCAATGCACTGCACGGTCGCGGCGGCGAGGACGGCACGGTCCAGGGCGTGCTCGAATTCCTGCGCATTCCTTACACGCATTCGGGCGTTCTCGCCTCTGCGGTCGCGATGGACAAGCCGATAGCGAAGGCGGTCTTTGCCGCAGCCGGTCTCCCGGTTCCCGATGGCGTCGTGGTGAAGCGTGAGGACCTCACCAAAGGCGATCCGGTGCCGCGGCCCTTCGTCGTGAAGCCCGCCAACGAAGGCTCGAGCGTCGGCGTGCGCATCGTGCGCATCAACGACAACTCCTGGGCGGAGGAGGCGCAAAGCTGGGACCACGGACGCGCGCTCGTCGAGCGCTTCGTGCCGGGGCGCGAGATCACCGTCGCCGTGATGGGCGACCGCGCGCTCGGCGCGCTCGAGATTCGCGCGCACGGAACCTTCTACGACTACACCGCGAAGTACACGCGAGGCGGCTCGGACCACCTGATGCCAGCGCCGATCCATCCTCGCGCTTACGAGCAGGCGCTCGACATCTCGCTCCGCGCGCACCGCGCGCTCGGCTGCCGCGGCGTGAGCCGCGCGGACCTGCGCTACGACGACACCAGGGGCGAGCCCGGACGCATGGTGCTGCTGGAGCTCAACACGCAGCCCGGCATGACGCCGACCTCGCTGGTGCCGGACATCGCGCGCCACGCCGGCATCGAATTCCCCGCGCTCGTGCGCTGGATGGTGGAGAACGCGGCATGCGACTTCTGACCGCTCCCGCCGAGGGCGAGCGCGAGACGAAGTCCGCGCGGGCGCAGCGCCGTCGCGGGGTCGCGCGCTGGCGCCGACGCGCGGCGATTGCGGGCGCGACATTGCTGGTCCTCACGGGAGCTGGCTTCGCCGCAGAGCGGAAGGGCTGGATTTCGGCGGGTCTCGAGTTCGGCACGACGAAGACGCTTGCGCTCACGGCCGCCCTGGGTTTCTCGGTCGAGGATGTGGCGGTCCTGGGCCGCGACCGCACGGAGGTCGCAGACATTCTCGATGCGCTCAACGTGAAGCGCGGCACGCCGATCCTCGCCGCTAGCCCTGCCGAGGCGAAGGCGCGGCTCGAGGCGCTGCCCTGGGTTCGCTCAGCCGCGGTGACGCGCCTGCTGCCGGACACGCTCGCGGTCCGGATCGTCGAGCGGAAGCCTATGGCGCTCTGGCAGCACGGCGGCAAATTCGAGCTCATCGACGAGGAAGGAAATGTCCTCCCGGTGGTGCAGCTCGGCGAGTTCTCGTCGCTGCCGGTGCTGGTGGGAGAGGGCGCACCCCAATCCGGGCAGGCCCTGCTCCAGATGCTCGCGGAGGAGCCCGCGCTTCGCGACCGCGTTGCCGCCGCAATCCGCGTCTCCGATCGGCGCTGGAACCTACGCATGGAGAACGGCATGGACGTGGAGCTGCCGGAAGAGAATGCGACGGCGGCCTGGCGCGAGCTCGCGCGCCTCGATCGCACCTACGGCCTCCTCGAGCGCGACATCCGCCGCGTAGATCTGCGACTTCCCGATCGGATGGTGTTGCAATCGGCACCCGCGCCGGAGAAGCCAACCGCGCCCAAGAAGAAAAATCCCGGGAGGAGCACATGAGAAAGCGCAGGCCGCGCCCGGTCGGCAGCCTCGTCGCCGCGCTCGACATCGGCAGCAGCAAGCTCTGCTGCTTCCTCGCGCGCATCGAGGACGGGGGCCCGCGCATCGTCGGGATCGGCCATCAGGTCTCGCGCGGCCTCCGCGGCGGGCTCATCATCGACATCGAGGCAGCGAGCCAAGCGATCCTCGCGACGGTCCATGCCGCCGAGGAGATGGCCGGCGAGACCATCTCCGAGGTGGTCGTGAACCTCTCCGGCGGTTTCGGCGCCTCGCGCATCATCAAGACGGAGATCCCGCTCAACGGCCGCGAGATCGGCAACAACGAGATGCGCCGAGTCCTCAACCAGGGCTATCACCTCAAGGAGGCGGGCGAGCGCGAGGTCATCCACTCGATCCCCGTGGGCTTCTCGATCGACGGAAGCCGCGGCATCCGGGATCCCCGCGGCATGTTCGGGCAAAGCCTCGGCGTCAATATGAACATCGTCGCGGCGACAACGGCCGCCGTCCGCAACCTCGCGACCTGCATCGCGCGCTGCCGCCTCGAGATCGCTGCGGTGGTAGTCAGCCCCTACGGCTCCGGCCTCTCGGCGCTGGTTCCCGATGAGAGCGAGCTCGGCGTCACCGTCATCGACATGGGCGGCGGCACTACGGGGATCGCGGTCTTCTTCGACGGCAACCTCGTCTTCACCGACAGCATCCCCGTCGGCGGGATCCACGTCACCAACGACATCGCGCGCGGCCTCTCGACGCCGGTCGCACATGCCGAGCGCATGAAGACGCTGCACGGCAGCGCGATCACTTCGCCCGGCGATCAGCGCGAGACCATCAGCGTCCCCCAAGTCGGCGAGGAGGAGGACGGCGAGGTCGCGCATGTCCAGAAATCGCTCCTCGTCGGCATCATCTCGCCCCGGCTCGAGGAGACCTTCGAGCTCGTGCGCAACTCGCTGGAGGCGAGCGGCTTCGACAAGCTCGCGGGCCGGCGCGTGGTGCTGACGGGAGGAGCGGCGCAGCTCACGGGCGTGCGCGAGCTCGCGGGATTGATCCTCGACAAACAGGTTCGCATCGGCAAGCCGCTCCGCATCGCGGGGCTCGCCGAGGCAACGGGTGGCCCGGCTTTCGCGACGAGCGCCGGACTCGTTCAGTTCGCACTTTCGGAACGCGCGGAGACCCTGCGGCAGGGTCGCGCGCTGGCTGAGGAGCCGAGCGGCTTCATGGGTCGCTTCGGAGTGTGGATCCGTGAGCACTTTTGACACCCGGCCCCCGTGCCGCGGGGGCCGGGACCAACCCGCCGGCGCGGCCGGTGGATATTGCGGAGCTACGCGGAGGACAGCATGAGCATCAACATCTCGGTACCGCAGGAGCAGCAGGAGCTGAAGCCGCGGATCACCGTCGTCGGCGTCGGCGGCGCCGGCGGCAACGCGGTCAACAACATGATCCGCTCGAATCTCGTGGGGTGCGATTTCATCGTCACCAACACGGATGCGCAGGCGATGAAGCAGTCGCTCTGCGAGCGGCGGATCCAACTCGGCACGGGCGTCACCCGAGGTCTCGGCGCAGGCTCGCGCCCGGATGTCGGCCGCATCGCCGCCGAGGAGGCGCTGGAGGAGATCATGGAGGCGCTCGGCGGCGCCAATATGGTCTTCATCACCGCGGGCATGGGCGGCGGCACCGGCACCGGTGCGGCGCCCGTGATCGCACGCGCCGCGCGCGAGGCGGGCGTTCTCACCGTGGGCGTCGTCACCAAGCCCTTCCAGTTCGAGGGCGGACAGCGCATGCGGATCGCAGAGTCCGGCATCCTCGAGCTGCAGAAGTACGTCGACACCCTCATCATCATCCCGAACCAGAACCTTTTCCGGGTGGCGAACGAGAAGACGACTTTCGCCGATGCCTTCAAGATGGCCGATGACGTCCTCTATTCGGGCGTGCGCGGCGTCACCGATCTCATGGTGATGCCAGGCCTCATCAACCTCGACTTCGCGGACATCCGCGCGGTCATGAGCGAGATGGGCAAGGCCATGATGGGGACGGGCGAGGCCGAAGGCGACCGCCGCTCGATCGACGCGGCGGAAGCGGCGATCTCGAACCCGCTCCTCGACGACGTCTCCATGAAGGGGGCGAGAGGCGTCCTCATCAACATCACCGGCGGCGCCGACATGACCTTGTTCGAGGTCGACGAGGCCGCGAACCGCATCCGCGAGGAAGTCGATCCCGAGGCGAACATCATCTTCGGCTCGACCTTCGACGACAGCCTCGAGGGACGGATCCGCATCTCGGTCGTGGCGACCGGCATCGACGCCGCCGCCATGGCGCAGCCGCGGCCGGTGATCTCGCTGGTGAGCGATCGCAGCCGGCCCGAGCCGGCGGTGGTAGTCCAGCCCGCGGCAGTATCGGCGGCGGTGGCGGCATCGCAGCCGCTCGCTCCGGCGATGCCTATGGCGGTTGCTTCCGCCCCGGCAACGGCGGGGACGAGCGCGCTTGCGATGGCACAGCCGCAGCCGGCGGTCGTGGTGGCCCCGCCGCAGCCGGTGGTCGAGCCGCAGCCGGTAATCCGGCATGCGGCCGAAGCCGAGGCGCTCGAGCGGGCGCCCGTGCGGGAGTCCTTCATTCCGCCGAAGCCCATCGAGCCGCAGACCCGCCCGGTGGTCGTCACCGCGCCCGTCGTCGCCCCCGCCGATCCCTTTGCGGAGGCGGCAATGACGAACGGCGCGCGGCAGCAGCCCCCGCGGAAGGTCCGTGGCCCGAGCCTCTTCGAGCGTGTGACCGGCGCCGCGCGGCATCGTGAGCCGCAACCGGAGCCGGTGCCGCCAGCGGCGACGGTCCCGGCCGCAGCCGCTCCGACGCCTCCGCAGCCTGCGCCGCTGCGGAGCGAGCCGCAGCAGCCCCGGCTCGGCCCGCTCGATCCCGCAGATCGCGTGACGGTCAGCAAGGCGGAGGAGGATCTCCTAGAGATTCCTGCCTTCCTGCGCCGCCAGGCGAACTGACGGGCTGCCTCCGCAAGGCCGGGCGGCGGCGCCCGCCGCGTCGCCGCCCGGCCGCTCCCGGGCCATCCGCCGAGGCCCGGGGAGCGGCGCGGAAGTGCCGTTAAGTTTCTGTTTCATAAGAACTTTCCTTGTAATAATCGTACACAAAGAGTGAATTGCTGCGACGCGGCGCAGGCTGCTACCTCTCTGCGCGTCGCAGAAACGCTCAAGAATCGTCGCTTGGGGGATTGTTCGTGGACCTCGGAGTTCTACCGCAAAAGACCATAAGAGCGGCTATGCCGTGTCGTGGCGTCGGTGTCCATACCGGCGCGCGCGTGGCCATGACGCTGCATCCGGCGGCGACCGGCACCGGCATCGTCTTCCGGCGCGGCGACCGCGGCGGAGCGACCGTCGTCGCCGATTGGCGGAACGTTCAGGAATCCCCGCTCTGCACGACTCTCACCAATCACGAAGGCGTCTCTGTCGCGACAGTCGAGCATCTCCTCGCGGCGTTCGCCGGCGCGGAGATCGACAACGTCGTGGTCGAGCTCGACGGGCCGGAAATTCCGGTGATGGACGGCAGCGCCGAGCCGTTCCTGTTCTTGATCGAGCGCGCGGGCATCGTCGAGCAAGACGCGCCGCGCCGCGCCATCAAAGTGCTGAAGCCCGTCCGGATCGCGGACGAGAATCGCATGGCTGCGCTCACGCCGGCGAGCGACTTCTCTGTGAGCTTCAAGATCGATTTTCCCGACGAGGTCGTGAAGCGCCAGGACATCAGCCTCAGCCTTGATGCCGAGAGCTTCCGCGCGGAGATCGCGCGCGCCCGAACCTTCGGCTTCCTAGAGGACGTGGAGCGGCTGCGTGCCTCCGGCCTCGCCCTTGGCGGCTCGCTCGAGAACGCCGTCGTGGTGAGCGGCGCCAAGATCCTGAACAAGGACGGCCTGCGCTATGCCGACGAGTTCGTCCGCCATAAGGTGTTGGACGCCGTCGGTGACCTCTATCTCGCGGGGGGGCCGATTCTCGGGCATTTCCGCGGGGTGCGCTCGGGGCATGCGCTGAACCGGCGAATTCTCGAGACCCTCTTTGCGGACCGCAGCGCCTGGTGCTACACGACGCTCGCGGATGCCGAACTCGCCGAGCCCACGCGCTGGCAGTCCGGCGCCCGGGCCGCCCGCGCCTAAGCGATTGATCTACAATTGATTTGGAGGCTGTCGCGGCCGGCTATGCGCCCGTGATATAAGGGCGCCTGAAGCGCTTCGCCGCTGGGACCGTCGTTATGATCGCACGCCTCTCGATCCGCCTTCTCGCCGCGCTCGCGCTCGGCGCCCTTGCCGCCTGCGGCGGCTCGGAGAAGGAAACCTACGTCGAGCGCCCGGTCGAGACGCTCTACAACAACGCCATGGATGACTTGCAGGCGGAGCGCTACGACCGGGCCGCCAAGGGCTTCGACGAGGTCGAGCGACAGCACCCCTATTCGGTCTGGGCGACGAAGGCGCAGCTCATGGCGGCCTATTCGCTCTATGAGGGCGCGCGCTACGACGAGGCGATCCTGGCTCTCGATCGCTTCATTCAGTTGCATCCGGGGCACCGCGACATTGCCTACGCCTATTACCTCAAGGCGCTTTGCTATTACGTGCAGATCACCGATGTGGGCCGCGACCAGCGCATCACCTCGGATGCGCTCAAGACCCTGCAGGAAGTGGTGCGACGCTTCCCGGATACGCGCTACGCACGAGACGCGCGGCTAAAGATCGACCTGACGCGCGACCACCTCGCCGGCAAGGAAATGGAGATCGGCCGCTTCTACGAAAACCAAAAGGAATACCTCGCGGCTATCAACCGCTTCCGCACCGTCGTCGATCAATACCAGACGACGACCCACGTGCCGGAGGCTCTGGAGCGTCTCACCGAATGCTACCTGGCGGTGGGCCTCAACGACGAAGCCAAGCGCACCGCCGCGGTCCTTGGCTACAATTACCCCGGCAGCGAGTGGTATCGCGACAGCTACGCCCTCGTTACCGACAGCAAGGAACTGCCGCCCGACCTCGAGGCCCAGAAGGGCTGGTTCGCCCGCGTCGTCGATTCGATCTTCTAGCCCACGAGTGCCCAGTTCGCTCACAGGCGAACTGAAGCCGGCAAGTAACCTCGATAGTGATGGGACGACCCGCCGCGCGTCGAAGGACGCACGGCATGTGTGCGGCCTGCATCGAAGCAAATGCGCTTCGCTCGCCCACTGACGCTGGTTCGGGGGAAGCGGCCTCGCTATCATTCCGGCGATGAGAGCGGTCCCCCTTCTGCGAGCCCGATGCTGCAAAGCCTCTCCATTCGCGATGTCGTTCTGATCGACCGGCTCGAGCTCGGATTCCATCCGGGCCTGGGCGTGCTCACGGGCGAGACAGGAGCCGGGAAATCGATCCTGCTCGATGCGCTCGGTCTGGCGCTCGGCGTGCGCGCGGAGAGCGGCCTAGTTAGAACGGGGGCGGAGCAGGCGGTCGTCAGCGCGGAATTCTCGCTTCCGGCGGGGCATCCGGCCCGGCTGGTCCTTTCGGAGCATGGCTTCATCGGCGCCGGCGAGGAGCAAGCGGTGCTGCGCCGGGTCCTCGCCGCCGACGGCCGCAGCCGCGCCTTCATCAACGACCAGCCCGCGAGCATCGGCCTGTTGCGCGAGGTTGGCGAGCTTCTGGTGGAGATCGAGGGGCAATTCGCGCAGCGCGGCCTGCTCGACGCAGGGACCCATCGCGAGGCGCTCGACGCGTTCGGCGGCCATGGCGCCGAGGTCGAGACGTTGCGTGCTGCGTTCCGCACCTGGCGCGACGCGCGCGCGGCGCGGGCCGCGGCGGAGGAGCAGCTCGCCAAGGCGCGCGCCGAGGAGGATTACCTCCGCCACGCGCTTGGTGAGCTCGAGACGCTGAAGCCGGAGCAAGGCGAGGAGCAGCGTCTTGCGGAATCCCGCGGCTTCCTGCAGCAGCGCGAGAAGCTCGGCGAGGCGCTGGAAGGCGCGCTCGCGGAGCTCGCGGGCGATCGAGGCGCCGAGCGTGCGGTCAACGCGGCGCTGCGCCCGCTGGAGCGGCTCCGCGACCGGTTGGGGGAGAGGCTCGATCCCGCGGTGGCGGCGCTGGATCGCGTCGCGGGCGAGTTGCGCGAGGCAGTGGCACAGATCGAGGCGGCCCTCCACTCGCTCGGCCCCGCCGGTCTTAGCCTGGAGCAGATCGAAGAGCGGCTCTTTGCGCTCCGCGCGCTCGCACGCAAGCACGGCGCGAGCGTCGACGGCCTCGTCGCACTCAGGACGGAGATCGCCGCCAAAGTCGCTGCACTCGAAGACGGCGGCGGCGAGGTCAAGCGGCTGCAGCGTCGCGAGGCCGAGCTCCGCAACGACTACGTCGCGGCGGCTTCGCGCCTGGGGGAGCGTCGGCGCGCCGCGGCCAAGTCGCTCGACGCCGCGGTCGCGAAGGAGCTGAAGCCGCTGAAGCTCGAGCGCGCGCGCTTCCAGACGGTACTCGCGCCCTTGCCGGAGCCGGAGTGGGGCGAAGGGGGCGCCGAGCGGGTTCATTTCGAGGTGCAGACCAATCCCGGCGCGCCGCCGGGCCCGATCGGCAAGATCGCCTCGGGCGGCGAGCTCGCGCGGTTCCTCCTTGCGCTCAAGGTGGTGCTGGCGCGGACGCTGCCGGCGACGACGCTCGTCTTCGACGAGGTCGACAGCGGCATCGGCGGCGCGGTCGCGGCTGCGGTGGGCGAGCGGCTCCACCGCCTCGGTGAGAGCCTGCAAGTGCTGGTGGTGACGCACTCGCCGCAGGTCGCCGCCAAGGGCACACATCACTGGCGCGTCGCCAAGCGGCAGGCCGCGAGTAAGACGCTGACCACCGTCGACGAACTCACCGCGGCGGAGCGGCGCGAGGAGATCGCGCGCATGCTTTCGGGCAGCACCGTCACCGCGGAAGCACGCGCCGCCGCCGCAAGCCTCATGGGAGCGGGACCATCGTGACCTCGAAAAAGCCCGCGCTCGCGGAGAAGCCCGTTGCCGCGCTCGGCGAGAAGGAAGCTGCGGCCGAGCTCGAGCGGCTTGCAGCGGAAATCGCGCGGCACGACCGGCTCTATCACCAGGATGCGATGCCGGAGATCTCCGACGCCAGCTACGACGCGCTGCAGCGGCGCAACGCCGCGCTGGAGAAGCGCTTTCCCGCACTTGTGCGGAAAGACAGCCCGAGCCGGCGCGTGGGCGCGGCGGCTGCAGCGGGCTTCGCCAAGGTCGCGCATGCAACGCCGATGCTCTCGCTCGACAACGCCTTCGTCGAAGAGGATGTGCGGAGCTTCTTTCAGAGCATCCGCAACTACTTCAAGCGCCCGGAAGACCTCGCGCGCGTGGCCGAGGAAAAGATCGCGGTGATGGCGGAGCCCAAGATGGACGGACTCTCCTCGGCGCTCCGCTACGAGAAGGGAAAGCTCGTACTGGGTGCCACACGCGGCGACGGGGTGGTTGGCGAGGACGTCACCGCCAACATCAAGACGATCCGCACGATACCAAAGGAGCTCGAGGGCCGCGGCTGGCCCGAGGTGTTGGAGGTGCGGGGCGAGGTCTATCTCGAGCACAAGGGCTTCTTCGCGCTCAACGCCGAGCGCGAGAAGGCGGATGAGCCGATCTTCGCAAATCCCCGCAACGCCGCAGCGGGCTCGCTACGCCAGCTCGATCCGGGGATTACCGCTTCGCGCCCTCTCAAGTTCTTCGCTTACGCCGTCGGCGGCAGCAGCGAGCCCATCGCCAAGACGCAGGCGGACATGCTCGAGCACTTCCGGAAATGGGGGTTCTCGGTCAATCCGAGATCCAAGCTTTGCCACGGCGTCGGCGAGATTCTGGACTATTACCGCGGTATGCTCGAGGGGCGTGCCGATCTGCCCTACGACATCGACGGCGTCGTCTACAAGGTGAACGACCTCGACTTGCAGGAACGGCTCGGCATGGCGACGCGCGCACCGCGCTGGGCGCTCGCGCACAAATTCCCGGCGGAGCGGGCGCGGACGGTGCTCGAGGACATCATCATCCAAGTGGGGCGCCAGGGCTCGCTGACGCCGGTCGCGGTGCTGAAGCCGATCACCGTCGGCGGCGTCGTCGTGCAGCGCGCGACGCTTCACAACGAGGACGAGATCGCGCGCAAGGACATCCGCGTCGGCGACACGGTCATCGTGCAACGCGCAGGCGATGTGATCCCGCAGGTCGTGAGCGTTATCTTGGAGAAGCGTCCGCGCGGCGCCAAGTCGTACGTCTTCCCGCATAAGTGTCCGGTCTGCAACAGCCTCGCGGTGCGCGAGCCCGGTGAGGCCGTGCGACGCTGCACGGGGGGCCTCATCTGCGCAGCGCAGGCCGTGGAGCGCCTCCGGCATTTCGTCTCCCGCGACGCCTTCGACATCGAAGGCCTCGGCGCCAAGCACATCGAGGAGTTCTGGGACGACAGGCTCATCAAAACACCCGCCGACATCTTCCGCCTGGGGAAGCGCGTCGGGGAGATTGCGGCGCGCGAGGGCTGGGGAGTGCAGAGCGCGCGCAAGCTCGTCGAGGCGATCGAGGCTCGCCGCAAGATCTCGCTCGATCGCTTCATCTATGCCTTGGGAATTCCGCAGGTGGGGCAAGCGACGGCGAAACTCCTTGCACGCCACTACAAGTCGCTGGAGCGCTGGCGACGGGACATGATTGCCGCCAAAGATCCCGGGAGCGAGGCTTGGCAGACGCTCAACGACGTCCACGGCATCGGCGAGGATATGGCGACGGACATCGTCGGATTCTTCGCCGAGCCGCACAACCGCAAGCTCATGGACGAGCTCCTGAAGGAAATCGAGGTCGCGGATTTTGAGGTACCGAAGACTGCGCATTCCAAGGTCGCGGGCAAGACGGTGGTCTTCACGGGGACGCTCACGTCGATGACGCGAACGGAAGCGAAGGCGCGCGCAGAAGCGCTCGGCGCCAACGTCGCCGGCAGCGTCTCCAAGAAGACCGATTACGTCGTCGTCGGCGAAGAGGCGGGCTCGAAAGCCGAAAAGGCGAAGGAACTCGGAGTCAAGATGCTGAGCGAGCAGGAGTGGCTCGACCTCATCGGAGGCTGAGCCGCGTGCATTGTGGCATGCTTCATGCTTGAATGAGCGCGCGTCCGGTCGGTCGAAAAGAAGGGGGTGGCCGAGATGCCGCATGAACTGTGGTCGGCGGGGGCGGCTTATGTCGATGGCCGCTTCATGCCTGTTGGGGAAGCGGCGATCCCGGTGACCGATTGGGGGTACCGGCGGTCGGATGTCACCTATGACGTCGTGAGCGTCTGGGGCGGGGCGTTCTTTCGCCTGGACGACCATATCCGGCGTTTTCGAAATTCCATGCGGGCGCTTCGCCTCGATCCCGGCCTCACGGACGACGAGATCCGCGGGGTGCTCGCGGAATGCGTCCGCCGCACGGGTTTGCGCGAGGCATATGTCGCGATGGATTGCCTTCGGGGGGTCCCAAAACCAGGCCTTCCCCGGCATCCCGCGAATTGCCGCAACTACTTGCTGGCCTTTGCGACCCCCTGGGTCTGGGTAGTGTCGCCGGAGGTGCAGGAGCGCGGGGCCCATCTTATTACCGCGAGCGTTCCCCGGATCCCCGAGGCGTCGATCGACCCCAAGGTAAAGAATTTCCATTGGGGCGACCTTACGCGCGGACTTTTCGAGGCCAAGGACCGCGGCGCCGACAATTGCGTGCTGCTCGATCTTGACGGTTTCGTGACGGAAGGTCCGGGCTTCAACGTCTTTGCCGTGACCGATGGCACGGTCATGACGCCCGACCACGGAGCGCTCGAGGGGATCACGCGCCTCTCGGTGCTCGAATTATGCGAACTCATGGGCATCCCCTGCACGGTCCGCGCGATTACCGGTGCGGAGCTGAAGGACGCCGACGAGATTTTCCTGGCGACGACGGCTGGCGGCATCATGCCCGCTTCGCGCCTCGATGAACGAATTCTCGGCAATGACAGGCCGGGACCGATCTCCTCGCGACTGCGCGAGGAATTCTGGGCGCGGCGCGCCGGAGGATGGCACGCCACGCCCATCGCATACGATTAGCTGGCGGGTTCTCCGCCTCAACCCAGGGAGGTTTTCTATGAGATCGTTGCTTAAGTTGGTTGCATGCTGCGCCGTAGTGGCCGGCATGGTCGGGTTCGTGGGCGAGAGTGTCGCCCAGAATTACGACGTGAAGAGTCCGACGATGGACGCCATCAAGAAGCGCGGCGAGCTCATCTGCGGCGTCGACACCGGCATACCCGGCTTCGCGTACCAGGATGCCTCCGGCAAATGGCAGGGCCTCGACATCGCCTATTGTCGCGCGATCGCCGCCGCGCTTCTCGGCAATCCCGACAAGGTGAAGTACATCGGGACGACCTCGAAGGTACGCTTCTCGGTACTGCAATCCGGCGAGATCGACGTGCTCATCCGCGATTCCACGCAGACCCTCACCCGCAATACCGAGCTGGGTCTCGCGTTCGGCGGTCTCAACTTCTTCACAGGACAGGCCTTCATGGTGAAGAGGAGCCTCAATGTCGCGCATGTGAAGGAGCTCAACGGCGCCACGATCTGCGTGCTCACGGGCACGACGCTCGAGCTCAACATCGCGGACTATGGCCGCGCCAACAACATCAAGATCAACACGCTGCTGTTCGAGCGGCCTGAGGAAGCATTCGCGGCGGCCGAGGCCGGACGTTGCGACGGCTACACCGATGACGGCGGCAGCGTTGCCGCTGCGCGCTCCGCGATGAAGAGCCCCAAGGACTGGCTCATCCTGCCGGAGCTAATCTCGCGCGAGTTCCTGGGCGCCTACACTCGGCAGGGTGACGACCGCTGGACCATCCTGGTCCGCTGGGTGCACCACGCCATGCTCGAGGCCGAAGTTCTCGGCATCACCCAGGCCAATGTCGACGACATCAAGAAGAGCGCGACGAACCCCGAGGTTCGCGGCTTCCTCGGACTCGAGGAAAACTTCGGCAAGAAGCTCGGCGTCGACAACGAATGGGCCTATCGCATCGTGAAGGCCGTCGGTAACTACGGCGAGAACTACGACAAGTATTTCGGCCCGCTGGAGCTGCCGCGCGGCTGGAACGAGCTCTACACCAAGGGCGGGCTGCAGTATCCGCTGCCCTGGCGCTAGGACGGGACCGGGAGGGGGTGTCGAGATGATCCGGCAGCCGTCACGCCGCGCCAAAATCGGCCAGTGGCTGCTGCTGCTGGCCATAGTGGCCGGCGGCTGGCTCATCGTCGAGAACGTCAGCGAGAACCTCGCTCGCAAGAACCTGCATTTCGGCTTCGGGTTCCTCGAGCAGCAATCGCATTTCGACATCCCCTTCCATCTCATCAGCTGGACGGTCTTCAATACCTACGGCCGCGCGCTGCTGGTGAGTCTGCTCAATACGGTACTGGTCTCAGCACTCGCCATTGTCACGGCATCGCTGCTTGGGCTCCTCGTGGGCGTCATGCGGCTCTCGGTGAATTGGCTCGTGCGCAACATTGCGCTTTGCTACATCGAATTCGTACGCAATACGCCGCAGCTCGTGCAGATAATCTTCTGGTACGTGGGCGTGCTGCAGGCGCTCCCGTCGCCGCGGCAGAGCATCGTGTTTCCCGGCGGTATCCTCCTCAACATCCGCGGCCTCTATATTCCGGACGCGGTCATGAATCCGGGCCTGGAGTGGCTCTCGTGGCTGGCGCTCGCGCTCGTCGTCGCGACGCCCTTCGTCTGGCGGCTCCGGGTCCGGGGTGAGCGCATCGGCAGCAAAGCGTTGCTGCTGCCGCTCCTCGCGGTCGCGTGCTTCGCTGCGGGCGTCGATCAAGTGGTTTACCCCGAGCTCAAGGGCTTCAACCTTGCGGGCGGGACGCAGGTGCCGCCGGAGCTTGTGGCGCTCTGGATGGGCATCGCGATCTACGCCTCGGCCTTTATCGCGGAGATCGTGCGCGGCTCCATCGAGGCGATCCCGAAAGGGCAGCACGAAGCAGCCCTTTCCATCGGCCTCCATTCCTGGCAGCGGCTGGCGCTCGTGATCCTGCCGCAAGCACTCCGGATCATGGTGCCGCAGATGACGAGCCAGTACCTGAACATCATCAAGAGCAGCTCGCTCGGCGCCGCCATCGCCTACCCAGAGGTCTTCGCGATCTTCACGGGCACCGTGCTCAATCAGGCTAACAAGGAGATCGAGACGATCTTGATCGTGGTTGCGATCTTCGTAACCCTCAACCTTCTGACCTCAATGATGATGAACTGGTACAACCGCCGGGTGGCGCTGGTGGAGCGATGACTGTCCAGCCCGAGGGATACGCGCCGGGGATTGGCTACGACGATCGGGCGCCCGACCGAATCGAGGGTGCTATCCCTCGCGCGATCGACTGGCTGCGCCGCAGCTTCTTCGGCTCTCTCGGAAACACAGCTCTGACGCTGGCGGTGCTGGGCTTTCTCTTCCTCGTGCTTCCCCCGCTTATCCGCTGGATGGTGACCGACGCCACCATCTCCGGCACGACCAAGGCCGCCTGCGCGGGCGATGGTGCCTGCTGGACCTTCATCCGCATGCGCCTGCCACTCTTCTTCTACGGCCACTATCCGCCGGAACAAGTTTGGCGTGTCGACCTCACGGGCGTGCTACTCGCGGCATTCAGCGTCCCCGTGCTGCGCGACGGTACGCGCCGGCGCGGCTTCTGGGTCCTGATGCTCCTGACGGCATTCCCGGCCTTGGCAGGGATTCTCCTCGTGGGCGGCGTGCTGGGCCTTCCCTTCGTGGACACCACGCAATGGGGTGGGCTGATGCTCGACGTCCTCGTCGCCTTCGTGGTGGTGGCGGGGTCGCTTCCGCTGGGGATCCTGCTGGCGCTGGGCCGCCGATCAGAGCTCATAGTCGTGAAGACGCTCTCCATCTGCTTCATCGAGCTCTGGCGCGCGGTGCCGCTGCTGGCGGTGCTCATCATCTCCGCCTTGATGATCCCGCTCTTCCTTCCGGAAGGCGTGCACATCGACCGGCTCATCCGCGCGCTTGTCGGCCTCATCCTCTTCAATGCCGCCTATATGGCCGAGACCGTGCGCGGCGGGTTGCAGGGTGTGTCGATGGGGCAGGAGGAGGCGGCATATTCCGTCGGCATGCCCTGGTGGCAGGTTCAGGTCTTCGTGGTCCTGCCGCAGGCACTGCGCCATGTCATGCCCGGCATCGTCAACAACGTCGTCGACCTCTTCAAGGACACGACGCTCATTACAATCATCGGCCTTTTCGACGTTCTCGGCGCGATAAACCAAGCGCTCAAGGACCCGGCTTGGCTCGGCTTCGCGCGCGAAGGATACGTCTTCACGATGGTGATGTTCTTCGTCTGCTGCTTCGCGATGTCGACCTACGCACGCCGCATGGAGCGCCGCCTCAATCGGCACAAGACCGGGCGGAAATAGATCTTCATACCGCCTGCCGCGCCGCGCGCTCGGTCTGCGCGTACCAGATCGTTATCGACGCGACCACGACGAGAAGCGGGAGCACCACGAGGTTGAGGGTGTTCCAGCCGAAGGCGCCGAAGACCCCACCGGCAGAGAACGAACCCAGCGCGGCGGAGCCCGCGATCAGAAACTCGTTCAGGCCCTGCACCTTCGCGCGCTCCTCGGGACGATAGGCGTGGGTGAGGAGCGTGGTGCCGGCGACGAACATGAAATTCCAGCCCACACCCAGCAGCGCGAGCGCGATCCAGAAATTGACGAGGCCCGTGCCGGAGACCGCCACGAGGCCGCAGACCACGAGCATCGCGGTCCCCGTGAGCGCGATCGCGGCGGTGCCGTAGCGATGGATCAAGTGGCCCGTGAAGAAGGCCGGAAGGAACATGCCGATGAGATGGAAGCGGATGATGCCGAAGGCATCCGCGGGCGTATAGCCACAATCGACGGCAGCGAGCGGCGTCGCCGCCATGATGAAGCTCATGACGGCATAGCCGATGACGCCATTGGCGACGGCGGCGAGGAAAGCGGGCTGCCGAGCGATTTCGCGGAAGGGGCGCCCCGCAGCCGCGCCGCGAGCCGCGCGAGGCGGCGTCGGAATGGATAGGAACGTCAGGATGCAGATAGTGACGGCCGATAGCGCGGCGACGGCGAGGTAGGTGCCCGCGTAGAGGACGGGGGCGAGAGCGTCCTTCGCATAGACTGCAATCTGCGGTCCCACCGCCGCCGCGACGACACCTCCGGCGAGCACCCAGGAGACCGCGCGGCTGCGGAAGGCGGGGCTCGCTCCGTCGGCGGCGGCGAAGCGGTAATACTGCGCGGTCGCCTGGAAGCATCCCCAGAGCGCGTTGCCGACGCAGAAGAGCCCGAAATCCCGCCGGAAGATCGCGAGCGTGGAAATGAGCCCGCCGATGCCGCCGAGGAACGCCCCCAGCAGGAACCCCGTGCGCCGGCCGAGCCGCGCCATCAGGAAAGAGGCCGGCACGGTGACGGCGGCGTTGGTCATGGGAATGAGCGAGTACGGCAAGGTCGCGAGGATCGGCGTCGGCGCGAGACCTGCGCCCACAAGACCGCTCGACGCCGTCCCCACCGAGGCGGCCGAGAGGTAGAAGGCTTGGCAGGTCGCGAGCAGAAAGGCCGTGCGGCGTTGATGCCCCTCGATCATGGCTACCGACCGTAGAGGCCGGAAGCGCCGGCGTATAGGCCCGGAGATCGCAACCCCACCATGCGCGCGCGCTTGTTTCGCGGTGAGGCATGGCACAGGATGGCGCGATGAACGACGCGGCGGTCGATTGCGTTGTGATCGGAGCGGGCGTGGTGGGGCTCGCGGTGGCGAGAGCTCTCGCGCGCGCCGGGCGCGAGGTGCTGGTGCTGGAGAAGGAGCGCTGGATCGGCTCCGATACCTCCTCGCGCAACAGCGAGGTCATTCACGCGGGGCTTTATTATCCGAAAGACAGCCTCAAGGCCTTGCTCTGCGTCGAGGGCCGCCACGCGCTTTATGACTATTGCGCCGAGCACGGCGTGCCGCACAAGCGCATCGGCAAGCTGCTGGTCGCCTGCCGCGACGAGGAAGTGAAGTCCCTGGAATCCGTCTGGGTGCGCGCCGGCGCCAACGGCGTCGCCGATCTCCGATGGCTGAGCGCCGACGAGGCGAGGGCGCTCGAACCCAATCTCTCCTGCGTCAAGGCGTTTCTCTCACCCTCGACAGGGATCGTCGACAGCCACGCGCTCATGCTCGCCTATCAGGGCGATGCGGAAGCGGCGGGGGCGGTGCTCGCGCTACGCGCGCCGGTCCTGAGCGGCCGCGTCGAGAGTCGTGGATTTCTCCTGGAGGTCGGCGGCGAGGAGCCGATGCGCATCAGGACAGAGCTGGTCGTCAACAGCGCCGGACTCTATGCACCAACACTCGCGCGGAAGATCGCGGGCATCCCCGAGGCCGCGATCCCCACGGCCTATTACTGCCGCGGCGTCTATTTCAGCCTCTCCGGTCGCGCACCCTTCAAGCGGCTCATCTACCCCGCACCGGAGGCGGCGGGTCTCGGTGTGCACCTCACCCTCGACATGGGGGGGCAGGCACGCTTCGGTCCCGATACCGAGTGGATCGACGGCATCGACTACACCGTCGATCCCCGGCGCGGCGACAAGTTCTACGCGGCGATCCGCACCTATTGGCCATCGCTTCCGGATGGCGCCTTGCAGCCGGGCTATGCGGGCGTGCGGCCGAAGATCAGCGCGCCCAATGAGCCGGCCGCGGATTTCCGGATCGATGGGCCGGAGAGGCACGGGGTACCTGGCCTCATCAATCTTTTTGGAATCGAATCTCCGGGTCTCACGGCATCGCTTGCCATCGCCGAGCGTGTGCTTCGTCTCCTCCAAGGGAGCGAGGCCTTGCCGCTGGCCCGTGCCGCCGCGGGCGGCTAGACTACAATCACATAGCAACAGCCCGGAGCGGCCGATGTCGCAGGTCATCTTCAGAACCGTGCCCGCCCCTGAGCGCCAAGGCGACCGCGACGTGCGCGTCAACCTCGCGGCCTGCTACCGGCTCATCGCTCATTACGGCATGGACGATCTCGTCTTCACGCACATTTCCGCGCGGGTGCCGGGACGGCCGGATCAATTCTTCCTCAACCCCTACGGGTTGATGTTCCACGAGATCACGGCCTCGAGCCTGGTCAAAGTGGACATGGAAGCGCGCCCGGTGGAGCCGACCTCTTATCAGGTCAATCGTGCGGGGTTCGTGATCCACAGCGCCATCCTGGGCGCGCGGCCCGACATCAATTGCGTGGTGCACACCCACACGCGCTCGGGTATCGCGGTCTCCTGCCTCGGGGAAGGGCTGCTCTCGCTCAACCAGATCTCCGCGGCCTTTCACAACCGTCTCGCCTATCACGACTACGAGGGCGTAGCGGACGATTTCGACGAGCAGAAGCGGCTCGTGCACGATCTCGACACCAAGAACTCGATGATCCTGCGCAATCACGGGCTCCTCACTGCGGGCCGCACGGTCGAGGAGGCTTTCTCGCTCATGTACTACCTGGAGCAATCCTGCCGCATTCAGATGGACACGATGGCGTCGGGTGGCACGGTCAAGATCCTTTCCGACGAGGTTGCGGAGCACACGGCACGGCAGTTCGAGTCCTACGGGCCGCGCGGGGGACGCGAGTGGCCCGCGCTGGTGCGGCTGCTCGACAGCAGGGATCCGAGCTTCCGGCAATAGCGGCGCCCCTCGATCGCACGGGCGTAGTGGAGGGCTGACATGCGGATCGGCGTCCCCAAGGAAATCAAGACTCACGAATACCGGGTGGGACTCGTGCCCGGAAGCGCGCGCGAGCTCATCCACAAGGGGCATCGCGTCGCGGTCGAGACCGGCGCCGGCGCGGGCATCGGCTTTCCCGACGAGGCCTACAAGGCCGTCGGCGCCGAGGTGGTGCCGAGCGCAGCCGCGGTATTCGGCGAGGCCGAGCTCGTGGTGAAGGTAAAGGAGCCGCAGGCGCAGGAGATCGCGCTCCTGCGCAAGGACCAGGTGCTCTTCACCTATCTGCATCTCGCCGCCGATAAGGCGCAGGCCGAGGGGTTGATGCGCCGGGGCGTGACGGCGATCGCCTACGAGACCGTGACCGATCTGCGCGGCGGCCTGCCGCTGCTTGCGCCGATGAGCGAGGTCGCGGGCCGTATGTCGATTCAAGTGGGCGCGCATTGTCTCGAGAAAGAGCAGGGCGGCGCCGGCATGCTCCTAGGCGGCGTGCCCGGTGTCGCCGCGGCCAAGGTCGTGATCCTCGGGGGTGGGGTTTCCGGCACCAACGCGGCGCGCATGGCGATGGGGCTCGAAGCGTATGTCACCGTCATCGACAAATCGCTGCACCGGCTCTACGAGCTCGACATGCAGTTCGGCTCGCAGCTCCACACGCTCTTCGCCACCATCGAGAACATCGAACGCGAGGTGCTCGCGGCCGATCTCGTGATCGGCGCCGTGCTGGTGCCGGGTGCCGCGG
>Ga0335083_10002741_pt1 | contig 23149 bp, 21 predicted proteins | sample Lox_Sample_42_FD_206716 | JGI IMG/M metagenome (GOLD analysis project Ga0335083, IMG submission 206716) | Soil microbial communities from Loxahatchee National Wildlife Refuge, Florida, United States - Lox_Sample_4.2 | ecosystem: Environmental > Terrestrial > Soil > Wetlands | place: USA...
GCCGCCGGGCTGTACACGGTGAACCAAAACGAGCGCGCGGTGAAAACCAGCTTCGGCCGCGCGGAACGCATCGGTGATGCCAACACGCTCAGTGATCCCGTTTCGGCAAATTTGAGCGACGAGGAAAAGCAGCGCTATATTTATCCTCAGGTTCGCGTCATCCAACCCGGCGGGCCGTACTTCAAGTGGCCGTGGGAAAAAGTTTATAAAGTCTCCGTGGCCACGCAGACAATGAACATGGCGTATGACCCTGATAATCCCAGCGCCAACTACCAAGGCACCATCCTCGAAGCTGTCACCAAGGACCAGCTCAACACCGGTTTAAAAGGACAAATCCGCTGGCGCGTTTCCGAGCGAAACCTTTACGCGTATGTCTTCGGGGTGAAACATCCTATCGCGCACGTCATGGGTTATTTCGTTTCTATTTTGCGAGAACGCATTGCGAATTTTGAAGCGCAGGCGCCACCACCAACCGCCGATACCGAACCTCACAACGTTGCTGCGACGGCGGTCACGGGCATTTCCATTAACGACCTGCGGAAAAACCTCCGCGACATTAACGACCATATGGACCAGGAATGCGCGAGTTCGCCAGGGAGGTATGGCATCGTTTTGGAGGCGTCGCTCATCACGGAAATCAGTCCCCCGCCGGATGTCGAATCCGCGCTGGCGGCCATCAACACCGCTTACAACGAAGTGTCTTCGGACATCAGCCTGGCACAAGCGTCCGCTGACCAAAAGATTGTGCAATCCAAGCGCGCCGTGGAAATCGAAACGCTCAAGGCGCAGGCGGAAGTCCAGCCGCTGATTGCCATGGCCGAGCAGTTGAGCGACCTCAAAAAGAACGGCGCCGGCGCGCTGGACTCGTACATCCGCAATGTCCGGCTGCAATTATACAAGGAAGCCAAGACCGTGATTATGGAGGCTAGCCATGATTGATCTCAGCCACGTTCCCGCTGGCGGCTTGTTTTTTATTGCAGGCATTGTGACGTTTATCGGTTTATTTATTTTCTTCCCGATCGTCTTCGGCATTGCGCAACTCTTCGGTCTTTACACCATCGTCGAGGAGCAGCAGTGCAAAGTGTATGTGTTATTCGGCAAGGTCATTTGCGTGATTGACCAGCCGGGATTGCACCTGCTGATTTTCAAGCTGGGCCTTAAAGCGCCGCTCGTCAATTTTCTTGGCAAATGCCATACGCTCGACTTCCGGCTGGACCAGGAATATCTCCGCAGCACGCCGGTGAACTCGGAGGAAGGCGCACCGATGGGCATCGGCGTCTGGTACGAAATGTACATTAGCGATCCCATCGCGTTTCTGTTCAAGAACGCCGACCCGCGCGGCTCGCTTGCGGCGAACGTTGGCAATTCCACTGTCCGTTGCCTGAGCAATTTGAAGCTCGCTGACATGCTCCAGAACCGTCACCCGATGAGCCAGACGGTGCGCAACGAAGTCTCACCTCAATCACAGGCATGGGGTTACAGCCTGGGCTCGACCTATATCCGCAAGGTGCATTTTCGCGACGCGGAAATGATCAAGCAAATCGAGGAAAAGGTCGTGAACCGTTTGCGCCAGGTAACCGCCGCGATCAAGCAGGATGGCTCGAACCAGGTAAATATCATCACAAGTACCGCTGAACAGCGCGCCTCGATCGAATTTGCCAAAGCGGCGGCCATGCGTCCGCAAATTGTCGGAGCGGCCCTTCAGCAAATTTCCCAGGACCCGCAAATTTCTGATGCCCTGTTCCAGACCCTCGAAACGCAGAACATTATCGAGGGCCAGGCGGACATCACGCTCATCCCCAAAGATTCGAAGCTCCTGGGCGAACTCGTGGCCAGCCAAAACAGACCAGCGAAAAAGTAAGAGCCGTTTTACGCGAATTTCGCGAATTAACACGAATTTTTCACGCTAAGGCATTTCGAGGTGGCAGAGTTGTTTGCTGCGCAGCGTAACCGGTGTTGGCTATGCGATACGTCAGGCGCGCCGCATGATGACATACGCGGTGCCCAAACCCATCAGGCTTAGCGCGCAGGCAACGACTGCTCCCGGCCATGCCGCACCCCACAGAGACGCCAGCATGAAGGACAGGAACGCACAGCCGGCAATATAGGTAGCCGCAGTGCCAGCATGCTTGTGCGGAGTTTCTGTTACGGTCGAATCTTTAGTATTTGTGTTTTGAGGTGTTTCCATAAATTTCTGTGTGCCTAACGGAAGCATATTCGCAAATTTCTGTCAAAAGCTATCGGTGCGCAGGATAGGGTGCCTGCTGCAATCTGTCAGGGCTTCTTGGCAATCATGAATCGAACTTCATATTTGAGGTCATCCTCCCGGCTTCGATAATCGGGTAATCGCCCGAAATTGTCATAGATCCTCTGCAACATTTCTTGTGAAACATCGCCTTTGCTGGCCATCTCAAAGAACGGTTTCTTGTCTTTTGTCAGGGTCGTCTGAACTACGAGCTCGAACGCGTTGTTGGTGGCACCAAGCGACGAATCAATTGCGTGCTCGGTTTTGCGGATAAAATCTGCCAGCTCTGACACATTAATACTGCGGCTGAACTGTTCCTGCGTAGAAAGTAGCCTGATCCCCTGATTCTGAACTCGATTGGTCGACGCTTTGATCTCCGGTGGATTCATCGGATGATATGTGCGCCAGTCGGCCTGATACGATTTGCCATCAATCGGACTCTGATAATTAGTCTCGTCTGCCACGGCGGTGGCAATAAAACCGAAAATAATTAACGTCGTGATGCAATATGTCCTCATGGCCACAACAGGTTATGTACCGGCTCGTGCACGTTTATTAATCTCTTCTGTTACCATGACTTTATGAAGCCAGCTTTGCAAATTTCTGTCAAAGATTATCGGATACACTCGCAAACTCGCCCGCTGTCGCGGATATGGTATGAAGTATAGGACCTTTTATCCCGGGATAAATCCCGGGGCTATATATCTATCGCCCTGATGGGACTTTCAATCAGGCTTGCTGTGCAAGCGCCCTTATGCTTTCCCAGTCTCCTTGCGCACGATGGGGGCAACATGCGTTCCGAGCAACTCAATGCCACGCAAAAAATTTGGCTGCGCCAGTTCCGCCACATCCATTTGAAATGTGAGGCGCGAAATACCGCCAAGCGCTTCGCTGTGGTTCAGGAGTTTTTCCGCAACTTCCTCGGGATTGCCAACGAGAAAAGCGCCGTGCGTGCTGCGTAAGGCATCAAATTGCGCGCGCGTGACCGGCGGCCAGCCCCGTTCTTTACCAATTTTCGTAAAGGTCTTCGCGTAGCCAGGAAAAAAGTCCGCAATGGCCTTCTCCGTGGTTTCGGCAACGTAGCCGACAGCATGGACGCCGACCTTGAGCTTCTCCGGGGCGTGACCGGCACGTTTCCCATATTCGCGATAGATATCCACGAACGGACGGAAGCGGCGCGTCTCGCCGCCGATGATGGCGATCATGAGGGGTAAGCCCAAGACCCCGGCACGGGCAGCAGATTCCGGCGAGCCGCCGATGCCCACCCAAATCGGTAAAGGGTTTTGCAGAGGCCTCGGATATACACCCTGGCCGGTCAACGCCGGGCGATGCTTGCCGGACCAGGTAATAAATTCGTTGTCGCGCAACTTCAGGAGCAAATCCAGTTTCTCTGCATAGAGCTCATCGTAGTCTTCGAGTTGCAGGCCGAATAATGGAAAGGCCTCGGTAAAGGAACCGCGGCCGGCGACAATTTCCGCACGGCCCTGCGAGAGAAGATCCAGGGTGGCGAAATTTTGAAACACGCGCACGGGATCGGCGGCGCTCAGGACGGTGACGGCGCTGGCCAGGCGGATGTTTTTCGTCTGCGTGGCGGCGGCCGCAAGAATCATTTGCGGCGCGGAATCGAGGTATTCTTTGCGATGGTGTTCGCCCACGCCAAAGACATCGAGACCTGCCTTATCCGCCAGTTCAATGCGCTGGACGAGGTTACGGATGCTGTCAGACGCACTGACGCCACTATCCACGGATTTCGCAGCGAAGCTGTCCACACCAATCTGCATGGCGGCACTTTGCGGCTTTGGCGCCGGCTGCTCCGCCCTGCCCTGCTCTTTTGTTTCCAGTTCTGTCATGCCATGACCTTAACCCGTTGCCAGCGCGATGGGAAATATCATGTTTTTTGGGTGAGTATAATTTAAAGGTATGGTGTTGATTTAGAGCGGTACTATTATTAAAAAAGAATGCTGTTACCAAATGAATATCGCCCCTACGTCCATACGAAAACATTTTTGGTGGCTCATTCCTGACGAATTGGCCGGCATGCCTCTGCCCTGGATCAGCATTGAAAGACTTAAAGAACCAGGCGCCGCAGCCAACAAATTTAAAGACGATGTCAGTTTTTTGGCTGAAATAGGCATTAAATCCATCATTGCCGCGCTGAATCTTCCCGCACAAAAAGCCATCTTTGAACATTGCGGATTTAAATATTATTCACTGCAAATTCCTGACGGTTGTCCCCCAAAAGCAGAACAAGTCCACGGTTTATTTCAATTTTACAATTCATGCCCGCTCCCGCTGGTAGTTCATTGTGAAGGTGGAATTGGGCGGACTGGAACCTTGCTGGCTCTACTATTAATACATCGCGGGTTGTCGCCTGATGCCGCCATTGCGGCGGTTAAGAAAGTGATGCCACCTGCGTTGGAAACCCGAAGCCAAATCGAGTTTGTTCGATCTTTTGAGAAACACCGTCACGCTAAAGCCTGAGCCCCAACTGCTCGCCAGAGTTCGACTTAATTAGCGCTCCACTTATAACCATATCCTGGCGGCGGATCGTAGTAACAGGCAGGAAGGCCGCTGTCATCCCAATAAATGGGGATGTAGGTGACGTGTCCATCTACGAAGCCGACCATGTTTTTGGCATTGTTAATTCCCGCGTCCCCGTCCGGCAGCATTTGGTGTTCATGCCACGAAAATGGCCGGGCGGCGCTGAAATCGGCAATCAAAACGGTTTTAGCCTGGTCATGAACGGCGGAAAGCTTCCAGCCAAACAATCCGGGAGAAGTCGTTTGATCGGGCAAGGTAGGTGGCGGATCGCTCGTCCCGCCTAGGCCGTTATATCCATAACTGGTATATAGACCGTTCGACGATAGAAAAAAACTTCCGTCCATGAGCACGTCTTTGGCGTACCAGTATTCATCCGCCGGACAATCAAAAACCTTATCTCCCGGCGAAGGTGGCCCGCTCAGGCCGGCGTACCTCATCACGAGGGGCTTATAAAAGAGAGCCCAGATATTGGTAGCCACACCGCCGAAGGTGGTATTCGGTTCAGTCGGCAACTTGTCCTGGTTGTCCCCGGCGTACAGGTTGAAGGCGATGCCCAGTTGTTTGAGATTGTTCAAACAAGTCGTTCGTTTTGCCCTCGCCTTGGCGCTGGCAAAGACCGGGAACAACATCGCCGCCAGAATAGCGATGATAGCAATAACTACCAACAGCTCGATGAGTGTGAAAGCACGACAGCGATGTATAACATGCGTTGTATTCATTTGGTTTTGGTTCCGATAATTTGCGAGAGATTCATCCGCATAAGGTCGCTGATATGTTTGATCTTCACGTCTGCAGCTTTGGGGAAAGCAGACTGGATTTTTGGATCGTTGGCAAATTTGCCTTGGCACGGGCAAACAGTCGTCACTCGTTTGCCCCACGCCTTTTTAACGGCATCCAGGATGCGCAATTTATCATCCACCAACACATAATTTTCCGCAGGATAACGCCGCTCGACGTCAGCCAATGCAGCTTCCTTATGCACATAGATAAGCACGTGGCCATTCACGGCTTTGAAAATGCCGGAGCGCGCGACCTTGCGCGGCTGAAACACCACGTCGCCGTCGGTAAGGATAACCGTCCGCCCCCACTTGCGAAGCCGTGCGAGCACAGCCAGGGCCCGCGGGTAAAGCCGCCGCTTGAAAGGATAATCCACCAGGAAATTGGCGGTGGCCACCCAATGATGCTCGTAGGGAAACTCCACGCGAAAGCGTTGGAAGGCGCCGAGATAATCGCGATAGCCCAACTCCTGAAAAAGTTCTTCCTGGATTGTCCAATATCGGTCCCGGCATTTGTGACCAAATGCCCGCTCGATATGTTGCTCGATATCTTTTTGGATGCGGTCGTTGTCTAGCAACGTATCGTCCACGTCTATGAGAAAGACAATTTTATCGGCCTGTTTCATATCGCAAATCTGAATCTTCTGCGGGAGCGAGGCAGGGCGACCGGCTTATTTGGGATTTCTTTTCGCCCGTTTTACTTCTGATTCAAGCCTGGAATTTTGCATGGCGAGGATGGCTGCTTCCAGGTTTTCTACCTTTTGCTGTGTTTTTTTCAGCTCTACCCGGTTTTTTTCCGTAGCCTTTAGCAGGGCCTCAAGGTCTCGTCTGGTATCTGGTTTGGGCATTTAAAAAAAATCAGGTTAATCCCAGTTCGTTTTTACAGATGAGGATCGCCTCGGCTGACTTTGAATGCCCCAACCGCCTGGCTTCCTCAAAACAGATGAGCGCATCTTCATAGCGACTCTCTTCAAGCAGGTCGCGCCCGCGGCTGAACCAATTTTTTGAATTGGCCGACCTCTGCGGACCGTTGTCATCATTTGTAAACATGAAGAGTTAGCTGTTTCTTGTAATTCCCAAATTTAATGCACCCGCCAAACGATGCGCGCTTTGTCCAGGTCATAAGGGGACATTTGCATTTTCACGCGGTCGCCGACGGTCAGTCGGACAAATCGCTTGCGCATCTTGCCGGAAATAGTCGCCAGCACGAGATGTTTGTTATCCAGTTCGACACGAAACATGGTGCCCGGCAATACGACTCGCACGTAGCCTTCCACTTCGATGGCTTCTTCTTTCATGGCAGACAAAAAATAACGGCGGGTCGGTTCCCCCGAACCCGCCATAAAGCATTTTCTAATGATTAGTAGCGATCACGGCCGCCGCCATATTCACGACGGCCACCCGCCGGACGTTCTTCACGCGGCCGCGCAATGTTCACGGTGATGGCGCGTCCGCCTAAATCTTTGCCATTCATTGCATCAATGGCCTTCTGCGCTTCGTCCACCGTGCTCATAGTTAGAAAGGCAAAGCCGCGTGAGCGGTTGGTGGCGCGATCCATCATCAGGTTGGCTTCAGTGACCGAGCCAAACGCGGCAAACGCGTCCTGAAGGTCGTTTTCAGTGGTATCGAAAGAAAGGTTTCCGACAAATAATCTATTGCTCATTTAATGTTTATGTCCTGGTCTGAAGTTTGCTATGACCAGACTGTTTCCGTGAATCGGATTTCAAATCATCACTGAACGAGGTTCACTTGAAGATTTACACGCCGTTAAAGCACAAGTCTCAATCAGACAAGTCCATCGTGACAGCCTTGGCCCGAATAGCAACAGGTATTTTTGCAGGAATGTCGTCTTCAATCGGCATGATTGACTCATCCCGGCACTTAAAATATCAAACGTCACATATATGGATCCCCTGCCGGAGCGATGCCAGGGCGTCCGGGCGCGCGGGTAGAAATTCCTGGGCGACGTAACCCTGGAAACCGGTGACGAGGATGGTTTCCATGATGCGCGGATAATTTAGTTCCTGCGTGCCGTCAATTTCCGCCCGGCCCGGCACGCCGCCGGTGTGGTAATGGTCGAAATAATGGTGATTCTCCCGAATCGTATCGCAGACATCGCCGTCCATGATCTGCATGTGGTAGATGTCGTAGAGCAGCTTGAAACGTTCCGAGCTAATGCGTTTCACGAGTTCAACACCCCAGGCAGTGCGGTCGCACTGATAATCTGGATGCGTGCGTTTGCTGTTGAGGAGTTCCATGCAGAGGGTGACCTTTAATTTTTCTGCCAGCGGCAAAATACGTTTCAAGCCGGCGGCACAATTCTGTAAACCGGCTTCGTCGCCCAGGCCGCCGCGGTTGCCAGAGAAACAAATCAGGCGTTGGAACCCGGCCTCGGCAGTTTCGCGCAATCGCTGTTCGTAAATCCGTGCGAGCGTGTCGTGATGCTCGGGACGGTTAAAGGCTTTAGGAATGGTCCCGATGCCATCCGCGTTCGGAAAACTCACCATGGAACAGACAAGACCGTGTTTTTTGAGAACAGGAAAATCGGTTGGGTCGAGCAGGTCAATGGCGGTGAGACCCATTCCCTTCACGGCAACGCAGAAATCGTCCAGCGGGATTTTATCGTAACACCAGCGGCAGACAGATTGATGGATGCGGTTTTTCATTTTCGCCGTGTTATTTTTTGAAAAATCCATTCTGCGCGAGCCATTCATCAAAGAGTTCAGGCCATTCTGCCACCACGCCTTTATTGCTCGGACGCACGCCGAAACCGTGGCCAACACCCCCATAGATATGCAATTCCACCGGCACTTTATCTTTCTTAAACTCGAGATAAACGTTCGGCAACCCCTCCGAGATGTCCGGGCGATCGTTCGCCCCGCAGACTAAAAATGCCGGCGGCGATTTCGCAGAGACTTTGATGCGGGATAAATTCCCCGGGTACATCAGCGCCTGAAAATCAGGATAAGAACTTTGCCGTTGAATAGGATCGGTCGCATCTGTTGCCCCCTTGTCGTAGTTCATCCCCGCCAGGAAAGCCAGTTCGCCACCGGCGGAAAATCCCATCACACCGATGCAATGTGGATTGATATTCCATTCACTCGCCTGGCTGCGAACCAGTCGAATGGCGCGTTGCATATCATCCAATTCATCGCGGTCCACGGTGTAGACTGAATTGGTCGCCTTGGACAACCGGTATTTGAGCACGAACGCTGCAACGCCGTGTTCACTCAGCCAGCTTGCGACGTTGTAACCCTCGTGATCGATCCAAATTTCGCGATGGCCGCCGCCGGGGGCGATGACCACGGCCGCACCAGTCGCTTTGTCCGGTGTGGGAAGATAAGCCGTAATGGACGGGTTTTGAACGTAGGTAAAGACGTGATTTCCTGTGGCCGGGTCAATCCTCATGGTTTCGGCATTGGTATCTTTCTCCGACCCCGGCGCGCCGTTGGGCCAAAGCAAAATCACTTGCGGCGTATCAGCAGCGAATGCGGAACACATAGTGGACACGGCAAAAAAACAACCCAAACAAATGAGCGCGAAGTAATGATTTTTCATAAACGAAAAGACGGCAACCGGGCGCGATGTTAAGTCCGGAACCTTAGGAGATAAAGAAGTAATGCGGTAACACCTGGAGCCTTTCGCGCCAACTTCACGCAAAAGGTGTGAACCTCACGCATACTCACCGGCAGCGTTTTTGCATTCTTCAACATATAAGCCAAAAATGCTCGTGGCATTGGTAATGCTTATGGCTTTTCCAGGATGATTCGTTCGTATTCCATTGCCGAACAAACGTCTCCACACGGGTGGAATCGCACTCAGCATCACCGTCCCCATCCCATTCTCCCTAAAACCAACCTGCAGCGAAGGGACATTTCCATTCATACTTTTCCAAATGACTGCGCGAGAAGATTTTCCGCAACAACCTCTGTTAGCAAGGACGGCTGTGAGTTTGTCTGCATCAATTTACTTGACAATGGCACTAGATATATGTATTTATTTCGCCAGACTCAAAAGACACCCCCAACCCGATGAAAAACCTGACGTCGATTTTTCTTCCGGCCCTCCTTTTTTCCTTATTTTTCGCGGTCCAAGGCCGGGCGGTCGTTTTCTCCAGCAATACCAACATCAGTCCGCTCAACACCAGCTATGACGGACAGGATATCATCATTAGCAATTGCACGGTCACGATCGATGGCGCGCATGGCTTTACGAGTGTTGCAGTTAAGTCTAATGGCACTTTGTCGCATTCATTTTCCCCCAGCGGCCTGTTAATCACGCTGATTAATGTCACAAACGAGCAGCAAACATTGAACGGAACCACACCCGCCACTTTGCTAAATGCTTCAAATAGCGTTTCCACCACCGTGCTAGTGACCGATTTGGGACAAACCGTCGTGTACACGGTCGGCGTTGATTACACGACGGTCACGAATATATCAGGCGACGTGCAGGGCATAGCCCGCACCCCCACGTCCTCCATTCCGGATGGAGCGACGGTGCTGGTGAATTATAGTTGGGAATTAGTGGTTGCGGCGGGACTGAATTTATCAGTCACGAACGGCGTGATCGTTGATCCCAGCAGCAGCATTAACGCCAACGCTATTGGTTACGGAAACGGCCAGGGACAAGGCCGCGGAAAGAGTTCCTTAAATACCTATTTTGACGGTTCGGGTGGAGGAGACGGCGGCAACGGCGGCATGAGCGCCAGCAACGCCGTCGGCGGGGTCTGTTATGATTCGCTCTATCAACCGGCCGCATTGGGCAGTGGCGGTGGTGCGAGCTACGCCGGTAATGGTGGCAACGGCGGCGGCCTTGTCCAAATCGTCGCAGGCGGGAATGTTGAAATTGATGGTACCGTTTCAGCGAATGGGGGGAACGCCGTTAATTCGCGCGCCGGCGGCGGTTCGGGCGGCGGCATTTGGATTTCTGCAGTCAGTATCAATGGCGCCGGGATCATTACGGCAAATGGCGGCACGGGCGCGGGCGGCTACGGCGGCGGCGGTGGTGGTGGACGAATTGCCATCGTCTGTGGCGCCAATACTTTTTCCGGCACCATGACCGCATATGGCGGCAACGGTGCGACCTATGGCGGCGCGGGCACGATTTACACTCAATTAACCGGGCAGACGGGTTTGCTCCTGCTCAACAACGGCGGCAATACCGGAACCAATTCTACCGTCACATTGCCCAATCCTGCGGATGTGGTCGTATCCGGCAACGCAGGGTTGATTCCCCTCGTCAATTTTACTCCGCGCAACGTGACTATTGGGCCGAACAGCACGCTGACTACGACCGCCGGAAATCTCATCAGCCTGTCCATGTCCAACCTCACGGTGCAAGCCGGAGGGATCTTCACCGTGAACGGTCTTTGTGGAGCAATTGGCCAGGGAGCGGGAACCACATATTCCATTAGCGGTTACACCTTCGGCGGCGGCGGCGGACACGGAGGCTATGGCGGAGTCGGCGCGTATCCCAATGCCACCGGCGGCATTACTTATGATACGATAGCAACGCCACTCCAATTGGGGAGCTCCGGTGGCGGCGCAAATATCTCCTTATTGGGCGGAACCGGCGGCGGCGGGGTTATCCTAACTGTCCCAGGCACATTGGAAATTGATGGTGCTATCACTGCGAATGGCAATAGCGGTTTCGGCACAGCCGGTGGTGGCGGCTCAGGCGGCTCAATCCTTTTACACGCAGGCACCATTTCCGGTGTGGGTACGATTGCCGCCAATGGTGGCGCAGGCGCAAATTCCTTAGGCGGCGGTGGCGGTGGCGGACGCATTTCAATCAATGTCACTACCTATTCATTCCTGGGCACCATAAATTGTTATGGCGGCGCCGGCGCCAGCCCGGGCGGCGCGGGAACGATCTATCGGCAAACCGGAGTTAACACTCCGCAATTGCTTTTGGACAACGGAGGCGTCGCAGGCCCGGCCACACCGGTGTGGAGTATCGGCGGTGAAAATTTAGTCATCCAAAATGGCGCGTCGGGCAGCGGCGGCTCCGGCACCACTTCGCTCAACACTTTGCTGGTCGCTTCCAATGCATCGCTCGCCCTATTGGGCGGTTCGTCCTCTGGAGGCTTTACGGTTGCCGGCGATGCGACCATCCAGGCCGGCGGCGGCCTTATCGCCGATTTTCAGGGTTATCCGGCGACCCAGGGAAGTGGTGCGGGAGGATCCTATGTGAGCACGCCTTCTTACCCTGGCGGCGGCGGCGGACTCGGCGGAATGGGTGGTAACAGTGCCACCAACCTGGCTGCGGGAGGACGGGCAGGTTATGAAAATATCATCCAGCCTGTATCACCAGGCTCAGGCGGGGGCGGTTATACAGTTTATTCCATTGGAGGAAGCGGCGGAGGTAATGTACAACTGGCCGTAACCGGCACACTACAACTCAGTGGCACTATTTCCGCCAATGGCGGCAATGGTTCGGGAGCCGGCGGCGGTGGCGGCTCCGGTGGCTCGATTTATTTGAGCGGTGGCATCATCTCCGGAAGCGGATCCATTTCTGCCAACGGCGGTGCCGGCGTCAATTCCATTGGCGGCGGCGGCGGCGGCGGATGTGTTGCCATCGTTTTTAATACCAACACATATTCGGGGCCGATTACCGCGTTTGGCGGCAACGGCGCAAACTACGGTGGCGCCGGAACAATTTATTTAAAAACAAATACTCTCCAAAATGCCCAGCTCACCGTGGATAACGCCGGCCATTCCGGAGCCGGTACGCTCATTCAATTTGTATCGCCGGCCAACCTGACGGCGCGTAACAGCGCCTTGATTGATTTGCCGGCAGGTTCATTTACGTTTGCGAATGTGCTGGTCAGTTCCAACGCTCAATTGGCCCTGACCAACAACGGTACGCTCACCATTAACGCGAACAATGTCATCGTGCAGTCCGGTTGCAGCATTACCGCGAATGCCTGTGGCAATGCCGCCAATTCCGGTCCCGGCGCAGGAAGGGTTTATGCCAGCGTCCCGTCATATCCCTGCAGCGGCGCCGGCAACGGCGGGTATGGCGGGAATTCAGCGACTAATTTGGCCCTCGGTGGCGCGGCCGCTTTTTATGGCCAGCAAAATACGCCCACCACTGTCGGCAGTGGCGGTGGCAGTGAAACTCCCTATTCACTCGGCGGCGCAGGTGGCGGTGTGATTGTATTAAACGTCACAGGCACGTTGCAATTGGATGGAACACTTTCAGCCAATGCGGGAAATGGCAGCGGCAGCGGTGGTGGTGGCGGCTCCGGTGGCAGTTTGGACCTGGCCCTCGGCAGCCTTCTCGGTTCCGGTGTCATGTCGGCCAATGGCGGAAGTGGCGCAGGCTCCATCGGCGGTGGTGGTGGCGGCGGCATGATCGGCATCAACTTTACCGCTTCCAATGGCCTTCTCACCAATTCCTTTAACGGGGCGATGACTGCCTTCGGCGGCGGCGGCGCTAATTACGGCGGCGCCGGAACAATTTTTCTCCGGACCAATTTCAACAACCTGTCATTAACGATTGTGGATAACGGCGGTAACGTGGGCACGAATACCGGAATTACTTATTCATCCGCCTCCAGCGGCCTCATTCTGCGTAATGGCGCGATTGGCTGCCTCAATGTTGGCGGCCAGAATTTTTCCAGCGTGTTGATCACGTCAAACGCCTGGCTGGTTCCCAGCATTAAAAACAGCGGAATCGTAACCCTTTCTTGTGACGGCAATGTCACCGTGCAGGCGGGTGGCGGCATTATCGCCGATGCCTACGGCAGCTTGCAAAATATAGGCACGGGACATGGCTTCATTTATTCCCAGGGACCGTATTATCCGGGTGGTGGTGGCGGCCATGGCGGATATGGCGGTATGGGTATTTCAAATCTGGTCGCCGGCGGTGTCGCCTTCGATTCAACGACCGCGCCGAATCAATTAGGCAGCGGCGGCGGCGCTTATGTCGGGACTTCCACGGGTGGTTCCGGTGGCGGTTATGTTAGCCTCGTGGTGCAAACTCCGTTTGTCACGACGATTAACGGCATCATTTCAGCCAATGGCGGCAATGGTTCCGGTTCCGGCGGCGGCGGTGGCTCGGGCGGCAGTATTGCTATTTCCACGAGGACACTCGCCGGCACCGGCTCTATCACCGCAAACGGCGGTAACGGCGCATTCAATGTGGGCGGCGGCGGCGGCGGCGGACGCATCGAGATTTTCTTAAACCAAACTATATTTACCAAAACCAATCTCTTTGGCGGGTCTATTGCAGCATACGGTGGCGGAGGCGCAGGTTACGGCGGCGCCGGAACCGTTTATTATCTGACCAACCTCCTGAGCTTCTCTCCCACCGTCGTCCTGGATAACAACGGCCACGTGGGTACAAACACTTCCTTTGCTTTCAATAATTACGATGTCACGGTGCAAAACGGTGCGATTGGCCTGTTGCCATCGAGCGGCTCATGGACGACGCACAACATTACCATTCTGAGTAATAGTGCGATGACAGTCCTGCCCACCACGGCGAACATTACCGTACAACCCAATAGCTTGGTCATCGCCCAGGGTGGGGCATTGATCCTGGATGGTACTGGCTACGGCTATCTGAGTGGGCCCGGCTACGGCGCTTCCAGCGGCAGCCTTTTCGGCGGCGGCGGCCATGGCGGTTATGGTGGCGGAAATTCCACGGGAGGGAATGCGTATGATTCTATCGTCGCTCCTGTAAATGCCGGCAGCGGTGGTGCAATTTATCAATCCACTGCCGGTGGCGCAGGCGGTGGGTCATTGACCATTTTGGGAAGCTCTGGCTCGGTCACCACAGTGACGGTGAATGGACGGCTGTCGGCTAATGGCACGAGCGGCGGTCTCAACGCTGGCGGTGGCTCGGGTGGCAGCCTTTATTTGAACAACATTTACAACTTTTCCGGCAGTGGCGTCATTTCCGCTAATGGCGGCGCGGCCACGGGTTCTGGCGGCGGCGGTGGTGGCGGACGCATCGCCATTAATAGCACGGCAAATAGTTTCACAGGCCAAACTTCTGCTTATGGTGGCGGCGGAAACTATCCCGGCGGCGCGGGCACCATTTACACCGCGTCCGGCAACACTAAAACGCTACTCGTCAATAACGGCGGCATCGCCGGTACGAACACTCCCTTGACCTATGGTTTTACTTACCCGACGTCACCGTTTGACCTGGATATTTCCGGCGCGGCTTCGGTGGCCGTGCTGACTTCGCTCCCTGTGTTGAGCAACTTGAATTTGTCCGCCGCCACGACGCTCACGATACCCATAGCACAGTCCAGTCTCTATATCGGGGTGTTAAACAATGCCAACATCGGTGGCAATTTGAACATGGATCAACAAGGCTACTCACTGACGAATGGGCCCGGTGCGGGAAGTGCCATCAATAACGCTGGCTCGGGTGCTGGTTACGGCGGGGCCGGTGGAGCATCCTCCAGTGCTGCTCCGGGCGGAGTCACCTATGGCGTGGCCGCAGAACCACTCGCTTGGGGCAGTGGCGGCGGCAACGGCGCGGCGACTGTCAATGGCGGTTCCAGTGGCGGCGGCGCGTTGCGCCTCAGCGTGCTCGGCACATTGAATGTGACCGGCAATCTCAGCGCCAACGGAAGCGCCGGCGCCCAGGACAATTCCGGTGGCGGTTCCGGCGGCAGCGTTTGGATTACAACCGGCGCGTTGTCTGGTACGGGAAATATCTCAGCCAATGGCGGCAATGGAGTGTTGTCCGGTGGCGGTGGCGGCGGCGGCGGACGCATCGCCATTTATACGCCCACCAATAATTTTACCGGCACAACTAACGTCAACGGCGGCAGCGGTGATGTCTCCGGCCAGCCCGGAACGATCTTCCTTGCCAATGCGTTCACTGATTTTGAAATCATTTCCCAATCGCCCACCGGCCAGGTCATGAACACGGTAAGCTCCGTCACCCTCGGATTTAACGACATGCTAAACGCGGCCTCCGTGTCCGCCTCGGACTTCACCCTGGTGACGCCGGAAGGCACGCTCGCGCCGTCCAACCTGACCGTCACTGTGTCCGGGCCTTACTCGGTTCAAATCGGTTTTCCCACGCAAAACCTCAATGGTAATTACACCATCGCCGCCGCCGTTACCATTTCGAACATGCTGGGCGTGCCGCTGGCCGTCCCCTACTCCGGCATTTTCACCATTTCGTTACCGGCAATTTCCGGCACCGTTACCAATACCAGCGGCGCGCCAATTGCCGGCGTCCTGGTGCAGCCCAATGGCGGGTTGATGGGTATGATGACCGATGCAAACGGCAATTACTCGATTGGTGTGCCGAACGGCTGGAGCGGCACGATGACTCCCTCGTTCGGCACTAATATGTTCGTGCCCGGCTCATTGAGTTATTCGAATGTGACCAGCTCGCTGGCGAGCCAAAATTATTTGATGGTCTCAACCGTGGCGCCGAATCTCACCAGCAGCGTCAGCGGCACCAATTTCACCATGAGCTGGACCGGTATTTCGGGTGTGACTTACCAGGTACTCTGGTCTCCAGATCTGATCAACTGGCAGCCGCTGGGCAGCGCGCTGATGGGTACCAACGGGCCGATGCAAATTAGCGTTCCGTCCAACACCAACGCCGCCGCGTACTTCATGCTTCAGGCGATGCATTAAAAGATTCAAAGCTGAACCCATAATACTGTATGAAAGCAAAGCATAAATTTTTCATGACTGCGGTCACCTTGCAGTTGGGGGTGCTTGCCGGCTCAGCTCAAATTGGCGATTACCTCTATAGTGGAACCGAGCAGACTATCAATTTAGGCACGGGCACTTATTACATCACCGCTTATGGTGCTCAAGGCGGCGCTGGCTCCTCCCGGCTCAGTGGATTCAACAATGGCGGCCTCGGTGCAGAGATGGAAGGTGAGTTTAGATTCACAGCACCTACCACACTAACTCTGCTAGTTGGTGGTAGCGGTGTCTCTCTTGTAAACGGTTATGGCGGGGGCGGTGGAGGCGGCGGTAGTTTCGTTGTCGCTGGCAGCAACCCGCTGGTCATCGCCGGAGGGGGCGGAGGCGGTGTCTTCGGCGGTGGTCCTGGTTTAACCAGCACCACTGGTGGCACTGGCGGCGACTTCAACGGCGGTATCTACAATGGCGCTGCCGGCTCCAATGGTAACGGCGGCTCCGCTGGCACCTATGCTGGCTACGGCCTGGGCGTCAGCGGCGGCGGGGGTGGCGGTTATTTTAGCGGCGGGGGTAATGGCGGTAACAGCTTCTTGGCCGGTGGAGCTGGCGGCGTCGGCCTCAACACCGGCAATAGTGACGGCGGTGGCACCGGCGGCGGCGGAGGCTTCGGTGGCGGTGGTGGCGGTGGCTTCTACGGTGGCGGTGGTGGAGGAGGCTATAGTGGCGGCGGTGGTGGAGGCAACAACGCTGGCGGCGGCGGCGGTTCCATTATTGATTCATCCGCAATCGCGATTTTTACCGAGATTTCGGGCGTAGCAAGTCCCCATGGTTCATCCAATGGTGAGATTATTATTGCAGTCCCCGAACCAGCCACATTGGCATTGGCCGGATTAAGCGGATTGTCTCTGTTGTTTTATCGTAGCAATAAGATTAATGGCTGATTTAAATGGTCCCGGTAAATCGGTAGCTTGGCTTCCAGCTCACTGCCCCTCTGCCTTTGCAATCTCCACCGCAAAAGCATAATCCGCCCCGAACATATTGGATCGGAAAATAATATACTTCATGTCGGGCGTAAAAATGGGGTTGGGTTCCAGCCGATAGTTTTGCTGGGACATATTGACCAGTTTTTCGGGCTCCACATAGCCGCCCTTGATCAGGTTGGTGCCCAGCGTCCCGTCACTGGGAACCATCACGGGCCGCAACAGGAAAATCCAGGGCGCTTTGGGGTCGCCATCGCCAGTAAAGAGTTTGCCGTCGGGCGATGAGTTGTCATGGATGGATGTCGCATCACTGGGATAAAACAGCCAGACGCGCTCGCCGGTCTTGACATTGTAGCTGGCAATCCAATTGCCCACCCGGCCGCGCAAAATATGGAGTTGGTAATAAACGGTCTCGCCATCGGCACCCCACCATTCATGGCCGGCGATTTCCCCTTCCATGGTCCGCTTATGAATCAACTGGTTTTGCGAACCGTCCGTGCGAATCGTCCAGATGCGGTCCACGTGTTGCCAAACGCCTTCGTGACAATACATCAATAGGGTTGGGTCCGTGGGCGAGAATTGCAGGTGATTCAGCCAATCCGTCCGGTGCTGCAACAGCTTCTTAACTTTGCCTGTCCGCAGGTCAATCGTGAACAGGGTCATCGGCAATTTCGCCGCCAGGCGTTTTTCCATCATTTCGCCTTTGTTGGCCGGCTCGCCCATATTGGTGGTGCTCATCCGGCCATAAACCGCCGTGCCATCGTACGCGCCGCCCGCATGGGCATCACCCTCGACGTAAGTGCCCGCGGCGAGCGTTTCATCAGCGTTAATGGCGCTCACTTCAGCCCGGCGCGGCAGGTCAGCCAGCTTGCGGTTTTCGCCTGTGTCCAGGTTGATGCACCAAAGCGCATGAACCATCGGCTTATCCGTCACGCGCGTGTAATAGAGGTTGGGGAATTTGTGGCCCACAATGATCGCACGCGCCGGTCCGGCGACGACCTGGGTGGCCTGCAGCGTGGCCAAATCCAACATCGAGATACCGTCGGGCGTGGTATAGACCATCCGCTTGCCGTCCGGGGTGAAACAATTGACATTGAAATAAAAACTATCCGAGCCTGGCTCCTGCGTCAGCCGAATGACCCGGTGGCCCGTGTCCGGATCCACCCAACTTTGTGGCACCTCGTTAGTCGTGGTATCCGCCGCGCTTGCAAGGGAACACAAGGCGGTGCTTAACAAAACGGCTGAGAGGACTAAATGTTTAAGAGAGTTATTCATGGGTTGTATTCAATGGGCACACGTGCGTGTCTTATATCAGACTGAATTTTCTAAAAAAGGTTAACAGATTTTTGTGTTTTTGGCGCCTAATCTATTGAACACAACAATTGCTATATGATGTTGACACTGACTATTACAATCCAAAACTCGCCAAATGAGTAATCCAGGCCTAATAGGTGAAACACGAGCCGACCGACTCGCCAGAAACATGCTGCTTGAGGGAATATTAATGCCTCACGCAAAACGACGGCGTGATCAAGTTATTCTTCCGGCACCAGCACAATTCGCAAAATTCGTACATTATACTTCAGCAGAATCTGCCCTAAAAATAATAAACACAAAGCGGCTTTGGATGCGAAACGCCGTTTGCATGGCTGATTTTAGAGAAGTGCAACACGGCTTCAGCATTTTGCAGCGTTTCTTTTCGGAACCGTCCAATTCACAGGCATTCAACGGAGCATTCGACAAGGCTTGGCCAGGTGCCGCAGGTGAAGCCATCAATTTATTCAATAAACATTGGACGTCCCGCCTAATCCAACTGAACACGTTTATCGCCTCAGTTTCCGAACACGACGAAAGAGAAAATCAGCATGGCCGTCTTTCAATGTGGCGGGCTTTCGGAGGAAACACTGCAAGAGTTGCCATAGTATTTGCAGTTCCACCAATATCCGAGGGAGCCGACGCGATGCTTTTGAGGTTCAGCCCGGTTGCATACCTGTCCGATGCCGAAACCAACGCATTGATTCCTGAAGTCATCGCGAATGTGTCTCATAATATAGATGTCCTAATAGCTATTCCCCGGCAAGAAATGGTAAATTGGATATTTTCAATGCTCCTTTGGTGCGTCACATGTATCAAACATGAAGGCTTTAAAGAAGAAAGGGAATGGCGTGTCGTCCACTGCCCACGGCTCTTTACACCCTCGCCTTTGATTGAAAGTTCAACAGAAATAGTTGCCGGAACGCCACAGGTAGTCTTTAAATTGCCACTCGATAAACGGGTAAACCCGATTCTGGCCGATCTGGATTTTTCTACACTCTTTGACCGGCTAATAATTGGCCCTTCCCCGTACCCAACGGCAATGCTTGAAGCTTATCTAGCGGCCCTTTTAAGTGCCGGTGTTGAGCAGGCTCAAAATAAAATTTTCGTATCAAATATTCCCATTCGCTCCAATTCCTAGAGCCACCCATAGCCTGATATATTCAGGGACGATATTATATGATGCTTACAGCATACGCCGACGAATCATACACTCGTGAAGAAGGGAATTTTAAGCATGTCACGGTAGGTGGTTTTATCGCACAAGCGAGCTATTGGAAAACTTTTTGCATCGAATGGGCAGCGGCACTAAAAAAATACAGAGTTAAATATTTTCATTTTAAAGAATTTAACAGCAAAAAGTTTTGCAACGAATCTCGTAGTGATTATCTCGGATGGAGCGATGAAAGGCGTGAAGATTTTTTGTACGAATTGGCAGCCATAGCAGGCAGTGTTGCCGTGCCATTCGGAGGCACGGTTCCAGCAAGTCAATTTATTAAAGACGGCGTTACAGATGATCCAGTTCTTGTGGCCTATACTGCATTTTTCAGTGATTTACGCGAAAGCATCCAGTCTCATTGGCCAAAATTAACTGGTCAGAATTTTAGAAATCGCGTCCATTTCATTTTGGATGAAAATGAGGATAAGAAGTGGACGATACCGTTTCAGCAGGCATATGCTGTTTATAAGCAACGAGAACCTATTTTTGGCCATTTTACGGCCGGCAATGACAAGGAGGATTTGCCACTTCAAGCAGCCGATTTATTTGTGAATGCTACGCGCCAGCAGGGAGAACGGTTTGCACAGCAGCCCAGAATATTGGACCTTCTCTTATGTAAGAATCTTTATGCAGGCACCGATGAACATACGTTTTCTAAACTCATCAAATTGGGAATGAAGTGCGATTGGAATGAATCGATTAAGAGAATGCGAAAGCAACAAATCGAATTTAGAAAATCAAATCCAGGTAAAATATTTTTCCCATTGGAACACCCTCCGTTTAGGAGAATAATATGACCATGGAAGGGCCGGTTCCTAGTGTTGTAGTATTACGTCTCGGAAAAGGGGTCACGCGCGCGTGCAGTCCGCCTAAAATATTTCGAAATTATTTCCTGCTACACTTCAAAGACAAACGGCCAAACGAACCGCGTAACGCACAGGATGACAATTCGTTGCGTCAATCGTATATCGTAAATCGTAAATAAAAAATTGCGGTGGCGTCACGGCCAGCTAAATCCATAGAACCGCCGTGGAAAGTTTGCCAATTGTGGATCGATGAAACTCGAAGTGCCGCTGCCTGACAGCATGTTGGTGGACACCGGCAGCCAGACGGGATTGACCAGGTTCGTGCATGATTCCACCACGATGGTGGCATTAGTTGGGCCGGTGATATTAAAACCAAATTGCCCCCCCGCCATGGTAAAAGCCGTTGCCTGCGGATTCCATAATTCGGTCGGAACACCACCGAACGTCGGACCCCAGCCGGTGGTTCCGGGCAGGTAATAGACGATGGCGGGGTCACTGGAGAAAACAGTCCCATCATCGGGCGGGGCGTTGCCCTGAAAATAGGCGGATGTCAGGGTCGCACAGTTGGCGAACGCATAGTCCCCGATATTGGTGACACTGCCAGGGATGGTGACACCGGCCAGACTATGGCAGTTTCTAAACGCCGACCCTCCGATACTGTTGATACTGTTGGGTATGGTAACACTAGTCAGTTTGTTGCAACCTTGGAATGTATAAATCGCGATGCTTGTGATACTGTTTGGGATGGTCACACTGGTCAGACCGCAGAATTGAAATGCGCCCGCTCCGATGGCGAGGACACTGTTGGGGATGAAGACATTGGTCAGGAAGGATGGGAATGCCGCATTCGCGATGTTGGTGACAGTGTAGGGGATAATAATACTTGTCACAGGAGGAGCACCACCCCAGGGCACCTCAGTCCCATTGCCGATGCCGGTGACGAAGAAGGTATTGGGGTAGTTATTGATGGTGGCGGGAAGTACCACTACTGCATTCGTGCCACCCCAGGCGGTGATAGCAACTGAATAATTAGTGATGATTGTGTACTCGATAGTAGACGGCTGCGTTTCCGCCATGGTGGGCGCGCCGCCGAACGTCGGGCCCCAGTAAGTCGTTCCGGCCAGGTAATAGACGACGGCGTTGGTGTCGCCATAAAACGCGTTCCCGGCGTCGATTGGGGCATTGCCCGAAAAATAGGCGGCCCTCAGGTTGATGCAATTGGAGAACGCCAACGCACCGATGTTGGTGACACCGCTGCCGATTGCGATAGCGGTCAGGTTGGTGCAATTGGCGAACGCATTTGTCCCGATGCCTGTGAGGGGAGCATTATTGGTGTAGTAATTGGGAATCATCACAGTGCCACCGGGGTCGGTGTAACCTGTGATGGTAATCGCACCCGTCATATGATTCGTTGAGACCGTGAACTGGGCACGAACGGCAGCCGGAACCGCCAGGAGAGAGAGGACGGCAATGCAAACGTACCGCAGAAATATATTCATTTTCATAAACTCATTCCTTTCGTTTTTTATTAGAAAAACGGTCAACCACACAAAGCATTGCTGATGCCACGGTTATAATTCTCGAAATTCAGCCAAATAATGATAACGTCAAAAGTCCCATACTTAAAATGCGCGAAAATTTCACGCGCCGGGCGTGAGATTCACGCAGCCGAGATAAGCCCAGACCTTTTGAACCTATGCAGATGGAACCTGAAGGGGTCGGTTCCTGGTATTGTAGTATTACGTCACGGAAAGAGGGTCACGCGCGCGTGCAGTCTGCCTAAAATATTTCGCAATAATTCCAGTCAAGTTCACCGTAAAATTCTGCCGATGTGATTGGATTCCATCAACTAACAACTCTCAGCCCTCAACTGCCGATTGCGTTAGTCACTACCTTCTTTTCTCGCAAGCAATCATGGTAAAATCTCCATAATTGCCACGCCTGGCGTGGTTGCTCTTTGACATAAGGCGGAATGGAGAAAGCTCCGTAGGAGCGACATATTTGTAGTTTGCCTCAGCCCAAATGATTCTCAAGCCCTGCAAGGGCGACCGATGATAGCCCAGGACAAAGCGCGAGTCTGAGAGCGCGCCGCCCTGGGTAATAGCGTTCAAAAAAATAAGCCGCTAATTGCGAGCCACGACGCGCGCGTCCGCGACAGCGCGAATTTGATATGCGGCCAGGTTAAGGCATGACCCACATCCGGCGGCCGGTTTTAGGCATTGCAAGGTAAAGCAAGCCAACGCAAACCAGTGCAAGCAGTTTTAGGAAAAAAAGATTCTGCAAAATCCTTTCGCTAATTGGATATCCCTCTATAGCAGAAATCCGGGACGGGCGAATTAACCTAAATCAACCCTTACGGCTGAAAAACAAACCGTTTCAAAACCGAAACAGGCCAAAAAAATGAAGCCGCCCTTGATTTAGGTTGAGATGCTCACCAGGTCAAAATCTGTGTTTCATCCGTGTGAATCTGTGGCTAAAGCCTGTTTCGGAAGGCTACGGAAGCCTACAGAAGGGGGCCCCGGGATGATTGTTACCGTTTCAACGGTTTAACCTTTTAACGTTTTAACTTATTACAATCATCGAATAAACACGCATTGAAGGAACCGTGAACGTGATCTTCCCGTCCTCATCCTG